>Ga0187782_10001941_pt1 | contig 15198 bp, 12 predicted proteins | sample 0715_SJ02_MP15_2_FD_132454 | JGI IMG/M metagenome (GOLD analysis project Ga0187782, IMG submission 132454) | Tropical peat soil microbial communities from peatlands in Department of Meta, Colombia - 0715_SJ02_MP15_20_MG | ecosystem: Environmental > Terrestrial > Soil > Wetlands > Peat | place...
ACCTGCGCCATGGCGTTTGTGCTGGACGCTTATTTTGGGGGTGGGCCGGCAGCCGGGTCGGCTTGGGGCCGAGCGCTCTTCAGCATCGCCGGTCCGGTGCTGTGCCTGTCATCGGCGTTATTTCTACTCCGGACGCCGGTCGAACCCGCTTTCCGATCCTAATTTTACGGATCATGATTTTACGGATCATGGTTCGCGATGGCCTATGATCGCAGCACAAATGCCTCCGAGACGAGGCGCTCGCAGTCCGTCGCTGCGGCTTTGGAAATAGTTTTGTTCCGCTGCCTCCGCGCTCAAGAACGAGATTGCGGAAAACCCCAGTGCGCGAAGATCACGCGAGAGCATGTGAGGTTCGAAGTACGTCTGCCACGGTTCACCGAGGGAGCCCGCCCGGTTCGCTAAAGTTGCGCGGTGTTCGGCATCAATGCCGGAGAGCGAGGATTCGGGCAGGGAAAAACTAAAAACAATCTCGCTGCCCGCGGGGTAAGCCGCGACCATCTGGAAGACTGCGCTGGCTGCGTCCCGAGTCAGGTAAAGCAACACGCCGAGGCAAGAAAAGAAAGCGGGCTCGGAGAGGTTGAGAGTGCTGGTTTGTAATCCTTCGCGCAACGGGACCGCTTCGAAATCAATGGTCACGAATTCCAGATTCGCAGGAATGGGAATACCAGCCGACTGCAATCTCTGGCGCTTGTCCTCTTGTGTGGCTCGATGATCGACTTCGTAAATACGCAAGCTGCGCGCCCAGTCGGGCTGACGATAGGCGAATGTATCGAAGCCGGCACCGAGGATCACGCACTGACGCACGCCCCGTGCTACTGCCTGGGCCATGCGTTCTTCGGTATAGCGGCTTCGCAGAATCACGTGGGAGCGCAATCCTCTGAGCAAGGGTTCATGCGTGTGCGCAGGATTCGATTGAATCTGCCGGAGCGCGTCTGCGTCAAGCAAGCGGGCGGCTATCGGATCGTCAAGAATCTTGGGCTCGCCGTCTAGAAGTTGGTGGACGGCTCGAAGCGCGGCGACACTAAGAGCAGTCCGGCTGGAGTTACGTGGTGGCACGACGGCGGCCATGGTTTGAGATTATAGGCTGGCAAGGCGCGATGTTTTCGCCCGACGCTCTTACTCTGCTTCCTCCAACACCCTCTCTTGGCGCGCGTTCCATAGCGGGGCGAGAATACTGCCTTGCAGAACTTCTGACTCAGCTCTCACCCAGTCTTCCAGCTCTTGTCCTTCGACCTGTCCGCGCTCCTCGTAGAGCTGGCGCGCGCGCAGCCGTATTTTTCTCTCCAGCAATTCCATCATCGGTTGCTGTAGTTCGCGACGTCTTATTAAGTTGTCCACTGCCGACACCCCACAATTAATTTGTCTACAAATATTGTAAGCGGCGGACTGTCGGTTATGAAGAGGGGAGTTACTAAAGAAATGTCCCGTGGGCCTGGTGGATCGGGGAGGCACGCAGGTGAAGAGCGCGCGCATCGGCGACGAATATCGTGCGGTATAATGCGCACGCTTGCTCCAGTACGCGCCGTGCGGATCGCAAACGAACTTCTCGTTTTGGATTTGGAGCGATAGAGGAGGAAACGATGCCCGACGATCTCAATCGCCAGCAGGATCAAGAGAGTTCGCCTCAACCCCATCATCACGATTGCGGAAACCTCTTCGGATGTGGCGAAGAGAAGGGTACGGGCGTGTTGCGCGAAGACATCAAGGACGCCGCCTTCACCAAGCGAGCCGCAGACCGGCTTCTGCACATGGAGGAGATGAACCAAGAGCAGCTCGACGGCTATCTGACCGCGCGCGGCGTTGCCCGCCGACGGCTGCTGCGCGCCAGCGGTTTCATGGGCGCGCTGGCGGGCATCGGACCATGGTTTACCAGACTGGGGTTCGCCAGAGTTGCACATGCCGAGAATGCGCGCGGCGGCAGTGGTCACGGCGGCTCCGCAGCGGCGGAGAAGAAAGACGATCAGGGCCGCGTCCACGTGGTCGACAGCAACGATAAGACGGTGCGCCTGGGAGTTTACGACACCACCGTCGAGCCGATCCTGAAAGTCGATTCCGGCGATACCATCAGCTATCCCAACACCTGGTCACATTTTTTGAACCAGCTGCAGCCGGGGGTTCCAGTCGAGACGCTGGCGAAGCTGCGGGTGAGCAATCCGGGACATGGGCCGCACTCGATCATCGGCCCCGTCTATGTCAACGGCGCCGAGCCCGGCGACGTGTTGGAGGTCCGGTACAAACGCATTCGTCCGTTTGACTGGGGGGCGGTATTCAATAATCCGGGGTCGCTCGGAACCGGACTGCTGGCCCAGGATTTCCCCGAAGGTCAGGTGAAATATCTGAAGCTCGACCTGGCCAACATGACGGCGGAGTTTAACCGAGACATTCATGTGCCCCTCAGGCCGTTCCAGGGGACGCTGGGCTTGGCGCCGCCAGACGGTTTCTATCCACCGCTGAGTCCGGGAGTGACCAGTTCCGTTCCACCGGGCCCCCATGCCGGCAATACCGACCTGAGCGAAATGGCCGAAGGTTCGACCATGTTCATCCCGGTGTGGAAACCGGGGGCGCTGATCTACACCGGCGATTCGCACGCGGTGCAGGGCGACGGAGAAATCAATCTTTCCGCATTGGAAACGCGCATGCAGGAATTACGCATCCAAGTGGTGCTGCACAAGCAGAAGAATTTTGCCTGGCCAGTGGCCGAGACTGAGACCCACTGGATCGTTCTGGGCCTGGACAAGGATCTCAACGTGGCCATGACCCTGGCGGCGCGAAATGCCATCAACTTCCTGGCCGCGCGGGCCGATCTCACCAAGCTCGACGCTTACGCTTTGTGCAGCATCGCCGTCAGTTTCCGGGTGACGCAGGTGGTGGACATCGTGCGCGGGGTTCATGCCATGATCCCTAAGAGCCTTTTCGTTGCCGACCTGCGCCAGCAGATCTCTGTCGTTTAGCTGGTCTGCGAGTGTGGCGTCCCACAAGTTCGTGGCATAAATCCAGGCTGTAATCCTGAGCGAAGCGAATGACCTAGAGCTGGTTTCATAAATGCCTTTCCGCTCGGGAGGCACGTCCCTCAGGGGCTAAACAGATTGCTGAAAAACTCGTGGCGCACGCCGCAGTCGCCCTCAGCGGCTAAAGCCGTCGTCGAAAGCAAGCCAGTTATCGCAGCGGTGAACCGCTCCACCCCATCACGCCAAAACCGGGCGTGCTGGGGCCCCGGCGCTGCGCCACCCAAAATCGTAGTTTTCCGCAGCCTGTTTAGCCGCTGAGGTCAGACTGTGGTACAGAAGGTACTTTTCCGTAAGTTGTTCGGCGCTGGGAAGGGTGGAAGAAAGGATTCCCGTCCCGGAGGGACGACCCGGCTCTCTAGCGCTGCGATAGCTGGATTTGCTTTCAGCGGCTGCATTAGGCCCTGAGGTCAGACGGAGCGCAGAAAACACTTCTTCCGCACCCCCTGGCCATGAGGGAGCAGTTGTTCAGTGGAACGACGAGCGCCCCGCCCAGCTTGGGCGGGGCATTCGTCCAGGTTAGGATGGACCAGAAGCCCGGGGACGCCGGTGACCCAAGTCTGCCCGGCACCCCAAGGCACCACAATCTACCGCGTGGCCAGTGCCGACGCGCGTTTCTCTGGCGGCACAAACTGCCGTACCTCGTGTCCGATATAGACCTGCCGCGGACGCGCGATCTTCTGCTCCGGATCGGTGACCAGCTCCTGCCATTGCGCGAGCCAGCCTGAGGTGCGCGGGATGGCAAACAGCACGGTAAACATCTCTGGTCTGAATCCCATGGCCTGATAGATGATCCCCGAGTAAAAGTCAACGTTGGGATACAGTTTGCGGCTGACGAAATACTCATCCTCAAGGGCGATTCGCTCCAGCTCCAGCGCGATGTCAAGTTTGGGATTTCCGCCCGTGACCGCGAACACTTTCTCCGCCGTCCACTTGATGATCTTGGCGCGCGGATCGTAGTTCTTATAGACGCGGTGGCCAAAGCCCATCAGCTTGCCCTTGCCTTCCTTGATTTTCTTGATGTAGGCAGGGACATTCGCCTTGGAACCGATTTCGTCGAGCATGATCAGAACCGCTTCGTTGGCTCCGCCGTGCAGCGGTCCGGCCAAGGCAGCCGCCGCGGCTGCGGTTGACAGGTACGGATCGGTCTGGGCGCTGCCCACCGCCCGCATGGCATTGGCGCTACAGTTCTGCTCGTGGTCGGCGTGCAGAATGAAGAGAATGTCCAACGCTCGGGCCAATACAGGATTAGCCACGTACTTCGGCTCCACCATTTTCCACAGCATGTTCATGAAATTTTCCGGATAGCTGAGATCGTTGTCCGGATAGACATACGGATAGCCCAGGCTGTGCCGATACGACATGGCCGCAATCGACGGCATCTTGCCAATCAGCCGTTTGATCTGGTGCAGCCGGTTCGCCGGATCTTGAATCTGTTTAGCGTCGGGATAGATGGCGGACAGCGCTGCCACCGTACTCACCAGCATGGCCATGGGATGGGCATCGTGGCGGAAGCCCTCCATGAACTGTTTCGTGTTTTCATGCAGCATGGTGTGATGAGTGATCTCGTTGACCCAGTTCTTCAGATCCTCTGGACTGGGCAGGTCGCCGAACAGCAGCAGGTAGGCAACCTCAAGGTAAGTGCAGTGTTCCGCCAGCACCTCGATGGGGTAGCCCCGGTAGCGAAGGATGCCCTTGTCGCCGTCAATAAAGGTTATGGCGCTGCGGCAGGACGCAGTATTCATGAACGCGGGATCGTAGGTCATAAGCCCAAAGTCCTCGGGGCCGGTCTTGATTTTCCGCAGGTCCATGGCCTTGATCGTGCCGTTTTCAATCGGCAGGTCATAGGTTTTAGCGTTGCGATTATCGGTGATAGTGAGATTGTTAGATGCCATTGTGTGAATCCTCCTTGATGCGGTGCCCTTGGAGTGAATCGTGGGAAGCTGAGCAGGGCACAAAACTCAAGCCCTCCCGAATACCTGGAACTGCAGACGTCTCAAGCGTGCCGTCCGGCATTTTCCGCTGTTCTGGGAAGTGCCGCAGTGTCCATTCTCACCCCAACTGGTGATAAATGTCACGCGCCTCTGCCCGTCTCCGGCCGGCGTTTGGGCGGGACGACTGGGTTTTCCGTGGGGCGGTTGGCGTCGCACGCTTACATACGGAGCCCGGAGCCGAGCAGGCTGTAGAGCAAAATGACGAGCACGATCACGGTGAAGCCCACGTACATGCGATCGCGTTCGATGCCAAATCCCACGATCGAGAAGGCTACGCGGGCGATGGGCGTCGCGATGAGGAGAAGCAATCCCAGTTGGATCAAGCCTCGGCCCCGGCCGTTGAAGACGCTGTGGACGATTCCGGCGACGGTGCGGAATTCCGAGGGCTCGCCGCGAAAGATACGGTAATCGGCGGGCTCGTGCGCATGATGGGAGAGGTAGACACACGCTCCCGAGAGAACGACCGCCGCCGAGAGCAGGACTCCGGAGCGGAGCAGGTTGCCGAGGATGACTTCCAGCCGGCGATCTCCCCACGGCCGAGCTTGGAACGGATGCGGTTGGCGCGCGGGGGCTTTAGCGGCGGTCATCAGATTTTCCCCCAGAATCCCTTGTACAGCATTTGCAGGCCTAGAACCAGAATCACCACACTGAAAACAAGGCGGAGCGATTTGGTTTCAGCTTTGACCAGGATGCGTGTACCGAATAAGGAGCCGGCCAAGACCCCTAACATGACAGGCATGGCGAGGCCGGGATCGACGTATCCGCGGCTGAGGTAAACGCCGGCGCTGGCGGCTGCCGTTACCCCGATCATGAAGTTGCTGGTAGTGGTGGAGACTTTGAAAGGAATCCGCATCGCCTGATCCATGGCCAGCACCTTGACGGCTCCGGAGCCGATGCCGAGCATTCCGGAGAGCGCGCCGGCGCCGAACATGAGGCTGAAGCCGGTGGGCACGTGCTGGACGTTGTAACTGCGCTGGCCCTCCAGGTCGGGGAAACTGCCATTCATCCGGAGTCGTGTCGCGAGCGGGTCGGGGGGCAGGTTGCGCTGGTCCAACGGGCGCGGCTTGCGGGAAAGATAAGCCGAGTAGAGCAGGACAGCGCCGAAGATGATGGCCAGGGCGCTGGTCGGGGTCCGGGTGGCTAGGAAGGCGCCCAGCAACGCGCCCATGGTGGTCGCGATTTCCAAAAACATGCCGATGCGAATGTTGGAGAATCCTTCCTTTACATACGCCGCCGCGGCGCCCGAGGAGGTCGCGATCACGGAGACGAGCGAGGCTCCGATGGCGTAGCGGATATCCACGTGGAACAAGAGGGTGAGCAGCGGCACCAGCACGACGCCGCCACCGAGGCCGGTGAGCGATCCGAGAAGTCCCGCGACGAAGGAGACGATCGCGACAACCGCGGTGAATTCCAGGATGGTCATTGCATTTCTCTTAGCAGCCCGCCGCGTAAACAAGATTCAAATCTAAGATTCAAACCTAAGCCTCGTATCGAAGCTTCCTATCAAAGATCCGTATCCGAGATTCGTATCGGGGCATGCCTCAGGCATGCCGCAAGTGCGTGCATCGCCATTAACGCGCCTTCAGGCGCAGCATTTCGAAATTAGAGTTTCATCACAGGTTCATAGGCTAACATTTCTTTTTTTGAAAAAGGATCGGAGTGCAATCGTCGGTAGTGTCTTTATTCCGCGCGTGGCGACTGTAGCGCCGCCGTCCCGGCGGCTGTCCGGCGGGCATCATGTCCACCGAGCCGGCGGCGAGGACGCCCTCGGGATAGCCGGCAGGGCCTGCCCTGAGCTTGCCGAAGGGATGCCGGCGCTACTTCGGCGGCAACGGCCAAATCAGGACACCACCCAATCGCCGGTAAGCAGCGGAATTTATATGAAGGGTTGCAGTTTGGGGAATCGATGTTTCGCGGGAAGCGGGGCGCGAAGTTTGCCGGCGTCGCCCCCATCCCGCGTGCAAAACGCGGGCTTCTCACTTCAAGGTTCCAGTTCGAGATCGCGCGGACAAGAGTCTCCGCCGCCCGCTACTGGTTTATCCAAACTACCCGGGCTTTTTTCAGCTGGGCGTGCTGCTTCCTGAATTCTCGGGCAAAGGCGCCAAGAGAAACAGCCTCTGCCTGCGGGAAATCCGAAGCCGGACGCTCTCCCTGGGCGGAAGTGTAACTCGTGCCGCCGAGGATGTTCCGTTCTTGAGACATGGGCGAATAACTCGCTTGCGCCGGATGACTTGGCGCTTGGTAGATCACCGGATCGCTGCTGATATGGCCCACCGACAGACCGTTGTTGTACTGCGCAAATGCCGCTGTGGCGGAAATCAGGCAGAGGACGAACAGGATTTTTTTCATCGCAGGATCTCCCGATTGCGGAGGAAGCGAGGGACCATCCGCGGCCGAGGCTGCGGATCTGAACTCCTCCAAACAGAATAAGAGCAAGCCCGGTACCAAACTTTGCCGGTGTGAAATGGCGGCTTTACGGGCCTTGCCGGGGGGTAGGGGCAATTGTTTGCACAATTGTGGAGAGCACATGGAATCGGCGCGGGCCGGCCAAGACGCTAACTGCCGGGTTTGCTTGGCATTAGCGTCTTGGGGGGATTTTTCATCGGTTTTGGGTAGGGCACGGCTTCACAGGCTGCGAAAAACGCTGCCCGCGCATGCAATAGGGAAGGGTACGACCTTGGTCGTGCTGAGTCGCTGAAAGCAGGTTTGTGCTTCAGCGCCTGAGGGTCGCCTTTAGCGGGCGGAAACACTTTTTCCGCAAGCTGTTCAGACGTGCCCTTCGGGGCTTGGGAAAAGCCGTCGATGAAAACAAGCCAGTTATCGCAGCGCTTGAAGCGCTGCGCCACCCAAAATCGTAGTTTTTCCCCAGCCTCTGAAGTCGTGCCCTTCCCTAACCGACCCGAATCCGAATTTTTCCGCAAGTTGTGAAGCGCTGGCCCCTCAGGTGAGTATGGAGTCGTCGAGCCGCTTGCGGCGGAAGTCGGCGACTTGCTGCACGAAGGCCATGATCAGCGGATGGGGATTGTCCTCGCGCGAGGAAAGTTGCGGTTGGAATAAGGTCGCGATGAAAAACAAGTGCGCGGGCGATTCGATGGCGCGGCATTCTTCCCTGGAGCCGCGGGCCACGACCGTGAAGCCCGCTTCCATTGCCATCCATTCGAACTCAGGGTTCAGTTCGTAGTTGCAGAAGAATTCTTCCTCGATTATTTCCTTTCCATAATATGCCGCGAGGTAGGAGCCGGGACGGAGGCGGATCCGATTAACTTTTCCGGAGAGCTTGGGCGCGTTCGGATCGCGGTTGGGAACGGCGCAAGCGACGGGATAGATGACGGCGTTTTTGGCGTTAGGATCCTCTTCGGCGGTGGTGGCGTCGTGGATACCGAGCACATTGCGGGCGCACTCGATGAGCGCGTACTGAAAGCCTCCGCAGGTGGCGAGAAAAGGCCGGTCATGAACGCGGGCAAACTCGATGCCTTTGAGCATGCCGTCGAAACTCTTGTAGGGGCTGCCGGGCGAGACCCAAAGGCCATCGAAGGAATCGAGGGTGGCGGCGGCTCCGGGCTCGAGGAGCGAGGGGGTCGGAAGCCAGGCCGATTCCACCTTGATTTGGAGCTTGCGAGCCGCGTGCTGCAGCGAATCGTTGGTCGCGTGATGGGAGCGGAATTCGGGATTGAAGTCGCCGAGAATACCGATGCGGAGGGGTTCGCTCACAAGAGATATTCTAAATTAGCGGTTCACACGTGGCGTTGAGAAGTAAGCTACTGGCTTCGGAAGCGAGGACGACTTTCAGCCCTGTAGTATGAAGGAGGCGCGAGACGGCGGCAATGCGGAGGAGAATTGGGGGCGAGCGGGGCTCGCCCCCGGGTTGGTGTCAGGCTGCCGGTCTTTTGGATCTGCCAGAGCGCACAGATCCAGTTGCCTGCGCAGCGGGCGTTCCGGTAAGCGCTGCCTCTAACGGGACTCCATCCGGAGTGCCAAGTCCGGTGCATGGATCCCATCCCTTGGCAGCGCTAAAGGCGCCGTTGTTGCCTTGAGTTATGTCGTGGAAGCCCGATGCTTCGACGGCTTGCGCGTAGATTAACGGGTTCACGAAACCGATCGGTTTGCCCATCTGTTGATTGATTCGCGCGACCAGCGCGGCCCATAAAGGAGCCACCGCACTGGTGCCCCCGACGACTTCGTTCTCGCCATCGACGAGGATGTTATAGCCGGTGTTGGGGTCGGCATCGCCGGAGACATCCGGTACGCCTCGTCCGCCACCTTGTACTGTGGGCGCGGGGACATCGAAGCCATTTTGCCAACTTGGAAGGGGGAAGACGTCGCTCACACCGCCGCCAGTTGCTCCTCCACTCGGTTGGTCGTTCCACACGGTTTCGTTGACAATTTGATCGTTCGAAGCTTGCAGTCTGGTGCCGCCGCAGCCCAGTGCGAACGAACAGGAAGCGGGGAAATCAACGTGGTTTTTGCCGTCGTTGACTCCGTCGGAAGAACCATTGTCGCCGGAGGCAACGCAGACGGTTACACCCATGGCCGCGGCCGCTTGAAAGGCCTCGTCGAAGTTGGTGAGCGCCTGAGATGTCCATTGCGACTCGGCAGCGCCCCAGCTTATGGAGATGACCGAGGGCTGATTGGTGCTGTCGTGTACGGCGGTGGTGATGGCGTCAAGAAAACCCTGATCGGTGTTCGGGGCAAAATAGACGACGATCTTGGCAGCGGGAGCAATCGCACCCGCAACTTCAATGTCGAGCATCACTTCGCCGTCGGCACTGTTCGGATTGGTTGGACTATTGGTGCCTCCATCGACGGATACGGAGATGACTTGCGGCGCGTTGATATTGAGCGAGCTGAAATAGTTGCTCAGGTCGTCGAGCTGAAAGCCTCCACCTAATTCAATGATCCCGATACACTGGCCGGTTCCGTCGCCGGGCGGGTAGTCATAGATTTCCGCCACTTCATTGGGATCATACGACCTGGTCGAGACGCCGGCCTTAAGCCCGCCGGTTGACGGCAGGCGCCTGAAATGCGGTTCGGCCTGGGGCCGGTTGTCGAGCCCAAACACTCCCGTGATGATGTCGGCATATTCGGCTGGCACGCTGATGGAGCCGACCCGGCCGCGGAAGTTTCCCTTGGGGTGGCTGTACTCTTTGAGTTCGACGTGGAAGGCCTTTTCGAGACTGCTTACGGTTCCTGACACCATCACGGTCCGGCGCGCGAGTTCCGTGCCGGTTTCGTGAACCTTCAGGCCGAATTCCTGGGCGAACTTCTTAATTTGGTCGAGATCGGCGGGATCGGCGCCGTGGGCATTCTCGAACTCGACGCGCGACATGTGCTTGAACCCGGGTTTTTCGAGTGCACTCCTTAATTCTTTAAGCTTGGCCTCCGATTTCGGGCGAAGCCGTATGGAGACTTCAATGGTTTGGTCGGGATGCGAATTGTGGATCAGGCGGGCACCACGGACGGGCTGGCGTTCAGTGCCTGAAAGAGTGTTGAATTTTCGTGTGGATGTCACAGACGCTCCTTCGTTTCGGGGGAACAGAGCGGCCAGGAACTGAACGCGACAGGAAGTCGCGGGGATAAGAAGTTGAGAGGTCGTCCCGCCGTTCAGATGGGCCCGAAACTCGATCAGCATATCAAAAGAATGAGTGCTATTAATGCAGAATCGGGCAAATAAATGGGGATGGCAGGTGCAATTTTTCCCGATTTGGAACTGTTGAGCGCCCTTCGTCGGATAGATGATGCCAGCGTTGTTCAACCACCGTCGCGAAGACTGGGAGCGAGTTGAACGCGTGACCTTGGTAATCGCGGAGCGGGGGTACCGCGTTGCTGGTGCGGAGGGCGAATCCTAGAATTAAAGCGGGACTTCTCTGTCCTCAGACCGCCCATGCCGGAAAATCCTAATCGTGCCGAAGTGGCCCGCCGCGTAGAAAAGGCGGAGAAGCTTTTGCAGAGGGGGAAAACGGCCGACGCGCTGGCGGAATACCTGCAAATCCTGGAAATTGATCCGCAAAATGACAATGTGCGGCAGGTGGCGGCGGACCTGTGTCTCTCTTTGAATAAGGGGGCGCAGGCGGTGCGGCTGCTGGGAGAACTGTTTGAGCGGCAGGTGGCGGCGGCGGATGCGACGCGAGCGAGCCTGACCTATAAGAAGCTGGCGCGCTATGCTACCCCGACCTGGGAACAGAAAGTGCATTTTGGACAACTGCTGGAGCAATCGAACAAAAAGCTGGCGATCGGGACCTATGAAAATGCGCTGGAGGATTTGCAGCGCCAGGGACGCAAAGAAGAAGGGTTGCTGGTTTTGCGGCAGATTGTGAGCCTGGAACCATCGCAGCACAACCACTTGCGGGTGGGGGAAATGGCGGCGGAACTGGGCGAGCATGTGCTGGCGTCGCAGTCATTTTTGCAATTGGCGGAACTGATGCAAGCTGCGGGTGGAAACGCCGGCCCGTGGTTTGAGCGGTCCTACACGGAGAATCCGACGGATGCGAAGATCGCGTTGGCCTATGGCAAGAGCCTGCTGTCGCGGGGCGAGGCGGGGGCGGCGATTTTTATTTTCGAGCCGCTGATGCAGTCCGGAGATGCATCGCTGGATCTGCGCGACCTGTATGCGCAGGCGCTGCTGGCGGCGGAGCGGTGCGTGGATGTTGAGCCGCTGGTGTGGCAGTTGTTCGAGCAAAACCCGGCGCGCATGCACCAGGTGGTCGGCCTGATCGGAAAGATGATCGATTCCGCCCTGGACGCGGAGGCGGTGGCGCTGGCGCGGAAGCTGGAAGCTTTCCAGCGGCGGCGTGGGGAACGACGATCGTTTATTACGACGATGCAGGAGCTACTGGCATCGCACCCTCCGTCGACGGAAATGCTGGAGTTTCTGGCGGAGCTGTTCAATGCGTCGAACCGTGAAACCGACTACGCGCATGCGCTGCTGAAGCTGTTCGATCTGTATTGCGTGAAGCACGATTACCAGAAAGCGGGAGAGTGTCTGGACCGGGCGGCGGAGGTGGATCCGTACGAGCCCGGACATCAGAAGCGGCTGGAAGCGCTGCGCGGCAAGATCGACGATCAGCGTTTCAGGGTGATCGCAGCGCGGTTCACGCCGGTGAAGAAAAAAGAGCAGGAAGCTGAAATAAAGATGCAAGAGCCGACGTTGGGAGCGGCCGCGCTGCAGGATCTAATGCTGCAAGCCGAGATCCTGGTGCAGTACGGGATGCGCACCAAGGCGATCGAGCGTTTGCAGCGCATTCAGGAACTGTTTCCGCATGAGGAAGAGCGCAACCAGGAGCTGCAGAAGTTATACATTTCGGCTGGCATCGAACCGCAGTATGCGAGGTCGGCAACGACGGTTGCGCCGGCGGCGGCGAGCAGCGATCAGGCTGCGCCGGCAACGGCTACCCCAGCGACGACCGCGGCGGCGAGCGAGGCAGCCGACGTCAGCAGTCTGGCGAAAGTGGCTGAGATCACGCGCAAGCTCTATCGCCAGGGAAATGCGGAAGGAGTTTTGAAAACGGCGGCGGCCGAAATCGGCGCGAACTGGCGGACGGCGCGTTGCATTGCGGCCTTGCGCAAACCGGGTCTCCCGCCTTCGAGCGTGCAGGAATATCACATGGAGGGGCTGATTACGGCGAGTTCGGCGGCGCTGGTGAGCCTGGTGGAAACGCTGCAGGATCTGGCGGTGGCGCGAGGCACGGTGACGATCGGCGATGCGACCAACGCTCCGGAGCTGATGGAGGTGTGCAGCGCGGTCGAAGAGTTGCAGATCGAATCGCTGCTGGCTCTGCCGCTGAGCGAAGGCAACGACCAGATCGGAGTGCTGATCCTGACCCAGAACACCGGGCGGGTGTGGCAGGCTGCGGAGGTGCTGGTGATCCGGACGTTGAGCGACCAGGTGTTGATCGCGCTCAACAACGCCGGGCTACGGCGGCTGGTAAAAAATCTTTCGGTGACGGACGAGAAATCGGGGCTGCTAAAGCGGGCTTCGTACCTGGACCTTCTGCAGGCGGAAACCCGGCGCGGATTGCAGCAGGGGACGGTGGTGACGGTGTTGCTAATGCAGTTTGGACGGCGCAGCGCGCTGATCAAGGAATATGGCGAGCAAGCGGTGATGGCGGTGATGGAGCAGATCGGGCAGCGGATTTCGGCGAACATCCGAACCAACGATCTGGCGTTCCGCTATGAAGCGACGACGGTTGCGCTGGTGCTGGGCGACACGGGCGAAAAGGAAGCGCTGCTGGCGCTGGAGAAATTGCGGCGGCTGCTCGGTGAAGTACGTTTTCCGGGCGGGGATCAGGGAGTCGAGTTCAGCGCTGGCCTCGCGCAGGCGGTGATGCGGCAGCATTTCGATCCAGTGGACATTGTGACCGAAGTCGCCAACCGCGCCGATCACGCGCTGGAGCAGGCGGTAGCGCAGGGCGCGGGGAAGATTGTGAGTCTGGCGCCGCAGTTCGCGGCATCGGCGGCGGTGGCGTAGCTTTTTCACCGCCGAGACGCCGAGAAAATCCAAATTTTTAACGCAGAGTACGCAGAATACGAGGCGGAGTTCGCGCACAAACCCTTGGCGGAACTCTTCCGTTCCCAAACTTCTTCGAAGCGATGAAACCCAAACTTCTCAGCTAACAGGTCACCGTGCGACACTTAGGCTACAGCCGATGGCTGACAGCTGAGAGCTGAGAGCTGCTCTGGTAAACTCACAGGTTGGCTTCTGGCCAGCGGATTCTTCCATATAGATTGGGCCTCATGTTAAAGCCTGGAGACATTGCCATTGTCAGTGGCGTGCGCACGCCCTTTGGACGGTATTGCGGGAAGATCAAAGACTACACGGCGCAGGAACTGGGTGCGGTGGCGGGGAGGGCGGCGATCGAGCGGGCGGGGATCGATGCGAAAGACTTCGATCACGCCGTGTTTGGGAACGCGCAGCAGACTTCGGGCGACGCACTGTATGGGGCGCGGCACGCGGGGTTACGGGCGGGATTGGCGATTGAGACTCCGGCACTGACGGTGAACCGGCTTTGTGGGTCGGGAATGCAGGCGATTGTCAGCGCGGCGCAGATGATTCAAACCGAAGAAGCGAAGGTGGTGCTGGCTGGTGGGATGGAATCAATGTCGCAGGCGCCGTTTTCGATCCGGGGACGCGATGGATTCACACTGGCTCCGGGCGGTAAGCTCGAAGATTCGCTCATGGTGGCGCTGCTCGATACCTATTGCGGAATGTACATGGCGAATACGGCGGAATTGTATGGCGAGCAGCAGGGCATCACGCGGCAGGCGCAGGACGAGTTCGCGCTGCGCTCGCAGCAGACGGCTGACGCGGCGTACAAGGCGGGACGCTTGCAGGAGGAGTTGACGCCGGTTCCGTTGCGGAATTCGAAAGGCGAAGCGACGGGAGAGATGCTGACGGAGGACGATCACCGGCGTCCGCAGACAACGCCGGAGGGACTGGCGAAGCTGCGCGCTGCGTTTGGCAAAAATGGCACGGTGACGGCGGGGAATGCGAGCGGGATCGTGGATGGTGGGGCGGCGGTGGTGGTGATGTCGCTCGAGCAGGCGCAGAAAAGAAATCTGAGTCCGCTGGGACGGATTGTGAATTGGGGAATTGCGGGCGTCGAGCCGAAGTTGATGGGGCGCGGTCCGGTTCCGGCCACGAAGATCGCGCTGCAGCGGGCGGGGCTGACTTTGGATTACATCGATTTGATCGAAGTGAACGAGGCGTTCGCGGCGCAGTATCTGGCGGTGGAAAAAGAATTGGGACTCGACCGCGAGAAAGTGAATGTGAACGGGGGAGCGATTGCTTTGGGACATCCGCTGGGAGCGACGGGGACGCGCCTGGTGATTACGCTGCTCTATGAGTTACGGCGGCGGAAGAAGAAGTACGGGCTGGCTACGGCGTGCATTGGTGGCGGGCAAGGGATTGCTATGGTGGTAGAGAGTTTTCAGTAGGCGATCCAAGAATGGACGAGCGACAGAAGGACCGAGTTCAAAAAATGGTTTTGGGTAGGGCACGGCTTCACAACTTGCGGAAAAAGTACCTTCAGTACCACAGCCCGCCCGCAGCGGCTAAGCCGCATTGAAAACAGGCTGCTTATCGCAGCGCTTCAGTGTGTGCGTGAGAACGGACTTGTTTTTTGGGGAAAAGTAAGGCAAAAGGAGGCATGTCACGATTTCTGCCCTACAGTCCGGATCAAGCCTACTTGCTGCCGCCCAACGTG
>Ga0187782_10001942_pt1 | contig 15198 bp, 13 predicted proteins | sample 0715_SJ02_MP15_2_FD_132454 | JGI IMG/M metagenome (GOLD analysis project Ga0187782, IMG submission 132454) | Tropical peat soil microbial communities from peatlands in Department of Meta, Colombia - 0715_SJ02_MP15_20_MG | ecosystem: Environmental > Terrestrial > Soil > Wetlands > Peat | place...
TAAGTCTGATTTGGGGAGTGATGGATGTCATCAATCTTACTCACGGCTCCATGATCGCGCTGGGCATGTTCTGTATGTATCTGCTGTTCGCCGCCGTGAAGATCAACGCTTACGTATTGTTGCTGCCCACGATCGGGGCCGGCTTGATCATTGGACTTGTCGTCTACTGGATGGCGGTGCACTGGGTGGTGGGCCGCTCCATGTTGATGAGCTTGCTCTCCACGTTCGCGGTGAACATGATGGTGATCGGCATCGGCACAGCGGTGTGGAGCACAAGTCCTTACAACGTCAACTTCGTTCTGCCCGGCATCACGATCGGAGCCTACACGTTCACCGGGAACCACATCGCGGCCGCTATCTCGGCGGTGGTCATCGCCCTGGCGCTGCAATTGTTCCTCTATCACACACGTACGGGCAAAGCGATTCGCGCCGTCGCCGACAACCGCGAAGCCGCCGAGTTGATGGGCATCTCTTCGACGGCGGTGCTGAGTATCGCTTTTGCGATCGGCATTGCTCTGGCGGGGACCTCGGGGGCGCTGGTTTCCACGTTGTTTCCCTTCACCATCCTTTCCGGCGCGGTGTACCAGTTGAAAAGTTTCGTGGTGACCATTCTAGCGGGACTGGGCAAGCCGTTCGGAGCCTTGGTCGCTGGAGTGCTCCTGGGGTTGCTGGAGGGAGTGGTCACGCCGTTTATCGCGGTCAGTTGGATTCCGCTAATCGAGTTTGGGCTGTTTGTAGTGGTGCTGGTCGCATTCCCGCAGGGCATCTTCGGGAAGAGGGCGACGGCATGATACTGCGCCGGCCGTTCTTCTGGATCATTCTGCTTGTCGCCGCCGGGTTCGTTTACGCGCCGCTGCACGGGAACAACGTTTCCTTGCGTGAAGATCTGATCCTCATCGCCATCGCCATCATCCTGGCGAGCAACTTGAACCTGTTGATCGGCTACACCGGCTACGTGAATTTCGGCCATATCGTTTTTTACGGGCTGGGCGGTTACGTGGGACTCTACCTGACGACGGTGCGCGGCTGGAACCTGGTGCTGTCGGCTCTGGTGGCCGGCGTGGTGGTCAGTGTCTGCGCGTTGTTGTTCGGATTGGCTATTTTGCGCTTGCGCGGGGCCTATTTTGCCCTGGCCACCATTGGTATTCTCCAAGCCGTACAGGCGTTTGTTTCCAACTTCGATCCGTGGGGCAGGTCGACTGGAATGTACCTCTCGTTCAACTCCTACCAGTCTCTGGGCGGCGCGCGGCACGCTCTCTGGATCACCTACTTCCTGATCATTGCGGTCATGGCCCTCTCCATGATCGTGAGCCTGGTGATTAAGAATTCCAAGTTTGGCCTGGGGCTGTTCGCGATTCGCGAGGACGAAGATGCCGCGGTGGTGCTGGGCGTCAATGCGACCGTGTACAAGGCGATCATCTACAGCGTATCGGCATTTCTGCCTGCGGTCGCGGGGGCACTGATGTTTTTCAAGAATGGAATGATCGATCCCTCGATCGCCTTCGAGTACATGCTGTCGCTGGAAGGCATCGTAATGCTGATGCTCGGCGGCCAAGGCTCGGTCATCGGCGCGGCACTGGGCGGGGCTCTCTATGAGCGACTTCGCTCCTACCTGCTCACTTCTCCCGTCCTCTCCAACTTTCATCTGGTGATCGCCGGCGGACTGTTACTGGTGGTAGTTTTGTTCGCGCCTGGCGGCTTGATTGGCTGGGTGTATCGCCTGGTGCCGCGCGCCCGTAAGGTGATCGAATGAGCACCATCCTGGAAGTGCGCGGCGTCAGCAAACGTTTCGGCGGGCTGGTAGCGGTTTCCGACGTCAGTTTCAGCATCGATGAGGGTGAGATCCTGGGGCTGATCGGTCCCAACGGCGCCGGGAAGACAACCTTGTTCAATGTCGTGAATGGGGTGTACAGGGCCAACCAGGGAACCATCACCTTTGCAGGAAAAGACATCACCCGATGTTCGCCCGACCAGGTGGTTCATCTCGGCTTGGCTCGTACCCATCAGATCGTGAAGCCGTTGAACGACCTGACGCTGCTGGACAACGTCACCGTAGGGGCATGCTTTGGTCGTGAATATCTCGATATGGCCGCCGCACGCAAGGTTGCGTCCGAAGTGCTGCAGCGAGTTGGATTGGAGCGCACCGACATGATGGCGCGCTCGCTGACTATCGCCGGTAAGAAACGCCTGGAAATAGCACGGGCGCTGGCGGCGAAACCCAAGCTCCTGTTGCTGGACGAGGTGCTGGCAGGCCTGAATCCCACCGAAGTTGCGTCCATGATCGCATTGGTTCGCAAAATTCGCGACGGAGGCGTCTCGGTGCTCATGATCGAGCACCTGATGCAGGCGATCATGAGTCTTTCCGATCGCATCGTGGTGCTGAATCTGGGCCGCAAGCTGGCGGAAGGCAAGCCGGATGAGGTGGTCCACAATTCGGGTGTCGTCGAAGCCTACTTGGGCTTTCCCGATGCGGTTCACAAATTGACTCTGACTAACAAACTGACGTGGAGAAAATGATGGACCTGGCCCTGCAATTGGAGAACGTCGAGTCGGGATACGGCGAAGTCCAAGTCCTGTGGGGCATTTCGCTCGAGGTTGAGCGGGGGAATTATACCGCCATCATCGGAACCAATGGTGCCGGCAAGACCACCAGTCTTCGCACCATCATGGGCACTCTGCGGGCCTGGAAAGGCCGCGTGCTGCTGCACGGAGAAGACGTCACACGGCTTTCGCCTCATGCCAAAGCCGATCGCGGGCTGGTGCTGGTGCCCGAGGGCCGGCAGCTTTTCCCGGACATGTCAGTAGAAGAGAATCTGGAGATGGGCGGTTACTCGAAGCGCGCCCGCAAGCGCGAGAAACAGAACCTGGAACGCGTCTACACGCTGTTCCCTCGACTGAAAGAACGCCGCCAGCAGAAGTCATCCACCCTTTCCGGCGGCGAGCAGCAGATGCTGGCCATGGGCCGCGGCCTGATGCAGGAACCAGAGGTGCTGATGATCGATGAACTCTCGCTCGGCCTGGCCCCGGTTGCGGCGCAACAACTCTTCCTCACCTTGGGCAGCCTGCGGAAAGAGGGTCTCACGGTCGTTCTGGTAGAACAGAATGTGCACCTCGCACTGGCGATTAGCGACTACACCTACGTGTTTGCCGAGGGTCGAATCGGCATCCGTGGCAATTCGGATGAAGTCTCGAGAATGGATGAAGTGCGGCGAGCGTACCTTGGACTGTAGGAGCGGGAGCGGTTTCGCTGTGCGCCGCTGATCTCAAAGCACCACCGCTTCACCACACCCTGCAAGCCTTCGCCGGCGTCATCGGCTGCCCTGCCTTGCAGCCAAATTCCTTCGCGAATTCCGGCATGTTCACTAGAACGCCATTCGCACGGAAGCGGTCTGGGGAATGCGGATCGGTTGTCGCGATCAGCCGTTCCAGCTCCGGACGCCACTCGGAGCACCAATCCTGCCCGAATCCCAGGAAAAACTGCTGCAACGGCGTGTAGCCATCGGCAGACTTGTTCTTCAGATCAATACCATCTTGCGCAGCCCGCGCCAGGAACGCCATGTACGCCAGCCGCAATCCGCCGTTGTCCGCCGTGTTTTCTCCGAGCGTGAGTTTGCCGTTCAGCTTGGTGTCTCCCACAGTGAATTGCGCGTACTCGTCGATAATGCACTGCGTCTTCTGGTTGAACTTGTCGCTGTCATCCTTCGTCCACCAGTCTTCCAGATTGCCGTGTCCGTCGAACTGGCGCCCTGTATCATCGAAACCGTGCGTGATCTCGTGCCCCATGAATAGGCCGATGTGTCCGTAGTTCAGCGCATCCGGCTGTTTCGCATCGAAGAATGCCGGCTGCATTACGCCCGCCGGGAAATTGATGTCATTCATGCCGGCATTATAGAAAGCATTCACCGTCGGTGTGGACGTAAGCCACTCGTCGCGGTCAACTGGCTTCCCGATCTTCGCGAGCTGCCGCCGCGACTCAAATTCCGTTGCGCGCTGATTGTTCCCGAAGGCGTCGCCGCGCACAATTTCCAGCTTTGAGTAGTCGCGCCACTTGTCGGGATATCCCACCTTGTTGGCGATCAGGTGCAGCTTCTCTTTGGCGCGCGTTTTGGTAGCCGCACTCATCCAATCCAGCGCGTCGATGTCGCGATCCATCGCCGCTTCGATGTCGTGAATCATCCGCACCGCCATGTCTTTGCTGGCAGCCGGGAATTGCTGTTCGACGTAAGCTTTGCCCAGCGCTTCGGGCAGCGCTCTATCCGTGCTGCGGACGCACCGTTTCCAGCGCACCTCCAGCTCCGGAGTGCCCGCCATCTTGCGTTCGAAAAAATCGAATTCTTCTTCATCCAGCGCCTTGGGCAAAATCGTTCCCGCAATCGAGATGACCAGCTGCCAGCGCAGGTATGCCTTGAGGGTCGGGAGATCCGTCTCGGCGATGACCTGGTTCATGCCCGTAAAGAACTCCGGCTCGGCAACGTTGATCTCCGTGAAAGCGGGAGACTCGGTGGCGGAATAAACCTGATGCCAGTTGAAGGTTGGCGTAAGCGCCTGCAGGTCCTTGACCGGCATCAAGTGATAGATGTTGTGCGGATCGCGCTGCGCGGTGACGTCGAGCGAAACTTTCGCCAGCGTGGTTTCCAGTTTCATGATCGCCGAGGCATCGTTTGCCGCTTGCGTTTCGCTCTCCCCGAGCAGTTTCAGAATGTTGGTAATATGCTGCACATATTGCTTCCGAATTTCTTCATCTTTTGCGCCGGTGCGGAAGTAATAATCTTTCTCTGGGAGACCGAGTCCGTTCTGGGCCGCGACCGCAATCGTTCTGGTCGCATCTTTGAAGTCCTGTTGCGATCCAAATCCGAAGAACGCACCCACGTTAATTAGTTGATAGTGTGCCAGCAACTCTGGCAGTTGCTCCTTGCTACTGAGTCGATTAATGCGGTCCAGCTCCGGCTGCAACGGCGCCAGCCCTTTTTGTTGCACCGCCGCTTCATCCATGCAGCTGGCGTAGTAATCCCCAATCTTTTGCGTATTCGCGTCGCGTGACGGATCATTCGCCGCCGCTTTCTCCAGAATCCCGTGCAGCACCTGCCGGTTGTACTGCTCCAGGTTGTAGAACTGTCCGGAGTACGGCGCATCATTCGGAATCGGATACAGCTTGCTCCAATTGCCGCAGGCGTATTGGTAAAAATCGACGCAAGGGTCGGCGGTCGTATCCATGACGCCCTTATCCAGCCCGGGAATCAGCGTGAAAGCGTGTGCGTCGCCGCTGGTCTTAGGTGCTGTATTAGGTGGGTTGCTGGTGGTTTGGGCGAACAGCATACCCGTGCAGGCCAGCAATAACAGAACGGCTTTTGTCGTCGAGAGCATCCGGTTTCCTCCAAAGAGGCATGATAGCGGAACCACCGGAGAAATGTTCGCCATCGTGCCTGTGGCTAGTGCTATGTGGTACGGGTAGTCTGCGGGCGACGAACTAAGGAACCAGGGCTACACGAAAACCTCTGCGAAAGCCGGCTGCACGCCGGCGCTACAAGTCCGCCGGCGCTACAGTCCGCCGAGGCTACGGTCCGGCACTATTTCATCGGCGGCAGATATGGAATATAGCGGGCGAACAACCAGCACAGGAAGAACACAACCGGGATGTGAACGATCAACTGCAGCACTCCATAGCCGACGATGTCCCTGGCCTTCAATTTCAATATGCCCAGCAGAGGCAGCATCCAGAAGGGATTGACGAGATTGGGCAGCGCTTCCGACGCGTTGTAGATCTGCACCACCCAGCCCAGATGGACCTGATGCAGATTCGCGGCCTGCAGCACATAGGGCGCTTCGATGACCCACTTACTGCCGCCGGAGGGAATGAAAACTCCGAGCACCGCCGAATATATCGCCACCAGCAAGGGATAGGTGTTGTGGGTGCTGATGGAGGCGAAAAGTTTCGCCAGCACATCTGCAATCCCCGTTCCCACGATCATTCCGAAGATCACGGCGTAAAACGGGAATTGGATCAGCACGCCGCCGGCGGCGGGAATGCACTCGGTTACGGCACGCATAAAGCGCTTCGGGCGCCAGTGCAATAGAAGGCCGACCGTGATGAACATCAGGTTGTAAGTATTAAGGTCGAGCGCTGCCAGTGCGCCTTGTGGCGAGGTGCGGAACACGTCAACCAGATACCAGCACAACAGAACGGCAACCAAAATGGTGAGCAGCGGACTGTACTCCAGCCACTCGCCAGGTTTGCTCTTGGCCTCGAGACTGGAGCGAATCGGCTCGTATTGGATGCCGTAGGATTCGGCGGTTCTGGCGTTCTCCGCCGACGGCGTAGACATGTAGGCGATCAGCACGGAGAGCACGATCAGGATGAAAGTTGTCGCAATACTTTGCCATAAGAAGAGAGTCTGGGTGAGCGGGATCAGACCACTAATGTTGAATAATGAGGGCGGCATCGCCGTCTTGGTTGCCATCAGCATGGCGGCGGAAGAAGACAGCCCCATCGCCCAGACGGCTCCCAGCCCGAGGTACGCAGCACCACCAGCCGCGCGATAGTCCAGTCCCTTGACGCGCTGCGCCAGTTCGCGAACAAAGAGTCCGCTGAAAATCAGGCTCAAGCCCCAGGAGATCAGCGAGGTCAGCATGGAGAACAATGCCACCAGTGCGACCGCTCCTCGCGGCGTCTTTGGAATTCCGGCTAAGGCTCGGATGGCGCGATACACGATTGGCGTCGAGGCGACGACATACCCCCCGATGATGATCATCACCATCTGCATGGTGAAAGGCACCAGGGCCCAGAAGTTCTTGCCACCTTGGAGGGCCAATTTGGCAGGGCTCTGGTGAAGCAACAGACCCACGACAAAGACCACCACAATTCCCAGCAGCGCAAAAATCAGCGGATCCGGAAACCACCGCTCACTCCAGTTGGCGAGCCCCAGGCCAAAGCGGACAATGGGTTCTTCCTGAGTTGCCGCTTGCTTCTCTCGTGGCATGTGCATATGCGATCCTTTCGCTCGACAGCGAGAGCTGCCGGGCTGCGCTCGGCGGGAGGCGCGAGGGTGCCCTCTCTGCACGATCTACGCGTGGCTTGCCTGCCCTTTGCCAAATACGCCCGCCATTGTAGCGCAAGTTTCGCGCAAGGGAATTCATTTTGCCGGTTTCCGCGATGCGTGTAGGATGTTTTTGACTGGGCTGGCAGGATCGGTCACTACTTGCTGGAACTGGAGCGAGTCAATGAATACTTTCCCGGTTTTATTGAGTGCGCTGTGCGTCTACGCCCTTGCCTACCGTTACTACAGTGCGTTTATTGCCGCGAAGGCTCTCGCGCTGGACGATCGGCGCACCACTCCGGGGCACCTTTACGCGGACGGGCACAACTATGTCGCTTCGCCAAAATGGGTGCTCTTCGGACATCACTTCGCGGCGATCGCCGGAGCGGGGCCGCTGGTGGGGCCGACCCTGGCGGCGCAGTTCGGATTTGCGCCGGGGTTTCTTTGGTTACTAATCGGCGGCGTGCTGGCCGGGTGTGTGCATGACTTTACTGTGTTGGTGGCTTCGGTGCGTCACCGCGGCCGCTCACTGGCGGATATTGCCCGCACCGAAATCAGTCCCTTTGCGGGTCTGGTGACGATGGTCGCCATGCTCTTTATTCTTCTGGCCACCCTCGCCGGCCTCGGCATCGTTGTGGTCAATGCGCTCTCCAATAGCCCGTGGGGAGTGTTTACCATCGGCATGACCATCCCCATCGCCGTGATCATGGGATTGTGGATGTTCAAGAGTCATGCCGGAAAGATTATGGTTACCGGCCCCAGTATTTTTGGCGTCGTGCTTTTGATCGGCAGCGTGATCGCCGGACACTGGGTGGCGCAGAGCGGAGCTGCAGCGGCGCTTACTTTCACGCCCCACCAGATCACGATCCTCATGGCCATCTACGGCTTGGTGGCTTCGATTCTTCCCGTCTGGCTGGTACTGGAGCCGCGCGACTACCTCTCGACCTACGTTAAGCTGGGTACGATCGCCGTCCTGATCATCGGTGTTTTCGTGGTTCATCCCAACATAAAATTTCCGAACGTCACGCAGTTCGTTCATGGCGGCGGGCCGATCATCAAAGGCAACCTGTTCCCATTTCTTTTCGTGACTATTGCTTGCGGTGCGATCTCGGGCTTTCACGCACTGGTATCCTCGGGCACCACACCGAAGATGCTGGACAAGGAAAGTGACGCTCGCTTCATCGGATATGGCGCCATGATGGCGGAATCACTGGTGGGTACGCTGGCTTTGATTGCGGCCTGCTCGATGCATCCGGGCGACTATTTTGCCATCAATAGTGCGCCAGGGGTCTTCAGCCACCTGGGCTTAACCACGGTCAATCTGGATATGTTCTCCCGCGAGGTCGGAGAGAAACTGGCGGGGCGGACGGGAGGGGCGGTCTCGCTGGCTGTGGGCATGGCACAAATCTTCCGCGGCCTGCCCGGGATGGATCGTTTGATGGGCTACTGGTATCACTATGCCATCATGTTTGAAGCCCTTTTCATCCTGACCACGGTGGACACCGGAACCCGCGTGGCCCGCTACGTTCTTCAGGAACTGATGGGTAAAGCGTACAAGCCCTTCGGCAACAATGCCTGGTGGCCAGGAAATCTGATCACCAGTTCGGTGGTGGTTCTGGGCTGGGGATACCTGATCTACACGGGAAACATTTCCACGATATGGCCGTTGTTCGGAACCGGGAACCAGTTGCTGGCAACCATTGCGCTGGCGGTGACGACTACTTTCCTCATTAACATGGGCAAGCAGCAATATGCCTGGATTACCGGAATTCCGATGTGCTTCGTGGGGGTCACCACGGTGACAGCGGGAGTGCTCGGGATCAAGAACATTTTCTGGCCCTTGACCGCCAAGCCCGGTCAGGTATTTACCGGCTACCTGGATACGATCCTGATGGCCATCTTTATCGTGGGTGTAGTGCTCGTCGTATTCGATGCCGCGCGACGTTGGATCCGGACGCTGAAGGGCGCGCCCGCTCCACAAGAGGCCTTCGGTCCTCCGCTCACCGCTGCCGGCGAAGTGAGGATGGGTTGCTGCTAGCGACAGGATCGGGGAGCCTACTCCGCGGTGCATTATGTGATGACAGGGAACGGAAGCTGTCCGCGCAGGTGCGACTCAACTGTTCCCTGCCTCTTTCCACATGCCGGTTAGCTTGTGGATGGATTCGTCGCTGGCGTCACCGACGACAAAATAACGCAATTCATGGGCACTCCAGGATTCCACATGGAACTTGAGCACGTCCCTGGACGACTCGCGCGCCGAGAATGCACGGGCGAGATCCGGCTGGTCCCGGAAGACGAATACCGAAATGTGATGAGCGCGAATATTGTAGATCAAGTGAGCGCCGGGCTCGTGATCGAGATAGGCGAGCCGTCCGCCAACGAGGGTAAATGGGGAGCCTTCGGGTTCCGGAAGATCGAAACTGAAAGGCACTTTGCCCTGGAACCAAGGCTTGACAGTATGCCGGTCGGACGACATTACGTCCACCGGGGTGGAGGCGGCAAGATTTGCCACATGGATATCGGTCAACTCTGAGAGCAACTGCTGTGACCGCGCTTGCTCCCACGAACGACTTAGCAAGATTCCTGCAACCAGGAGGATCATTACCGCTGCGACCAGTAGGGGCGCTGCCCAGCGCCATGGGACTGGCTTGCGGGCGCCAACCTGATCTGCTATAACCTGGCCAGCCATGACCTGGTCTGCTATCCTTCGCCGAAACTGCGGCGATGGCGCGTAGCGCTGGGCTGCGAGCTTGGTGTCATGCTTCAGTCGCATCTGGCGCAGGGCCAGGGCGGCACATGAGGAGCACTCGCGCAGGTGCGCATCCATGGCGCGCATCTCCTCCTCGGAAAGCTCGGCGTCCACGTAGCGATCGATTTTCGGCTGCCAAATATCGCTAGCCATTGCTTGCCCCCTGCAGCTCTTCCCGCATCGCGCGGCGAGCGCGATATAGGCGTGACATTACCGTGCCGATCGGAATCGAAATGGTCTCAGAAATTTCCTGATAGCTCATCTCCTCGACGTCGCAGAGCAATAGCACTTCTCGGAAGATGACTGGCAGTTTCCGGAGCGCGGCCTGAATGGCTTCCTGGCTGGCGCGGCCCAGCAAGATTGATTCCGGCGTGTTCCTTTCCGCAGATACACCGGCTGTCTCCTCGTCGTCGTTCCCGAGCGGAACCGTCCGCATCGCCTTCAGGCCGGTGCGCGAGGTCAGGAATGCATTGCGCAAAATGCGGAAGATCCAGGCGCGGAAGTTCGTCCCTCGCTGAAAGGACGAGAAGCCCTTCAATGCCTTCAGGTAGGTTTCCTGGACGAGATCTTCCGCTTCTTCACGGTTGCCCGTCAACCAGCCCGCGAAGTTATAAAGCGAGTCGAAGAGCGGCATGGCCAACTCCTCAAACCTCCCGGCGCTGGGTTCTCCCATGGACACGACACCATCAGCTTAAACCAGAACCGATGCGGCATCCTCGAAATGTCTTGCAGCTTCGGCAGCAGTGCGGTTCAGTCGGAGGCATCAAGTCGCGAAAGACGCCACCAGCGCCTCCGTCAATCATTACCATTACCTATACTCGCTACGAAGTCAGGAGCAGCAGCGATGTGTCGAGCTGGCTCGGGGACGCTCAGAAGCCTATGCTGTAACAACGCATCCAGCGACCATTTGCCCGGCCCGTTGAGCAGCAGAAAAATTGCCGTCATGATCTGAGCATAGTCGGACCGGATCTCATGCAGCACGGCCCACATCCCCACCTGGGGCGGAGCCGACGGCAGCGGCAATGGGTAGGTGCCGAGATAGAGCGAGATTTTTGTCGAGAGGATTGCCACAATCATCTCGATGATGAACGGAACTGCGATCAACCGGGTGAGGAGACCGGAAAGCAGCAGCAAGCCTCCAACGATTTCGAAGCGGGCGACAAAGTTTGCGGTAAAAGCAGGAATCGGCATGCCCAGTTTGGTGAAGCGCCCGATTCCCTGGTTCGCATATACAAACTTCAAGATCCCCTCCCACAGGAATACTCCTCCAGCCATGAGTCTCAGCAGCAGCGTAGACTTCGGCCCGGTAGTGGGCGGATTCATGAGCCAAGTCAATACTTTATTCATATGCTCCTTCCTTTCGTAGAAGACAAGCTTCCTAGCGGCGTTTCGCCCGCGCAATGTTAATAACTGTTGACGGGTTGTTTTATTCCCAAAGGCTCTGGTCGTGTTGCGCACGCAGCACTTGGAAGGAGCACCTTCGAGAGTTTAAGATGGACGCGAGAACCGAGCTACCCGTCCGCAGTCGCGGAGTCGCTCATGTTGGCGACGGATTGTGTATCCTGAACGCATGCACTGTGCTGTCTCGAAGCCATGACTGAACCATCCGAAGCACGCGTTGAGGAGGTCGTGGCCCGCCACGAACTCGACCTTGATCGACTGAAAGACGCTTTCGGCTTGCTGGGCGTCGTGCCCTGCTCCTGGTGTAAGAAGTTTTTTCGCCGCTCCGAACCCGGCGCCCTCTTCGATGCTGGCGAACTGGTTTGCTACGGCTGTATTCACGAGTGGTGGCCGCGGCGAAGCGCGCAACTCAGCACTAAAGACCGCGAGGACCTCGAGAGTAAGCTGGTCTTCTGGCTGCGCGGCCAGCATCATGCCGAACTATTCAAGGACCCGGCCAAGCTTCCTGAGAGTTCACTGCTGGAACTGCGCATTGTCGCCAACTGCCTGGAATGCCGCGGAACGGGAAAATTGATGGGCGAGGAACGCTGCCGCTACTGCGAAGGCCGGGGCACGGTGTGGGTGATCGTCTCCCGAAAGCAGGCCTAAACTTCTGCACGGCGATCGTGATTTCACGCGCGCGTCCGCGCCCAGGCCGACAACGTAAAGCGGCACAAACAGCATGCGCGACCGCCTACCCGCAAGAATTCATAGAAATCCCCGGACACGCGTTGCCCGGTGTAGACCGCGGCAATCTCGCCGTGCCGCACCAGGTTAATCGCCGGATCGGTGAGAGGCGGCGCGGCCTCGCGCTTCTCGGACAGCGAAACCAGAATCCCGTCGAGAGCGGTTTCGATTTTCCATCTCACGCGGCTGTAGTGCCGATCTGATTTGTTTTGGCCGCCACTGGACTTTCGTGGAGAAGCTTAACTAACTGCCCGAGTTAGCCATCATGAGCGCCAACAGCGCGGGCAGATAGACAATCGTTGCCTGGAGCAAACGTCGAGCCGAGGGTTTGGATGCTGGAGCCGTTGCCAGCAGTTGCGGATACGCCATTCCCATGGCCACACGAAACAACGCCGCGCCCATCAGGATCGCGCCGACCAAATACACGCGTCCAGCCATTCCCAGCGCAACCGGCAAAACACTCACCGGAATCAACGCTCCGGAATAGGCCAAAATCCTCCACAGGGTGGACTTCCCATCTGAATCCACCACCGGCAACATGCGAATACCGCCTTGCGCATAGTCCTCGCGATAGAGCCATGCGATCGAAAGAAAATGCGGGAACTGCCAGATGAACATGATGGCAAAAAGAATCAGAGTCTCGACTTCCAGTTTTCCGCGCGCCGCCGTCCACCCCAGCACCACCGGCATCGCTCCCGGGAACGCGCCCACAAATGTGCACACCGGGGAAACTTTCTTCAGCGGAGTGTAGGCCGCCAGATACACCAGCGCCGTCAAAAACACTAATAATCCAGTTAGTAAGTTGGCATAGATTGCGAGATAAGCCGAACCACCGAAAGTTAGCGCCAGTCCCACTAGAGCCGCGTGGGCCGTGGTCATCCTTCCCGCAGGTAAGGGACGCAGCGCCGTGCGCCTCATCCGCGCATCCACGCTCGCTTCCAGCACCTCATTTAGCGCCGCCGTCCCGCTCGAAACCAGGGCCACACCCAACAGGGCGTGGAACAAGCCCAGCGACCACGACGACACCCCCAAGCGGTGTGCGCCAAAGAAGTAGCCGCACCACGCCGTAAGGACGATCAGAGTTGTAATGCGCGCCTTTGTAAGTTCGGCGTAATCGCGCAGCCGAGAGACAAATGTTCGCAACATGGACCCCACACTCGACCGTTTGCCCCTGCCGCCCTCATCCGGCGGTTTAGCGCAAAGCGGCCGCGCCCCAATGAACTCCCCACGAGACATTGGATCGGCGAAAAGTCAGAAGACAGCATTGGTACCGCGTCATCGGTTCAATGTCAAGTCAAAAACCGAAAGCGCCAAAGAGCTTTGCTCTCACGATGCTCGCGTCCAACCACAATCGTCAAACGCCGCTTGATCGGCATTTGCCCTGCGAATTTTTCGTCTCCGCCCCTTGCTGGCTTGACCGGCCCGGTTGCAATGAAGATAAGAACGTGCCCCCGGTTTCCGGCAACTGGGGCATCGGCGCCGAGATCGCGGGTTCCGCGGCACCCCGGTCCGCAACTCGTTTTTCCTGGATGATTGCTGGCCGCTTGGCGGACGCCGCCAGTGGAACATCAGGACGGAATCTGGCATCGGATACCGCCTGTGGACCAGATTGTAGCCGGTCGGTAACACGCCCGACTCGATCACTCCCATCGTTTCTTGTAGTGCCGTCGCGCCACTTCGGCTGACATCATTCCTCGGCCTGCTCTTTGTGGGAGGTCGGTATGTTGCGTGGTCTAGCCTACCCAGTCTTCTTCGCCGGTATCCAGTAGACCTCTTCTTTGAAGTTCTCTTTCTGAAATCCGATGCGTTTCAAGATACCCTTGCCGTGCTCGATCATCTCTGGATGCCCGCACAGATACGCAATGCTGCTGGCCGCCGTGCATCCCCAGTGGTCGGCGTACTTGCGGATTAACTCATCCACGCGACCGATTTCGCCATTCCAATTCGCATCCTCCCAGGGGCGGCTGATGGTAGGCACGTAGGTGAACCAGGGTGCCTCCTCGGCAAACTTTTCCAGTTCCTCGCGGTAACCGAACTCCCACGAGCGGCTGGCACCGTGCAGCAGAAATAGACTGTGATCGCCGGTGAAGTTGCCTTTCTTCCAGTCCGCGAACAGCGTCCGCACGTAGCTGACGAACGGCGCCACACCGGTCACGGTGCTGACCATGAGGTGCTTCTTGCGCGCGGGCTGGGAGGTTTCCATGGTAAAAAGTCCCTTAGCCACCTTGCGCATGAGCACCTCGTCCCCGGGTAGAAGATCGTGCAGCGGAGGGGTGGTCAGGCCTTCCGGGACCAATTCGAAAAAGAATTCGAGTTCCCCTTCGTAGGGCGAAGAGGCGATCGAGTACGCCCGCTCCACGCGACGCGTGTCCCGCTCGACGCCGAGAGTGGCGTACTGCCCAGGCGCGAACCGGAATTCGGCTCCTGGATCAATCCGGATCATCCAGAGGTCGGGCGCTAAATCGACGCGCCTGGTAATTCGGGCCCGGTAATGCTTGTCATCCATGGTTCGGTTGCCTTTCATTCAGAAGCGGCGCGCCGGTATTGCGACAACTTGATGGTGGTGACGGTGCATCCAGCGCCAGAGTAACATGTACAAGGTCGATGTGACAGAGATCACGATGGTGGCGCACTTCCTGAGTTCGGAGGGTTTGCTATTCTTCGAAGAGTACATCAAGAAGGCGCGCCAGCTCGGCCTTCTCCTGAGTTTGACTGGTGTTGTCGGGAGTGTCCTCGGTGAGCTGCGCGAGTTTGTGTGCCAGGATGCGCTCGGCGGTATGCTGAGGAAGGTAGATTGCGTTGCGCGAAGGAGTGAGCTTCCAACTCTTCTTGTCATCGCGGCGCCTCAGAGACCATCGTTGCCGTTCCAACCGTTTGTGCAACTCCGTCTTACCGGCTGCGAGTGAAACCAGTTCATCGATCTTAACCTCGACCCAGCCCTGGTTTCCTGTGATATGCACCTTCTCGACTTCGAAATGGTCGAACACGAGCAAGGGTCGAGCCGACTCGAAGAGGTCACGCCCGTGGAGCATCTCCTCCGAATCGTTGCATGCTTGCAAGAAGGCCATGCTCACCTGTTGGGATTCGGGCCGAACGTAATTCACGACCACAACATGAGACATCTCCGTGTTCACTGGACGGTCCCCTGCTTGCTTCGCGGATGACCCGATGTCATTGGAGGAATCTTCCGATATATCAGACACTGGGGCTTCAGCGGGCGTTTCGTGCGGCTCCGTTTTGCTCATGACTGTGGGCTTCCAGCTCGCAGTCCGAATCGGGGTGGAGAGA
>Ga0187782_10001943_pt1 | contig 15187 bp, 14 predicted proteins | sample 0715_SJ02_MP15_2_FD_132454 | JGI IMG/M metagenome (GOLD analysis project Ga0187782, IMG submission 132454) | Tropical peat soil microbial communities from peatlands in Department of Meta, Colombia - 0715_SJ02_MP15_20_MG | ecosystem: Environmental > Terrestrial > Soil > Wetlands > Peat | place...
ATTGCCTCGTCGAGATATGTGTCGACGATTCCGGGCTGGAGCGGGTCGATTCCATCCGAAACCATGAAGATTTCCCTCGGATGTGTGCTTGCCCTCCAGCGTTTCATCAGATCCGTGATTGAGAGATAAGGGCTGCCTACCGCGCCGACGTAGCCCATCGGCAGCCGAAGTGCTTTCCCGACCAAGGCGTAGTCCGTGGTGAAATCTTGCGCGATCTGAACGGTGCCGTTACGCATGTAGCCCAGCGCCATCACAGTCGTAAGCGGCTGCTCGACCATGAAATGGCGCAAATCATCGAATTGCAAGCCAACGGTCATGGTCACGCCCTCATCGATCACTAAGAAAAGTTGCAGACCAGCCTCCTCACTTTGCACGGGAACCCAGTCTGCTACCTGAAGGCGGTCATGGTCGTGGAAGACTGCCACGTCGTCTCGGCTGACTGCGGGAACCTCCGTCCCGTGTTTGGCCTCCACCGACACGATCATGCTCACCGGCACTCTACCGGACGATACGGCCTCGCGGGGTGCCTGTGGGGACGAACGATGGGCGATGTTGGTGTCTTGAGCGAAGGTTGGGATCGAGAGCAAGGTCAATAGGCTGACTGCTAGCAGAGTTGGCCGATTCCAGATGCCGGACGTCGCCATTCTGTTTTCCATCGTGATTCTCCTTACTGTGTAGAGATCAGCGAACGAGATGCGTTCTCGAATCGGTTTTTCAGGGCCTCAGATATCTCGTCGATAGCTTTTTTGCCCGCATCCAGCTCGCCGGCCATCAAAATGAAGTTGTGAATCATATTGGGATACTTGGACACCTTGACGGCAACGCCCTCTTCCGCCAATCGCCTCGCATACGCATCGCCTTCGTCCCGCGCCGGATCGTCTTCGTCGGTTACCACGAAAGCTGGAGGCAAATCCTTCAGACTTTTGGCGGAGACTGGAGAGATGTAAGGATCTTGCAGGTCCTTCGTAATAGGCACATACGCCGCGAGGATCGCTGTGCGCACATCGGGCGTCAATATCGGGTCTTTCGAAGTGTATTCCGAGGCCTGGGCGATGGCATTCAGGGTCGGGTAAATCAAAACCTGATAGACGAGATGCGGCCCGCCGCGGTCTCGCGCCATCAACGTGACTACGGCTGCGAGATTTCCGCCCGCACCATCCCCGCCGACTGCAATCCGTCGGGCGTCGCCGCCGATTTCTGCTGCGTGTTCAGAAATCCACTTTGTCGCTGCATACGCATCGTTGGGCGCGGCGGGAAATGTATTTTGCGGCGCAAGGCGGTACGCGACTGACACGACGATGCAGCCGCAGCGGTTCGCGACGGCTCGAAGGGGCGTATCGTGCGTATCGAGACTGCCCGCCACAAATCCTCCGCCGTGAAAGAAAACAAAGACGGACAAGCCCTGTCCCTCGCGTGGGATATAGAGCCGAATAGGGATTTCTCCCGCCGGACCACGAATTGAGCGATTCTCAACTCGGAAGACCTTCTCGGGCGGGCCTGAGAGCGTGGGATAGAAGAGATATGCCTTCCGCACTTGGTCGACAGTCATCAGGTGAACTACCCCGGCAGCCGTCATCTTGTCGACCACGGCCTTCACCTGCGGATCGACCGGCTGAGCATTCTGGTCGGTAGCTTGTCGACGCAAAGCGTGCGGCTTCTCGGCTGGTTCCCCGCCAAACGCCGCCCGCGCATAAGGAACCGCATAGGTCAGGACAGCGATCGCCGCGATCAATCGGAGAACTCGACGCGCGCCGAATGCTTTCCCACTCGATATTTTTCTATGGATGTCGCCCATGATTATCGTCAACCTCCTGCCTCACTCGCTGCGTTGATTTGAAACACGCTCAAGTTTCGCTTATCGACGGACCAACGGATGTGAGTTACGTCACAACCCTTACTTTGTCCGTGCCACCTAGCATCATGATGACTGCGCATCATGCTCATTGGCTGCCCGACGATGAAATGGCTGATGTTCGGCGTTTGGATTTTGCTGCTGTTCGCTAGCTTTTGGTCCATACCGCACGCAAGACGGACTTTGAACAGTTTTGGAAGAAAATCCAAGAAGGTTTCAAGTTCCGTCCTACCAATAAGTTGGGCCTGTAGCTCAGGTGGCTAGAGCACACCACTAATGTTGTTAGGGCAGTTCCTGCATCCCTGGAATTCAAAAGCAAATAGCTTGATTCGCATTTGCTCGCACACCCTTTCAATGATGCCGGGCACAAAACTCAGTTCCTACTCGCACCAGTGGTGAGGTATTTCGAGCTTGAGAAAGACTGGGGGCCAGAATCAAGGCGATGCTAGATTGACTGGCCCCCATTGAACCAACCATCCCGATGCCCCTTTGCACCACTACTTCTTGGCCACGAGTACCGGGACAGTCTGCGTTTGGTGCGCTTCTTCAACTGCGCGGCCATTTGCGGGCGGATGCTCATAAACAAATGCCTCGCCGAGTTCGACTATTCTGAGCGAATAGACAACCCGCTGCTTTCCCACCGTGCGGATGAGCAGTGCACTTGCTCCCTCGGTGCTGTCTTGGCGATCGTTGATTTGCTCCAGGGCAACCGACCGGAGGCTTTTGGCGTCCTGGATGTCGATCATATCGCCCGCCGGGTCGTGAGTGAACGTGAGTTGGTAGTCGCCGGGCGCAAGTACTGCCCGTCCCCAGCGAACCTCATAGGGCAGGGTGAATTTGCCCTTAAACCCCTGGGCATTCGCCGTGCTTGCGGAGAAACAAACTGCCAGCAGCGCCGCCGCAAAGATTGTCGCCTTGGTGATGTGTCGCATGATCCGCGATTTCATGGTAGTTCTCCTTTCTCATCTCTCAGGGCCGATTGCGTCTCGCTAACCTGCCGAAGTCCGCATCGTGCCTTCACTCAAGAAAGCGAGAAGGGCGTGAAAAGTGGCTCACAGATGCGCAAGTTCTTTGAACTGTGTGAGGTGCGGAGGTAAGCCGCGGGGGGAGAAATTGACTTCGCCGGAGGCGGGCGGTATCGTTTCGACAATAGCGTCTGAGGAGCGAGCGCGTGTGTCCGACGACGTCGGCGGAGTTGACTCGGCTTTTGGCCAAGTGGGGCCATGGAGATGGGGAAGCACGCGACGCGCTGATTCCACTGATCTATGACGAGCTGCGCGGAATTGCGCGGCGCTACCTTCACCGCGAGCGGCCGGATCACACGCTGCAAAGCGCCGCTTTAGTGAACGAAGCCTACCTGCGAATGATGCGACAGCAGCCGGGACAATTCGAGAATCGAGCGTACTTTTTTGGATTTGCGGCGCAGATGATGCGGCACATTCTGGTGGATCACGCACGCGCCAGGACTGCGGCGAAAAGAGGCGCGGGCGCGCCGCGGCTGACGCTTGATTCGGAAATCGCCGTCAGCCAAGACCACAAGATGGACCTGGTAGCGCTCGACGACGCGTTGAAAAAGCTGGCCGAGCTCGACCCAGAGCAAAGCCGGTTGATCGAGCTGCGATTTTTTGGCGGGCTCTCGATCGAAGAGACAGCGGTGGTGATGGCGATCTCCCCTGCGACAGTGAAGCGCGAATGGGCCACGGCGCGGGCGTGGCTGAAGAGGGAAATCGACAGGGGCCCAGACAAGAAATGACTCCGGAGCAGTGGCAAGACGTGAAGAAAGTGCTGGCCGGCGCGCTGGGGCTGGCGCCGATGGAACGGCGCGCGTACCTGGATCGCAGTTGCGCCGATTCTTCCATGAGGCGGGAAGTGGAGTCGCTTATTGAGGCGCACGAGGGCGGCGACAGCAGCTTCATGGAGCGACCGGTCCTCGGAAGCGTGCCATTGCAAAAGGGCGCACAGTTGGGACCGTACACGATCCTCGAGCGCATCGGCGCGGGCGGCATGGGCGAAGTGTATCGAGCTCAAGATATCCGCCTGGGTCGCACGGTGGCCGTCAAGGTCCTGCCTCAGCGTATTTCCCAGACACCCGATCTGCGGATGCGCCTGAGTCGCGAGGCTCGTGCTATCTCCAAACTCTCCCATCCCAACATCTGTGCGCTATATGACGTCGGGCACCAAGATGGCGCGGATTTCTTGGTGTTGGAGTACGTTGAGGGAAAGACGCTGCGCGAGACGTTAGATTCCGGAATGCTCCCGATGCAGAGGATCATTCCGGTCGCTGTACAAATTGCTGAAGGTCTTGCCAAGGCCCACGAGGCCGGAATCATTCATAGAGACCTTAAACCTGAGAACCTAATGGTCTCCACTGAGGTCGTTAAGATCCTCGATTTCGGCTTGGCCAAACTCGGACGTGAAAATGAAGATGAGAGTAACACCCGCACACATCTGAGTGCCCAAACGCAGCCGGGGATGATTTTGGGCACGGTCAAATACATGTCACCTGAGCAAGCGAATGGCGAGGCGCTCGATTTTCGATCAGACCAGTTTTCTTTCGGCACAGTGCTTTACGAAATGGCGACAGGAAAGCACCCTTTTCAAAGGGCCAGCGCGTCGCAGACGCTGCTGGCGATCGCACAAGAGGAGCCCAGAGCGATTGACTCGTTGAACCCTCAGGTTCCCCCTCCATTTTGCTGGGTAGTCGAACGCTGCATGGCAAAGGAGCCGGAGAAACGCTACTTCTCGACCCGTGACCTTGTCCGCGACCTCGCCGCCATTCATGACCGTCTCGTGGACTTGCAGCCCAGGCGGCCCGAGGGCCGTTCGGGCAGCTTACCGGCGCCGAGCGCAGTGCTCATTGGACGAGAAAAAGAATTAGCTGCCGCGAAGCAATTATTACTGCGAAAGGACGTGCGGTTGATCACCGTCACCGGCCCCGCGGGAATCGGCAAATCGCACTTCGCAATCGAGGTGGCACGCGAAATGGGCGATGATTTCTCCCCCGGTGTTTACTTCATCCCGCTTGCTGCGGTGAGCGATCCCACCCTAATTCCTTTGGTAATCGCGCAGACGCTGGGGATTCGAGAATCAGGAGGTCAGCCGCCCGTCGAGAGCTTGAAGGAGTATCTGAGAAATTCCTTCGGGGCGCCCATGCTGCTCTTAATCGATAATTTCGAGCACTTGCTTGTGGCCGCGCCGTTACTTTCTGAGCTGTTGGGTCTTGCCCAGGGCCTAAAAATCATGGTGACCAGTCGGGCGGCCCTGCGAGTCCACGACGAAAATGAATTTCCCCTGCCTCCGCTCGCGTTGCCTGACCGTAAAGCCCTGCCGCCCCTTCAAGCGCTTTCACAATACCCCGCTATTTCCCTGTTTGTGCAACGCGCCGCCGCGGTCAAGCCGGACTTTGCAATCACGGAAGAGAACGCGTCCGCTGTGGCGGAGATCTGCACCCGCCTGGATGGCCTTCCTCTGGCTATCGAACTTGCAGCTGCCCGGATCAAACTGCTCTCACCCTCGGCAATGAGGAACAGATTAGCGAGTCGCCTGCAGCTTTTGACCACCGGCGCGAGAGACCTGCCCGCGCGACAGCAAACTCTCCGCCAAGCAATCGATTGGAGTTACGACCTTCTAAGCGAGCCCGAACAGAAGCTTTTCCGCAGACTTTCCGCTTTCGTGGGCGGATGCACCCTCGAAGCAGCCGAATCTGTGTGCGACACGAAGAAAGATCTGGGGCTGGACTTGCTGGACGGCATGGCGTCGATGGTCGACAAGAGCCTCGCGCGACAGATTGAACAGGCGGACGGAGAGCCGCGCTTTGCAATGCTCGAGACCATCCGAGAGTATGGGTTGGAAAAGCTAGCGGCCAGCGGAGAAGAGTCGTCGATAAGGCGAGCCCATGCTGCCTACTGCGTCGTGTTGGCAGAAGAATGGGCTGCCGAGGACGCTGACGGTAAGCTAAAGGAATGGCTCGATCGATTTGAAACTGAGCATGACAATTTTCGCACGGCGCTCGATTGGCTCACCGAGACGCACAATGCCGAATGGGGGCTGCGTTTGGGTATAGCTCTTTTCCGCTTTTGGGAGATGCGCGAGTATCTCGCAGAAGGCCGAGAGCGACTAGGAAAACTACTAAGACTCGCTGAGGCGGCGACGCCGAATAATTTCCGAATGCGGGCTCTTTTTGCCGCAGGAGTTCTGGCTGCAGACCAAAGGGACTACGCTGCCTCTGACACACTCTTGAAGGAGAGTTTAGAGATCGCCCGGTTGTTGGAGGACAAACGGAGCATCGCCGTTTCGCTGAACGCACTGGCAGTCATTGCTCGCGACAAAGGCGACCTTGCGGCTTCCACGGCCCTCTTTGAAGAAAGTCTTGTGCTGTGGAAAGACCTCTGCGATAGACGGGCCGTTGCCCGCGCGCTCAGCAACCTTGCATCTGTGGTGAAATCACAGGGGAACTACGCGCGCGCACATGCTCTCTATGACGAGTGCCTGGCCATCTTCCGCGAACTCGGCGACTGGACGGGTATCGCTTGGGCGCTGAACCACCAGGGCGATATGTCGCGTGACCAAGGCGATTTAGCGACTGCACGTTCACTTTACGAACAGAGCCTGGCAACATTTCGCGAGCTGAACGACCGATGGGGAATTGCTGGCTCGCTTGCGGATTTAGGGAACCTCACACGCGCGCAAGGAGACTACGCTGCCTCTGATGCGCTCTATCGCGAGAGTCTTATCCTATTTCAAGACCTGGGACACAGGCGTGGGATCGCTCGTGTTCTGGAATCCTTCGTCTTTTCCGCAGCTGAACAGGCGCAACCGGAACGTGCATTGAGGCTCGCTGGCGTGGCGGCTGCACTCCGGCAAACGATCGGTGCCCCGCTTACTCCGGCAGAGCAGGCGAAAGTCGAACAAAGCCTGGAGCGGGCCAGGCGAGGGTTGACGACCACGGCCGGCAGAACTGCTTGGCTGGAGGGATGGGTTATGCCGCTCGAAATCGCGATCAATGACCTGTTGGGTCCTACCTCGGCTCCGGGCCTCAACTGAACAGCCAAAAGGTTGCGCGCCCTTGCCCTGCGGGAAACATCGCGCTCTTGCGTTTATATCGGAAGCTTCTTACTCGGCGGTGGAAGGGTCGATGAGGCGACGCACAGCGGAGATGCGATTGGCGGGAAAGCCTCCGCGCCTTGCGTGTTCGCGTATCGTGGCCTCGTCGGGAGCCAGATACACGCAGTAGAACTTGTCGCCGACAACGTAGCTTTGAAGCCATTGAATCTCGGGGCCCATCCCCTTAAGGACGGCCACTGACTTGCGAGCGATTTCTCGGAGTTCCGCATCCGTCAGCTTCCCGGCTCCGGGGATTTCTCTCTCGATCACGAATTTCGGCATGTGATAACCTCCGGTGCACGAATGCTAGCAAGCGCGGTGCCTCGCGACAAGTTCAGTTCGTTTTGTGCGGGGTTGAGCTGTCTTCCACGACCGGAGATCGAATCAGGAGGTCATCCGTGAATCTCAAGTCGGTTCAAAAGCCACTGAAAGAACAATATCGTAACGATCCGTCCGCTTCGCGAATCACTCTCAAGGCGAAAGGTGGCCAAACCGAGACACCGATCGCATGCTCAGTGGCTATTGGACGCGCCATCTACAATGCGCAAGCCCACAAGGGCGTCGGCGGTGCAGGCACTGCTGCATGTTCCGGAGATCTTCTTCTGGGAGCTTTGTCGGCTTGCGCTCAAATCACGTGCCAGATGGTCGCTGCGGCCATGGGAATACAGACAGAGCGCATAGAGGTCACGGTGGAGGGAGATTTGGATTTGAGAGGTACGCTGGGCATTTCCAAGGACGTGCCCGTCGGCTTTGAACGGATCCATATTCGATTTGATATCCACGCGCCTCATGCAACCCAAGAGCAACTGCGTGCGTTGCGTGAAAAGACCGAGCAATATTGTGTGGTAATGCAGACGTTGGTCCAACCACCCAACTTGCAGTCCGAGTGGGTTACTTCGTGACTTGTTGTTGCGAGTCAGACGCGTTTCTCCGCCTTTTTCTGCCGCCACAAACGTTGCCGACGAACTCTCAAGAGCGGCCTGTTGCCCTCGGCCGCCCATTTGTGGTCGACTACCGTGCATGGCTACCACACAGCCGAAACTCGCAGAGTTGATTCCCGAACTCGACGCGCTGGCAAGAACTTCTTGCTCCGCCGAGGCCCTGATGCGCGGCATTGTCGCGTTGCTTCATGAAAAACTCACGCGCTTCAATTGGGTTGGTTTTTACATGCTCGAGAAAGATGCCGAGCGCGACGTTTTGGTTCTTGGCCCCTTCCAGGGCGCCATGACCCCGCACACGCGCATTCCACTCAACCAGGGTATTTGCGGCGCCGCCGCTTCGTCCGGCAAAACAATCGTAGTCGACGAGGCGGACTCCGATCCTCGCTATCTCGCTTGCTCGCTCGAGACCAAGTCCGAAATCGTTGTGCCTGTTTTCGTACACGGCAAGGTCGCCGGCGAACTCGATATCGACTCTCACGTCCGGGCTGCCTTCGGCCCGGAAGAACGTAAGCTGTGTGAATACGCCGCAGGGCTAGTTGGCAAATCCCTCGAGTCCCACTCCTGATCCCCCTCCAGTCTCCTTCCTTGCGCACTCGGTAGCGGAATCCTGCGCGTTGCCTCATCCTTCGGTCAGGATCGTCCGCCCGGCGTGCCTTGGTTTCATTGAGACAGGTTCGGGTTTGACCAAATCCGAACGCCACTTAGAATTTCAATGAGCGCCGTAGCATTACGATGACTACGCGCTATGCTCATTCGCCGGCCGATGATAAAATGGCTGTTGTTCGGCGCTTGGATTTCGCCGCTGTTCGCTAGTTTTTGGTCCACGCCGGACGCAAAACGGACTCTGGGTGGATTTGGAAGAGATTCCAAAGTGCTTCCAAGCCGCTTTCAAGTTCCGTCCTGCCAGTAAGTTGGGCCTGTAGCTCAGGTGGCTAGAGCGCACCCCTGATAAGGGTGAGGTCGACTGTTCAAGTCAGTCCAGGCCCACCAGCCTTCGCCCGCTCCGCGGGCTACGGCTCGGCGTGCCAGCTGCGAGCGATCCGGCGTAGCGCGTCGTAAACCAGCAGGAGGGCGAAGGCTGTCGCGCCGAAGTCCGCCGCGGCGGACGAAGGCGGGCCTAACCCCGAAACCATACCCGCTAATCCTGCACGGAGCGGACCTCCATGACCTACGTGTACATTCTCCAGACCATTAAGACGCCCGAACGTCATTATATCGGCGTCACGGACGACTTACGCGCCCGCTTGAAGAAGCACAACGCAGGCAGCGTGTCGCATACCTCGAACTTTCGGCCTTGGGCGGTCCAGACTTACATCGCGTTCACTGATGAGAAGCGCGCCCTCGCCTTTGAAAAGTATCTGAAATCCGGATCGGGCAGAACCTTCGCCAAGAAGCATCTTTGACACGCGGGGAGGTCCTCGTGGCCCGGTGAGCACGTTTGGGCGGAAAAACTGCTCAAACACCCGGGTCCCCCCGTCCTGCCACGCGAAAGCCCAACGGGCGGAGACGGGCCCAGATCGAGGCTTTCGCCCGCGGTCTTCTCGCAGAGCTAATTTCCGCGCATTGTTCCTTGGCGGAGCTTTGCGACGCGGCCTAGGCGAACGGGACGCCTATATTTAGCGCTGAACACTGCGTGTGTTCCTGTGTTCACTTGGACGTGGCTCGATAGTCCTTTGTCTTCGGTGGTTTGGTGCAAAGCAGATAATCAGGCCCGAGCCTTTCTGCGTCGAAGTGACCAAGCTTTTCATAGAAGTCTCTCCATGCCTCCGGCATAACGTCGCAGACTTCGCCGCACCCTCGACCCTTAGACAGGCAACTAAAATCAATGTGCAGTGCGCGCTTCCGCTCCTCGGCGCTCGCGGTTGGAGTAAGCGCTGTTTCCAGTCCAAATGCCCTTTCACGTTTGTCGAGTGTCATCTCATTGCACCGAACTGAATAGGAATCTGATATGCGCGCTTGTGCTGGTTCAAATCTAGGCAAGGCCGGACTCACGTCAGCGCCAAATCCACGCCAGCGGCCGCTTGACGCCCTATACCATACCCAAAAGGAATATCGGTCCACCGTCCCGCTCACGACACTTATCTGAGCGTTCCCCCACCATTCCGGAATGCCGAGGCGCGCCATGGATTGATGTTTCTGAAGCAGCAATTCGACTGGGCTGTTGTTCATCAGCAGAATGTATGTACAGCGCTCAAGATGGTCAGGTGCTGCGCAGTTCTCCTTGTTGTAGCGGTTTCTCAACCAATATGGGGGCGGCGCAATTCCGAACTTTGTTGCGATCGCATCGGCGACAGCGTTGTCGGATTTTCCGATTTCCAATCGTTCGATTTCATCCACGATCTCCTGCGCCCGCTTAACTCGATAAGCATTGTCTTGCCGTAGGTACATTCCGAACAGAATAATAGCCATACCGACGATTAGCGTGAACGTCAGAAGAACTAGCAAAGTGTTTCGCATCAATCTGATTGAACAACAAGCGTAGCGAAAGCTGTACTAGTTATTCTGGGAAGATCAGTAACGTAGATAACGATGCTCATCGGTAGGATCAGAGCAGCGAAAGCTCTACAATGTGCGGAATCCCTGCGGCGATCTGAACCGGCGGAAGAGTTCTAAGATCGTCAACTGGGGCCCACCAACTCAATTGATCGATTCGCTCGATACGCGAATCCGATTTGACCCCCCGCTGCCTCGCTCTGTACCTTAGCCGCGAACAAATCCGCCCATGACCACTCGTCGAAACTTTCTCACGCAAGTCGGCCGAGCCGGAGGTTTCGGCGCGACCTACTTGATCATGCAGTCGCTCGGTTTGCTGCCGCTCCCGGCCAGCGAGGCGAGCACGCTACATCTCGCGGCCGAATCGGGCAAAGGCAGGCGCGTTGTGATTCTCGGCGCCGGAATCGCAGGGCTGGTATCCGCTTGGGAGCTTTCCAAGGCGGGTTACAGTTGCACGGTTCTCGAGGCGCGCGGCCGCGCCGGCGGGCGAAACTGGACCATTCGCAACGGCACTCGCGTGGAAATGACGGACGGCACCCGGCAGACCTGCACCTTCGAGGATTCCAACTACTTCAACGCTGGCCCGGCGCGCCTGCCTTCGCAGCACGTGACCATGCTCGGCTACTGCCACGAATTCGGCGTTCCGCTCGAAGTGGAAGTAAACGCCTCGCGCAGCGCGCTCATGCAGAGCGACCGCCTGAATGGAGGCCAAGCCGTTCAAGAGCGTCAGGTCGTCAACGACACGCGCGGGCACGTCGCCGAGCTTCTCGCCAAATCGATCCGCCGCAACGCGCTCGATCAGGAACTCACGCCGGATGACAAGGAGCGCATGCTCGAATTTCTGCGCGTCTACGGCGATCTCTCGCCGGACTATTTCTACAAGGGCTCGGACCGTGCAGGCTACAAATCCATGCCCGGAGCGGGTGACCGCGATGGCGTCCTCCGCGATCCGCTCGACATGCACGCCCTCCTCGACGCCAGTCTCTGGGAAGGCCTCCTCTACGAAGAGCAGTTCTCCTGGCAGGCCACCATGTTTCAGCCGATCGGAGGCATGGACCGCATCCCGGCGGCGTTTGAAAAGTGCGTCGGACAGATGATCCGCTTCAACTGCCCGGTCGAACAAATTCGCAAGACGCCCACTGGCGTCCGCGTCGCCTATCGTGACGCCAAGACCGGCGTCACCGCGAACATCGACGCGCATTACTGCATCTGCGCTTTGCCATTTTCGGTGTTGAAGCACATCGACGCCGATTTCTCGCCCGACGTGAAGCAAATCATTGATGGCGTGACATACGAGGCTGCGTACAAAATCGCTTGGGAATCTCCGCGTTTCTGGGAAAAGGAATACTCGATTTACGGCGGCATCTCGTTCCTCGACCGTCCGGTAAATCTCATCTGGTATCCGAGCGCGCGCCTCTTCTCGGAAAAAGGTGTGCTTCTCGCCGGCTACAACCTTGAAAACGGCGGCCCGCTGGAAAGTATGGACCTCGCAGGGAAACTCGAAGCCTCGCGCCAGTCAGTCGAAGCCCTCCACCCCGGTCACTCCCGCGAACTCGCCAAGCCGGTGTGCGTTTGTTGGGGTCGCATTCCCCACAACCTCGGCTCGTGGATTCACATTGCCAATGACTCGGCCATGTACCCGGGATACGAACGCATTATTCAGCCCGACGGTCCCATAATTTTCGCGGGCGATCATACGAGCCATCTCGTCGGCTGGCAGGAAGGCGCCGCCCTCTCGGCCCACCGTGCCGTGTCGCTGATCGGCCAGTCAACGTCAGCGCACCGCGCCGCCACAGTTTCCTCCAGTCGTCCGTCATTTCAGGCTCGTAACGAATAGGAGAAGCGCATGCAGCTATTGAGACGATTTCTCATCGCAGCCGTTCTTGTGGCGGTACCAACGATCGCGCAGCAGGGCGATTCATCCACGACGCCGGTGCGCATCACGGGCGCGGTGCTTTCGCTCAGTGGAAACATCCTGGATGTCAAACCGTCCGCTACGCCGGCCCTCTGGGTCACGATTCCGGCCGATCTTCACGTCGATCGAAGTACGTTCAAAGAGGGCGTCAACGTATCCATCGAGGCTCACTGGGTGGACGTCTGCTACGTTGCGTCGCAAATCACCGTGCAGAAATAGAGCTGCGCCACCGCTAGCCGCGCGAGCTAGCCGCTATTTATTCAGCGCGCCGGCGGGTTGCCCGGGCTGCGCAGTCAGCTGCGGCGTATTCGTGAACTCGTGGACGTGCATCACGGCGATCAGCCACGATCCATCGCTCTGCTTAGTCATGATCAGGCTGTGAATTCCCTTGCGCGTTGGGCGTGGCGTGCCGTCAGGATTCTTCGCGCCGGTCATTTCCCAATCGACGTCCACCGTGGCCACGTCCGGCTTCAGGAATCGGACAGTCCGCACCTTCCCCGTTTGGCGCGTCTCGCTATAGACTCCGGTCATGAACGGTCCGAACGTCGCCTCCATCCCGGCGCGCCCGTGCGTCAGAGTGCCGAAGTTGTTGACGAAATCGCAGTCCTCCGTGTATGTCATCGCTACCGCGTGGACGTCGTGTTTGTTCCATTCGTCCATGTAGTTCTGCACGGTTTTTTCAATGGCGACTCGGTCGCTGTCCTGCCCACCGCCCGCCGATGTGCTCTGCGGCATCCCCATTGCCGTACTGCACCACAGAAGAGCCAGCATAGTCACCGGCATGGCTGCTTGCCAAAATCCTCGCATTTCCGTTTCCCCCCTCGCCCCGCGTCGATTTCGCCGAACGACTGCTCGCCTCGTCTCAGCGACGCCGCAGCTTACCTCCCGCGCGGCGCGGATGCAAACCCAGCGCCGTGCCACCCTTTCGCCCGCTCCAGCATCATTTCATAGGAGGTTATTCGAATGCTTAAGTTCACTAAGCTCACCATCGGCTTCGTTCTTTTCGCACTATTTCTTTTCATCCTTGGCATGATTCAGGCGCAGGCAGCGAAACAGCCGGCGCCTTCGATCGTTCCCGTCACGACGCTCGTCACGGTTCTCGGCCCGAGTTTCACGGCTCCCCCGGCACTGGGCCGTACCGATGTAGTTGTGCACACCGGCAGTCGCCGCGAGGAGGTCACCGGATGGTCCCTCGCGCAAGGTGATAACGCTGCTCTGAATCTTGCCATCCTCATCGACGATGGCGCGGATTTCAGCTCGCACCTCGACGAAGTGCGCCGCTTCATCGTCGCGCAGCCGAAATCGGCGAACGTCGGAGTGTTTTACGCAAGCACGGGCATGACCCTGGCCGTTGCGCCGTTCAGCGCGGATCACGACGCTGTGGCCAAGAAGGTTCGCATTACTCTCGGCCCCTCAGGAACCTCAACGAGCATCTATCTATCGCTGATCGACGTACTCAAGAAATTGCAGTCGATGCCGGGCCGCCGCGAGGTCTTGATCATTGGTGATGGGCACGACCGCCTTCGCGGCGATCTTCCGGAAAGCCCGGACCTCGATCGTGCAATGCAGAGCGCGCAGCGAGCCGGCATCGTGGTTCACACTCTCTACGCCCGGGTGGGTCGTCTCGGACGCGCTTCTTTCCGCCTCACTCTCGCGCAGAGCAATCTCACGCGTGTGGCCGGAGAAACAGGGGGTCAGGCGTTTTTCCAGGGACTCGACACGCCGGTTTCATTCACGCCGTTTCTCAATCAATTGGACATGGCGCTGCACAACCAGTATTTCCTGACGTTCGCAACGCCGCGTAGTGCCAAGCTCAAAGGCGAGCTCCGCGGTTTCAAGGTGACCACCGAACAGAGCAACATTTCGCTGACGGCCCCGAGCCGCGTTTTCGTCCCCGGACCGGCAAAGTAACGCGATTCCTGAGAACGCCATTCTCTTGAATGGCGTTCTCTTCCTTTTGTGCTCGTCCATTTCTCGTTCTGAAACCAATCGTCTGGACACTCCCTCCAAACGGTGTTACACATACGCCGCAAAGTTCGTTCGTCGCCGAATTGCGGCGCCAAATCGCAATCGAAAGCACCGGCCATTTCAAGGGGGGAACATGAATCGAGAAGGATTCTCCGCATCGATTAAGATCGGAGTTTTCGCGGCAGCATGTGCGCTCTTCGTGTCGCTTTTCGCCGCAACCTTCTCTCCGTCCTCCGATGCCGCGCCTCAATTCCTCGGGACCAGCAAAGGCACGGTCGTCGGGATGGAATTCGACGGCCGCATGGTCTCCGACCTTGACAAGTCCGTTGCCTTTTACAAAATGCTCGGTTTCACGGAAGTCCCCAACGTCGACAAATCCTGGCGAAACGACGAAGTGATGAACCGTATCCACGGCACAAAGGGCGTCGAGTCCCGCATGGCGAAGCTGCAAATCAACACGAACATCGGCGAACAAACGCCCTTCACGCTCTATTTGCGCGAATTTCGCGGCCTTGGTCGTCGCAATGTCATGAAGGGCAAAACGGCTTGGGAAATGGGCGCGACTCACATCGACCTGACGGTTCCCGACGCCGGGAAACTCTGGTCCGATTTGAAGGCCGCGGGCATGCTGTGGCCGCGCACCTGGGGCGGGGAATTGATCCCGCTACCCGGACAAACGAAGGGCGCCCTCGCTTACATCACCGATCCCGACGGCATGGACGTTGAGATCGTGGAGCAGCGGCCAGCGACTCCGGCCGCGAACGGCCGCCCTGCATTCGCCGGCGATCCTCCGGGTTTCAATCATGTCGGGCTCGTCATCGTAGATCCCGATAAAGCATTCGGCTTTTACGGTGCACTGCTGGGCGAGCAATTTCCAGCGACGCCATCACAATGGATGAGCGGCGATTTTCTCGA
>Ga0187782_10001946_pt1 | contig 15174 bp, 15 predicted proteins | sample 0715_SJ02_MP15_2_FD_132454 | JGI IMG/M metagenome (GOLD analysis project Ga0187782, IMG submission 132454) | Tropical peat soil microbial communities from peatlands in Department of Meta, Colombia - 0715_SJ02_MP15_20_MG | ecosystem: Environmental > Terrestrial > Soil > Wetlands > Peat | place...
ATGGAGGCGGTGGAGTGCGGAGCAGCCGCCCTCGGCATTATCCTTGCCTACTTTGGACGCTGGGTTCCGCTGATTGAGCTACGGCGCGCCTGTGGCGTTTCCCGCGACGGCAGTCAAGCCACTTACATCCTGAAAGCGGCGCGTTCTTATGGTCTGGAGGTCAGCGCGTACGCCGCTGATCTGGATGACATTGGCGGCATGGTGTGTCCCTTCATCGTGTTCTGGAACTTCAACCATTTTCTGGTGATCGAAGGTCTGGACCGTGAGCGCAATCGGGTTTACCTCAATGATCCGGCCAGCGGATCAAGATGGGTAACGGTGCAAGAATTCAGCGAATCCTATACGGGAATTGTTCTCTTCCTAAGACCGGGCGATCACTTCCAAAAAGGCGGCCATAAACCCAGGGCCATTCCTGCACTCTATCAGCGTCTGCAGGGGTCGCTCTCCGCGCTCGCCTTCTGTGTACTGCTTGGGCTGCTGCTGGTATTGCCGGGATTGGCGGTACCGGTTTTCAGCCAGGTGTTTGTCGACAACGTGCTTGTCCGGCGAATGCATGACTGGCTGCGCCCGCTGGTGATCGGCATGGCGCTGACGGCCTTGCTGCGCGGCGCACTGACGATGTGGCAGCTCAAGTTCCTTCGCGCCTTGAAGATCAAGCTGGCAGTGGTAATGTCGAGCCACTTCATGTGGCTGATTCTGCGATTGCCGATGAGCTTCTACGGGCAGCGCTACGCGGGAGAAGTCAGCAGCCGGACCGAAATCAACAGCGAAGTTGCGTCCTTACTTTCGGGCAGGCTGGCCACTACATTTATCGACTTGTGCGTGATCGTGTTCTACGCCATCGTGATGTATTGCTACGATCCAGTATTGGCGACCATCGGGATTGCCTGCGCAGTGGTCAATTTCGCCGCATTGCGATTTATCGCCCGGTCGCGAATCGACGCCAACAAGCGGCTGCAGGTGGAATACGGCAAAACCTACGGCCTCGCCATCGCAGGACTGTATGGCATCGAAACCTTGAAAGCGTCGGGCTTGGAATCGGACTTCTTCGCGCGCTGGGCCGGCACCTACGCCAAAGCCATGAATGTGCAGCAGGAACTGGATCTCACCAATCAATCGTTGGGCGTTCTGCCTTCGTTCCTCTCGGCGCTGACCGTGGCCTTGATCCTGGTGGTGGGAGGAGTGAGGGTAATCAACGGCTACTTCAGCATCGGCATGCTGGTGGCCTTTCAAAGCTTGATGGCGAGCTTCTTGCAGCCCTTGAATAATCTTTTGGGGCTCGGAGGCGCGATCCAGGAGTTGCAGGGAGGTATGAACCGGCTCGACGACATCATGCTGGAGAAGCAGGATCCGGCAGCGCGGGAGGACGATGCAATCGGCAAAGAACCAGAAACGCGATTGACTGGAGCCATCGAGGTACGCAGTCTCAGCTTCGGCTACAACCCGGTTTCGCCGCCGTTGATCGAGAATCTCAATTTTTCCCTGAAACCGGGCGAAAGAGTGGCCCTCGTCGGAGCCAGCGGGTCGGGCAAATCGACGATTGGCAAGCTGGTGTGCGGTCTCTACCAGCCATGGAGCGGTGAGGTTTTGTTCGATGGGGAACCGCGTGCGCAGATTCCCCGCCGGGTGCTGTCGACTTCCATTGCACTGGTAGAGCAGGACATATTTCTTTTTGAAGGCTCGGTGCGCGACAACTTGACACTCTGGTCTTCCGTGGTTTCCGATCAGGAACTTCTTCAAGCGTGCAAGGACGCCTGCATTCACGAAGACATAAACTGCCTGCCCGGTGGTTACGATGCCCGGTTGGAAGAGGGTGCGCGCAACCTGAGCGGCGGTCAGCGTCAACGGCTCGAGATTGCGCGGGCGCTGGTGAACAATCCGTCGGTCCTGGTTCTGGATGAGGCCACCAGTGCGCTGGACACCGAGACGGAGTGGTTGATCGGCGAGAATCTGCGGCATCGAAAATGTTCTTGCGTGATCATCGCCCAGCGTCTCAGCACCATTCGCGACTGCGATGAGATCATTGTTTTGCGCGCGGGCCAGGTGGTGGAACGCGGAAGGCATGAAGAATTAATGGCGCGGAAGGGGGCCTACGCCGAACTGATCGCAGAGGAGGGTGATGCGTTCGTTGTGGAGGTACCCTCTTGAGCGCGATCAGCCCGCCTGGGCGCACCGACGACCCGGAACCGAACAATCTGGCGACACGCCTGATGCAGCGCGAGCAGCAACAGGCAGACGCAACACACAACGCCCTCACCGCGCTTGCTTCCGTCGCCCGCGGTCCGCGAAAGCCTCTGCCTTCGGGAGGGCCGCCTATGGTCGCCGCCCTGCGCGTGTTGGGCGAGGTCTCCGGAATTGAGGTTGTCCCTCCACGAGTGATCGATCCGGCCTGGACTCAAGAGCAGACGCTGCGCGCGGTCGAGAGATCGTCGCATATCCGGTCGCGAAGGGTGATGCTCGAGGGCGAATGGTGGAGGAAGGATTGCGGCGCAATTCTTGCTTTTGCGCTGGAAGATGGGAGACCGCAGGCGCTTCTGCCCCAGGCCGGCGGCAGATACCTGCAACTCGATCCCGCCAGCGGAGCGCAGATTTTGGTGGACGCTCCTGCCGTCAGGGCACTCCAGCCCTTCGGATATGTTTTTTACCGGCCTTTTCCCGAGAAAATCCATCGTGCGATTGATCTTGTCCGCTTCAGCATGCGCGCGATGGGGCATGAATTCCGGATGCTGTTCGCTACGGTTCTGGCGGGAGCAATGCTCGGTATGTTCGTGCCCATCGCTACCGGAGTACTGATCGACACCGCCATTCCCGATGCCAGCCGCTCCCTGCTGTTTCAAATGGGACTTGGCTTAATCGTTGCGGCGCTGGGCAAAGCCCTGTTCGACCTGCTCGAGGCCGTCGTGACCACACGCATTTCGACGACCATGAATTCGATCACGCAAGCGGCAGTTTGGGACCGCTTGCTCAAGCTCCGCCCTTCCTTCCTGCGGCAGTACTCAACCGGCGATCTGGTCACGCGGGCCATGGCGATCAGCACCATTTTCCGGCGACTGAGTGTGACGGGCATGCGCGCCATCTTCGGCAGCTTCGTTTCGCTGATCAACCTGGCGCTGATGTTCTATTACAGCTGGCAGCTGGCTGTGATCGGACTTGCCGCTGGCGGTCTCATTCTGATGACGACGCAGGTCGCGGGAGTTGCGATGCTGCGGCAGTTGCGCCCCTTGCAACAACTGGAAGGACGCCTGTTTGGAATTACGGTGCAACTGATCAATGGGATCTCGAAGCTGCGAGTCTCGGGCACGGAGCGATTCGCGTTCGTCTATTGGGGCAAGCGTTACGGTGAACAACAGAAGCTCAATCTGGCGGTGCAGCGGCCCCAGGACTACATCAGCGCCCTCAACCAGACGATCCCTACTCTGGCGACGGCTTTGATATTTCTGATTGCGGGGACGGCCCTGCTGAGGAGCGCGGGCGATTCCCCATCAAACCTGACCCCGGGCGAGTTCCTGGCTTTTAGTGCGGCGTTTGGCGTGTTTATTAGCTCGGTGACGTTTTTGAGCAACATGGCGGTCGATGTCTTACACGACTTGAATCTCTGGCGAAGGTCGGAACCGATTCTGGCTGCCGAACCGGAGATGGACGCCAGCAAATCGCCGCCCGGAAGTCTCAACGGCGCCATCTCCATCTCGCACGTCACATTTCGCTATCAGAGTTCCGGACGCTTGACTCTGGATGACGTAACTGTCGAGGCCAACCCCGGAGAATTCGTCGCCATAGTAGGTCCCTCCGGGAGCGGGAAATCGACGCTGCTTCGACTGCTGTTGGGGTTTGAGACACCTGCCTCGGGAACCATTCAATTCGACGGTCAGGACCTAAATGGGCTCGATCCCCTTGCCGTTCGCTGTCAGTTGGGCGTGGTATTGCAGAGCAGCAATCTGCTGGCGGGATCGATCTTCGAGAACATCGCTGCGGGGGTGGCCATCACGCTCGACCAGGCCTGGGATGCAGCGCGCCAGGCTGGCCTCGCGCCGGATATCGAATCGTTCCCCATGGGCATGCACACCTTTATCAGTGAAGGCGCGAATAATATCTCCATGGGGCAGCGCCAGCGTCTGCTCATTGCGCGCGCCTTGGTGTTCAAGCCAAGGATTCTGCTATTCGATGAGGCGACTAGCGCGCTCGACAACCGCGCGCAAGCCGTCGTCAGCCGCAGTCTCGACAATCTAAAGCTGACGCGCATCGTCGTGGCGCACCGGCTCAGCACCATTCGCCATGCCGACAGGATTTATGTGATGCAAGCCGGGCGGGTGGTTGAGACCGGCTCGTTCGCGGAACTGGCCACCGGCAACGGGCTGTTCTCGCGCATGACGGCGCGGCAAGTACTCTAAGCGACCCGACGGTCCTTACGGGAATTTGTAACAATCCGATCGATATTTTCATCGTTCTGGCTCTCGTCAATCGCGAGTGCCGCCGCGTCCCGCCGCAGTCTCGTCTTGCACGCTGCCCCACGCCGCTCTTACACCGACAGTGTGCCAAGCCGACAGAGACTAGATCCCGGCGGGCTACCTAAACTAAGAAGCTCGCCGCTACCGCTGTGGGGACTTCAAATCGCGCACCCATTCAGTAATGCAGCGGCCGGTGAACCATGCCGGGCACAAACATCTTAACGACGGGAATTCCGAAACGGGGATTGGTTAGATCGATCCGGTAGACATCCCCGTAGCCGGCAGTTCGCAAGTCGCCCAACACAGTGCGCAGATCCTGCGCCAGATCTCCGCTCGAACGGTCGACGATGGCGCTCCAACTTAGATCGCCCTGCTGGACCTCGAAGAAGGAGCGAAGACGCTTGTGGACGGCACTGAATTCGTAGGCTTCGGGAGTCAGGTCCTCGCGCGCACCGTGGATGAACGTCAGGCGCGCTTGTGCCGCTTCGGTAATCGCCCGGATTGCCGCCACAGTTGGATTGAGATGGGTGCCCTGGCCGATGTTGACAGAAGTGCAAGCAGCCGGGCTGGCAGGATCAACGAACGCCGCCCAAAACGTACTTACCGGCAAGGAACTTGCGACCCGCACGAGGGTCACGGCGACCCCAGCCCGAGCAAGCCGGTCTCGCAGCGCAGCCAGCGGCCCGGCTGGTAAGGTGTCGAGATCGACCACCCGCGATTCGCCGCGGGGCAGAGTCAGCCCGCCGCGGAGCAGACCGGCCATCGCATCGCGCTCGATGATCTCGTAGAGCGCATGCAATGTGGCCTCCACCGGGTGGTTGCCAGAGGCGAGCCCGTTGGTCGAGTAGTCTGCCAGCATCGGCTCGACCACGAACGCGGCACAGACCGGTAGCCACACCGGCATTGGCGGCGCGACCCGCTCGCCGCGGACCCAGTCGATCACCCGCTGCGGCGTCAGATAAAAGGGCACCTCCGTGGAAAAATCGGGCAACGCGGAGGGCGGCACAAAAGGTTGGCCCTCGCGTTCCAACTCGGTCATGCTCGCGCGTCGAAATTCTCCGACCGGGGTTTCAGCATGCCAATGTTCGATCGCTTCCATCAGGGCGCCAACCTTGGCGGCCGCGTGCGTGATGCCCTTGCCATTCGAGACCTGGACCTGCTTGCAGATGGGCCGGATCGCGCACCAGGTCGGGATCCCGAGCCGATCGAGATCGGTAATGTTCGCCACACGAGTGATGCCCATATCAGCGAGCAGTGGCTTGATCCGCGCCAAGGTATCCAGCGGTGCTACAACGCGATGCGTGCCTTCGGCGTAGGCGACGGGCAGGCTCGGGGTCATGAAAGCGGCTCCGATCGGAGCCGGCCGGCGCATCCATCAAGCTCCAGAGCCTCGATCAGCATGACCGAAAAATGCCAGAGATAGCCGAAATACGCCGGGGTCATTTCGACCAGCCAATCGACCAGTTTCTCACCGCAGAGGTCGGGGCGCTCGATACCATTTTCGCTCGCCCATTCGAGAATGATGGCGCGTCGAGCGGTTTCGCTGTCGATGTCGTGCCCTGCTGCGACGGTACGCACTGCCGCCGTGACGAGAGCCCGTTCTGTAAGTGCTGCCTCGACACGGCGAGGTGGGCCAGAGGCGGCCGGAAACCGGGCGCGCTCGAGGGCGAGATCGTCCACCGTAGCGACGATTCCTCGAGAGCGTGCCCATTCGCCAACAAAGAAGAGTGTCGACAAAGCCTGTCTCATGACTTGTAGCTGATCGTCGGCGATGCCGGCCCGCCGGGCGATCGCGGCAGGGTCGAGCGCCGCCAAGCGAGGGGCAAAACCTTCGGCAACGAGTCGCTCTCGTCGATACCAATGCGGCGGCGATACGGCGGTTGGACGCACTCCGGGCTCCCCCGCCGCGCCGGACGCGATTGCGGTCAGCGCAGCGATGGCATCGAGACGCTTCTGGTCGATGCGCTGCTTGACCAGAAAGTTCGAAAGGGCGTCGCGACGCGCAGCTGGCCACTTCGTGGCGGGACTGGCGTCTAAGAGAGCCGCGAAGGAACGGTCAGGAAAGTACAAGCGCCTGACAGATTCGAGCAGCATAGTGTGCTCCTCCGCGGTAATGATCTTGGGCACAGCCGCCGCCAGCGTGGCGCGGATGTTCACGAGCGGCTCTGACAACGCCGGATAACCCAGTTCGGCGGGGCCGTAAGCAAGCGCGACCTCGTCGTCGCCGTCGATAACTCCGTCGCGGTACCACGCAAAGATCCGCCCGTGGCCGACCATGCCGAGGCTGTGCAATTCCGCGGCGCGCAAAGCGCCCATGCTGGAGGCGCCATGGACGACCGCTCCCTCGACCAGAGCGTCGACGATCTCGCGCTGCCAAACCGACGGGTGGCCGTGAAACTCGCCGTCGATCAGCACGATCGTCGTGTATCCGTCGAGGAGCCCACGATAGATGTCGCCGCGGCGGGCCGGGGGACGAAAATCGGCTGCTATCAACGACGCAGCCGCACCCCGCTTCAGGCTAGGCCCAAGAAATACGAGCGGCGGCATCACGCCTGCCGATGCACGCTGCTGGGAGCCATTGCCCGCGGCTAGCAATGTGGAATCGCGCAGGAAATGCGCTCCGACGAGCACTGCATCGCCAGCAAAACCGCGCTGCCGCCCGTCATGATCGCTGGGCTCAGGCGGCCTCCATTCGGCAAAGCCTTCGCGATCATTACCATTGCCGCAACCATTACCATTTCGCATTCATTACTCGCATTCATTACTCTGGACAACCGCCGGTCATTAGGATAGCATTGCTTCCCGTTCGATAACAGATTTCCGAAACCGCAACATACGGGAGGTAGCAATGGCGGAAAAAATCACGATCGGCTTGAAGAAAGAAGGCTCGGGTGCCGGGACGGAGAAGCGGCCTGATATCGAGCTGACCGAGGAAGATCTCCGACAGATCGCGGGCGGCACGACAAAGACCATCCAGACGCGGACCGAATCTCCCCTCGGCCGTACTGGTTGAACGCGAAATGGCTAGACGACCTAGAGTCCATTTGGGCTCTAGGTCGTGCCGGTATCTTTGAGCCGGGGCTGCTGTCTACTGCGGGCTCTTCACGGTCCCGAGAGGCTGGTCTAGCCGCTGGCCAGCTGCCGAGCCGGGCGTCAGGCCACCGGTAATTCGGATATGACTCGGCTTTTCCAGAAGGGGAATGAGCGGTCGGATCCATTGATCTCCACGTCGATTGAAACCGGAGCGTTCATAAAGGTCCCTGCACAGGAGGTTCAGTTCGGTTTCCTCCAAGCTCGCACGAGCACTCGCGAAACCACCTTCATGGATGGCGCGAAGAATTTCCGACAGCGCCGCAATCTCAACCTCCATTCCTACAACGCGGCAGCTCATCACAAACTGTACAATGTGGGACTCGCGAACGACCACCACTCCCACTATTCCGTATCCGGTGAACCGATCTTCGACATCAAACGCGATGAACCGGGTGCCCGTAGCAATGGCGGGCATGCACTCCTGTTTCGTCCAGCGCTTGCCGGTAGTGTTGAACTGGTTTGTCTTGTTGATCAGCTCTAGCACCCTCGGAAAACCTGGATGGTCCATGTCGGTGATGTCGATGAGGTTGACCGTCAGCGACAGTGAAGCAAGGAAATCTTGGCGCGACATCTGCTGGCGCTGCCTCTCCCACTCGCGGTTCCGGCCGGCGACCTGAGCATGCACCATTTCGGTTCGCGCCGCAGACTCCGCGGTGATGGAAGAAACTTGTGTCTCGGCAGACCATAGAAGGATGCGGCGCCACAGAAGCGGGTTTGGACCGAACACCCTTATCTCGGGAAACGCGGCTTTCACCGCAGCCCGCTCACTCGGGTTGTCGTCGATAAAGACGACGTTTCTGGGAAGAAGGTTGATCTCGTGCAGTATTTTCTCGATGCTGTCCGCTTTCGGCTGCCAATTTATCTTCCGGACAGCGAAGTCGTCGAGGCACAGTCGCCTGCCGTAACTGCGACTCAATATCTGAGCAACGCGGCTCTCGTCGTTCTTGCTGGCAATCGCGAGAACGACTCCTCGCCGCTTAAGGTGGCCAAGCGCCTCCGCGAAGCCAAGCGGCCAGCCTTCAAGAACCTCAAGGCCTAGCTCGCTCTCGCTCTGCTCCGCGGCGACACCGCGCCAGAGGGTATCGTCAATATCGACAATGACGAGCTTTACCATGTCCATCTGGCGAATCGTCTTGTACATCGCCAAGATTTCTGCCCACTCGTATCCCATATAATCCGAGACCTTCGACTGCAAATACGTCGAGGCGCGACAGGCCCCCTCCACCCGTTCCTGGTCATAAAGAAAATCTAAATCTATAATTGCCGAGTTATGATTCGACTGCCAGATGCTATCGTCTTGAAAATACTTCCTGCCATACGTTGCCACGACCTGATCGTGATCAAAGATATAAGCATTGTTAAACTTCCTGGTTTCCATATCTAAATGCTTATTGAGCTCCTCTACGAAATATACAAAATTTCTTAGATCATATCTCGGTAGAAGTCGCCCCATCGGATTTTGCTGGGGCAGCTGAAAATTGAAAACAAACGTCAAAATCCCGTACTCTAAATTCCATCGCATGGCGGCTTGAAGAAATTGTGAGAGTCGCCCTTTTGCCATCTCAAACAGTTTCTCGTAGCCATCGACGTCGCTGTAAGACATCCGAAAAAACGGCCCGTCCGGCAGCACCGAGCGCAGAGGAATCTGCACCAGCTGGAAATCGTATGCATCAGCAGGCTTCGGCGGGCTGGACGGGATTTGTGCTGTGTTGTTAAAGATGAGATAGTCACATGGGCAGCCCGGCGTGGCAGTCTTGATGAAGTTCGGCCACTCCGTCAGGAGGCACGACCCCACCACGAGCACTCGCTGTAACCTAAGGGGCGTGACCGCTAAGTCCTGTGGGCATCGGTAGACTTGGTCAGGGATCGAGGCTCCAGCCATGCTGCGCGACGGGCTTTCTGCCCGGCTAAGCCGGCTCGTCGCGGACAGTGCCCCGCCTTCGGCGATATCTCCGGGCGTCATCTGGACGGTACTCGCGCCTGCCAGAGCTGGACAGCAGCGAACCAATCCCGGGGACGACACGCCTGCCTAGCAGCCTCAATGATCGGTACCGGTTCCAGGTCCACGCTTTCCCCATTTAGTCGGCCGTGAAGGAGTACTTCAGCCGCCGGCTGGGCAGTGATAGTCGTCGTCAGGCAAATAGACGAAATCCTGCTTGCCAAAGCAGCCCTCCAATTTAGCGCCCGATGTCATCGGCTTGGCCAGCGTCACAGAGATGTCTGCCTGTTCGCAGGCCACGATCTCCTCGCCATTGAAGTGGCCGCGGTCGGCGAAGGCTAGGAGTTTATCGACTTGCAGAACGGCCTTGGCTTCCCGCGCCACCTTTGAAAATTGTGAGCGATCCGAGCCGATATTCGTGACCTAGTGCGTCACGATCAGATGGTTTACGGTGTCGACCGCGGCCTGATATTGTAGCAGACGACACCCGAACCACACCACCCGTTACCATCGAGCGGGTGTAATTAAGAGTGGAGTCGGAGTCAGGTTATGCGGCCTCCTGAACCACGTTGCTCCAGTAATCTTCCCAACCTCCGTTCGCGCGTAAGACCCCCAGAGCAATCATCTTTTTCAGGGTTTCCATCTTCCACCAGCTGCCTGCGATCTTGAGCCGGTTCTGGAAAACGTACCCTTGTCGATCTTTTCCTTGAGCCGCGTCGTCTTGAGCACGAGCAGGTCGGACGGTTCCTGCCGATCCGCCGCATCGAGCTGGGAGAGATACCGCGCCACACTCTCCTCGAGCTGCGCGCGCCGGCGATCGATCTTCCCTCGCGTAAAATTGCGATCCCGATTATTGACCGCTTTGAACCTGCTGTCGTCGATCGCGACGCTCGCCTTCCCAAGCAGACCCATCTGGCTGTTCGTGAAAAGATCGGCTGTGGCTCGCCAAAATTCCGTCCACCTATGAAATCAACAGCTTGGCACAGGTTCTACAACCCTCGCATCTGCTATGACGATGGTCCATGTTCCGCTTGTGGTTGGGCTCGTTCGCACGCTCGTTCTATTCTCGTCGAAGCCTCCTCATCGAGAATTTGGCATTGCGGCAATGATGGGATGGCCCAAACCTAGCAGGGCACCGGTGAGGCCACATGGTGGCGCCTCACAACTAATCGTCCTCGAAGTGCAAGCATCCCCGACCTAGACTCACTGGTGTCGACAGGCTGTTCTGGGTGATCGCGCACCGCTTCTGGTCCTCATGGAAGCAATCACTTATTCTGGTTGCCCCGGAGACGGTAGTCCGGTGGCACCGGGCCAGCTTCTCCGGGTACTGGCGGATGTTCTCGAAGGTGAGAAAGTCTCCTGGGCAAAAGCGGGTCTCGAGGGAAGTTCGGGAACTCATTTTCCAGAGTCCTTCACTTCAATGTCACGCGGCATCCAGGCTAGGCAGATATGGCAGGTTGGGCACTCCAGGCCCAGAGGTCTGTGCTGGCATACACGGAATCGAACGGAACAGTCAGCGCTGGTCTGGGGGTTAGTCAATCAGCGGGGTGCTGAGCCTTATGTTGATTCTCAGGCAGCTGCGCTCCAGGAAGAAGATCAGAGACATCAAGCATCTTCTTTATGAGCATGGAATTCGCTACGAGTTCCTGGAACGCAATCCCATCAGCAAAGTTTGTCAAGGTGGGAAGCGTCTGGCGACACCGTCAAGGCTGGATGTGAATCAGCTGCGACGGTTACTCGCAGCATTGCCCAAAAGAGAACGCCTGATGGTGCTCTTGGACTTCGGAACTGGACTACGAAGAGGAGAACTCAGCGGCTTGAAATGGGCAGACATCGACTTTGGAGAGCAAGTCCTCACACCGTCACGCTCGATCGTTGCTCAGCCTGTAGGGAATGTGAAGACCGATGCTTCAGCGAAGATGATTCCGCTTGATGCTGCTTTGATTGAGGAGCTGAAGGAGTGGAGAGCAGAGACGCCTTATTCCTCTGACAGCGACTACGTCTTCGCAAGTTGGAAGATGAAGGGAAAGCAACCGCTTTGAGTGATGCAGCACCATATCAAGCCGGTCGCTGCAAAGCTTGGATTTCCACTGAAGGGCTATCACACTCTTCGTCACTATGCCGAATACCGGAATATGCCGAATGCTCCAGCCATCTCGGCAAGATACGCCTATCTGCAGGTTCCTGATTCGGCATAGGCTGGGAACATTCGAGAGGCCATCCTTGCAGGATGAAAAAACAACCTCTCGCTTCGCTGGGCAGGCAGCTCGCTTGGGCCGAGTACCTGAAGAGATATACCACAGTGATTGAGGAGCGGGGCTATTCACCCGCATCCGTTAAAAACCAGATCCAACTGATTACGAGGCTCATTCAATGGCTCCGGAGGAGCACTTCTTCGTGTCCAGCCGCGGCACCCGTTGGACGGCGGAGATGTCCGTCGGATTTTTTACTACCTATCACGTCAGATCGCACTGCGTGATGTTTCCGCCAGCCATGGCCCGCGCCTGCACGACTTTCGTCACCGATTTGCAGTCCAAACATTATTACGTTGGTATCGCATGGGCAAGGACGTCGAACGGCGCTTGCCAGTTCTGTCGACCTATCTCGGCCACGCCCATGTCACCGACACCTACTGGTATCTCACCAGCAGCCCGCAACTAATGGGAGTGGCCGGGAAGCGGATGGAGGAGAGGTGGGGAGGTCTTCTATGAGGAAATCCCCTGACTTCCCAGGCTTGTTGCAATCCTTCTTCACACAACGTCTGATCGAGCAACGCAAGGCCAGTCCGCACACAATCACTTCCTATCGGGATACTTTCCGCCTGCTGCTGCGTTTTGCGCAGACACGACTGCACAAGTCGCCGTCACAGCTGGTCATGGAAGACCTGAATGCGCCATTCTTGGGGGTGTTCTTACATGACCTGGAAAATCATCGTGCTAATGGCGCACGAAGCCGAAACCTGCGTCTGACCGCGATTCGGTCATTCTTCCGCTACGCTGCACTGGAAATCCCTCAACATTCGGCTCTCATCCAGCGCGTCCTGGCTATTCCCAACAAGCGGCAGCCTCGACCACCGGTAGACTTTTTGACTCGACCGAAGATCGGGGTTTTGTTAGCAGCGCCTAACCGAAACACTTGGCTGGGACGTCGCGACCATGCCCTACTATTGACCGCAGTGCAGACTGGGTTGCGGCTTTCCGAAATCACAACCCTTCGGCAGAGCGACATCGCGCTTTGCTCTGGTGCGCACGTCCGCTGCCAAGGAAAAGGACGGAAGGAGCGATGCACACCTTTGGCTAAGCCGACGGTAGCTATCCTCTCGGCGTGGATCAAGGAACAAGGCAAGGAAGTTTCGAAGATCTTGTTTCCTAGCGCACGTGGTAGTGCCCTGAGTTCCGACTCGGTCCAGTATCTCGTAGCCAAGTATGCTGCGGTGGCATGAAAAGACCTGCCCTCCTTGGTGCGGAAGCGGGTTTCACCGCATGTGCTTCGGCACACGGCCGCCATGGAACTGCTTCAGGCGGGAGTGGATCGGGCGCTCATTGCACTCTGGCTCGGTCACGAGTCGGTCGAGACAACTCATTCGATACCGATCTCGCTTTAAAAGAGAAGGTGCTGGCGAAAACCAATCCCATAAAAAGCAAGCGACGATTCTATCGGCCGGATGATGAGTTGCTTGGCTTCCTGAAAACTCCGTGAACCAGACCGGACTATGCCGCATGGGTGCCGAATAGCGAAAATGGATTACTGCCGGTTTCAAAGGCTGATCCCAGTTTCAAAAAAACTCGATGCGGCATATTCCGGTATTCGGCATAGTGGCGCTTGTGCCGAATGCGGCATAGTCGTCACAGCTACACGACATTGCTGAGGCAAAACGGAAACGACCCGGAGGTTGTTCAAGCTCTGCTGAGACATGCGTCGTACCAGATCACAGCGAATATTTACGACGAAGCGGTGTCGGCTGAGAAGCGGCAAGCTCACAGCGAAGTGATTCGTCTGGTGAGACCCGTACGTCATCCCGTGCCTGGCTTGGCGATGGTAGAATCGTAACCGTCTGCCTTTGCAAGCGTCCCCGTCGTCTAGCCCGGCCTAGGACATCGCCCTTTCACGGCGGTAACACGGGTTCAAATCCCGTCGGGGACGCCAACCACTTATGCCCCGTAAATGCAAATTTTATAACTACCAAGCAAGCCTTGTGATTCCGGAGACGAGGTCGAAATGGCGATCGCGGCTCAGCAGAGGCAGAGAATGCTGGCGGCACAACGCGGCAATCCAAATGTCGTTCGAAGGAATAGGAGTTCCGGCCTTCCGTAGCTCGGTTCGGACGGCGCTATAGGAGATGGTCGTCCGTTCATCGACATCGAGGATTCGAAATTTCGGTAAGAATTCGGCCAACCATTGTTCGTAGTATGCGCGGTCGCGAGACTGCGAAATTCCATAGCGGTATTCACCCAGTACAATGACAGGAATGGCGACTTGAGCCGCCTTGCGGAGGACGGGTTCCAGCGCTGATTTGCCCTCCGCCACGGCTGAAAGTCCATTGGTGTCCAAAATCACAGCCGGTCCTCGGCCTCGACCTGCTCGAATTCTTCCTCAATAATGCGATTGATTCTGGCAGTTTCCTTGCGCAGGTGTCGAAGTTTGCCGAAAGCAGCCATCCAGGGCTTGTCTGCAACCCGGCGGTTGTCGGCTAGTTTTTCCTGCACCGCTTCTGTGACAAACTCTCGGAACGCAATTCCACGCTCGGCAGCTACAGATTTGGCGCGCCGAAATATGGCGTCCGGAATTTCCAGCGTTGTCTTCATTCTGCCATGCTCCCATATTTATGGGAGCGTGTCAACATGCCGAGTCGCAATTAGAGAAAATTCTGGTGAAATGGAGACTAAGAAGAGGCCGAGGATGCAGCAATGAATGAAATAAATGCCGTCAATATTTCAGTGTCGGCTAATAAATGGAGAGGTTACTTCAGGCTTGAAGTTTGAATAGTCAATTTTTGTTTCAGCGCTGCACGGTCGTGACCTCAAGGGAATCTCAATCCGACCTGTTGTCCAAACTGCCACACCCATGGCGAAAAAGTCCTCATCCTCGCTCCGATATCACAATCCGGCGCCACTGCTGTTCCAAGAACTGGCCAATCAGTCTCGTCGTGACCGCGTAAGCGTTCTCCTGCTTCTCCCTCAAATTCGCCATAGATGTCGCGGTCAACAGGCTCAATGATCTCGCGCAAACTTTCCAAAGATCCCACAACATCGACATCAGGCTTACTCGTTTCTTCAGCAGAGCGGGAAGATATTTTCCGGGCATCCCTGAAGGTTACGTCTGGCGTAACGAGCGAAATCCTTGAGGTGCATAGGTGTAAAGGAAGTTCCGGAGCAGCCGATCACACACGGACAATTGCTGGTAATCTGGTTGTGGAGACATAATCAGCGGATGGAGTCCCAGCACCGTTCTTGCTCCATTTATGATCCACGAAGCCCTTCCAACCGCTACTGAAACCGCTTTTGGTAGTCATCCGTGTTGCGCAGTTTCAGTAACTTACCTCAGGACACAGTGCTTTCACGGCGGTAACACGGGTTCAAATCCCGTCGGGGACGCCAACACAATAAAGGACTTCCGCGAGAACCGCCAGAGAATTTACAAACTTGAACATCATTCCTTGCTTCAATTAGTTCTTGCCATTTCTGCAAAATCGTAGTA
>Ga0187782_10001948_pt1 | contig 15168 bp, 8 predicted proteins | sample 0715_SJ02_MP15_2_FD_132454 | JGI IMG/M metagenome (GOLD analysis project Ga0187782, IMG submission 132454) | Tropical peat soil microbial communities from peatlands in Department of Meta, Colombia - 0715_SJ02_MP15_20_MG | ecosystem: Environmental > Terrestrial > Soil > Wetlands > Peat | place...
AGGAGAATGCCACGAGGCTTTGCGGATGCGACCCGGATTTCCGCGGGGAGAGCGAGCGGGCGCTCACGGTGCCGGAATTCGGCGAGGAGTGATTCGAGGCGGTGGATTTCGGGATCGGGCGTGCCTGAGCCGTCCCACAAACAATCGTCAGTCACGGGCATTTTGTTTTCGGGATCGTTTGGATGATTTGTCATAGTTCACCCCTGGCGAGCGGGGCGGCCTTACGGCCAAGAATTTCGCGCAGCTGTTGCATGCCGCGATGAAGATTGACGCGAACGGAGCCGTGAGTGAGTCCGGTGCGCGAGGCGATTTCGGGACCGGTCATGCCCTCGACGAGACGAAGGATGAGAGTTTCGCGGTAGGTTTCGGGTAAGGAGAGGATGGCGTCGAGGGCAGCGCGGGCTTCGGCCGAGGAGTGGGAAGTTGGCGGGGTGCTCGGAGCGGGGGAGTCGCCCGGTTTGTTTGAGTTTTCGTCCTCGAATTGGTCCAGGGGTCTGCTGTAGCGGTGAAAATCTCTGGCGCGATTGCGGGCGATGGAAGCAAGCCACCCGGGGAACTTTGAGGTTTCACGGAGAGAACCAAGGCGAGGAAGGGCCTGGAGGAAAACGTCCTGGACGAGGTCGTCGACGTCGGCGTAGGGCACGCGGGACAGAAGAATGCCGTGAACCATGCGGGCGTAGCGGGAATAGAGGAGGCCGAAGGCGGAGCGGTCCCCTTGCTGGGCGGCGCGGACGAGGGGGTCGTCGGTGGCGGGGACGGCGGCCGGGGAGTTCATGGCGAGCCTGCCTGTGAATGGGATGCGTAGGTCAAGTTCGGTGGCCACGGCTGCGTTCAGGAGAGCCTCTCATGAAAGACGAGGAAGGGGGAAGGAGTGTTAACAAAGTAGAGGGGTCGAGGTAGGGAAGCAAGGAAGAGAGTGGCCGGCGGGAGTTGCTAAAATACCCCTATATGCAGAGAGAGATACGTGAGTTTGAGCCGCATCGGTGGTTGAGGAGCGGGCATGCGCAGACGATCGGGGCTGCGTTTGCGCCGAGGACGTTTCGACTGCCGACGGGCGAGGAGAAGCTGTTTCGGGTCGATCCCTGGACGCAGTTGAAGGGGGTGTGCCACTGGCATGAGGGGAGGCGGAAGGATCTGCCGGTAGTTGTGATTGTGCACGGGCTCGAAGGGTCTTGCGATTCGAATTATGCGCGCGGGATTGCGGACAAGGCCTGGGCGCGAGGATTTCATTCGGTGCGGATGAATCAGAGGAATTGCGGCGGGACGGAGCTGTTGACGCCAACCTTATATAACAGCGGACTGAGCGGGGACTATCTGGCGGTGCTGACGCAGTTGATGGAGGAGGGATTCGAGAAGATCCTTTTTGTCGGATATTCGATGGGCGGGAATCTGGTGACGAAGATGGTGGGAGAGCTCGGCGAGTCCGCGCCGAAGGAGTTGCGAGGAGTGGCGGTGGTGTGCCCGGCGCTGGATTTGTCTCGATGCGCAGATGCGCTGGAAGAGAGGCAGAACTATCTGTATCAGTGGCATTTTGTGCGTGGGTTGATGGAACGATATCGAAGGAAGTGCGAGTTGTTTCCGGGGCGATATTTGCCGAACGGATTTGGGCCGGTCCGGACCGTGCGCGAGTTTGATGATGTGATAACCGCGCCGTGCTTTGGGTTCAGGGATGCGGAGGAGTATTACGAGTCGGCGGGTGCGAAGAAAGTGATTGATAAGGTGAGGGTGCCGTTGCTGATGATTACTGCGCAGGATGATCCGTTTGTGCCGTATGTGTCGTTTCTGGCGGCAGGGGTGGAGAAAAATCCGATGGTCCGGTTTGTGTCGCCGGGGCACGGGGGACATTGCGGGTTTGTGTCGAGGTTTGCGGGCGACGAGAGGTTTTGGGCGGAAGAGCGGATTGCGGAATTTGTAGAGGAGGAGGCCAAGAAGTAAGACTATCGACTACTGACTGCTCTTCGTCTCAGCCGAAGGGCCTTTCCAGCGAGACCTGGAAGCCGGGGGTGAGGAGCTGCGCAGGGCCGTCGGGTGTGATGGCCATAACATCTTCGCAGCGGATACCGAACTCGTTCGGGACGTAGATGCCGGGCTCATCGGAAAAGGTCATGCCGGGTGCGAGAACTGTTTTGCTGCCGCGCACGAGATAAGGATGTTCGTGGCCATCGAGGCCGATGCCATGACCGAGACGGTGGGTGAAGAACTTGTAGTCGGGGCCAAAGCCAGTGGAAGTTATGACCGCCCGGGCAGCATCGTCGACGGAACCAGAGAGCTTGCCGGAGCGGGCAGAGTCGAGCGCAGCGTCCTGCGCTTTGCGGACAGTATCGTAAGCATGCTGCATCTTCTCGGACGGCCTGCCCAGGATGCCGGTGCGAGTCACGTCGGATTCATAGCCTTCGACCTTGCAACCGCCGTCGATGAGAACGACATCGCCTTCCTTGAGTTTTTGCGGCTGACGGGAACCGTGGGGAAGAGCAGCAGAAGTGCCGAGAAGAACCATGGCGTAACCCCGAAGATTCATTTTGGCGTAGCCAGCGTTGACGAGTTGTGCGATCTGCTCGTCCGACATTCCATCGCCTAAATCCTGAAAAACCAGACGGTAGATGTCGTACGTGGCTTCGCAGGCCAGGCGAAGAAGTTCGAGTTCGTGCGGGGATTTGCGGGCGCGGCAGGCGATGGTGACAGGATCGGCGGAGACACATTCAAAGGCAGGAGCAGCTGCTCGGAAGTGATCGTAGAAAGTGAAGGGAAGCGCTTCATCCATGCCGACACGGCCGGAACGGATACCTTTGTCGGTCAACGAAGTGGCGATGAGTTGCGTGGGACTTTCGTCTTCCTGCCACACGCGTACATCGATGGGATACTGAATGAGTTCGCGCACACGTCCCTCTTCGAATGCGGGAGAGATAAGAATGGGCTGGCCAGTGCGAGGGATCACGAGGGCGAGGAGACGTTCGCTGAGTCCCCAGCGAATGCCGGTGAAATAGTAGAGAGAGGTACCGGGGCCAATAAGTAGGGCGTCGAACTTCGGATTGAGAGTGGACATGAGTTCCTGGGCGTGGACGAGGCGGGCGTGAAATTCGTCGGGCGTGATGGGGTGAACGCGATCGCCGAGAGGCTTCAACGTGTTGAAGGAAGCAGGTAGCGGAGATTGCTGCTGCGGCGGAGCGAGAGCTAGAGCAGAAACGGCGCCAGAGGATTGCAGAAAGCGACGGCGAGAGAACGGGTTTTCTTGGCCCATGGGGTACGAGGATGCCAAGAAAGAGGGAAAGAAGCAAAGACAAGTCTCACCGCAGAGGAGGAAGAAATCGATTGCCGGCGGTTTCATCGCTGACGTCAACTCCATCCACCTCGATGCGCGCCCTGCGTGTAGACCGCCCTCCGATGGAGGAGACCGACTTGGTTAGGTCAAAGTTTTTTCCATGCTTGATTTGGAGGCCCCGTTCAAGGTGCGTCGACGTGAGATGGCAAGCTGCCAGTAAGTGGGAGATCAGGGATTCTGGGGTGGGGCTTGATCGGAGCCAGGAGGAGTTTGGTCTACGTTGGGCGCCGGGGGGTGCGATGATCGCTTGGTGGGGAGGTAGGTCACGGGCACGGGGACGTGGAGAGTGAAATCCAGGCGCGTTTCGGCGGGGATGCGGACTTGTTCACCCTTGGTAGCTGCTTGGACGGCCGTGCCTCCGCCGGCACCGACACCAGCGCCGATGGCAGCTCCTTTCCCACCTCCGGCGAGGCCGCCGATCAGAGCGCCAAGAGCTGCGCCACCACCGATAACGGCCGCGGAGCGCTTGCCACGCGAACTCCCTTGCTGCTGAACGTCGCTGGTTTGCAGCGAATAGGTTTTGCCCTGATACGTGACGCTATCAAGAGAAATCGTGAGTTCGCTGCGTCCCTTGAATTTGCCTGCGGAGCTGGCTTCGACCAGCTTGAGCTTCACGTTCAGTCCCTTGGGAAGAACGACCTGCTCATTCACAACAACGGGCGCGTCAAGCGAAGCGCTGAAATATTGTCCCGTGGAGCTGGTGGCGGAATCTATCGAGTCGATGGTGCGAATGGCAACGATGGTGCCTTCTGGAATGGTTACCGTGATGGGCTGTGGCGGAGGAGGCGGTGGAGGAGGCGCCGGAGCGGCAGCAGGGGCAGGAGTGGGCGGAGGTTCGGGAACAACTGCATTGGAGGTGATTTCGGCTAGCGCTGGAGAAGTAGCTTCTGGCTGAGGCCTGGCGACGATTTTCTTTTTCCGCGGGGGTTTGGACGGCTCAAGAGCTGGCTCCGGCGGAGAGGAAGCTGGTGCTTCGGCAACGGCAGGGGCAGGAGGCGTGACGGTGAGCGAATCGATCACTTGCTTCACGCCATCGGTTTTGGAGGCGATTGTCTGAGCGGCGAGGCGAGCAGAGTCATCCGGAACAGCACCGGTGAGGGTGACGATGCTGTCCTTGCTTGCCACGTTAACGGAGGCGGACTTCAGGGCTGGCTCCGAAAACATTTTTGCCTTGATTTCGGTTGTAATGGCGTCGTCCGTTGGCTTGTTGCACGCAACAGCGAGAATAACCAGGGAGATGAAGATAAGGATCAATAACAAGGGCCGGCAGCGTACCATGGACCCTCCCAATAGATGGGACGCGGAACCGGGCAAGGAAGGTTGCGCAAGAATCAATTGGCTTCAGCCCTGAAAAACATAAGAGCCTCCTCGTTCGAGTGCGGTGTGCTACTGAAGGTTCATCGCCGGGATTGGTAAGGCGAAATCGGGGATAGGTTGACGTTTGCGTGTGGTGGAAAGCATACGTATTTTGGTAGAGAAATTCAGATTCTACGCAAATTGGTATCCGACGGGGACGAAATCTGTCTTGTGCTCCTGTAACCTATTGCAGATACATAGGATAAAAGCAAGTCAGTTTGGAGGATCAATTGCCAATAAGGAACTGAGTGTTTTTTCCCTGTGGTGGGGGTTTTACACAAAAATTCAAAGGTCTTTCGTAGGCCGACTCTGGTCGGCGGGTTTTTGTTTTTCTTCTCGAAGTGGTCGTCACTTTCAGGAGAGTGGCGTTTTAACCGTCAAGGAGGGTTGAATGAAGCTGTTTAGAATGGGAGTTGTGGTGGCTTTCCTTCTAGCGTTTGCACTTTCTGGAGGCATCGCACTTGCGCAAACGCAGACCACGGGCGCGGTTAACGGAACTGTGGTTGACCCGTCTGGGGCTGCCGCTACCGGGGCATCTGTTGAACTGCTCGACAAGGAACGGGGCGGCACTCTGGTTAGCACGTCGGATAATTCGGGTAGCTTCCGGTTTTCATTGCTGGCTCCTGGACCATATGAAGTCACAGTTACGGCAAAGGGCTTTCGCAAGCTGAGCGTCCCGGTGGTTGTGTCCCTCGGCCAGACGCAGACATTGGAGCTTAAGCTTGAAATCGGGGCAGCCTCTGAAACCATCGAAGTGAGTGCAGAGACGCCACTCCTTCAGACCGACAACGCTAATCTTGCCGCGAATCTTAATCAAGCTCAGGTTGCCGAAATACCGAATCCTGGAAACGATCTTAGCTATATAGCCCAGATCTCTCCAGGAACGGTTATGAATACGCAGGGCGGATACGGAAACTTCTCAGAGTATGGCATGTCCGCTACGTCGAACCTGTTTACGCTAAACGGCATGGATGACAATGACCCCTTTCTCAACCTAAACAACTCAGGTGCAACCAACTTATTGTTGGGGCAAAACGAAGTTCAAGAAGCCACAGTCGTTGCCAATGGCTACGGCGGACAATACGGAACGCTTGCGGGCTCGAACATCAATTACGTAACCAAGTCCGGCACGAACTCCTATCACGGGAATGCCATCTATTACTGGAACGGAAGGACAATGAACGCCAACGACTGGTTCCGCAATCAAAACGGGGATCCTCGTTCGTTCGACAATGCGAACCAGTGGGCTGCGTCCTTCGGAGGACCGATCAAGAAGGACAAATTGTTCTTTTTTGTGAACACGGAAGGACTTCGCGTTGTTCTCCCCACCAGCAACAATACGGTTATTCCGAGTCCCGAGTTCGAGACAGCGACTATTGCAAATCTGACAAACTTGGGACTAATTAATTCCATCCCGTTCTACAACACGATCTTCAATCTGTACAATGGCGCAAATGGCGCATCCACAGCGAAGCCCGGCAACGGTGCGGGGGACCCATTGGGCTGCAACGGTTTTACAGGTCCAGATGGATTAGGTTCAACCGTGCCATGTGCGCTCTATTTCCGCTCGACCGCCGGTAACCTCACCCATGAATGGCAGATAGCGGGCCGCTTCGATTGGAATATCAGTGAGAAGAATCGCCTCTATTTGCGACTTCAGTACGACGATGGCCTCCAGGCTACGTACACAGATGGCATCAATCCTGCATTCGATGCGCTCAGTAATCAGCCGGAGTGGCAAGGGCAATTGGTAGATTCCTACGCAATAAGCTCGACTTTGACGAACCAATTTGTCCTGTCTGGACAGTGGTATCAGGCAATCTTTGGGCCCTCAGACCCAAGTAAGACCTCGGCCACATTTCCAACCACCCTGGTGTTTGGGGACGGTACGTTCACAACGCTAGGTGGGTTGGGCTACATTTGGCCGCAGGGCCGCGACGTAACGCAATACCAGGTTAGCGATGATGTAACGAAGGTGTTTGGAAAGCACACCTTCAAATTCGGTGGGAAATTCCGCCGCAATGATGTAAGCGATCACGACTATGGGTTTTTTCAAAGTGGGTACCTCCTTCCGTTTAACGTAGGCTCCTTTTTCGCGGGTGGTTCCGATGGAAACACCATTTTACAGCAAGCTTTCCCGAGTTCTCTCGATCAACCGATGGCTACTTGGAGCATGGGACTCTACGTTGAGGACGACTGGAAGATCCGGTCAAACTTTACCCTTACGCTTGCTTTACGGGCAGAACACGTGTCAAATCCCGTGTGCCAGAGGAATTGTTTCGGACTCCTCGAGGAGCCGTTTAGCTCCATTGATCACGACGTAGACATCCCGTATAACCAAGTGATTAAGCCCGACGGACATGAGGCTTTGCTGGGGTTTCAGAGTATACAGTGGCAGCCGCGTATCGGCTTTGCATGGCAGGTGCGGGGCGGTAACCAGGCGACGGTGATCCGCGGAGGAGCTGGGTTTTTCTATGACGCTTTTCCGGCGGGGGTAGTTGACTACTTCTCTCAGAATCCACCCAATTACAATCTCTTCGTGGTAGGTAATGATAACCTGGCACCTACGGAGACCACTAACCTCTTCACCGATGCCAAGAACTCGAATGCCGCGTTCATTTCGGGGTTCAACCAAGGCCTGAATTTGGCCCAAATCCAGGCTATCGATCCGGCGTTTACACCTCCTGGCCTTTCCACCTCCGAGAAGAAAACGTTGGCCCCTCAGTACCAAAAGTGGAACCTGGAGGTTCAGCAACAATTAGCGGTGAATACCTTCCTGAGTGTCAACTACGTAGGCAATCACGGAATTCATGAGCTAATCGACAACAGCTCGGTGAACGCCTATGGCTTCGGGAGCCTTCCTGCAGTCGCGCCTGATCCGAGGTTCGGCCCCGTAAGCACATACATGACCGCGGGCGTTTCTAACTACAACGGCATGACCACCTCGTTGACCCAGCGCTGGGGCAAGGGTAACATTGTGCAGTTGAACTACACCTTGGGCCACGCCTTTGACGACGTCTCGAATGGCGGATTGCTAGGTTTCACTGGTGCGAGCCACTTGGGCCCTCAGGACCCATATGATGTCCATGCCAGCTACGGTCCATCAGACTATGATGTGAGAAACACTTTCAATGCGAACTATGTCTGGCAGATCCCCGTCCGCTGGGCCCTTCGTGGACATGGCTGGGCCCCACTCGTGGATGGCTGGCAACTGTCAGGCGCCGTTTTTGGACGCGGCGGCTTTCCTTACTCTGTCACTAATCCAGAATTGACCGGTTCATTATCTGGTCAAAACTATCAGGGTACCATTTATGCCCTGCCAGCGCCCGGCAACAGCCTGTATAACATACCCAGAGGTACCTGCGGCAAGTCTGCTGCGGGTCTCAATGCGACCCTTTGTTTGAACGCTGCACAGTTTGAGACCACGGCCACCCAAACACAGTTTGGTTATCCGGGGTTGCGCAATGCGTTCCGCGGACCTGGCTACTGGAGTACCGATATGAGCATAACCAAGTTCACCCACCTGACCGAAAGTATGGAACTGGGCTTGGGTGTGCAATTCTTCAACCTGTTCAACCACACGAACTTCACGTTGCCGGATTCTGGTGTTTCCGATAGTACCTTCGGGAGCATCCAAGGTGATGTTTGCGCCCCAACGAGCATTCTCGGTTCGTTCCTCGGTGGCAACTGTGCGCCGCGCCTAATCCAGCTGAAGGCTCAACTGCGTTTCTAACAACCATACAAACGAAAAAGGCTCCCGGCTAAACGCGGGAGCCTTTTTTTGTGTGCCGAACATGTTTATCGGCTAGAAGGTGCAATTCCTCTTGACAACGTGATGGACGTGAAGTGATGAAGCGCAAGGGCGTCGCGGCGAAGTGGTCCGAAAGAAGCCTGTAGGCTCTACGTGGGTAACCTTCGCGGCGGACGGACGGCAGCGATCTTGGCCAGCGTGACCAGCAGCTGCCGCCGGCACAACTGCTGATGAATCTCCCCTCGTGGCCGACCAAATGACTTCCTGATCGCTGGAAGCAGGCTCACGCCGCCAGGTGCGCGGCTCTCCCGATTCCTGAAACTGATTAAGAGGGTCGTTTTAGTTGCTTACTAGCGATAGATTTCCTTGCGATGGCCGACGCGAAGGACCAGAACGATCAAGCGGTCGTCTTCGATCTTGCAAATGAGCCGGTAATCGCCGACACGGTATTTCCACATCTCTCCAAGGCGCGAGCCGTGCAACGCCTCTCCGATGCTGCGCGGATCGTCCAGTTTGGCGACAGGGACAGATGCCTTGGGTTGCACCTCGCCCGCCTCGGCCAGACGATCCATGGCGATTGCTTTCCGCAAGGTGCGGTTCACGCAGCGCTCACGATTGAGCTGCCTTCACGGTGTGGATGGGGCAGCGGAGGGAGCCGGCTGTTCCGGAATCCCTTTGGGCGAGCCGATCGTGTGAATCGTATCGACGCCGAAAAGAAGGTAGTCGGTCAGAAAATGCTTATGGTGGTAACGCCTGCCATGCAGTTCCATATACATTTCTGCGTCCCACGGCAGCCAGAGCTGAGTGTTTTGGCGTGCGAACTTCACCGGCCCATAGTTGATTTCGAGATGATCACGCGTAAGTTCGAGAGGGGCTACCGGCTCTAGCAGGTCGGTTTCTATACGAAGAACGTCGTAGGTTGTTGCGGTCAGCCAGATGCGACCCTTGACGGGAATATTGTAGAGTGCCCCTTCCTTACGCCAGCGCCTTATCCCAGGGTCGGCTCCTTTTTTCTCTTCGAAGCGGATCTGCCAGGTTGCTTCTCCCCGCACCGTAGCCAAGCCTTCGCATTGATACTGTAAGTTTGGGCGATAGGCGGCCTGCAGGACGGATATGCCCAGGGAGTTCAAGCCGACAGTTGCAAGAGAGGTCGGAAAGGCGCTGACATTCGAACCTCCATCGCGGCTCTCCTCGAGAAAAACAGAATCGTCCTTATAGGGAAATACGAAAACGGTATAGGAAAACTGGCGGGTCTTGACGGGTCCCGGTATGCCATGACTATCGATCTCTTGGTGTTCGATATGTTCCGTGGCGGTAAATTGTTCGAGGTTCTCCATCTCCGTTTTCACTCGATTCATCCCTCGGTTAAGAACATCATTGACGTCGCAAGGGACGTCCGTGAGGACCGCAAAGTTCTTGCTGTCGGTATCGGGGGGAGCCCAAGGATGGCTGTCCTCCATGGGATTTAAGCTGGTTATTTCGGTGAATTCTGGAGCGGTCATTGCGTCCACCTTGGCAATTTGCCCATTGGACATAGCAGAGATCCGGCTTTTTGCGTCGGTCGCTTCGGGGCTGCCCGGGAACTCCGCAACCAGTTGTTCCCATGTTTTGGCTGCCAGAGACGAACGTCCTTCTGCGGACTGGATCTCCCCCAGCGTTAGTAGTGGCAAGGCGGACTGTTTGCCAGCAAGATTTGCGGCTCGCAGAGCGGCGGCATCAGCATCCTTCCATTGCTTCATACTTGCGTAAGCCTTCGCCAATAAGTAGTAGGTTTTCCATCCGGCCCCGTCGGCTGCAAACATCTTGTTCAGTGTGGCGATAGAAGCGGCAGATTCTCCAGACTGTAGTTGCAATTCTCCCAGAGACAGGAGGGCCTTATCGTAGAGGGGGTCAACCGCCAAGGCTTGCTCGAACTCCTTCCGGGCAACGTTCGTATGGCCTAATTTGAGTTCTGCGCTACCAAGCAGATAAAAGGGGTCAGGACTGGAGGGAGCTGACTCGGAAGCCTTGGTGAAATGGCCTCTCGCAGACTCGTACTGCTTTTTCCTCATCGCCACCATTCCCTTATCAATCTCCGATATGGTCTTTGGACTCATAGGCGACTCTTTGGGCGGGCCTGTTGGCGGATTGGGATCCGCAAGGCTATGCATATACACATAAGCGGTAAACACCGTCATCCCACTTACGTTCAACTGGGTCTTCACCGGGTGGTAACCGGGGCACTCGACTTCTAGCTGGTAGGTGCCCTCCAAGGTATTCGGGAAATTTACATTTGAGGATTCTTTTGTCGAGCCTAGCTGACTTAGTGCCCGCTGGGGCGAAGTCAGGCGCACGGTCGCAAGTTCATCGAGTGGCAATCCCCGGGCGTCGCGGATGCTGATAACCACGGCGACTTCTTGTGATGACAGCATGGAGGGACCATGTGTTGTTGCACCTGAAGTCGTCACTCCTTGCGCATCGATCGGAGAATGCGAAGCAAACAGGAACAGAACTCCACCGAGCAGTCGCCAAGCTACTCTCGAGAAAAGTCGAGACTTGGACACCAGTGAATCGTGGCTATTCAAGGACATCAGGCGGGAGTCGTCGTGTGTGACACTCCCTGTTGAAATTCTACGACCAAAGATAGGCCAGGTGAACCGAAAATCTCGTTTTGCGGACTGCGGCGTTGCCCGCCGCCGCCGATATGCACGTTACTTGTGGGTTCTCCATGCCGGGTTTCCGTCTCCTTCCCCTTGGGATCACTGCGCCATCTTGCTTCTGTCTCAGAATCGAGCCACCAGCAAATCCCGGCGAACCACTCACTTTCCCGTCTCATCCTTCCCCATACTCACAACCCCACTCCTCACCGACATCTTCCCTTCTCCTACCTCTCTCACCAAGAATCGCACTACATAGCTGCCAGGCTTCACCGCATAGTCGCCCTTTATCATCATTCCAGTGCGCAGAAGCCGGTCGTATGTCTCATCCGTCAGCTCCAATTTGAAGGTGCGCTGCTGCCGCTGCACACTCTTCCCATCCTCATCAAAAATTGCTGTCACTACCAAAAGCTCATTGTCTCGCCGATCTCCCACCTTCGGAAATGCGACATCCTTAATGTCTAGCTTTGTTATCACCGTTAATTGGGCTGTGTCCGCCGTCGTGGCCACCTCTTTTAACTGCAACTCAAGAGGCATCTCTTGTACCTCTCTTGCCGCCACCAGCGCATCCTCAATTTCCATCGCCGACAAGTTCTGTGGATTGGCATCTTTTTGCTCCTCGTAGTACCCATTTCTTGCCTGGATCTGATAACTCCCTTTGCCGGTTAACTCCACTCTGAGTTTGTGAAACGATCCATCCTTTTTCATCTCTTGAGGAGTAAATATCAACACATAAGTCAATTCTGGAGGTCCGGCCAACTGTTTCATGCCTTGCCCAAGATCATTGGAATTTCGAAAATATGTGCCACCTGTACCATACGCCAGTTCACCGAGCAACACAGACTGATCGGTTTTCTCCGCCCCCTGGTACAGTGTTGACTGAGGGTTCAACTCCGTGCCCGTGGCTCCAGAGCTCTCACCTGTGTAAAGCCCCCGCGCGTCGAGGGAATTCATCACAATCCTCATCCGGTTCGCCTCGTCGATAATCCTTAACAGTCGCGTCTCGTCGGCGCCCAGCGAAACCCCGGGCGAGACAAACACCAATGTCTTCTGCCCTGGCATCCTTCCTAACCCCTTCAGTGCAGCCTCAATTCGATCGCACGTGAGTGCGTAGTCCATTAGTCCCAGGGAAACGGCCTGCTGAACTGCGGATTTCGCCATGCGCTCGGCCAGCGGCCGCATGGACGCGTCCCCGCTGAAAGCACAATCTAGCGCTTCCTCCACAATCAGCTCAAACGCCGCGCTATCGTGCAGCGTCTCCACCTGCTTTGCCATGTAAAAGGAAACTCTTGGGCAGTCGTGGGAGTCATTCGTCAGTTTCGGCCGCGCATTTAGTTTCAGCAAGGCCCTTTTCAAGGCGTCTTTGTCTCCAGAGAACTCCTGCGCAAGGGTGCCTGACGTCGAATACATTGCCACACGATCCCCTGGCCGCATGCTGTTCAGAAACACGTTTGCCGCTTCTCGTGTCTCCGCCACTTCGGCGTCTTCGAGGTGCAAATCGTCAAACAATAATGCCACGAACCGATCCGGCAGAGCCGCTTTTGCCTTCTCTTCAGATGGCGTCAAACCTGTCAGAGCGGTATCAGGCGCACCCTCTATTTGCTTGCCGTCACTCGCCGCACTCTCCACAGCAAAACCTGAAATTGCCTGCAGTTTTCCATTGTCATACAACCTAAAATCGTCCTGCTTCAGATTCTCGACCGGCGCTCCACGCACGTTCCGCACCACAACGCGTACTTGCACCACATTCACCCTTACCTTAATCGTCGGCGCAACTTCTTGGGATGGGGCTTGATTTGTACCACTTCCGGCCTTTGCCCCGGTTGACGCGGCGGGGACCAGCACGGCCACCAAAACGCCACCTGCAAAGAAGCGCAGGCCTATTCGCGCTCCGCTGCGAATCTCCCCCCACAATCGGCTGTCGCTTGGGAAATTCTCAGATGGCCGGTTCATTCTGTCAGGCTATAACGCCACCCGTACGTGGGCAAGTCATCAGGCCAGACCTACACCAACCACACTGTCGGTCAAAATGCCGCTCATGGCACAGGAAACATGTTTAAGTGCTAAACGTATCTAGAGGTCGAGAATCGCTGTGCCGATGCTGATAGGGAGCGCCTCCATAAATGGCACGCGGCGATTCGTCGATGCAAGACCATCGTCAGAGTCGCGATGGCTCCAGATTCTTGACTCCTAGATTCTGGAAGGAGCTTTTTGTTATTCATGAACTCGAGGACCAAGATCCAATATCCCAAACTCAGTAAACCATTTAAGCACAACGAACTCCAATAATTGCGGTCGATACAATCAAATAGCCATTTTGAACGGCGAAAACTGCGAGCTCGAAGCTATTCTGTGCGGATCGCGAGGATCTCCTTGCCTTGAATCTTGATCTCTACGCCGATGGGAGGGCGGACGTCGCTGCCCTGGACAATGGCGCCGCGGATCCAAATGTTGCCCGGGAAGCTGACGGTCTTGAGCGGGTCGTAGAGCGTGTGGGTGCAGGGATTGCCAACCAGGGGATGGTTGGCGTGGTGAAAATCGTAGTCCTTGAGGAGTTTGTCGAGGTCGGGGACATATTCGAGCTGGCAGTCGCCGGACGGAGCCCTGCGGGAGAAGGCCCAATAGCTGGCAGGGGAAGCTGATGATCCGGCAGGAAGACGGACAATGGTCGCGGGGACGTTATCACCGGTGGCGATGTTGCGGATGAAAAAGTCCCTGGATGACCAGGGCTTCGAAAGGTCAGAGAACTGGGCGATGGAGGGATTGTTCTTGTCCGCGTGAGGCAGAAGGGAGTTCGCGTCCGGCGGGGCGGGCGGGACCTCTATCTGAGGGGCGGGTTCGACGCGGGCGGGCTGGACAGGCCTCGCGCGAGAGAACCAGCGGACAGCGAACACGAGCACGATACCAAACACGAAAACGCCAACGATAAGGGGGAGCAAAGGGTTCGAACGGCGCGGGCGAAACGAGCCAGGGGAGACGCCCGGTATTTGGGGCATGTCCGCCTTGAAGCGCGAAGGTGATGAGTCATCAGCCATTTAGAGACCAGACTACGGGCAGGCCCCGCGCCGCCCAGAAAGGAGAGGGAGACGAAGGGCGCCCGCAAAATGAGCCAGGGAACCGCAACCGAGAATCTTCAGGGGAAAGGCCAGCCGACCAAGGGGGCCTTGTGCCGGGGACAAACTCCGGCCCGCCTAAAGAGGATTCCTTAGCGAAGAAGCAGCAACACATTGCATTGTACTGACGTAGTGGCAGAATGAGCAAGGTAAAGAAAGTGAGCGCAGAAGGGGTCACGGAATTGCGCATTTGGAGAGAGGCAGCTTAGGTTGCTGACAAGGCTACAGAGGGCAGGGGAGGGCTTGTTTTGAAGAGGAGAGCGGCCTAGTGTAGAGAGAAGAAGTAGTACCTGAGGAAATCCGCAGAAAATGGCCGGCGATACACGACAGGCGGCGCGCGCGTTTGTTCACAGCCTGAACATTCTGCTGAAATTTGCGCGGTTGTACGAGTTTGGTCATGTGCGAACGGCCGCGCAGTTTGAGACCACCTGGAAAGAATTGCGTTTTGCGCTGGATCAGGGCGGGGACGCAGGGCTGCTGCTGGGAGCTAGCGGGAGTCAGATCGTATTGGACGGCGTGCCGCTGGGCGCGGCGGCAGCGGAGAAGAGTTTTGCGCAGCTTCTGACGGCTTCCGGAATTGCGAGCATTCATTTTTCCCCGAACACCACGCAGAACAACTTCGCGCGATTCGTACGCGCTTTCCCGAGCGGAAACAACAAGCCAAGCCAATTGGCCGAACAATTGAAGGCTGCACTGGCCGGAGAGACCAGCATCAAGATCAATGAAATCCGGTACGTGGCGGAGGACGGATCCGTGGCGGGGATCAAGGTTGCCGCTCAATTGACCGCTAAGATGCTGGGCGGTGCAGGTGATAAGTACCGCGACGTATTCGAAGATCCACAGAAGATGTTGCAGTTGATCCTGGCCGCGGAAAGCAGCCGAACGGGCGGCGGAGGCGGTGGCAGTGGTCCGGGATTTGGGCCGGGCCCTGGTGGGGGAGGCGGCGGGGGAACAGGATCGGGTTCCGGCGCGGGTTCGAGTTGGAGTGGCGGC
>Ga0187782_10001949_pt1 | contig 15165 bp, 7 predicted proteins | sample 0715_SJ02_MP15_2_FD_132454 | JGI IMG/M metagenome (GOLD analysis project Ga0187782, IMG submission 132454) | Tropical peat soil microbial communities from peatlands in Department of Meta, Colombia - 0715_SJ02_MP15_20_MG | ecosystem: Environmental > Terrestrial > Soil > Wetlands > Peat | place...
GGGATGCAGAATCCCGCTTTCGGGTCAAAACACCCTAACAACCCACGCGCAGTGGACCTGTGGGCAATTCTCGTTCCGAGGTAGAAGGGCCAGCACTAATTGTCCACGAAAACAGGCGCGGTTATGACATTATGACCATGCAAAACGGTCATAGCGTCCTAGCACCGCGAGACAGAAATCGTCGAATTTAGCCACGTTCTAACCGCTGCCCACTAGCGGCAATACTTCTCGCATAAGCGATAAGAGCCCCCCGCACCGCTGTCATGTGAGAAATTGGGGCCTGCGCTTACTTCAATACATGGGCCGTTCTCGCCAGCTATTGTTTTTCCACTCTGAAGCGTGCGCGGACGCAGGCGCAGGCGCTGATCAGTGCCGGTTCCGGGTTGCCGTCCCCCAGGCGTGACCGTCATGGGTAACACACCGGCTACGATTATGATTTGCCGACCGTCCAAGCGTACTGTGCTAAGTAAAGGGCACTCCGTTGCGGATGATCTAGCGGGAAGCCATTTCTAAAAGCACTTTTAGGTTTGAAATCCATCCTTACTGGAGGCGATGTTTCGAAAGCGGCAGCTCCCGGATCCTTTTCCCCGTGGCGGCAAAGATGGCGTTCGAGAGCGCCGGCGGAATGACCGACACTCCCGGTTCTCCCACTCCTGACGGAGGGGCTTCGCTATCGAGCACGTAGACGTTTGTCTGGTAGGGTGCTTCGGTGATGCGGGCGACGGGATAATCGTAGAAGTTCGATTGATCAATCGCCCCGTTGGTGGCCGTAATCTCGCCGCTCCGGGCGATGCTGGTTCCGAACACTGCCGCCCCCTCCAACTGCGCCTTGATGTAGGCAGGATTAATCGCCGTACCGGCGTCCACAGCAGTATCAATTCGAGGAATGCGAAGTTCGCCTTTATCCGTTACCTCGACCTCGACCACGGAGGCAACGTAGGTGAAGGAATAGCGCTGTGCGGCAATCCCCAGGCCGTGCCCTTGGCCGAGTCTGCGTTTGCCCCATCCCGCCTTCTCGGCCGCCATCTCGGCCACCCTGCGCAGACGGCCGATATCGAGAGGATGTCCAGGTTCGGGGGGATAGTGGGGAGGGTTGAGATTGAGAATGCGGGGCGGTCCCCATAGGTCGAGAAGATACTCCAAAGGATCGCGGCCAGCGTGGTGCGCCAATTCGTCGACGAAAGATTGGACGGCGAACGTATGGTAATTACTTGCCACCGCCCGGAGCCAGCCCAGTCGAACGTGCGCTTGGGCAGGCCCATTCTCGATTCGAAGGTTCGGAATGTCGTAGGGAGCCTCGATCCAGTTTCCTTTCAGTTCCCATCCGCCATGAATCGCCGTGGCGTCGAAGGTGGAGTTGATGGGCGGAAAAGCGGAGCGTTGCAGCCAGGCGGTCGGCTTGCCCCCCGAGTTCAGCGCCGCCTTCAGATACACGGCTGCCACGGGGAGATAATAGTCAAACTTGATGTCGTCCTCGCGGCTCCACACCACCTTCACCGGCTGGCCCAGCTTCTTTGAAAGGACGGCGGCTTCGACGGCAAAGTCGCCGAAGGACTTCCGCCCGAATCCGTCACCCAATAAGGTGACGTGGCACGTCACGTTCTCCTTGGGCATGCCCATTGCCTGGGCAACGGTTTCCTGGACGCTTTGGGGATTCTGTGTCGGCACCCACACCGTTATTTGGGCGTCCCGGACGTCTGCCACCGCAACGGGCGGCTCCATGGTAGCGTGGGCAAGGTGGGGGAGGTAATACTCAGCTTCGAATATCTTACCGCCCTTGGCGAACTCCGCATCGACGTCGCCTTCATTACGAACCACCAAGCCCGGCTGGCGCGCCGTCTGCTGGAGTTCCTTCTTGAACTGATCCGAGTTATAGGCCGCATTCGGACCGTTCTCCCAGACCACCTTTATTTTCTTGCGGCCTTGAAACGCTGCCCACGTGTTGTCGGCAATCACCGCCACGCCGCCAAGAGGCTGGAGGGCGTGCGGAGGCTTGAAGGGTTCGATCAAAACGGTTTGGCGCACGCCTGGCACGCGCAGAGCTTCCTGATCTTGACAGGATTTAACTTTCCCGCCGAGCACCGGGGGACGCTCGATCGACGCGTAGACCATCCCTTCCAGGCGCACATCGTTCCCGTATTGGGCTTTGCCCGTACAAATGTCCTCGAGATCGTAGAGACTTGCATCCTTGCCAATATAGCGCCAAGCGCTTCGAGGCTTGAACTGCAAGTCTTCCTTCTTCGGGACAGGCAATCGGGAGGCGGCAGACGCCAGGTCCCCGTAAGTCGATTGGCGGTCGGTCGGCGCGTGCCGAACCACGTGCAGCCCGGATCCGCACTCGGACACAGGAACAGACCATTGGACGGCGGCAGCGCGGAGCAACATGAACCTAGCACTGGCCCCCGCCTCGCGCATGATCTCGAAGGACTCGCGAATAGAGGCCGAGGCGTCCGTGTCCTGGGAACCATACCGCGGGTCGCCAACTGCCTGCACGATCCTGACGCGATTCCAGTCTGCATCCAGTTCGTCCGCCAAAACACGGGGTAGAGCCGTGCGGCTCCCATTGCCCATCTCTGAACGGTGCGCAATGATATATACGGTACCATCCGTTTCAATTCCCAGGAATACGTTCGGATGAAAGGCTGCACGATCCGCGGGCGTGTCGACCGTGGGGGCGGCACGCACGACGCCCGGGGAAAAGTAAGCCCCAAGCACCAAGGCGCCCCCGGAAAGCATGCCCTGGAGGAAACCTCTCCGGCTTACATTCTGGATACGGCTCACGATGCCCCCTTTGCAGCGGCTTTAATGGCGGCGCGAATGCGCTGATAGGTGCCGCACCGGCAGATGTTCCCGGACATCAGCTCATCAATATCCTGATCACTGGGCCGGGCTTTGCTTCTTAGGAGCGCGATCGCCTGCATGATCTGTCCAGCCTGGCAGTAGCCGCATTGCGGCACATTGAACTCCATCCAGGCTTTCTGGACAGGATGTAGTCCTTTTTCGGCAATGCCTTCGATGGTGGTGATTTCAGCGCCAGCTACATCGCGGACAGGAACCACGCACGACCGGATCGCCTCTCCATCCCTGTGGACGGTGCAGGCTCCGCAAAGCGCCATGCCGCAAGCGAACTTCGTTCCCGTCAGACCCAGAACGTCACGCAGGTACCAGAGCAGCGGCATTTCGCGATCACCATGAAATGATCGCTCGACTCCGTTCACTTTAACCTGGATCATCAGGTCACCTCCCTCCGCGCGAACGAGGGCGCTGCCACCCTTCAACAAACGAATTCCCCAGCTATGCGCGATTGCCCAGTCGGCCACTTTACCGCAAACTCGATTTTACCTCCTAGTTTCATTTCAGTCCAATTTACGGGTACACGGCGTATCGGCGGATGTGGCCTCCGGCGGTTCCGGGCAGTTGGCCCGCCACCCAGAAGTTGACCACATTGAGGGGAAGAAAGGATAGCTGGCGACAAATCCCCATGTGTTAAACAAAGCAAGCGGTACACGTTTGGACCTGCTGAACGTCCGTTCGTTCCCCCAGCATAAATCGACCTTGCATAAGTCGAGCCTTCTTCAACGCTCACCTGGGCGTGTAAAGGCTACAATTCTGAACACCCGTGCTGAGGACGGGTGAAAGGTCGGCCGCCGACCTTGCTCGGGTCGCAGTAAAACTCCCGGTTACATTGAGATAGTAATAACCCTGCTGGGCCGGCAGATTTTCTCTGGTCACGATCAACTCCGCTTGCGCTGACCTGAGGCGGGGATTGGCTCTGAGCGCGCGCTCAAACAAATCGCTGAGCGGCTGCGAGCGAAACACTTTCCATCACTCGCCCGGAATGCCCTTGCCTTCCACCAAATGCTGCGCTTCTCCGCCGGCAACGTTCGGCGTACCGCGGGTGGTCGAAATCGGAATCGGGGTATCGCCACCCACATCGGGCGGCGCGAGCTTGTTGAGATTAGGCCCAACCATACCAGTCGACGAGGAGCACAAGCCATCTTCCGTGGAATCGATTCTCGATTAGAAGTGGAAGCCGATTTCAGCAGTTATGGCCCGCGGCGTGACGTAGTGAGTTCCGCTGAACGTGGAAAGGTAGTTGTAGAGGGCCTCCTTGTCCAACAGGTTGACGACCGTAACTTGCAGGCTCCACTTGTAATGATCGCCATGAAATAGATTGTCGTCGCCCACGGCCAGATCGAACAAGTGCCGCGGAGCGATCCGCTGCGGGTGGTGATCGTCGTTTTCCGTAAAGGGGGGCGGGATTCTGACGTACTTGGCCCCGAATTCTGTCGCCTTGCAATCGGCAAGTGCGGGTCCAATGGGGCTCGGAGCAGCAGGCTGGCCAGCGCAGGTAAAGCCGGCCTGGAACTCCTGGTCGGCAGTCAGAGGCAGCCCAGTGCCGGCGTTGTCGAGGGCCACGTAACCACTCGGAAGTGGCTGACCGTTGAGCATGGCGGTCCCCACTCCCGGCGCGTCCAGGGGAGACGTCGTATATGCGCAGGTCGAAGTCGCGGCGAGGCACGGCGTCGAGCCGGTCACCAGTCCGCTGTCATACCGCCAATTGAAGCCCAGCCACGGCCCGTGTTTGAACTGGTATTGCAGGTGCGTCGTTTGATTGAGAAATTCGTCATGGTCGATACGGAAGACGCCGCTTGACAGGGGGATGATTGGTATGCCAGCGACTTGCGGCAGGAAGAAGCGCGCGGCAACACTCGACATCACCACGAACGCTGAAAAGCCGTGGTAAGCCGGAACGCTAACACGAAGGTCCCAGCCAGGGATCTTGGATTTCGTCCACTCGACTGGGAATGTGATGGGCGTGGCGCCCACAATACCAAAATCAAAACCGTGATTGGTGTACTTCCAGACGTATTCGCCGTTCACAACCATGTATTTCCCGAAGGCCTGCTCCAAGCCCGCGTGGTATTCATTCCGCGCGCCCGGGGTAAGGGGTCCTGCCTTGCACGTGACGCCGGCCGGCGGGACGATGGCGGCTATAACAGGGATGTCACAGCCTGTGCTGGCGATAATCAGATTCTCGTTGAAGGGCGTCTCCAGAATACGAGCGTACGAAAACCGAAGGATCGTATTGCTAGGTGCAACCTTGTACGCCACGCCCAGCCGGGGCTCGAGCTGTTGAGACTTGGCGATGGCCCTGTAGAGGTCCCCGCGCAATCCGAGATTGAAAGACCAACTTCCCTTTGTGATGTCATCCTCACCGAAGAGGGCGAGTTCCTTGACGTCCGTATGGCCGTGAAAGAGCAAAGGGGTGCTGGTTGAAGTCGGGCAATTGTCGGACGCGGTGGGTGTGGGCCTGGTAAGGTCCACGCAGGCCACAACCGAATTAAACGCGGCATTCGCCATGCCTCCGGGGTCCAAAGGGCCCCCGCACTGCCCTGAGTTGATTACGGCAGGGTCGGTGTTAGGAGATCCGTCGGCATTGAAGCAGACCGGGTTGAAGGTCGGATCAACGAGGGCGAGGCCATCGTTCTCCGTGAGGAACGTATGCTGGAAGACACCCCCAACCTTCACGTTATTGATACCTTGTACGTAAGAGAGGCTGGCCCGGATGCCGGCGTTGGTGAGCCTTCGCGTTTGACTGGCGGTTTCCGACTGGAGGTCGGGAGAATAATCCGAAAGGGGATCCGCACTCGGGTAATAATTGTACCGGTCTTGCCGCAAAAAGCCCCCGAAGGTGAATACAGCCGTCGAGCTGACCAGCCGCGTCCAGCTTGGCGCCACGTCGATGGTATTGATCTGTGAGCGCTGGTCCGCCGAGCCGAGCGGACCACCGGTGATATTGTTCACTACACCCGTATGAAGCTGCTGGTCGTAGGTATTAGGATTCTGAAACCAGGAACGCGTGTAATTGAAGTTAAGTTGTAGCGAATTCGCAGTGGTAGGCTGATAGTCAACGCGGTCAAATACGTTCTCTTCATTGCCTTTGTCGTGCATCACGGTGAACTCCGGCGGGTCCAAGAAGCGGGAACTATTCAATGCGTTTGCCGCGATATAGTTCCCCCAAGTCTTACCGCCGTAACCCAGTTCGAATCCCCCCAGGGACGAGCCAAAGGTGCCGTATGACCCCTTGACGCTCCCGTGGGCGGGTGTCATCCCCTGGCCGGAGCGCGTGGTGGTCTTGATTACCACGCTTGTTTTGTCCCCGTATTCGGCGGGCGGCGCGCCGGGGATTACCTCCAGCGACTGGACGGAATCGATGGGAATCTGGTTTGAAAAGATCTTGCTCTGCTGGTCGGTGATGGGCTGGCCGTCGACCGAAAACGAGACTTCGTTGTGATCGCCCATGCCGTGGAACAGACCGTTCGAGTCTGCGGCAATTCCGGGCGTGGTAAGCATAACCAGCGAGCTGACCGAAGATGACTGACTCTCCAGGGGCACCTTGTCGAACAATGCGCGGTCGACATCGGTGTGGTTGACGGGAGTTTGTTCGATAAGGTCTGCGGCCTCCGCAGTAACCGTTACGCTCGTGGCGCCGGTAGAAATCTTCAGTTCAATCTTCAACTCCACTGGCACCGAAGAGCGGGCTTCGACGTCCTGTACATAGGGTGCGAATCCGGGAGCCGTGACCGTAAGATGATAAGGATTGAAGGGCACGTTGGGAAATCTGAAATTTCCCGAACTGTCGGTGACGACGGAGCGTTGGTAGCTGCTGACCGGGTTTAGGATGACCACCGTGGCGTTGGCCACTACAGCGCCGGAGGGGTCCAGGACCGCACCCGAGATTGAAGCCGAGTTAGCCCCCTGAGCTTTCGCGAGACTTGCAACTACCAGCACGCTGCCCAACATAAGAAGCAATGCTCGCTTAGTAGCCATAGCCTCCTCCTTGATCCTGATAACAGTTTTTACGTCGGGTTGAAATGTGGCAAAAGTCTCAGGAAAGGGGAGGGGCGCGTGAAGTTAGCTGGGAAGGCAGCAAGCGGGCGAACTTAGAAGCTTCTCTTAGGGAGAGTTTTTGGGCCACCAGGTCTCTGGACGGTAGGAGTGTCGAACTAGCAGGCCGGATAGCTCCCTGGCGACATAACATGCAAGCGGCGCAAGTGACATCGGGCTTTGCCGACGCCTGACATAGCGCCAGTTGTGCCGTGGCCTTGCTTTGGCTGCCCGAAAAGAGGAGTGGGGCTTCGTGGTGATGCAGTTCCACCACGAAAAAGAGGTGGAGCTGCGCCAGCATGGCGGCCGCCATTAGGGCGGCACGGAGCTTGCGATAATGACCGGATAATCTGCCGTAGCTCACGGTGCTCTTAACCCAAAAAAACCACCAGTCATGCTTTTTAAGGCATCCGAGACTGGCCAGATCCCTACGACTTGAAGTCCGAAATGCTCGCTACAACACAACTCCCCTGCATTTTAGCACTTAGCACTCCAAAGAATTGCGTAAAAATCCCCAAACACCTGAAAGCCCCGAAGGGGCCCGAGGAAGAAGCCCCGACCCCTCCTCTAGCGAAGAGGGGAGCCTTGTTTGTGGAAGATCGAACTGGCAAATAACTTGCCTGCTCTTCCCTTTGGTGAGCGGTAGAGACCAATCCGATACGGCGCTGGTCTCAAGCCACTTTGGAGGGCGACTTTTGGCGCTCATATGCTGCGGATGGCAGTGTGCCGGGCTGAAGAGTCTGTGTGAAAGCCTCGTATGATGAGGTAATCGATCCTGGTCGGGACCCCCTCACCCGCCCCGCCCCGGGTGGTGAAGACGCCGTCGCGGGGCACACTCTCCCCCAAGAGGGAGAGGGCTCGGTTTTCAAACAGACTCTGGGGCCCGCTGCCAGGAAGACCTTGATGCAAACGGTCTTCAGGAGGACCGAATGCGGGGCCTAATCTTGTGGGTGTTGTGCCTGGCTCTGGCACCTTGCGGGGCTTTCGGGCAAACCGGCCATTGGGACAGTGCCCTCAAAGCTGCGGAGAAGGCTTACGGTGATGGGCGTTACCGCGAAGCGGAGTCGCAATTCTTGCAGGCGGAAAAAGATGCAGAGTCCTACGGGCTATCTGACCACCGATTGGCCATAACCCTTAACAACCTGGGCGTTTTGTACCAGCGCGAAGCCAAGTACAGTGAGGCGGAACGGGTTTTCAAACAAGCACTAGGGATCTGGGAAAAGCAGGCGAGCTCCCGAACCCTCGATTTGGCCACGACCCTAAACAATTTGGCGGCTCTATACACTTACCAAAGCCGCTATGCAGAGGCTGAGCCGCTGTTTCACAAATGCCTCACCCTGCGCGAGAAGAGCCTGGGACCTGAGCACCCTGAAGTGGCCAACACCTTGAACAATCTGGGAGAATTTTACTGGGAGCAGGGCAAACTTGCGGAAGCCGAGCCGCTCTACCGCCGGGCCACCCTCGTTAAAGAAAGAACCTTAAGGCCAGGGGATCCTGAGCTTGCTACCAGCCTCAATAACTTGGCGAGTCTGTATATTCGGCAGGGCAGATACGCTGAGAGCGAAACGCTTTACAAGCGGTCACTATCCATCCGGCAAGCGGCCTGCGGACCCGAGCATCCTGATGTGGCTAACTCCGTCAACAACTTGGCGGCCCTATACACGCTCGAAGGCCGATATTCCGAAGCGGAGCCGATGTATAGACGTTCCCTCTTCATTGCGGAGAAATCCTTGGGACCGGACCACCCCGACGTCGCTTCTGGGCTCAACAACCTGGGAGAACTCTACCGCTCGGAAAAGAAATACACCGAGGCCGAACCCCTTTTTAAGCGCGCTCTTTCCATCCGGGAGAAAGCGTTGGGGCCGGACAATCCTGAGGTGGCCCAAAGCCTCGACAATCTTGCTGGTATCTTAATCATGGAATACAAGCAAGTTAGCGTCGATTTGCTCTGCCTGCGAGCCCTTGCGATTCGAAAGAAGGTGTTCGGACCTGAAAGCCCCGAAGCCCTGGCATCCCTGATAAGCTTGGGCACCGTATACACGCAAGAAGGAAAATTCCGGGAAGCGGAACTGACTTATTCCGATGCATTGGCTACAATTGCCAAACAGCCGAAACCGGATGCACTCGCCCTGGCCGCCGTGTATTCTAACCTGGCCGATCTTTACACGCGCGAGGGGAAGCACAGAAAAGCCAGGAAGATGGCGGAGAAAGCCAAGAACCTCCAAGACCAGCAATCTCCTTCCTAGTACACGTATAGCGCGCTGACATCCTGCCCAGAAGCGGGGAGCGCTGACCTCAACGCCACGGGTCCGCCGCTTTTCCTGGGCATGTGAACAAGCCGCGCATCCCCAATACAGGGGTCTGAGCTACCAGATACGGTGTTAGAAGTGGAACCCCAGTTCAACAGTCAGGGCCCTGGGTGTCACATAATGGGTTCCGCTGAAAGTTGAAATGAAGTTGTAGAGCGCCTCTTTATTGGTGACATTGATCGCTGACAAGCGGAGGCTCCACTTGCGCTTGTCACCATTGAAGAGGTTATCATCACCCACCGAGAGGTCGAAGAGGTTGCGGGGCGCGATGCGGGGCGGGTTGTGGTCGTCGTTCTCTGTGCCGGGCGCCGGAATCGACACATATTTGGACTTGTACTCATTCCCCGGACATATGCCGTAACCGAGTGACGAGCTGATCCCCACTGTCGGTGTCGCAAACACACCGTTGCAGGAGAGTCCGGCCTGGAACTGCTGATCCGGCGTAATAATCGACGCATCCACGATGGAGTCGGTCCCGTTCGGTCCATTGGCGCAATTGCCGCCCGCGCAGGGCACGGGGCCTGCCACCAAGCCACTATCGTAGCGCCAGTTGAAGCCGATCCAAGGGCCGCGCTTGAACGGCTGGTATTGGAGGTGGGTGGTTTGGTTGAATCTTTCGTCGTGGTCGATGCGGAACACTTCGCATCCTGTCAACGTCACCGCGCACGTGGAAGCGGGCGTAGCGCCGACCCCCGCAACCTGGGGCTCAAAGAAGCGCGCCGCAACGCTGGACATCACAACATACGCCGTGAAGCCATGGGTGTTGGGGACGCTGGCGCGGAGGGCGAATCCGGGGATTTTCGATTTGGTCCACTCGATAGGAAAAGTGATCGGTGAGTCGCCCAGGATGCTGAAGTCGAAGGCTCTTTGGGTGTACTTCCAGATGTATTCGCCATCTACCACCAGATGTTTACCGAAGGCTTGCTCGAGCCCGGCGTGAAATTCATTGCGGGTGCCGGGGCGCAGCGGCGCGGTGCTGACGCAAGGGCTGATCGTTGATGCCATGAGCGCGCTGATTACGGGATCCGTACATCCATTGCTTGCCAGGATTAAGTTCTCATTGAACGGCGTTTCCATCGTTCGCGCATACGAAACCCGCAGCACGGTGCTGCTAGGCTTGATATTGTAAGCGACCCCGACGCGTGGCTCTACTTCGCGGAAAATGGAGATGCCGTTATAGAGGTCGCCACGGAGACCGAGGTTGAAGTTCCAGTTTTTGTAGGTGATAGAGTCCTGACCGAACAGGGCTAGTTCCTTGATGTCGGTGTGAACGTCGTAACGGTACAGGCCGCTGGTGGCATTCGTGCAGCCGTCGGAAGCAGGCAGGGGGCCGGTGCGAGTCAAGTCGAAGCAGCCCAGGATGGGGAAAAAACTCGGGTTGGGTGTGAGCGGCGCAGCGCAATCCGCCGGATCGGTCAGTCCTGGGTTGGTATAGGCGCTCCCATCCGGGTTCAAACAAACCGCGTTGGCCGTGGGGTCCACGACCCCAAAGCGGTCGTCTTCCGTCAGGAAAGTGTGCTGAAAGAAGACTCCCGCCTTCACGTTGTGAATGCCTTTCGCGTATGCGACCTCTGCGCGGAGACCGGCGTTGGTCAGGCGGCGAGCCTGGCCAATGGTCTGGAGTTGAAGATCGGGGATGAGATCAGCGAAAGGATCGCCGCTCGGGTAGTAATCGTAGCGGTCCTGGCGCATCCAGCCGCCCAAGGTGAGCACGGTGTGGTTATTCACAAGGTGTGTCCAGGCCGGCGCAACGTCAATCGTTTTGATCTGTGAACGTTGATCGGCGGGTCCGACCAGCAGGCCGTTGGGACCCAAGCCTGCGTTGTCAACCACCAAGCCGGACCATGCCGTGGCGTCTTGGGCATCATAAGAGTTGGGGGTCTGGAACCAGGAACGTGTGAACTGGAAGTTGAAGTTGATCGAGTCCTTATCCGAGGGCTTGAGGTCAAAGCGGTCAAAGACGTTCTCTTCATTTCCCCTGTCATGCATGACGGTGAATTCCGGCCCATCCAGGAACCGGCTGGTGTTCAGGCCATTGGCGGAAATGAAATTGCCCCAGGTTTTACCGCCGTACCCGAGATCGAAGCCACCATTCGCGGTGCCAAAGCTTCCATAGGAAGCCGTGACATCGCCATGCGGCGTAGTCTCTCCCAGGCCGGAGCGCGTGGTCGCGACGATTACCACGCTGGTCTTCCCTCCGTACTCTGCCGGAGGGGCGCCTTCGATCACTTCCATTGACTGCACGGCGTCGGCGGGAAGTTGATTCGAGAAGACCTTGCTTTGCTGATCGGTAATGGGCTGGCCGTCGACCGAGAAGGAGTTGGAAGCGTGATCGCCCAGGCCGTGAAAGAGGCCGTTCGAGTCGGCCGCGATCCCAGGCGAGGACAGTGTGACCAGCGAGCTCAATTCCGAAGATTGGCTTTCGAGGGGCAACTTGTCGATGAGTGTCCTATCCACATCGGTGTGGGCGGTAGGGTCAACCTCGATCAGGTCGGCGGCTTCGGTGGTTACGGTAACGGTGGTCTTTGTCCCGGCCAATTCCATCGCAATACTTAAGTTGAGGGGTACCGTGGAGTTCACGTCCACGTCCTCTACGTGGGGAGCGAACCCTGTGGCGTTCACCGTCATGTGATAGGGATTAAAGGGGACATTGGGGATGCTGAACGCGCCGTTCGCATCGGTGGAAACCGTGCGCTCGAAGCCTGTAACGGGATTGTAGATGGTTACGGTAGCGCCAGGGATCACGGCGCCGGAAGGATCTTTCACCGTGCCCGAGACTAACACCGAGTTAGCCTCCGCCCTCAAAAAGCTTGCACCTCCTAGCAAAAACAAGTACAGGCTTGTGATCGCTAACTCGTGAACTGTGGCGCATGCCACCTGCCCCCATTTCGACCGTAAGGGGCGCGCCTGACGGCGCGGGCAAACCAAAACGGAACCATGTACACATTCCATGAGAATACTAGAAGTCATCATGCCCTCCTGAGGTGTGAGTTTGTTTTGTTGTGAGAAGAGAGTAGGGGACTGGACTTAGGAGAGAGGAGGGGCGCGACCGCGCGAGACCGGCACATCGCAGGTCCGCGGCCTAACCGGCGAAGTCGCTAGCGGATACCTTTCGGAGACGCGGGGCTGCGCAACCGAAAACTCAGGCGAGGCCTGGGTAACGCTTTGATGAATAAGATTGCAGGCAGGGCATTGAACGTCGGCGCCGGCAGAGGCCGGCTGAGTGGGGCTGACAGGCTGAAACGTTGCGGACCCTGGCCCTAGAGGCAGCTCGTGGTAATGCACGGCGGCTACCCACAAGAGTACGAGCTGCGCGAAGAGAGTGAGTGTCGTCGCGACCGCCCGTGGAACCGGCTTGCGATGCCAATGTCTCATGGAAAACTTCCAGCCACAAACATCCTGCCGAAACCCAATCGTCTTGCAAAGCCCTTCAAGGCCCTGAGATTAGTATTACTGATGCTTTATGGGGTTCCTGGGTTGCAAAGTTTTTTCGCTGGTCCTGAGGGTCAGTAGCCGAGGATGGCGCCCGTGAGGCCAGAAACGAGGCAGCGCAGAATAAGACAGAAGGGTGCGTCATTCTTGCCCTGCAGGTTGCCTCACGCTGAGTTGCCGTGCCAGATCGCGCGGGGGGTCGGCTCCCGGATCCCCTCACCCAGCCTGTGTCGGCGGGTGAGAGCGCCGGTCGCGGTCCGCCCTCTCCCCCAAGTGAGAGAGGGCGCATTCACGCGAACGATGCCGGCCATTAATCCTCATCTTGGAGCTTATGGAGCATTCCCCTCGGCGACTGTTTTAATCCTCTCCGGGATTTCAGAGTGCCCGGATATGGATGGAGCCGCCACTGGTGTGGAGCCGCAACGTTTCGCCGCCGGAGCCAATTGAGCCGTGCAGGCTGGAGCTTGAGATCTTTCCCACGACGCGAATAGGTAAATCACTGGTGACGGAGCCACCGGAAGTGGAGGCGTCGATATCGAGATTGGTGGAGCGATCCAGTTCCGCTTCGATTGAACCCCCGGAAGTCTCGAGCACCCCGCCCCGCGCGTTTCCCCGGCCGAAATTGACGGAGATGGGGCCGCCGGAGGTCTTGGCCTCGACGTAGCCGGTTACGCGATCGATGCGAATTGGGCCGCCGCTGGTATGTGCGTTGAGCGAGCCATCAATCGAGGACGCCTCAATCCTCCCTCCTGATGTGTCCAATCGCGCATCCCCGCTCAGCTCCCGCAAGCGGATCGACCCACCGGAGGTCTTGGCATCGAGTCTTCCGGATAAGCCGGAAACATCGATGGAGCCGCCCGAGGTCCTGAGCTCAGAGTCGCCGCGGAGGTTGGAGACTTCCACGCTCCCCCCTCCGGTGCGTATTTCGGTTTGCGTCTGGGAGGGGACTTGGACTTCGAAATGCACCCATCCATGTTCGCTCCAAGAGAAGTGTTCCCTCCGCCGCACGGTTACACTGGCAATTCCAGGATTCTCCTCGAAGTTGATGTCGTAGCGGGATTCAAAGTCTTCCCGGTCGGCAGTGATGACCACGCGAGCCCCGGAGGATGACGCTCCGGTCAGGGTCACGCTCCCCACATCGGATTCGAGGACGAATCGGCCATTGGGCTCGAGCTTCAGGTTCTTCTCAATGCGGGAACTGGCAACGGCAAGGGTGGCAAGCGCCGGTATGACAAAAGCCGCAAGCAGTAGGATGCTGAGTTTTCTCATCTTCTCCTCCGGGGAAGAGACTCTGTAGCGCAGGTGTCTCGCACGCTGAGGCAGGAGCGTCCCGCTCCCGCTACGGTAGGGGCGGCTGTCGAACCGTCCTCCGAAGGCTTTGGGTCACAGGGCGGATCGCCCCTACACCCGTATGCTCACGCCGTAGCCTGCAAGAGGCCCGCGCCACACGGGATAACGTGCAAAGGGCCTCGGAAGTTCCACGAGGCTTTCGGGATGTTGGACGGAGCAGGTAGCTAAGGGTTAGCAGGCTCTACTCATCGCGGTAGACAAAGACTCCACCCATCCGCACCTTGACGTAGATGTCCTGCTCGCCAGTAGGATTCCAATAAGAAATTCCGGGGCCAAACCCACCTCTGTCCTCTCCGTGGAGATCACTCTGCACATATCCTAACCAGGCATGGGCGCGGAGCGAACGGAGGCGGTCCAACGACGGAACATCGATCTCCACATCGCCATAGTTGACCAGAACTACCTGCTTGCCCACGACGCCCCGAATCCAGATATCTCCATCCACACATTTCAGCGCCAGGTTGGCGTCGAACGGCATCTTGATGCGGTAATTGACGCTAAGGCGCCTCTCCCCCCGAAACGGTCGCCACAACTTACGCGGCGGGTAGAGGGTGCGGAGCGAAACGCGCTTGTCCTTTCCCTCGAGGACCACTTTTAGCTCCTCATAAAGCGGCTTCGCCGCTTCGTCGGACTTGGCGCGCACTACCTTCTCGGCCTCAATCTCCAGGCGTGGTTCGTCCCAGCCCTCGATGTGAATGTCCCCCATCCGAGAGTCAATGGTAAGCAGGCCATAAGAAAACATCCGCACCGAATAACGGGACACTTGGCTGAATTCGTCGGCGCGCGCGGAGCCGCACAATCCCCACAGAAGGCAGAGAAAAACCGACACCCACTTTGTTTTCCAGGCCATCTGCCCACCGACCTTCGCCTCACTTGCGAGTCGCTTCGCAGGCACCTATGCAATTATTTTACTGCCAAGGGGCGCCTGGAGCAATGGTGGACCGTAGGAGCGGTCTCGCGCGTTTTGGCGCGGGCCCGCGCCAGTGAGCGGCGGCGGGACTCCCCTGCAACCGCGGGCGGGAGGCACGCGCTACGGCCTAAACATTGACTTCCGCCGCCCCCTAGTGTTGCGTTACCGAAATAGGTGAAACATGAATCCGCCTCTTCGGGTTGCGATACGTCCAGCGGAAGGGCTGGGCGTTTCGATTGTAAAGACGAACGTAGCCGAGGATCTGAGTCACCA
>Ga0187782_10001950_pt1 | contig 15155 bp, 11 predicted proteins | sample 0715_SJ02_MP15_2_FD_132454 | JGI IMG/M metagenome (GOLD analysis project Ga0187782, IMG submission 132454) | Tropical peat soil microbial communities from peatlands in Department of Meta, Colombia - 0715_SJ02_MP15_20_MG | ecosystem: Environmental > Terrestrial > Soil > Wetlands > Peat | place...
GCGGCACGAGCGGTGCTCTTGGTCCCGCCGCATGCACGCCATTGCGTTCGGCGCCAAGCGCGTCTTTCACAGCTCCTCCGCGTGACCCGCAAGGCGCTCCTCGCGTGGCCCGGGCTGACCGGCGCACGCTTCGACCTCCTGTCGGCGCTTTTGCACACCGAGTACCGCCGCCCTTCGTGCATCGAGCTTCGTCGGAGCGAGCTACGGCGAAAGCTCGGAGTCAGCGCGGCGGTCGTCTCAAGGATGGTCCGTGCCTTGCTCGAGCGGGGGTGGGTCGCGCGGCGCCGCGACAAGGACCGACGAACCTGGACCTTGTGCTATCTCGACGCCATCCGCTACAGCTTCGCCGACCGGGCGACGCTCGAATACCTCTGGTGGCCCTCGCCCTTCGATCATTAGTCGGGGCTCAGAACATCAATCCGTCGGACACGTAGATGCCGATGGGAAGACTCGGGTTCTCGGCCACGGCGTCCGGCGAGTACGCCGCCTCGACGCGAAAGATCGCAGCTTCGCCCCACTGCAGGAACAGCCCTCCTCCGACCCCGAACTTGAGACCGATCGACGTGCCGTCCGCAGCCGAGATCGTCGAGTACCCGCTCCACACCCGTCCGACGTCGAAGAATGTAGTCGTGCCGATTCGAAAGAGCTGTCCGAGCAAGTTGAATTTCGGAAACGGCGTGCTTCGGAACTCGAGATTCGACAGGACCTTGATCTGGCCCGCGTAGCGCCCGAAGGGAACGCCGCGGACGCCGTTCTCGCTCCCAAACAGGTACTGGGGCTCGAAGACTCCCCCCTGCTGCAGATCGTAAAATGGCACTCGTCCGAACTGAAAGCTGGCGACGACCCGACCGGCGAAGATGAATGGTCCGCCAAGAGGGGCGTAGTGGGCGAGCACCGCGGCCGCCTCGCCATAGCCGACGTGCTCCGCAGTGCCGCCCGTCCCCGAGATGCCTAGCTGGTAGTAGATGCCGCGCGTCGTGATGAACTCACTGTCGCGCGTGTCCAGCATGGCGCCCGCGGAACCTCCGCCCAGAAACGTCGGCTCTCCGCCGACGACGGGCGGTGCTCCGGCTTGTGGGGTCTGAGCCAGGTCGGCCGCCAGCTTCGAGCCGCAGTAGACGCTCGGATTCTCGCCACGGAAGTTGAAGCCGACGGCGACGTCGAGCCCCTGCACGGGTGTGTGGATCCGCGCAATCCCCCGCACCCGTCCCTCCTCCTGGAGATATTGGAAGCGGCGGCCTTGCGCGCATGGGTCGCTGGTGGGCGTGGCCGGCGTCGCGTTGCCGATTCCGAAGTATCCGGCGTTGATCGTTCGCTGGAAGCTCAGGCGCGTATCGAGTCGAGCGCGACCGTGGAGCAGGTCCGGTGCATCGAGACGCAGCACGTGGCTTTGCTGAACGAGCCGCAATCCCTGGTCCGACTTCGCGCTCGCGGACAGAAGCAAGTCCACGTTCCACTCGTATGGAAAGACGTCGTTGTAGAATCGCGTCAGCGTGGCGGCAGCCCCGAACTGGAAACCGATGTCCGTGTTTCCTCCGAGGATGGGGAATCCCGCGAGCTCGTACCGGGTCTTCGGAAGCAAGCTGGGGCCGGTCTGATCCGCGCCGCCGGCTGCCGGCGCGACAGCAGGTTTGTCCATGCCCGTGGGCTTGGCTGCCGCTCGGGGGGCGGTCTCGTCCGCGCCGTCGGCGTTGGCGGCCGGTGCGCGGAAAAGGATGGCGATGGCCGACAGGGTGGCTGCCGCCGCGTGCGGATCGAAGCGTGAGCGCGCACAGCGGCGTGCCTCGTTCATCGCGGCATGAGTCTCAAGGATCGCTCAATGCCCGTTCCGGTGGGCCAGGCTCGGCGAGCGCGCGCAGCACTCGAGCCTCTCGCGCGCGGCGCAGCACGAGCAGGAGGGAGGGCAAAGCCACCACGGCCGTCGTCAGGCACGCGATCTCACCCAGCACCGCGGTCAGGCCGAACGAGTAAAGCGCACGGTTCTTCGCGAGCAGCAGCGACGAGTAGCCCGTGATCGTGGTCATCGAGCAGAGTCCCACGGCGGCGCCCGTCGACCGAATGGCGCTGTTCACATTTCGAGCCCCGTCCTGCACATAGCGCATCATCACGTTCACCGAGTAGTCGACGCCGATCCCCACGGTGATCGGCAACGCGACGAAATTGCAAAAATTGATCTTCACATGGGCCAGCGCGACGAGCCCGCCGAGCCATAGAATGCCGACGAGCAGCGAACCGATCACGTAGAGCGAAGCCATCCGCGCCCGAAGCACCATGATCACGACGGCGACGACCCCCACGAAGGCGACGAGGCTGGCGAGCGGGGCGTCTCGGCCAATCGACGCGAGAATGTCGTCGGACAGCGGGATCGAGCCTGCGACCCGACCCGACCGGTCGCCCGCCTGCAGGCCGGCCGAGCCGTCGGCACGCAGCTCTCGAACGAATGCGTGGATCTCCTTCGCACGCCAGAGCGTATCCGAGGGTCGCGGATAGACGAGCACCGTCCGATCGATGGTGCCGTCTCGAGCGCGCAATCCGGTCGTCAGGGCGTCGGGCAAGTCCGCGGCGCGGACCGGCGCCAGATCTTCGGGACCGAGCAGTTCGTCGACGCGAGCGCGCTGTTCGGGCGAAATGAGCGAGCGGATCTTCGGCGTGAGCGCCCCACGGATGTCGCGCGTCACCGAGAGCTTCTGCTCTTGCTGGTCGGGCAGCACGTCGCGCGCGGCACGAACCGACGCGACCATCGGCCCCAGCGAGCCGTGATCGACGGAATCGCGGATCGCCCGCTCCGCGGCCTCGGACGCAGCCGCCGAATCGGAGAGCAGCACCGTCGGAGTCACATAGCGGCCGAGGGCGTCGTCGACCTTTCGACCCCAGTACCCATCTCCGCTCGTCCACGTGTCCACTCGGCGGAGCTTCGAGAGATCGTATTCGACGTCCGTGGATGGATCGAAGCGAGCGACCGCGAGCGCCGAGCCCAGCGTTACGGCGACCGCGCCCATCAGAACGGGGCCAGGCCAGCGTTCGACGAAGGCGGCGACGCGCGCCATGACCCGCGGCGCCGCCGCCTCCGAAGGAGATGGGCGTCGTTCGCCATCCAGCCACTTCACGAGCGGTGGAACGAGGACGAATGCGGTCGCCCAGGACGCGACCATGCCGACCCCCCCGATGCACCCGAACTGGTGAAAACCCCGGAACTCGGTGACGATGAGGGATGCGTAGGAGGTCGCGGCGGCCAGCGCCGCGGCGAGCGTACCGAGGCTCGACCCCCACACTGCGACCTCCAGGGCGGCTTCGACCGAGGCTCCCGCCATCCGCGCTTCGCGATAGCGAGCGAGAAGAACGATACCCACGTTGATCCCGTTTCCGACGATGATCGAGCCGAGAAACGCCGTGTTGGAGTTGAGCTCCGTGACGTCGCCGGGCGGAAGGGACGCGATGCCGAAGGCGTAGACGGTTGCGAGCAGCAGCGGCGGAAAGAGCACGACGACGCTGAGCCCCCACCGGTAGTAGAAGACGATGAGGCCGATCTCGGCCATGGCTACAAGCACCGACGAGATCGACAGGTCGGTCTCCAGCGCGTCGAGCTCTTCGACGGAGATGGCGACATCCGAGCTGTATCCGACACGCATGCCCGCCGCGTATTTCTCTGGACTACCGAGGGCCCGTACGTCCGCCTTGACTCGATTCAGAAGGGCGCGCGCTTGCTCCGCCCCCGTCGTGAACTCACCCGCTTCGACGAACAAGAGCGTGACGTGCCGGGCGGCATTGGAAAATCGTCCGGACGGAGGGGCGTCGTGCCGGCCGTCCGAGAGTCTCTCCGTGTACTTCCTGTCGATGTCCGAGAGATCGATCGGAGGTGGCGGGTCGGACTCGTCGAGAAGCCCTCCGGTCTCGAGGGCGACCTCGTAGTCCCGGCGCGCTTCGACCCGCCTCAAGATCTCACGCAGGTCGGCGAGGTCGCAGTACAGCGGCGCGTGCGCTCGCACGAAGCTCGCCACGGGCTCGTTCCCCGTTCGGACGTCACGCACGAGCGCCGCGGGATAGGTGCGTATCCGGGCGGCAAGATCATCGAGGAGCCGCTCTCCCGCGCCGAGGTTTTCCGCACGAGCCGTGTCTACGGCGACGCTCAGGTACTGGAGCCCCGGCAGGCGGGCGCGCATCTCGTCGAGCGCGCGAACCCACGGTGAATCGCGGGGTAGAAGCTCCTCGATGTCGCTCTTGAGATGCCGGTAGAGTGAAACGGTACGAACCGTGGCCGGAATCGCGACCAGGATCGCGACTGACCACAGCAACCATCCGAAGCGCAGGATCCACGCCACGTATGCTCTCGTGCGGGGGCCGGGGCCGGACGTCCGTTTCATGAAGTATCGCGAGCCTATGTGGAATGGCTTCGTCGTCAACGCGCAGACGTTTTATGGTCGAGCGTCGTCGGAGACGTGGAGCGCCACGATCGGGGGGGACCGATGCGGTCACCGAGCGCGGCGACGAGAATGCCCCCGGCGGCGGCGATGAGCTGGACGATGTGCACCAGAAACGCGATCGATAGCGCACGGGCGGGGGCTTCGGACAGTCCGATATTGCCGGCGAACGCCCTGTAGGCTCCGTCTACGATTCCCATCTGGTTCGGCAGCACGTCGCCGACCGTCGATCCGACGATGTGGATTCCATGCGCGAGCAGAGCGCCCCTCACGCCCCCCGCGCCGCCGACCGCTCTCAACACGACGCCGTACTGGACGACCTGCGCGGCTCGCGCCAAGGAACAAATTGCGGTCGCCCCCGCGGGCAGCGGACCTGGCGCCGCCTCGGCCACGTCGAAGCGAATGGGCGGCGCCGCGGGCCGGAGCGGCCGGGATAGACGCTCGAGCCACTTTTCGAGGCGGGGATGGCGCAACGCCGCCAGCAGCCCGCTCGCCACCGCGGCCAGCACGACCGCGTCGGCCGCGAGAAGCAGCGCCAGCGCAGATCCCGCGCCCGGCGTCGTCGCTACCACGGCGCACTCGGTCAACGCGAAGAGGGCGATGGCGAACGTGTAGGCCGATTGCAGGTGAATGCTGACGCCCGCTGCGCGGGGGCCGCCGACGTGTTTCGCGATGAGCGACGCGCGCGCGATCTCTCCCGCTCCGCGCCCTGCCGGCAGAAGCGTCATCATCGAGTACGCGATCGCCGACGATCGAAGCCAGGTTCGCATAGGCACGTCGGATCGACGCGGGCCGAGCAAGAGACGAAGGGCGACGAAGTCGCCGAGAGGCTGCAACATCTCCAGGGCCAGGAGAAGCGGCAGCCACCCTCGCGCATTCCACAAGACGCGAGCGACTCGCCCCGGCCCCGCACTGCGCACGAGAGCGGCGACGAGCCCGAGTCCGGCAATCGCCAGCAGCGCGCGGCCGACCGAGCGCCAGGCCTGCTTCAGGACGAGGCGCGCGCCGCCCATTCGGCGAGCGCCTCACGGTGATGCCATACCCTGCCAAACGCCTCCACGTATCCGTCGACGACCTCGTCCGTTTGCGCAATGAGCGGGTACGACTGCGAGAACAGCAGGAGCGATCCATCGAGAAGGGCCTGGGTTCGCGGATACCGTCCGGCCCGGTAGTTCTCGCCCAAGTCCGTGCCGTCATCGTGGGCGGGAGGAAATCCGAGGGACGCGTCTCGCCGCTGGAAGACGCCCTGGGCCGGGAGAGGGGCCGACTGCCAGAGCACGACCTCGAGCCCTTCCGCTCGCAGTGCGGCGATGACGGCGTCGCGCCACGACCGTGCGGGTAGCGACAGCGCGCCGCCCTGCGGGTCGAGTTGCACCGCGAATTTGTGGTGCACCGACGTCCGTCCGGCGGGCACGACGGGGGGCCTGACGCCGGGAAGCTGGGCCAGCGCGTGCGAAAGCCGCTCCGCCATCCGCTGGCAGCGCGACGTGCGCTCCGCGAGCTTCGCAAGCTGAGCTCGACCGAGTGCAGCCATCATCTCGCTACCGCGGTACATCGACCCGATTCGCCGGGAATCGAGAGCGCGCGTTCCGTCGAGCGGATGGTCCGGGTCGTAGTCGGCCGCGTCGCTCCGCAGGATGTTCTGACCAAAATTGCGAACGCAAGCGGCCTCGGCGGCGATTGCGTCGTCGTTGGTCACGAAAAGGCCGCCTTCGCCCGCCGCGAGGTTCTTGCTCGATTGCATCGAGAAGCCCCCGGCCGTCCCCAGCGCCCCCACGGGTCGTCCGCCGTACGTGGCGCCGTGCGCTTGCGCGGCGTCCTCGATGAGCAGGAGATCCCTGCGTCGCGCGACTTCTTGCAGTGCACCGAGGTCGGCAGAGCACCCGTGGATGTGCACGGGCAGGAGCGCGCGCGTGCGCGGCGTGACGGCCGCTTCGGCGAGGGCGGGGTCGAGGCATCCCGTGGCAGGATCGACGTCGGCGAACACCGGCACCGCGCCCATCAGGATCGCGGCCATCGGCGTCGCGACGAAGCTGTACGCGGGCATGACGACCTCGTCGCCGGCGCGCACGCCCGCGGCGGCGAGGGCGATCTGCAGCGCGCTCGTTCCACAATGCGTGGTGAGGCAATGCTTCGCTCCCACGAACGCCGCAAATTCCTTCTCGAGCGCGACCGATTCGGGGGCGAACGGCCCCGACAGCACGCCGCGGTCGAGCACGCGCGCAACGGCGCGACGCTCGTCTTCTCCGACGATCGGCCAGGCGCGGTGAGCGCGTCGCGACAGGACCGGCGTTGCGCCGAACAGGGCCAGATCGGGGCCTTTGCTCAAGGCGTTTGCCCTGCGCGGACCTGCGAATTGTTCGTATGAGCCGACGGTTTCGTAATGGCGTGTGCACGCGCCCATGCAATGAGAAGCTTTTCTTGTTTGAACAGATCGTGCTGCGGCGACTCCCCCGGCGCGTGATAGGGCGATTTGAAGAACATCGAGAGCTGCCGTTGTATCCCGCGCTCTCCGAGCCGCTTGGCCACGTCGAGCAAGCGCACCAGATCGATGACGAGCGGTGCGGCGAGGGCCGAATCCTGACACAGGAAATTGATCTTGATCTGCATCGGAATGCCCGCGAAGCCGACGATGTCGATGTTGTCCCACGCCTCCTTGGAGTCACCTCGCGGCTTGTAATAATGGATGTGGACTTGATGATTCGGCACTGGGTAGCCGACGATCGAGTCGAGGACCGCGGCCTTGCTGAGCACCTTGGTCTTGTTCGACGACGGAGAGTCGAGCACGAGGCCATCGCTGTTGCCGAGCACGTTGGTCGAGTACCAGCCTTCGATCCGCAGGCGGCGAGCTCTGAACATCGAGGCAAGCGCCGTCTTGATCAACGTCTGGCCCGTCTTGCCATCCATCCCGGCGAAGGGCGTCGCGGTCTCGTTGGCCTGCTCCGCCAGGGCCGGAACGTTCGTCAGGCTCGGAGTGAAGTTGCAGTACGGTATGCGAAGCTTGTTGGCGACGTAGAAGTAGCGCATCGCCGGGGTAATCGCGGGGTCGTTGGCATCGAGGCCCCCTTCGAACGCCCGTAGATCCCTGTGGACGGGTTGCTCGTCCAGGAAACGCTCCGTCGACGCGAGATTGACGATCACGATCCGATCCAGGCCGTGCGCGCTCTTGAATCCCTCGAGGTCGCGCTCGAGGGCCGCGATCTGCTGTCGGAAGCCGACGACCCGGACGACGTTGTCGCCGTGGATGTTGTCGACATACGAGCCGGCGAACACGGCCGGCCACGGTTTGAGGCGCTCGAGCTCGGGCCTCACCGCCTCGAGCAGGTGCGGGGGAATGACCTTGTGGTGCTTGGCCGCCTCGTACACGTTGGCGATCTGCAGATCCCAACCTCCGAAGGTGAGGCTTTCGAGCGGCGCAAAGTCGAGTAGCTCGGTGATCGACTCGGCGATATGCGCGTCGGTGCGCTCGGTGACCATTCCGACGCGCGGGACCAATCCGCGCTTCATCAGCTCGACCCCGGCAATGACCGTCGACGCGACGGCTCCATTGACTCCTACGATGGCGACCCCGATCCGATTCATGGTGAGCCTTCTCGATGGCGATGCCTCAGCGAGCTAGCGGCCTTCGACCGCGTGCTTCCAAAGCAGGTTTTTACTCGTGTCGTTAACGATGCGTGGAAACTTGGCCTGGACGTTTCCGTGCGTGACCTCCTCCAGGTAGCGGCGCGCCGCCCCCGGAGCGAGGAGCACGAGCTTCGGCGACAGCAGCGCCACGTCCCCCGCGCGGTGCTCGCGATAGACTCGGTTCTGTTTCGCCAGCTCCTCGTCGAAGGAGCGCACGAACGCAGCCGCTTCCGCAGGCGCCGCTCCGTCCTGGAACTCGACGAAGAGCAGGTAGCGCGACTTCGCCGTGCCGTCGGCGCCGACGTCTGCCGCAGCGCAAAAATCCACGGTCGTCGAGAGGCACGCAGCGGCTGCGGCTTCGACGGCGCGCTCGATCTCGACGTGCGTCGTGAGCTCCTGGGTCAGTGACAGGCAGCCCGACAGCCGCCCTGCGAACTCGATGCGGGGCGGGTCGACCGAGGCGAAGCGCACGATGTCTCCGAGCTCGTAAGCGTACAGGCCCGACGCCGTGGTCACGACGATGCTGTAGAGCCGGTCCTTTTCGACTCTCCAGAGCGGGATCCGCTCCCGCGCCTGCACACCGGGATCGCCTGCGCGTCCGTGGCCGTTCGCACGTGTGCCGGGCGTGCGCCCGTCGAGTGGCACGAACTCGAAAAAAGTGCCCCGATGCGGGAGCATCAGCATTCCGTCGGCGCCGCTGAAGTCGGACGCCGCGTACAGCCCGCCCTCCGTCGCGTTGTAAGTGTCGACGAGCGTCACTGCGCGACCGACCAGGTCCCGCAGGATCGGCACGTACGGCGCCGCCGCCACCCCGCCGCCGAAGAGCACCCGCAGGTTCGGCCAGACGTCCGAGACGGATCGCGCCGGCCGGCCTTTGGCGCGGGCAGCCGCCAGCACTCGCTCGAACAGCAGGGTGAACCAGCACGTCGTCCCGGCGACCGCACGAACGTCGTGGTCGAGGTAGCGTTCGGCGATGACCCCGAGCTTCTCGTCGTAGTTGGCGATCGTGGCGACGTCTTTCTCCGGCAGGTAGGCGGGCCGAGTTACGCGGGGTATCCGCGTCGCCATCAACGCAGGATTGGACGTGATCAAGACCGGCCCTTCTCCGCGCATGGTGGTGGGCGGAAACAGCCCGAGAGTGAAGCCTCGGAAGATCTGATTGTCCCCCGACCATCGCACGTAACGCAGGACAGCGTCGGCGCCTGCGCGCTGCTGGAACCGAACTTGCCGCTCCGTGATCGGCAAGAACTTCGACCGACCCTGGTTCGAGCTTCCGGAGGAGTTTCCGAAGTGCCGCACGAACTCCGGGACCAGCAGGTTACGCTCGCCCTTGCGCATTCGCTCGATGTACCCGCACACCGAATCGTAATTGCCGACGGGAACGCGATCGACGAAGTCGTCGTACGTTCGCACTCCCGCGAAATCGTGTGCGCGCCCGAACTCAGTCTGCTTCGCATGGTCGACCAGCGCGCAGAGGGTTTGCTCTTGCACGTGGCGGAGCCGGCCGAGCGCCCGATCCCACGCCGCGACCTGCAGGCGCGCGACGGGTGCCAGGGCGCGAGCGACGACGTCCGGAAACGGCGAGCCGACCAGGTGGCGCTGTCGCGCCGGCGACGCCATTCGAGCGCTGACGCCGGCAAAGGCTTCCGCGGAGGTCGAGGCGTGATCGGGCGTGTCGGTCATCGGGGAGCCGTCCATCGTGAAGGTTCGAGCTCTGCGGTCAAGCCCGGGCGTCGATGCGGGCGGCGGCGCAGTTGGCCAATGCAAGGATCGTGGCGACGGGATTGACGCGCACGCAGCTTGGAAACACGCTGGCATCGCATACGAACAGATTGTCGGTTCCATGCACCGCAAAATCCGCGTCGACCACGCCGACACGCGGATCGGACGACCACGGGTTGCCCCCCTGGGGATGAGCCGACCCGAACGAAATTCGCTTCGTGGACACCACGTGTCGATCGATTTCGTCGATCTCCCGTGACGATGTGATCGACCGGAAGCGGTGGGTCGGCAGGATTACCCTCCGGGCTCCCGCCGCAAAGAACACCTCTGCGGCCGCCTTGAGTCCACGCCGCACCTTGTCGAGCACCGACGGCGACGCCTGGAAGCGCGTCTCCTCGTGTCCCCACGCGTGACTGTGAACGACCTTTCCCGTGGCCTCGGTTCCGACGAGTGACCCTGCGTAGGCGAGATGACGCTGTCGGCGCATCATCGCGACGTGCTGGCCCATCCAGCCGGGGGTGGTGAGCGCGGCACTCATGGGTGGGTTGTGTGTCGGCTCGATGATGTACCCGTCGCCCTGGACGCACCAGGTCATCTGGTCGGCGTCGTATGCGTCGAGAGGCTCGTCGAAGTCGGCGATGACCATCGAGCCGCCGTTGAAGGACACACGGGTGCCCACGTTCCTTCGAATCCCGCTTCGCAACAGCAGCGCGCTCGATCCGATGGCCCCTGCAGCCACCACCACCTGCCTGGCCGCGATCCGCGTCTGCTCGTGGGTGCGCGTCGACCGAGCCTGAACCTCGATCGCGCGGCGCCCCACGAGCTCGATGCGAAGCGCCTCTGTGTCCGCAAGAACCCGCGCGCCCGCGGCTTCCGCCCACGGAACGTAGGTCGACAGGGCGCTTCGCTTCGCGTCGAACGAGCAACCGATGTTGCAATTGCCGCAACCGCGGCAGCTGCCCAGCGCCTTGCGCATGCGCGTCGGTGAAAGCCCGAGCGCGCGCGCCCCTTCGACGAAGCGCCGCGTGCTGCCGGAGAACGTCGAGGCGTCGGCTTCTGCAGTGCCCAGCTCGTCATCGACGACCTGGTAGGAATGGCTCAGGGCTGCTTCGTCGACGTCGGCCCCGAACCGGCGCCACTCGTCCAGCACCTCGCCGGGGGCGCGCATCATCACCATGTTCGAAAGCGTCGTCGACCCGCCGACGCATGCGCCTTGCAGGATGAACATGTCCATGGACGTGTTCATCTGCAGGCCGCCGTCCTTGTAGAGCCGCGGAATCATCTCGATTTCCGCGTCGTTCATCTGTGCGGCGCGGACGTACGGGCCCTGCTCGACGATGACGACGGACCGGCCGCGGCGGGCCGCGCGGTGTGCGATCACGCTGCCCGCGGCTCCCGAGCCGACAACGCACAGGTCACAGCTGTGACTCTTCATGGAGTAACCGATGCGCCGTTGCCGTTTTGGTCGCGTTGTTGGAAGCGCCGCCTCTTCGATACGGGAACGTAATCGGTCGCGACGTGCATCCGCGCGTCTCCGTACGCGCCCAGCAGAACGAGGTAGCGCACCTTGGCGCAAATGCCCCAGAGGCCTCCGCCGTCGATGTAATGCTGCTCGACGAGTTCTCGGCGCTGCTCGGGGGTCAACTGGGTCAGGGGTCGACCATACACGACGACCGGCAACCATTCGATGAGGTGGAGCAGGGCCCGGATGCGCCAGGCGCGCCGCGAACGACCTCGAACGAGAAACGCCTCCACGTTGTCGGCCACGTCTTCGGGCGGAACTTCCCGCTCCGCGCCGGGAAGCAGGACCCCCGCGATGGCGACGAGCGTGCGGTACTCGGATTCTGCCAGCGCGTGCCCGGCGGGAGGTAGCGGCAGGGTGCGGAGCAGAATGGATTGCAATCTCACGGCGATCTGGCGAGCCCTTATACTGAACGGCGGACCGAGCTTGCTACTCGGCCGAGCCCGTTCTGCAACGAAATGTGTGCGAAAACTCGCGAGAATCGGTGCGAACCGCGCTTCGCTGCGCGCGCAAGTGTTGAAGGACGCGCGCGAAAATGCCCGCGAGGGCGCGGCGTCGCTCAGTACGCGTTCTTGCGAGCGTGCCGACCGAAAACGGTCATCAAGACGATCCTCATGTCGAACGAGAGGCTGTGGCGGCGGATGTATTCGAGGTCGTGCGCCACCCGCTGGATCATTTTCTCGAGCGTGTCGGTCTCACCGCGCCAACCATTGACCTGGGCCCAGCCCGTGATGCCTGGCTTGACCTTGTGCCGAAGCATGTATTCCAAGATCCGTGTCCGGTAATGATCGTTGTGCACGACGGCGTGCGGTCGCGGCCCGACGACGGACATCTCGCCCCGCAAGACGTTGATGAACTGCGGCAACTCGTCGAGCGACGTGCGGCGCAGGAACGCTCCAAAGGGCGTGACCCGCGGGTCGGACGCGGTCGCCTGCCGGACCGCGCCATCGCCTTCGATGACGCGCATCGTTCGGAATTTGTACACGTGGATCGGATTGCCGCCGCGGCCGCTGCGCCGCTGCTTGAAGAGCACGGGGCCCGGACCGCTGGCCTTGATGCCGACGGCAATCGCGATCGCGAGGGGCCATCCGGTCGCGATCACCGAGGCGGCGACCGTCAGGTCGAACAATCGCTTGGTGAGACCGTCGAGGCCCGGAGCCGGGTGCACTACCAGATCGGCGGAATCTTCCTGGGAGAGTGAAAGCGCCAGCGCGAGTCGGATGAGGAAGCTCTCCTCTTCGAGATCGAAAGCGTTGTTCGCGTCGCAGACCGCCCGCACGAGCTCGATCACGTGACGCCGCTGCACGGCGGGGAGCTGGCGGAGGTGCTCTGTTGCCGCTTCGAGGTCGAAGGCCTTCGGGTCGAAGGTGCGGATGCGCTCTTCGAGCCACGAGGGCGGCACATCGACCGCCGCGAGGTGCTGCACCAACCTTCTCACAGTGCGCAGCTCTTTCGCGCAGGCCCGCCCATCCGCATGGGCAGCGGCGAGCAGCACGTCCGCGACGGCACGCACCAGAGAATCGTCCGGCGGCGGCGGGATTGAGCTCGGGCGCAGGCCCGTCAGTCGATACGCCAGCGGGCCGCGGCTCGAAGGGGGTGACTCTGCGGCGGGCATGGCCACCGCGAGCGTACGCGGGTGGCCTTCGCGCGGCCAGAGTCATCGTGCCGAGCGCAACCCCGGGGCCGTCAGGAAGGGGTGCGGTCCGAATGCCGCCCGACCACAGCGCGCTCTTTCGATACGGCGCTCAACGTGAGGGCAACCTCTCGAAGATCGATGCCCGCCGGGCCTCTCGAGCCTCTCGAGCGCCCCCGCCCCTCGGCCGCGATCGCGATGTCGCCGAGCGAGAGCATCCCGAGCAGGCGACCTTCGGCGTCGGCGACCGGAAGACGCCGCACCTGGACACGGCGCATCAGCGCCTCCGCGTCCTGGACGCTGTCGTTGGGGCGAACCGCGAGAACTCGACGTGACATGGCGTCTGCTATCGCGATCTCGCGCAGCGTCGCTCCTCTGAAGTACGCGCTCATGCAGATGTCGCGGTCGGTGATCATCCCGGCGACGCGGCCCGAGGCGTCCACGACCGGGACGCATCCACAGTCGCACTCCCACATGATCTGCGCTGCGTCTGCCAGCGACTGTCGAGGCGAGCACGTCTTGACGCCCGTGCTCATCAGCTCGTCGACTCTCGCGGGGGACTTCCTTCCCACCCACTGTCCAATCCCAGTCAACACGAGCCTGCGGCCCGTCGCCATCACCGATTCCGCTGCTGTCCATGCGCCCACGGCCAAAGCTCTCCTTTGCTCGAGGCCGCCGATCGCGGCGCTCGCGGGTCTGGCGCAAGCAAACTGTCTGCCGCCGGCGATGGGCGCGCTCGGAGGGCGCGTTCGAGGGACCGCATGTGCGCCGGATCCAGCGTGATCCTTCGGCCGGCCCGGCGGAGCCGTCGGTCGTCCTTCGCGCGGCGGCTATCCTGGCGCGTGGCGCATTTGAGCCATCGGGCGTAGCGCGGTCGCTGACATCGAGGCGGTCTGGCCCTTTGGGTCAATCGACCTCGACCACCTCCACCACGCCCGGACAGCGCCAGTGCCCGGGATGCCACCGGCCGTGAGGGCCGTAATGGCCGGCGATCCACTCGCCTCCAGGGCATCGAGGAGGCGGGGCCGGCCGCGCCTCGACGACGCAGCCCGAAAGCGCGAATAGCGCCAAGCCTACGAAAAGAAGAACTCTCAAGACGAGCATTGTTCCTCCGCTCAATAGCGACTTTCAAATAGAGTTACGGAAAGTATGCAGTGGATGCCCAGCGATCGCTAGACGCAAAAGAGCGGCCACGGCCTCGCGCACGAGCGCCCGGTGTCGTGGAATTCTCACGTTTCCGCGCGAACTCGCACCCCGGCGACCCATGCGAGGAACGCAGGCATCACCAGGATGGCAGTCGACAGGCAAGCAATCTCGCCGAGAACCGCCAACAAGCCGAAGAGAAATAATGCCCGGTTCTCCGCGAGAAGCAGCGACGAATATCCGATGATCGTCGTCATCGAACAAAGAGTGACGGCGCCGCCCGTCGTCCGGATGGCGTCGATGATCGAATGCTTTCGATCGAGCTCCCAGCGGCTCGCCATGTTGACCGCGTAGTCCACACCGATACCGAAGGTGATGGGATAAGCGATGAAGTTTGCGAAGTTGATCTTGACCCCGAGGAACATCATCGCCCCCGCGAGCCACAGAACTCCGAGCAAAAGCGAGCCTATCACCACCGTCGTCGAGCGGCGGCCGCGCAGGAGCGCGAGGACCGCGATGACGACGCCCAGGAAAGCCGCGACGCTGGCCAGTGCCCCATCGCGTCGCACCGAATCGAGGATGTCCGCCGAAAGCGCGTGTGATCCCGCGACACGGGCGGGTCGCCCGGGCACGGACGCAGCCGCTGCGCGCAGGCGTCCGACGAACTCGGCCAGCTGTGGGCCGAGCCAGAGCGTGCGTCCCGGGCGTGGATACACGAGGACCGTTCGCCCCACGCTGCCGTCGCGCTCGCGAAGGCCCGACATCAACGTATCGGGGACGTCGCTCGCGGTGATGGCGCTCAGCGGACCGGTCCCGAGCAATCGATCGACGGATCGGCGTTGGCTCGGCGTCAAGAGCTCGCGGATTCGGGGCGTGAGGTCGTCCCTGATCTGGTCCGCAATCGCGATCTTGGCCGGCTGGTTCGGGGGCACGACGTCTTCCAGCGTGCGGATGCTGGCCACCAGCGAATCGAGCGGTGGTCTCTTGTCCTGTGCCTTGAGCACCTGACCTATCGCCTCGGCCTGCGCGGGGTCGTCGGCCATGACAATCGTCGGGGTGATGTACGTGCCGAGCAGAGCTTCCATTCGGCGCC
>Ga0187782_10001952_pt1 | contig 15155 bp, 10 predicted proteins | sample 0715_SJ02_MP15_2_FD_132454 | JGI IMG/M metagenome (GOLD analysis project Ga0187782, IMG submission 132454) | Tropical peat soil microbial communities from peatlands in Department of Meta, Colombia - 0715_SJ02_MP15_20_MG | ecosystem: Environmental > Terrestrial > Soil > Wetlands > Peat | place...
ATGTTTGGCCCGCCGGGGTCGAAAGACGAACGGATACGCCTTTTCGCGCGTGACGCACCACAGACTTGTGCAACCAAAGTCTGCATGCTCCAAAAGCAGCTCGTGGTCATGGCGATTAAAAGGTGCGTCCGGCTCACTATGCGCATCGATGACGCGGACCGAGATGTCCTTGGGCGGCCGGCTAAGGACAGGGATCGCAACGAACACCCCGTCGCTGTATTTGGTAAAACCCGTCGCTTCCACCATTTTATGAGTATGTGGCGCAGCGGTGATATTGAGAACGGTTACGCCCTTGTCCTTGAATGGCCGCGATCCAAGGAGCGATGCATAAACTCTGAAAGGTGGGTCAACGTACCAACCTGAGCCGCAGCATCGAATGCTCGCGATCTCGCCTTTCCAAATAGTGGAGAAGATCATCAGTAAGACACCGACCAGCTTGCCGTCGCTCTCGATGACGTATCCGTATCGCGGAAATCCGGCCGGTACCGGCCGGCGGCTCAACCCAGCGACTAGGTTCTCCCAAAATCTGCGCGGCGGGTTGTATTCGTACCCGCGGGCGAGCAAGTCCAATACCTCAGGTATGTCAGCCTCATTGATCTGACGAGGTTTGACGCTGGCCGGAGAACCCACGTGAGACATACCCTGCATCTATGCACAATGAATGCAAAAATCTGACCGAGTAAATATCGAAACTATGGACTAGTAAACACCTGCGCAGCGCTTGCCCTTTAACGCCCGCAATTTAGAAGTCTTAAAAACGTCAATCGTTGCGGGAAACGCGCTTGATCGGAACTCGTAAGCGGATGAACACCGATGTCCCTTGGTATATTCCAAGGAAGTACCTGCTATCAAATTCATGACGTTTGTGTACGGGCAACCGGTGTGTTGGTTCAGTCGAGGGGCGCTTCGCACTTGTACGCCATGCGCTCTTCAAACCACCGTCGGGAGCGCCGATCGGAAAGCTGTCTATGAGGTCTTTTTGACGTACTCGCCGACCGGATAAAAAGTACCAGCTTCTAGACGGTCTGGCATTGATCGGCGCCAAGCTACTCCCGAGGTCGACACTGACGCCAGCCCGTATAAATATTAGTTCGAGCCTGGACAAGGCTAAACGCGACCCATGATTTTCAAGGATTGTGGCGGATCATATTAAGGTGAACGTAACGGACGCTATTGTGGCATGGCCAGCGTGGCGGTAATAATTAACGTGACGGGAAGCGCAGGACGATCGGAATTCCAATCAAGAAAAGCGCTCAGATGGCGCCACTGACCGGCTCGCGCTAAGATTGACAAATGTCCTCATTCGGTGGCCGGTCCGCTAAATTCTGAGCGAGGGAATGCGTAACCGTGCCCGTAGACACTAACTGCATTCGCTTCGATACCGTTTCTGGTTCGGATTGGACTTTGCCGCTTGTGACGATCGGCGGCTTGCCCATCGCGGTCATTGATCGCGCCCGATCAGCGCAACTGATGATCGATGCGGCGCTCGCCCGCCGCGACGCTCAAACTCGACCCCTCATCTTCACCTCCGCGAACGGGCAAGTGCTTTCTCTGTGCGCCCGGGACGCGACGACCCGCGAGTTGTTCCTTGCTGCGGATCTGATCCATGCCGACGGCATGCCGCTGGTTTTTGCTTCCCGCCTTTTTTATCGGATGCCGCTCCCGGAGCGGGTCGCCACAACGGACCTGTTTCACGATGCCGCCCGCCTTGCGCAGCAGCGCCAGGCACGCTTTTTTCTGCTCGGCGCAACCGACTCCACCATCGAGCAGGCGGCGCAGCGCATCCGCGCGCACTATCCCGATCTCGAACTTGTTGGTCACCGCAGCGGGTACCTGCGCCGCGGGGAAGAAGAGCGGATCATCGCGGACATCAATAACGCTCGGCCGGACATTCTTTGGCTCGGTCTTGGCGTTCCGCGAGAACAAGAGTTCGCCGTCCGCTACCGTGATCGATTGCATGGGGTGGGACTGATCAAGACTTCGGGGGGCTTATTTGATTTTCTGTCCGGCAAAAATTCACGTGCGCCGGTTTGGATGCAACTTGCCGGCCTTGAATGGGCCTATCGGACTTACCTCGAACCGCGTCGCCTTGCCGGGCGCTATCTGATAACCAATCCCCACGCGGCGCTTCTGCTCCTGACCAGAACCGGCGCGCGCACGGATCGGCATGGCGCCGTGCGAACAGGCCATGATCCATGATGGCGGGGGTCACTAACGAGCGGTCGCTGCCGGCTGTGTATCTGTGCGTGCCGACGTTTCGCCGTCCGGCCGGTCTGCGTAAGCTGCTGTCGCACATTGCACAACTGACTTACAGCGGTCCGGTCCGGGTCATGGTGGTCGACAATGACGCGGAAGCGCGCGACGGCGCCAACGTCGTAGCGGAGCTGTCAGGTTCGTTTCGTTTTCCGCTCAGCTGCGACGTTGAACGAAACCGCGGGCACACCTATGCGTACAATCGCGCATTCGCGGCCGCTTGTCGCGCGACGCCCGCCCCGGACTACATCGCCGTTCTCGATGATGATGAATATCCCGAACCGAACTGGCTGAGCGAGATGATCGCCGTAGCTTCGGACTACGACGTCGATATTGTCGGCGGCCCGGTGTTGCCGGTCTTTGACGATCCCGATCATTGGCTTGCAAGAAGCGGCCTTTACGAGCCGACTCGATATGCTACCGGACGCGTATCGGTGATCTACGGCGCCGGGAATATGCTGATCCGGCGCGACGTCCTCGAACTCTATCTTGATGAGCCGTTTCGCCACGAGTTTGCGTTCACCGGCGGCAGCGATGAAGAGTTCTTCTGGCGTTGCCGCCGAGACGGGCGCACTTTCGCGTGGGCTGACGACGCGCGCGTTCTCGAGACGGTGCCACGGTCTCGGACCAGGGTCGGCTACGTGCTGCGTCGCAAGTTCCGCAACGGGACCGGTGCCACGCGCATGGAGCGCAGTCTTGAGAGAGATTTCCGCGGCGTCGTGCGCGGCTGGTGCAAGGGTCTCGGCCTCATGGCTTTTGGAATTTTGTCTTTGCCCGTTGCCGCCTGCGGCGGCCGCAGTGCTATTGTGCGCAGCCTGATGCAGGCCGCGCGCGGAGCCGGTCGCATCGCAGCGGAATTCGGCATCCTTTACGAGGAATACCGATAAAATCATGTTCGGCAATTCCTCACTGGATCTCGACGGCTGGTCGCTGCCGGCAAAGATCGCGGGCAAAGCGTCACGGTTTCTGGCGCGGAACGTCCGCAGCAAGGCACTGGTCCTGCACGAAACACCGCCGATCGTGACATTCACGTTTGACGACGTGCCTGCCTCGGCGTGCGAAATCGGAGCGGACGTCCTCGAGGACTACGATGCGCGCGGCACTTTCTATATTGCCGGGCGTGGCTGCGCGGAGGCGGGCTCTGGCGGGCCGCCGCTGGCGTCGCTCGATCAACTGCGGACAATTTGGGGGAACGGGCACGAGATTGGCTGCCACACCTATTCCCATCCGGCTGTTTCGCGCATCAGTCTCGACCAACTCCGCGTCGAGCTCGAGCAAAACCAAAGCGCGCTCAAGAACATCGACCGCGATATCGAGGTACGGAATTTCGCCTATCCGTACGGCGACCTCACATTTCGCACCAAGCGCTACCTGGAAGCCCGTTTCGATTCTTGCCGTTCCGTGGATCGGGGTATCAATGTTGGGATGGCGGATCTGGGTTCGCTCAAAGCTTGGCCGTTGGAAAGCGGATCGGTCGATCGCGCGAAGGTCGCCGAGCTGATCGCCCGCACGATCGAATGCCGCGGGTGGCTGATCTTCTACAGTCATGATGTGGCGGAGCGGCCCAGTAAATACGGCGTCTCTCCCGACCTGCTCCAGTGGGCCGTCGGCGCGGCAAAGATGAATGGCTGTGTCCTCGCCACCGTTGCCGGCGCCCTTAAGCTCATTGCCGCCGCAGCAGTGCCGAACGATCCCTCATACCCGAAGACGATGGCGGCCGCCCCGCCCGATCGCGCCTGACGCGATTATGGCAATGAGCCCTACAGTTATGAACTATGCTTTTCCGGAAGGGTGAGCCCGAAAGAGCGCTGTTTCTGGTATCACGAGCCGCGACGCCTTGCGGCGTCGAGATGTTCGCGCGCGGCGCTGTGCGATTCTCGAAGCCGAACGGATTTGAGGCGACTTGCTTCGCGCTCGACGGCCATTTCTCTGAAATCGCGCCGCTGTGGCGCGAACTGGCCCACGTCGATGCACTGATTGTCAATCTGCCGATGGTCGCCTGGAAGAGAACGCTTTTCACGCCTGCCTTGGCGTTGTTCTTGGCGCGGTTACGAGGCGTGCACACAATCATAGTTCTTCATGAATGGGCCGATTTGGATTGGCGTCGGCGGTTCGTGCTGAGCTTCTATTTTGTCTTCGCTGAGACGGTTTTGTTCTCGTCGCCATACGTCCGCGCAAAATTTGCCCGCAGCCTTCTGGCCTCGGTGCGCTTTTCGATCGGCCTGGTGCCAATCCCCGCTAATATCGCGCGGCCACCCGTGCTGATCCGCACTGCGCTTTGCGAGCGCGTCACCGAGAAGGCGCGAGGGCGGCTGATTCTCGGACATTTCGGCTCGATCTACCCAAAGAAGCAATCGACCTTCGTGCTCGACGTCGCTGCAGAGTTGAAGAGTATGGGACGGGATGTCTTCGTCGTCTTCATCGGCGGGTTCATTAAGGACGGCGGCGATGTTGAAACCGAATTTCATGCGCGAGTGACCGCTTTGGGCCTCGATGACGATGTCCTGCTGACTGGCTATGTCGAGACGGATGCCGAGATCTACTCGATCTTGGATCTCGTCGACGTATTCGTCTATTCTTTCGCGGAAGGACTCACCTCGCGGCGAGGCAGCATATTGGCGTGCCTGCAAGTGGGCCGCCCGATCCTCGTTAATCAATCCGCCAACGCGGATGAATTCAGGCACCACCCGTCGTTTCAAGCCGCAATCGAGCGGTCGACCTTGCGCCTGCTTCCGACCGCGGCCGACGCCAAGGTCTTCGCGAACGCGATCGACGCGTTGGATCTGTCTTGCAAGCCCGAGCCGATGGCCCTGTTTGACCAAGCTTGGCGAGATGCCGTTCTGGCAATCAAGGCCGCTGTGTCTTACCGGCTTGGCGCGCGAAATGTCGAGGGCGTCGGTCGTGAGTCGACGCCCTAGTCGAAAGAGCGTTTCGGGGCGCGCTATGGGGTGCCAGCCTCGCCCGTTACCCAGCTGACAATTGTCCGAGCACGCTGCCGCCGACAATGCAGATGAGTAGTTAGCGATAGAACCGTTCGCGGTCGGGCGGCAATTTATCCCGGCGCCACCCTGCTAGGCCACAAGAACGGGGCGATCAAGGACCTCACGCCGGCCACGTCGAACAAGGCCGCTGAGCCTAAATAAGCGAGGCCCCCGCCGCAAACCATGCCCAGCAGCGCGAGCACGCCGTGCCCGCCCAACGCCGCCTTGGCCGCGTAAGTGACGAGCGCCATCATGGCGGTCGCCGCGAAGACGCGCACCATTCCCCAGCCGTTGAACGGCAGCCTGAAGGCCCTGCGCGACAGCCAAATTCCAATCAGGATGCCGAGAGCTTCCGCGATCAAGACCGAAGCCGCGGTCCCGAGAAGTCCGAACTCCAGCGTCAGCCAAAACAGCAAGGCGGCGTTCAAGACAAAGATGAGGATGTCATGAGCGACCTGGAGTAATGGCTTCTCCGCTAGTTGGAAGCTGACCTGCAGATAATACTGATTGATCGCACCGCACATGCGGCCCAAAGCGAGCAGTGGCAGGAGCATCGCAACGTAAGTGCGGTATTCGGACCCCAGCAGCGTCCCGGCAACGACATCGGCGGAAATCGCCAGCCAGATGGTAACCGGCGCGATCAGGGCGAGCAAAAACTCGAAGCCTTCGCTAAGGCGCCCCCGTGTCGCCACCGCTCCGGTTTCACCGAAGGTGCGAAACGCGATCGGAAACATGCCAGATGCGACGCTCGATGCCAGGATCACGGTGAGCTGCCGTGTCATGTCCGCGGCAAGTCCGTAGTAACCGGCCGCACTCGATCCGAGCAGATAAGCGACACCCAACCGGTCCAGCGCACTATGTAGCGCGAAGGCTGCCCCGCCGACCGAAAAAGGCACACCGTAGCGGAGGAACTGCATCATATAACGAGTGGGAAACAGACGAAGCGGCTTGGCAGTATCGCGCTCGAGGCACAGGAAATTTGCAATCACATAGCTCACGCCAAATGCCACAAGCAGGCCGATCCCGCCGCCGCCGAAGACGATGGCGGCATATCCCAGCACTAAACCCAAGATGCTTCGGGTCAGCGCTGTGATCATGAAGCGCCGCGGGTTGAGCCGCGCGCGCTGGAATTCCTGAGCGATGGCAAATGCATTTGTCGATATGGACAGAAACAGGCTTGCAACCAAAGTGGCAAAATCGATGTTTGGTCGCGTGACCAGCAGCGCGGCCGGCAGCAGACAGACAAGGACGGCAACCGTGGCGCCATATCCAACAATCGCTTCGCCGCGCAAATCGAGCTCGGGCGATCCGGCTTGGTAGCGCGCCACGGCGAGGCGAATCCACGAAAAGAATATGGCCGAAATGATGCCGGCTATGCTCGCGCCGATGACATAGATACCATATTCCGCCGGCGACAGGAGATGAGTGTAAAGGATGAGCGCGAGAAAGCCGATGAGCGCTGGCAGCGCTTGGGCCACCAGATAGATCAACGCATATGAACTGATCATGACTGCAATAATAGCCCCAGACCAATGCGTTGAGCGGCGCGGATTATTATCTGCATAATCCAAGCATGCCAAGCGGCAAGCTTGTGCATTTTAAGTGGTCTGTAAAGAACCGGCAACGGGTTGCAATATTAAGCTTAAACCGAAGCGCGCACTCACGACCGTAGATGCATGACCGAGAGCAGACGAAGTCCGAATATCGCAATCAGGAGTAAAAACCAGACTTCGCCTATCTGGAAGAAGACGCTCTCGACAGACGACGCGCAGGCTCCGAATAGCCACGCGCGCAGAAACAGCAGGCGTGGCGCCACATTCGCGGGTTCCGACGCCGACCGATAATAGTCGACAAGTGGAAGTATGACGAGCCAGAGCACGGCCAGCGCCGTCCCCGGAATACCGATGATCAGTGCGAGATTGAGGTAGCTATTGTGCGCCTGGGCGGCCGCGTTTTCCCAAATGGAACCTCCACCCATTCCGTAAACAACATGCTCGGTGCCCCAAAAGGCGCCGAAGCCGTATCCCGTGACCGGGCGTAACGCCACGTAGTGCAGAGCAAATTGCCAGATGTCGGTACGCCCCGTGAAGGACCGATCGGGCAGGATGGTGCCGAGCACGTCGCCGATCGACTCGAAGAAGATCGAGCCGATGGAAAAGAGGTTCATAGTGGCCAGGATCGCGAGCGTGACCGCAATGCCGACCGCCGGTCGGCAGCGTGCAATGATCGTCGAGATCAGCAGCACTGGTAGGACCAGTGCCAGCGCAGTCTTCGAATGCGTGAATATCAAAAATGTGGCAGCCAGCGCGACGATGACAGCGCCCAGAGCGAGGCTCCGCACCCGCGCCACGAACAGTCCGATAAATATAAAGAGCACCATTGCCGAGCCGGCCTCGTTCTTGTGCGCAAACATTCCCCGCCAATCCCCCACGAGGGGGGCTTCGACGAAATCCGTCGCCTGGTGAATTGCAAGGCTCGGCACAAGAAGAACGCCCAAATAGCAAGCCGCGAGCGCGATGAGTGCTACCGCGGCCAACAGATCGGCGAAGTGGCGAAGGTTCTTCGGCAAGAGCAGCATCATGGCGGCGATGCTCATGACCACCAGCGCAAATGCCAGGCGGCGCGCCGCGAGTGAGGGCTCCCACGAGGTGATGACGGTTAGGACGCACCAGCCGACCAGCGCGAGCAAAGCTGGCCGCAAGAGCGGCGTCAATCGACCGGGATTATTGAAATATACCCATGCACCGATCGTGAGAAACAGCGCGGAAAAGCCGATTTGGTTGATGGGATCGCCGACGTCCGTTATATGCCGCGGCTCGGCGAGGTTCGGGAAAGGATGCAATGACGTCGCTACCGATAAGAACGCCACCACAAACAGAGCGCTGCGGATCAGGGTGTCGGCAATCGACCGCCGCACGGTGTGCGGGAATCTCGGTTGCCCGGGAGCTAGTGTTCCCAACGCGCTCATTTGTTTATCTATACCTTGCCCTGCGCTATGCGCAAAGGGTCAGCTTGGCGCCGCGGTTCGCTCGTTACCGCGCCGGGATCATCCATGAGTTATGCGATTTTCGCGAAAGCCGCCAACGCCGGAGGCATTAACCACCGCCCGGTCTAAAGATTTAATACACGTCTGATCGCCAGAACTTCAGTTCGATAGCTATTGTCCTTAATATGATTTTAAGATCGCGCCATATGCTCCAATTATTAATGTACCAAAGATCGCACTCGACCCGACCGGCCATCATGTCGAGCGTTTGCGTCTCCCCGCGATAGCCGTTTATTTGCGCCCAGCCGGTGATCCCCGGCTTTACGTGATAGCGGTACGCGTACGCGGCGATCTTCTGTTCATATTCAGTGTCGTGGGCAGCGGCATGAGGTCGAGGGCCGACTAGCGACATGTCGCCACTCAGCACATTGAACAGCTGCGGCAGCTCATCGATGCTCCCGCGGCGGATCAAACGACCAACGCGAGTGACGCGAGGGTCATCGCGAGTGGCTTGCTGGATCGTCGAACCGTCCTCAAGAACCGTCATCGTACGAAACTTATAAATGCGAAACGCTCGACCATTGAAGCCAATGCGCCTCTGAGTGAAAAACACCGGCCCCACAGAATCTAATTTGATCGAAATGGCCGTCGTGATCATCAGCGGTGATAGCATGACGAGGCCCGCGCTGGCCCCAATAACATCCATTATTCGTTTTAGTGTTTGTTCGAGCCAGGTGAGAGGAGTCCGCTTGAGTTCAGCGGTCCAAATGCTTCCGACGCGATGCACGCGTTGGTAGAGGTAACGAGCGATGTCATCATCGGCAAGCAAATGGACGGGGATCGGCAACACATTCAAGGCATCGATTATGCCCTCGATCCAGGGGCCTCGCGCCCAAGAGATCATGAGAAAAATATCCTGAATGGCGTCGTTGCGAACCGTCTTGATCGTGCGCTCTATGGTTTCCGTCAACGTCTTTGAAAAGTCAGCTGTCGCGAGGTCGTCGGGACTGAGCGCGAAGACGTTCACCGGCCGGTAGCCGCAACGCTGGAGTTCGGGTAGCACTTGAGACGATAAAAGACGGCTTCCCTCTCCAATTACGATGATCCTGCGCTCCGCAAAGGCTCCATTGTCAAGCGCTTTGGCGAGTAGATGAGCCAATACTGCGCGCCAGACCAGCAATAAGGATAGGCCGAGGATGAAGAAGCCGAAGGTCGCACCGCGCGATAGAACACCACCAATCTTCAGCGAAAAGGCCGCTCCAAGCAAAACGAGAAAGACGACGGTCCAAATCGTCGGAACGTCGTACATTTGACGTTTGAAATTTGTGAGGTTGTGGAACTGGTAAGACCCTTTCGCCCATAGAATGGCCGCAAGGTTTGAGAAAGCGAGCACGCCGATGGCTAAGTAAGGAGTGAGATCCGGGGCGAAATTCAGAAAGATCAGATGGTAGCCGAGCCCGGCCAGCACACTCAGTGAGACGATCAGGATAAAATCGGCGCCAACGACGGCTGGCTCAACAAGCCGGATAGGTAGCGATAGTTGAGGAATTGCAGGCCGTGTGCGGCCGTTTGAAACATCCGCAGTCACCCTCGTAACCGAAGTTTGCTCCTCGGTTCGCAGCATATCTAACATCAAATTACGCCCAGTCCGGAAAAAGCTATTAGCGCAATGTTAACTACGGCACAATAGTCGCCATTTTTCGGCATTAATCCGTCGCCGTCGAAATTCGTGTTTATCGCGGGAGACTTAGTGCCTGAACTTCCGAGTATTATTAGTGAACGATCATTCATGATTAATAATGAGCCGATCGGCAAAGGCCATCGAGTTCCGAGTCTCGGAATCGTCGAGGTGATTATCTGTGGATAACTTAGATTTGGATCACGCGCTCATGATGGAATTGCATTGAGTGCTGGACAAGAGGTCAACAGCGCAACGCGCTTAGCAGGTAGATCGGTTTGGCTTTGATTAGAGCTGATCCATCTACATTGAACAGTCGAACGCCTTCCCAGAATGTCCCCGTAGCTGCTTGAAACAGCAAGACGGGCGTCGACCACCCGGCCGCTAGGTTTGAGGGTTGCCAGTCGCGAACGTGGACGAGGAGATCGACGCCATGGCGGATGATGTCGAACTGAGGACGGTCAACCAAGATGCGTAATCTGAAAGACAAAGTCCGGGACTACCTGGCCTTAGCGCTGTTCTTTCCGGCATTTCCATTTCTGCGCTTCGCTGGTCCGCGTCGAAACTACCTGCATGTCGTTCGCGGACTGCTCGATCGAACCGGAGTCGCGGTGCTGCCGTACCACTATTACGAGCCGATCTATAAGGCGGAAGACGTGTTTCGAGACCCAGACGAGCCGCGCTCGCTCGCCGGCATCGATTGGAACCGCGACGCGCAAATCAAACTTCTCGAGCAGTTTAATTTTCAGGACGCACTGCGGACTCTCGATGGTCGAAGCTATCGCGGACGCACTTTCCGGTACGACAATTGCATGTTCGGTCCGGGTGATGCCGAAGCCCTTTATTCAATCATTCGGCATTTCAAGCCGCGCCAGATTGTCGAAATCGGCTGCGGACAATCCACCCTCGTTGCGCGTTTCGCGATTGACGATGCAACGGCGGCAGACGCGCAATATCGGTGCCGGCAGGTCTGCTTCGAACCGTACGAAAATTCCTGGGTCAATGAGCTTGGCGTCGAGCTTTATCGAAAACGCATCGAGCAGGCCGATCTTGGATTGTTCCGCGCGTTAGCGGCCGGCGACATTGTTTTTATCGATTCGTCGCACGTCGTGAGAACAATGGGCGATGTGGAGTTTGAGCTGCTGCAAATTCTGCCGGCCATACCGAAAGGCGTTATCGTTCACGTGCACGACATTTTTTCGCCGCGGGATTATCCGGCGGCATGGCTGAAGGAGGATCGGAGATTCTGGAACGAACAATATATGCTTGAGGCGTTTCTTTCATTCAATGATCAGTTCGAAATTCTTTGCGCGATGAACGATCTGATGCATCTCGAGCTGGCGGTGTTTGAACGTGCATTCCCGGTCCGCGCCGAACGCGGCGAAACAATCCCGGTCGGCTCCTTCTGGTTCCGCAGAAAGCCCGACTGAAGGGCGGAAGCCGCCCGAACAGAACGCTGCTCGCCGTCATCGAGTGAGCCGATCGAGCTCACTCGCTGCCGGTATTGTGCACCTATTTGTTGCAGAAATAATCGATCACCGACCACAACGGCTTCGGCCGGTAATCTGCATCGAGCGGTAGCGGTCGATTTGGCAGGCCGTCCCGGCGCTTATACCACATTGGCACCCAGGTATAGCGGTCGGTGATGCCCCAGGTGGCGATGATCTCAGGGCGCGCCGCGGCAAAGATTGGTTCGAGGAAGTCGTGGGCGCGGGCAGCGACGATGGCGTCGCGAACGGCGATCGGGCCCGGCAAATCGTTGTCGACCACGTCGAGCTCGGTGACGTGGACTGACAAGCCGAGCGAGCGCATTTCGGCGACGAAGTCGAACACGCCGTCGCGATCGATCTGGTATTTTCCCCTGATGTGGCCTTGCAGGCCGACGCCGTGCAGCGGCACGCCGCGGTCAAGGAGATTGTGAATGAGCTGGCGCAACGCCTCGCGCTTCTTCGGCGACGTGCCGTCGGCGCATTCGATATCGTATTCGTTGAGTATAAGCTCGGCGGCCGGGTCGACGCGATGCGCGGTCCGGAACGCCAGGTCGATGTAGCGGTCGCCGAGGCTGTGCAGCCAGACGCTGGGCCGCAAGCCCGGGACGTTACCTTTCGAATCGTCGATCGGCTCGTTGACGACGTGCCAGGTCTTGATCTTGTCGCGATAACGCGACACCACCTGCTCGATGTGCGCGGTCATCTCACGCTCGGCGTTGGCGGCGCCCTCGATGCCTTTCGTCCATTCCGGCATGGCGCCGTACCAAACTAGCGTGTGGCCGCGCATGGTCATGCCGTTTGCCGCGGCGAAGGCGAGCACGCCGTCGGCAAAATCGAACCGGAACGCCGCGGGCGTCGGGCGCAGATAGATCCAGAATAAGCCCCCTTCGGGGGTGAGCTGCTGGCAATAGGTCTTGAACGCAGTGCGGTAGTCCGGTTCCTTCTGCAACGGATCGATCCGCACACAAGCGCCGAACGGAATGCGGCCGGGCGACCACCCGCCGTCCATGATGCCCGCTGCGGCCAGCGAGTCTCGTCCCAAGGCGCCACCGACCAGGCCGGCGGCGCTCACAGTTAACGCTTGTCGGCGTGACAACATGGTTCCAGCTCGATCGAACTTGCCAGCCGGTAATTCGCTCGACGATTAGACAGCTGTCGGCGGTTAGACGACTATAGGTGGCCTCCACAGGAGGTGCCAGCGCTGTCACACTAAACAGACGAATTAACATTTAGATCCGGAACGCCTTGCGCACCGCTGCGGCGCGTGGCATTGGTTCGCTACCCGTTTTGCTTGCGAGGCCGATCGTGAAAGTCTTCGAACTGGCGCGGCTCGGCGCCCATCACGTTCGCAACGCCGTGGCGGAAGAGATTTATCTGCGCACCGGGCGCGACGTTACCGTGCCGGTTTCAATCTACGGCGAAGTCATCGAGCGCTGCAATTACAAGTGCCGGTACTGCGACTATTGGCGGCGGCCGAACTACCGCGATGAAATGTCGATCGCGGAGTGGCAGAAGGCGCTGCTCGATTTGAGGGATTTCATCGGCCACTATCACATCGAGTTCTCCGGCGGCGAGCCGTATATCAAAAAGGGTTTCGTCGACCTCATCGATTTCTGCGGCGAGCAGGGGCTGAAATGGGGCGTCACCACCAACGGCGGCGCCTTCGGCAACGACAAGGTGGTCAACCGCACCGTGGCGGCGAAGCCGTTCAATATCAATATCTCGATCGACTCGCGCGACGCCGCCATTCACGACTATTCGCGCGGTATCGATAGCTCGCTCGACGACATCCTCGCCGGCATCCAGGCGCTAAACCGGGCCAAGGCCAGGCACGGCGCCGACTTTCCCATCATCGTCAAGGCCGTTGTGCATAAACTCAACTTTCGCCGGCTTCCCGACATGGTCGATTGGGTGCGCGACATCGGCGCGACGGCGATAAACTTCCAGCCGGTGGAGCAGGTCACCGATGAGGCCAAGGACGAATTCTGGATCGGCGGTGAGGATCTGGACGACCTGATCGCCGTGAAGGACCGCCTCCTCGCCATGAAGCGCCAGGGCGCACCGATCCTCAACAGCGAACTGCTGCTGAGTCTATGGCCCAACCACTTCCGCCGCGAAAAGGCGCCGCGGGAAGCCATGCCGTGCCGGATCGGCATGCGCAATTTCTTCATCCGGTCCGACGGTCGGGTCGAAATGTGCTGGAACTTTCCCCCGATCGGCAATGTCCGCACCCAGACCGCCCGCGAAATCTGGTACGGCAAGGAAGGCGCCGAGCGCCGCAAGGAAACTGTGGCCTGCGAGACCCTGTGCCTGTTCACCTGCCTGTCACAAAAGAATCTCGGCGACAAAGTGAAGATGGGCATGAAGCTTTTGCGCCGGCCGGCAGCGCCATCGCCGCGGATTCCTGCCCGCGCTGCCGTCAAATAACGTGAAATAAGCAGGGCCAACGAGCCATAATCGTGCGCCCTCGGGCCGGCTCAATCTCCCTTTGCAAGGGAGGGCGCTTAGCGATGAACGTCCCCGCCGCGATTATTTAGTTTGAGCTGAGCGGTAACTGGCGCTGGCTCAGGCGGTGGCGGACCGCGGTCTTTGCCGGCGGAGGTTGCGGAGCTTTCCCGAATTGCGCTCCGCGCCATTAGTTCTCCCACATTACTAATATTAACGGTTTATCCAGCTCCGCATTGATCGTCGGTGTTTGTCCCTTATAGCTGCGCGTTGCAATCTTTTAGATGTCGGCCATGTCTGCAATTAGAACGACCATAGCAAAGGTACTTGGTAAATGGCCGATCTATTTCCTGGCGTTTGGCCTTGCGATATCGCTTCTTTGGCTGCTGGCGCTGGTCTGGCTTGGATTGCGTTTGTTGCATCTTGTCTGATCGCCTGTGCGCTTTTGAGCGAATTTTCCCTGCCCCGGGTCACCCAATTCTTCTGATGGCTCGTCTGGGCCGGCTGGCCAGTTTCACGCCGGCCTTTCCGGAATGCTCAAACGCGGATCAGCAAGCACTGACTACCAAGGCCGCCGATCGCGTGGGGCAATGCCGGGAACGGCAACGTCATAGCCGTCCGAATAGAGTTCCTTGGCCAATTGCTCACGCTGGTGAAGGTCAACATCTTTAAGGCTGGCCAGAAGCTGATCATGGATCGGCCAGCCGGGCCCCGTCAGGATCGATATCGCATCGCTATAGAATTGGCTGCTCACCATGCCGGAAAACTCGCGGAAAAGGGCCTCGACAAGGTCAGGCGGCAATCGGTCGAATATCGACAAAGCTACGCGATTGCGCCTCTCGGCGATCCAGCCCTCGTTCGGGCCAAGTCGATATGAAAGCCGCAGATACGTCAGCTGTTCCAGTTGGAAACCCTGACGCGTCTGGTCGAGCCAAGCCAGGACCATCCACAGAAATGAATCGCTTGGCGAGCAGCTAAGCGATTTGCGAACGGTGTCTTGCAGGGCACTCTGTCGGGCATCGATCACGTCGCGGTCGGTGGTCGCCACGGCCTCCTCAGCAAGCCGCAGGCGAATGATTGCAGCACTGCGGATCGCGTCGGGCCGGCAATAACCGGACTGTTCGATGCCATCGATGACCGGAAGAAGCGGATCAAGCGAATGTGGACTGAACGCGTCGCGACCGATAATCGCGGCGGCAGTGCGCTCAATTGGCAGCTGCGACCAAAATATGGGAAATGTTGTTACGCCCCAAGCAATAGCGGCGAGGCCGAGCCCAGCGGCGAGCAGGCGCGCCAAACCGTGGAATGTGCGCTCATCACGA
>Ga0187782_10001953_pt1 | contig 15151 bp, 11 predicted proteins | sample 0715_SJ02_MP15_2_FD_132454 | JGI IMG/M metagenome (GOLD analysis project Ga0187782, IMG submission 132454) | Tropical peat soil microbial communities from peatlands in Department of Meta, Colombia - 0715_SJ02_MP15_20_MG | ecosystem: Environmental > Terrestrial > Soil > Wetlands > Peat | place...
ACGCGCCCTTCTGGTAGCCGAACATCTCGCTCTCGAGAAGAGTGCCGGGGATCGCTGGGCAGTTCACTTTGACGAACGCACCGCTGCCCCAAGGGGAACGAAGGTGGATGTAGCGCGCGAGAATTTCCTTTCCCGTGCCGCTCTCGCCCTGAAGCAGGACTGGAATATTGGCAGTGGCAGCCATATCGACGCTAAGACGGACCGCCTCCATAGCGAGCGAGCTGCCGAAGATCACCTCGTCCGGAGGTAATCCCGAATCGGAGAGTAAGTAAGAAGAACTTTGTGAAGCGCTCATTGCCATGAGTACCTTCCTTTACCTCCCTGCGGTTTCCTGCTAGTTCGGCTTGCGCGAATGAGTCGACCAGGACTTGGAGTTCATGCGCGGACCGGACCCTAATTCTGCCGCGCGGCCCGTGACGGTGGGCTTACAGTTGCGTAATTTCAAGGAGCGCGTGGCGGCGGCGAATCCCGTGGCGGCCTGGGGCTGTGCGGTAGATTCCACGCGCACGACCTGACCCCGGGTCTGCATCATCAGGCCAGAGGAATCGAGGGCCGAGGCGCGCACTTCGAGGCGGACGCCGACGCCGGAGGGCGGACAATCGGGAGTTTCGACGAAAACTCCCGTTTCGGAAATGTCGCGTGTTCGCCCCCGACCCTGCCAGCGGACACCACCTGCGTCCAGCCAAGAGAAGAGCGCCATGGCCTGCAGGTCAAAACGCTTGTGATGTCTACGATCCATTGGCCCAGGGCCGGACAAATCACTAGCCGGATTCAAACAGCCGAAAAGCGAATCACTAAAAATCTTTTGATATTGCATTACGAGGCCCGAGTCTGGAGTCTCGGTCGCCCCGGGGCAACAGTACGCTGGTACCAGCGGCGCCCAAACCATTGGTACGAGCCCGGGAAATTACGGGAATGTGTCGTGGCGCACAAGAAGCGAAAACTCCTCAAGGAATAATCACGAAAATAGGCCGAAATACTGCAACAATTGAGAGGGTGGAGAAAGAGATGAGAGTAGAAGTGCTCCCTACAGGAATGCTCCACACCGCAAGCCGTTCGAAAGACTAGGCGGGGCTTGGCGCCGGGAGGGCTCGGGGAGGCGGCATGCTGCCCCAAAAGGGGAAAAAAGTCCCTCCTCAAACCCGCAAAAACTTTGTCGAATGGGCTAAAAAAGCTTGACGGATTGGATTAGTTTTTCTAATTTTGCGCAACGATTTTAGAGGGTACTTTGCGGGTACCCGGGTCGTAAGCGGAGCAAGGACCTCGTAGTTCTCATCGTAAGGTCTTCCCGGACGGGGCCGCTAGCAGTATCTGACGAGGCGTTCAAAAGGAGCACTTGAGTTGGCTACCCAGCCCGCATCGGTGACTCTTCAGCGCAAGTCGCCCCCAGTTCGTCCGGCGCGTATCCATATTCTGCTGGCGGACGAGACCCGCATGGGGTGCCAGTTGCTGAAAAACGCGCTGACAAGGTCGAGCTCGCAGTTCCGCGTGGTGGAATGCGCCACGAATAGGGCTGAAATCATTCAAGGGTTGAGTGCGCGAGAGGTAGACGTTGCCCTGGTGAGCGAGGACCTAAGCGACGGCTCGATGGTGGGTTTCCAGATCCTGAGTGAGCTGCGAGCGGCGTTTCCGAGAACCCGCCTGATCCTGTTGCTGAGGTCGGGCTCTGAAGACCTGGTGGTGGACGCATTCCGGAGCGGGGCAAAGGGAGTGTTCTGCAAGTCCGAACCCATTCAGGCTCTGCGCAAGAGCATCCAAGCGGTGCACAAAGGCCAGGTTTGGGCCAACAGCCATCAGCTGCATCTGATCCTGGAAGCGCTGGTGAGCGCGTCGCCAATGCGAGGAAAGAGCGTTCCGAGGGCTGCGCTGCTGGCCAAGCGGGAAGACGAAGTGGCGGGCCTGGTGGCCGAAGGGCTCTCCAACCGGGAGATAGCGGATAGGCTAGGGCTGAGCGAACACACGGTGAGCAACTATCTTTTCCGCATTTATGAGAAGCTCGGGATATCGGGCCGTGTCGAACTTGTGCTTTACATCTTGAAGCAGCGCCAACTGGCGTAAGCTTCGACGTCGAATCTTCCCCGCCGGGCCAACTTTCGTCACACGCAGACTGCCTCCCCGGTCCGATACTAAATCGCGAATTTCTCGCTAACGAGCTACAGGTGCTCGTGGTGACCTCAAAAATGGCAAGCAACTAGCGACCTGCCGCAGTGCCGTAGGATCTGTACAACCGCGCTCTGTACCCCAACTGATTGCCCAACCCAAATTAAGAAGAGATAGCATTCCGCAGGAACCTCACGCGACAGACGCTCGGCGAGAGCCCTGATATAGCGAAAAAATCTAGCGACAATGCAGGGGGCTACTCTTTCGATTCACATATTGCGATTAGCTAAGACAGGTAAAAGGGAGGCGAAGGGCGGGACGCGGTAGATCTTGCCCAGCCAGGTAGTTACGCTACGGAGATAGCTGCCAGACAGCATCCTCGTTAGCTGGATGCAAATGCGGACTTGCAGACGAAAGGAAGATCTCCGGCTATCGCCGGAATCTCCGATGCATTGGGCCAGCAAGCCCCGCCAAGCCAGCACAGAGAAGCAGCATCGTGGATGGTTCGGGGACGGGCTGAGCCGGCATGAGTATAGCTGCCAAGGGGCTCCCCAGGCTCGCCGCCACCGCTGCCGGTGCCGCGATTGACCCAACCAAGAAAGCTATTGCGACAATTCCGAATCCCTTCGCCATAATTCCCTCTCCAAGTAACAACCGAGGCTGACCCTGACACGAATCGGGAAAAGAAGAATGAACAGGCGCCATACCGCCGTACAAGAATGAGCAAGCGGCGTGCCAATCTCGAGGTTACGGTAACTGACTGACCTGCAAGCACTTAGAGGTCAGTGCGATGGGTGCTTCCAGCGGGGGGCGGAATAACTGGGGAAATAATCTGCAAGAACTTGCCTCGCGCCTTGATCTGGTGGGGTGCCGGACCGTGCTGCCACTGACGCGACGGGGCCTAATTCCTAAGCCGCTCGCCAGCCGCAGAAGTCAGTGGACTCCCGTTGAGACACTCCGGTCACGGTTCGATGTAACCGAGGCGAGCGAGGCGCTGGCGGATCTTCGCCGCTTCTTCCGGCGAACAGGGAGGTTCATGTGCCGGCTCCGCCAAACCGAGTTGTTCCAAGAGCGTCAGAATGCGCGCGGCGGACTGCTGATCCGTCTCCGACGCTGTTTCGATAATCAACTCGGGGGCGTGGGGAGGCTCATAGGGATCGTCCACGCCAGTGAAGTTCTTAATCTCGCCGGCCAGGGCCTTCTTGTACATGCCTTTCACGTCGCGCTCGATGCAGAGTGCCAGGGGGGTATTCACGTACACTTCGAGAAAACGGCCGGGCTCGTGTACCGCGCGGACTTCGTCGCGAATGGCGCGATACGGGGAGATGGCTGCCGCGATGGCAATGGCCCCGTTGCGGCTCAATAGGTAACAAACGTAGCCGATCCGGCGAATGTTCTCGTCGCGGTCTTCGCGAGAGAAGCCAAGTCCCTTGGTCAAGTGCTTGCGCACTTCATCCCCGTCCAGGATTTCGACGAAGCGCTCGCGACGCTTCAATTCCCCGGCCACAAGATTGGCGAGGGTGGACTTTCCCGAGCAGGGCAGCCCGGTAAACCAGAGCGTAAACCCCTTGTGCTTTAGAGTTCGCGGCATAGGTGGTAGGTCATCTCCCTCAGGCAGACAGACATACCGGCGGCGGGGGCCTCAGGGCGCCTGGGCCTGGTACGCCTCGCGCAGTATTGCGGCGACCTCCGGACGCGTATATTCTCGCGGAAGGTCCATTCCCTTCCGCAGCATTTCACGCACTCGCGTGCCGCTCAGGATCAGGCGGTCCTCTGGAGCGTGCCGGCAGGTTTTTTCCGAGGCCATTTCGCCGCATTTGCGGCAAAAAAAGGTGTGATCGAAGCAGATCGGCGAGATGCCCAACTCGCCCGGCTCAAATTCGAAGAACTTGTGCTGGGCGTCGTAGGTGCCATAGTAATTGCCCACCCCAGCGTGGTCGCGGCCGACGATGAAATGCGTACAGCCGTAATTTTTCCGCGCGATCGCGTGGAAAATGGCCTCCCGCGGACCAGCGTAACGCATCGCGGCGGGATACACGCTGAGTACAGTGCGGCTGGCGGGGTAGGCCGTCTGCATCAAGGCCAGGTAGCAACGCAGGCGAACCTCGGCGGGCACGTCTTCCTCGCGCGTAGCTCCCACAAGCGGATGCAAGAGCAGCCCGTCTACGGTTTCGAGCGCACACTTGAGGATGTATTCGTGCGCACGATGGACGGGATTGCGCGTCTGGAACGCAACGATGGTGCGCCAACCGCGATGCTCGAATAGGAAGCGCGTCTCCCTCGGATCCAGCAGATAGTTGGCAAACTGGCCACGGTCCGGACGCCTGAGCAGGTGGATGGGTCCGGCGAGGCAATGGTCGCCTACGCCCTTGAGGTACTGCACGCCGGGATGTTTATCTTCAGTGGTCAGCAGTACTAGGCGCGCTTCCGCCTCGCGGTCGTAACGAAAGACCTCTGCAACATCGAGGAGCGCGTAAACCTGGCCGTCTTCGCCCGTCAGCGCGACGCGCTCAACGCCGCGCATCGTCCGGGCCTGCTCCTCAGTGATCGGCAGGGTCACAGGAATTGTCCAAGGCAGGCCGTTGGCCAGACGCTGGTTGGCCAGGACGCTCGCATAGTCCCGCTGGTTCATGAAGCCTTCGAGCGGCGAAAAGGCACCGACGCTGATCTGCTCAATGTCGGAGAAATGGCGGGGGTGGAGCGGAACGGCGAACAGAGAGCGGGCCTGCTCGAGGAGGCGCTCTTGTTCCGTTCCTTCGATGACGCGGTTGACGAGCTTTCCGCCGTGCGGCTTACTGAAAGTCATTGTCCCCTGAAGCGCTGGAATTCGTATCTTGGCGCGTTCGTTGCGTCTATTAGGATACACGCGCGGAAATAAAAGGAAAGCCGGTAGGCCCGGCTCCAAGCGACCCACGGATCAGCCGCCGCAGAACAGGGTGTGAAGCTGCTCGCGCCAGGGGGGCAACTGGAATCCGAAGGATTGCTGAAGGCGGAGATTTGAGAGGACTGAGTAGGCGGGACGCCGCGCAGGCGTGGGATATTCCGCCGTGGTGATAGCGGTAACGCGACGGGTGACTTGCGGAAGACCGGAAGTCGCCGCGACAAACCAAGAAGCCTGGCGCGGTATGGAACAGCTTTCTTCGAGAATCGCCTGCGCAAACTGGTGCCAGGACGTTTCGCCGACGGCGGTCATGTGGTAGGTGCCGCTGGCTGCGGCAAACGAATCTCGATTCCAACCTTTTTCAGTGAGCGAGGCGAGGATGCGCACGGTGCCCGAAGCAGTCTCGCGGCTCCAGGTGGGAGCGCCCCGCTGGTCAGAAACAACCTTCAACTCGTCGCGCTGCGTGGAGAGGCGAAGAATGGTGAGCAAGAAGTTGCGGCCGTGGGAAGCGTAGACCCAACCAGTGCGCAGGATAAGGTGAGGTACGCCGCTGGCCCGAATTGCCTCTTCTCCCCCCAACTTCGACTTCCCATAGACACCGAGAGGATTAGGAGGGTCGCTCTCCAGGTAGGGAGAGGTCTTACGGCCATCAAAGACATAATCGGTCGAGTAATGGACGATGGCCGCGCCGATCTTCTGCGCTTCCTCTGCGAGAAGAGCCGGAGCTGCGGCGTTTACGCCAAAAGCAGCGGCTTCATCGCTCTCCGCGCGATCCACCTGCGTATAGGCGGCCGCGTTGACGATGAGCCGAGGCCGGACTTCGTGAAGAGTTCTCCGCAGGGTATCGAGATCGGACAGATCCAATTCCTCGTGACTGAATGCTATGAGATCACCTAAGCTGGGCAGGAGCCGGCAGAGCTCCGAACCCACCTGGCCGTTCTTTCCCGTAAGCAAAATCTTCAGACCCATTCCAGTCTCTGTCGCAGTAGGAATTCCCTGTGAATTGCCTCTAGGAAAGGGAGAACTCGAAACCGCTCCCTCTGGGGGCTGTCCCTGGATTCGAGCACACGCGCAGGCGCTCCCGCGTTCTTTCCTTCGGAGTCGGGAAACACATCCAAGAAAGCGGCTTCACCGGAGTCTCGATTGAACAAAAGATTCCGCCTAATCGGAAACTGGAAGCGAGTGCTCGTCGGTGGGTAGGAGCAAGCGCAACGCCGCGCCGCTCGTGTGCACAAAATCTCCCACCGGCACAACCCCCAACCACTTCAGCCGACCCGGTTCCCCAAGACGGCGCACAGCCAACGAGATTCTGAAGCATTGCAGCGGGCAGGGCAACAGCGAAACATAGAGTGGACAGGGACTGCTCCACGTCAACCTTTCGAACGACACTCTTATTCCCTACGGTCGAAAGCTCGGTCGCGGCTAGCTTCGCACCGCAGTAGACGATCCAGTTTGGGAGACTCAGGAACAATTTCGAAAGCGTTTAAGGTATTCAATCTCGGCACCGATTGGAACTAGTACGTTCTTGCGGGCGGCCCATTTACCGGTAGCTTTAATTACGGCCTGTGTTTCTTCTATGAAAAAACGTTCTCACGGATAGCGAGGGACGAACAATAGGAACAGTAACCGGGCCGTTCATCGCCGACTGAGCAGAAGAACAATACGCCGCTGGAAAATCATCCACAACACCTGAAAACGGTCGCAGCACCCGTTCAAGAAATGCGCACAAGCGAGCCGCACCAGCTCTTGGTAATTTTGTTCCGCATGCAGCAGAATCCCTGTGCAGGGACTCACGAAGGAGCTCTGCCAAACCGCTATCTCGCGGTCTTTTCCGCTGAGCTCATCGCTGCCCGGCCGTTCCAGCAGCGATATCCGAATGGGCCCAGATTCCTGGCCGCTGAATCAAGCACCGCGCTAGAGCGCGGCACGATCCTGAATAAACACGGTTTCACATTTCCGGAGAATTCAAGGACGGCTGCAAACCAAGCCGGACAGACGCGGACGAAGTGGAAAAAAGGGGGTTGTCCCCGAACCTCAAGTTGATTGTGCGGGGGGGAGGGAGGGTCAGCGCGATGGCGGAGGCGGCCGAAGTGGCAGGAAAGACAACGAGTACCGCAGGAGCGAAGGCACGGGCCTTCAGAAAGGAGTTCGACGGGTCAAGAAAGGCGGTGTCAGGGTAGATGCAGACGCACGATCGGCATGGAGATGCAACCTATAAGTGCTTCGAATCCACAATGGCTTCCAGAGAGGAATCGCGGTTCTCGTAATACTTTTCATAGTAGCTCTGGTATTTGCCGTCGCGGACGGCAGAGACCCACTCGGAATTCTCAAGGTACCAGCGTACCGTCTGTTTGAGTCCGACATCCAGAGTTATTTGCGGGCGCCAGCCTAGTTCTGTGGCGATTTTGGAACAGTTGACAGCGTAACGGCGGTCGTGGCCGGGCCGGTCGGTGACATGGCGAATCAGCGATTCAGGTTTCCCCAGCAGACCGAGGACTCGCCGGGCCATGGCCAAGTTGTCCTCGACATCGGCGCCTCCGATGTTGTACACCTCGCCGGGACGACCCTTTTCAAGGACCGCGAGGATCCCGCGGCAATTATCCTCAACATGAAGCCAGTTGCGCTGCTGACCGCCATCGCCGTAGATGGGGAGCGATTTCTCTGCGAGTGCGTTCGTGATGATCAGCGGCAGAAACTTCTCCGGGAATTGATATGGTCCATAGTTGTTGGAGGAACGGGTGATGATGGCCGGAAACGCATAGGTGCGCACGTAAGACTGAACCAGGAGATCTGAACTGGCCTTCGAAGCAGCATAAGGGCTGCTGGGCTTGGCGGGGAAATCCTCGTCCGAGGTGATGCCGGACGGCAAGTCCCCGTACACCTCATCGGTGGAGATGTGGAGAAAGCGCTGCACCTTCAGCTCGCGCGCGACCTGGAGAAGCACAAACGTGCCGATGACATTGGTTTGAACCACGGGCGCGGGCTCGTAGATGCTGCGGTCCACATGGGATTCCGCGGCGAAATGCACGACCACGTCGCAGCCCCGCATGGCCGCGGCAGCGGCAACACCGTCACAAATATCTCCTCGGACAAACGTATAGTTCGGATGGGAGGCAACCGACGACAAATTGGCGAGGTTGCCCGCGTAGGTGAGTTTATCGAAATTGACGATTTCGCAGTCCTTACGCGCGGCCAGGAGATGCTGCACAAAGTTCGAACCGATAAAGCCGGCCCCGCCAGTGACGAATAGTTTCATGAACGATCTCTCTTGAGCACAGTCTCGGGGCCCGGGACACTGCCGTCGGTGAGTTTGTTCGCGCCGGATTGGGCCACCAGATTATTGGCCCGAAGTAGAGAGTCAAAGGTACCCGCGTCTGTCCACCAACCCTCGAGGACTTCGTACGTGAGCGTACCTTCTTCGATGTAGAAATTGTTGACGTCGGTAATCTCCAGCTCCCCGCGGCCGGAGGGCTTCAGCCGGCGGATCTTCTGGAACACAGAGCCATCGTACAAATAGAATCCGATGACTGCAAAGTCGGATTTCGGGGATTTTGGCTTTTCCTCAATCCCTACGACGTGGTCTCCGCGGATTTCCGCTACGCCGAAGCGCTCGGCATCGGGCACTTGCTTGAGAAGGATCTTGGCGCCGCGCGGCTGCTGCTGGAATCGTTGGACAGCCCGGCAGATATTCGTCTCGATGATGTTGTCGCCAAGGACGACGCAAACGGGGCCTCCCTCCGCAAAATGTTCGGCGAGGCCAAGAGCTTGCGCGATGCCACCTTCCCCCTCCTGATAGGTGTAGTTCAGGCGCTCAAGTCCTATGCCACGGCCGTCGCCGAGCAGTCGCAAGAATTCACCAGCGTTCCTGCCGCCGGTGACCAGGAGGACATCCAGAATTCTGGCGTTAACCAGCGACTGCAAGGGGTAGAAGATCATCGGTTTGTCGAAGACAGGAAGCAGATGCTTATTGGTGACCTTGGTCAGGGGCAGCAAACGGCTGCCCGTTCCTCCGGCAAGTACGACGCCTTTCATCCGTGCCTCTTTTCTGCAACCCCGGCGATGCGCGGGAGACACGACGAGATTGGCTCAGGGCGAGATGCCAGCGGCCCGAATTGGTGGAAGGTCTCCATGGGGTCGAGAAGCGAGCGAGCGATCCTCGCGGAGACTCGGGGCGTGCCGGGGAACCTTCTAAAAAGACCGCAGTATTGATCCATGGGCCGCAGACTCCTGCGAGTTGGCGCAGCCCAGGATGCCAGCACCTTTGGCCCGCCGGATCTCATCGATTCCGACCGAAATGCGAACCCTTTGCGCTGGAGGGCTCTCCATCGCCCCCCTGGTGGAAGCGGTCGGAAGATGAGGGGGAGCCGTAATGGTAGTAGTAATTCGCGTAGAGTTTGTCCACTTCGTCCGCGGCATTCAGGATCAGGCCGACCACACTGCCTGGTTTGAAGAGTTGAATAGTCTCCTGCACAGCCTCCCGGGGCGTACTGCCAGCTCTTGCCACCAACAAGGCACCATCGGTGTGAGCTTTCAAGGCGGTCACGTCGGCGAGGGGGAAAGCCGGCGGGCAGTCAATGAGAACGCAGTCGAAACAGGCCCTGCATTCTTTCAGCAAGATGTTGAACTGGTCCGACTGGAGCAATTCCGTCGGATGCTCGTCATGGCGTCCTGCCGGCAGCAAGTAGAACCCGAGTGGCTCAATCCGTCTCACAGCCGCGGCCGATTCCGCTGACCCTCGCAGGACCTCTGTGAGGCCGCAGAGCGGGCCGAGTCCGAGATGCTCGGCAAGCGAAGGCCGGTGCAGGTCAGCCTCCAACAGGAGCACTTTGACTCTTCCTTCCTCGGCGAGGGAAGTCGCCAGGTTAAGGGCCATTGTGGACTTCCCATCCTTCGGTAGAGGGCTGGTGATGAGCAAAACTTTGAGAGCCTTTCCCAGATTGAGATTGCGGAGTCCCATCCGGAGCAACCGGAATCTCTCTGCTCCGGGACTACGCCGATCGGAGAAAACGACAAGACGGCTCCCAGGTCCCACACGGGCCTGCAGTACCGGCGCGGCAAGAAGCTGATCGAAGCTCTTCGAAGGAGCGATTACAGTCTTTGATGAATTCTCGGCTGACTCCCGGCCTTGCTCTTCGAGTTTGCGTAGAGCGTCGTAGACGCGGCTCACAGAGCGCCTCCCAGAAAACAGTGCGAGCAGGCCGGGAACCGCTCGGTCACAATGTTCATCGAGTCCGCTAGCCCACGCGAACGGGAGATAGGAAAAGGGAGTGACGACCGCCGAACGTGGGAACGAGAAATCAAAATTAAGTCCCTCAAGACCGTCAACCTTTCCAGAACACAAACAGTTCCACAGCGAGAACGCCAGTGACAAGGATGGAGCCGCCGATCCATTCAAGAATCACTCTTCGGGAGCGCCGCGTCGCCTCCATTGGACCGCGGAGAACCGGCACGCCGATGACAAGCGGGAGACTGAGCAGTTGCTTTACTTCCCCCTCCGAGTGGAAGGATGTGTCTTTCACCTCGAGGGCAATGGCCAAGCCCGCTCCAAGAAGAATCCCCAACACCGCTCCGATCATGCCAATCTTGGGGCGGTCGGGACTGAACGGCTTGAGGGGCAAATTGGCAGGATCAACGATCTTGAATCGCTGGCCCTGTTGGTTCTCTTCAAGGCGCGTGGCCAGTGCGGATTGCGTCTTCTTGTTTTCTAGGTCCGCATAATTCTGCTGGGACAAGGTGTAGTCGCGGAGGATTTCGGCCAACTCCTGCTCGCGAACGGGGGTAGTATTGAGGCGGCGCTGGTATTCGCCGATGCGCGCTTGCAACAACTTCTCCTCCGCCGAGGCGTTCGCAATTTCCAATTGATTGGCCTTGAGCTGGCTCTTCAACTGGGCGACGGCAGGGTCGTCAGCATCCGTGACCTGCACGGCAGCCAAATCGGTGGCGTCTCCTTTGTCGTTCTTCTGCTTCTTCTTGACCAAATCCAGAAGCGCCTGCGTCTGGGCGATCTGACGGTCGATGTTGACGACGTCCGGATGCTGCGGCGTATAGTGAGCCACCAGGGCAGCCCGCTGAGTCCGCAAATCCGTCAATTGTTTCTCGATCGTCTCCACCCGGGTCATTCCCATCTGTCCCACGTCGGCACCGGCCTTGGGCGATAGGCTGCGATACTGCGCCAGAAGGGACTCCAGGTAGACCTCCTGTTCGCGCGCACGTCCCAGAGCAGCCATCGTATTTTGAAGTTGCATCTGGAGACCCGCAAGGATCTGTAGGTTTCCTTGTTGCTCTTCGGGCAATTCACCCAGATGCTGCATTTTGAAATCGCGCAGGCGCTTTTCCTGCTCCTGAAGCTTCGCTTGCGCCGTAGAAAGCTGGTCCTGAAGGAAGTTCGTGGTGCCAGTGGCCTGCTGCTCCCGAGTCTTAAGGTTTTGGTCGATGAACAGAGCAGTGAGCCGGTTGACAACACCCTGTGTGGTTGCCGGATTGTGTCCCTGGAACGAGATCTTGAACGCGTTTACACCAGCTCTTCTGTCGGAATTCGGTACCAGGGGTTCGATCTCGATCCTCTTGCGCATCAGTTGGACGAGTTCTTCCGGACCCAAGCGCTTCTTCTCTGCAGCATAAAGATCGAACTCGCTCATGATCTGGAGCAGCCGCGTCCGGGAGAGGATATCTTGGGTCATGGCCTGCAAGGCTTGAAGCAAGTCGGCCGTGGTCGTAGGCGTGACGTACCTTTCGGGAACCTGCTGCTGCTCCACCAGGATTGTCGCTTCAGAGCGATACTCTGCCGGCAAAAGGTATGCAATCAGAATCGCTGAAAGAGTAACAACGCCAAATCCAGAAAGAATCCACCACCGGCGCCGCCTGGCGATCTGCCAAAAGCGATCCAAGGTTTGCTTCAGTTCAGCGGTCTCTTCAGGCAATTGGTCGGTCCTTCCAGTATTACAACCTGCGCTTCAATTTGAGCCGGCCGTCAGGGGAGCGCCCCAAACACAGGGCTCACGCGATGAATACAATGCAGGTTTCCAACCATCTTTCAGGGGCTTCGGAAAGAACGATACCCCAGAGGTAACCCATGAATTTTCAGATATTTACGAAGGTTTGCGTTCTTCGAAACCCAGGTCGAGCGGTCGAATCACGACGAGCGCCTACAGGGAATATAAAAAAACTTATATATTGCGAACATCGCGCGCATAGCGATGTCCCGGACGGCTTGAAGGTATTACCTTCCGCGAACGCTGAATTTGCCCGCGGCCTGCCTCGCCCGCAAGGTCTGCAACGGTATTGCAAAGCGATGCTAGAACGTATTTTCGGGCTGCCCCTACTGGATTTTCGACTCACATGTACGAAGCACATGGGCGGTCAAATTCGATAGATGCCTGGTGCGTAAGGTAGCGTGGCCGTCGGCCGGATCATGTAAGTCATTGCACCCATGAAGGAAGTGGACAGAACTCCATCGGGTGATGAATCCGTGAGCGAACCCTTGAGAAATGAACAGGAAGAGCTGATTCTCAGCGGAGAGAACTTGACTAACCCACTTCCCAAAGGTCGGCGAGCCGAGGCGATTATCCACGACGACGTCCGGGACTCCAGCCCACGAGTGTTAGCTCTGTCTGTCAGAGCGCCTTGAGCTTTTGCTTGAGCACTTTGCCGGAATCGTTCTTGGGAAGGGACTTCAGAATCACGATTTCCCTAGGAACTAATTGGGGAGGCATCCGCTCTTTACAAAACTGGCGCAGCCGCTCCTCCATGCCGTTGGCGTCCGCGTGTCGGGAGACCACAAACGCTTTCACGGCCTCTCCAAGCAGCTCATCCGGCATACCCACCACGGCAGCTTCGAGCAAAGCATCACATTCGAGCAGTTGCTCCTCCAGCTGGCGGCAGCTCGTGCGCTTACCTCCGCATTTCAAGAAATCCTTGGCACGGTCGACGATGAAGATATACCCCTCTTCGTCCACGGTGGCCAGATCACCTGTGTAGAGCTTGCCGTCGCGAAAGGAGTTTGCTGACTCTTCGGGGTCGTTCCAATAACCGTAGGTCACGTTCTGACCCTCGGCCACGATTTCGCCGACCTCGCCGGGGCCTACGGGCCGTCCTGAGGCATTCAATACGCCGAGAGTCACACCTGGGATTCCCTTACCGATCGAGCCCATCTTTTTTTCCAGCATCTCTGGAGCGAGATAAGAGAGCCTGGCCGTAGCTTCCGTCTGCCCGTACATGACAAAGATCCGGGTGCCAGGGAGCGCCTCGCGAAGTTCGCGAAGGAAAGATGGAGCGAGATGGCCGCCGGCCTGCTGGACATAGCGCAAGTGTGGGAGAGACTTCCTTCTCAAGCTTGAATTGCGAAGCAAGACCTGGTAGTGGCTGGGAACACCGGCAAAACCAGTACACTCCGATTCCTGCATTCTTTGCAGAATCGACTCTGGGTACATGAAACGTGAATCGAGGACCAAGCTGCCGCCCACACGGAGATGAGTGTGGAGAAGCGATGCACCGAAACAGTAATGAAACGGTAGGACAGCCATGATCCGATCGTCCTGAGTGAGCTCCAAGTATCGGATGATGGACTCCGTATTCGCAATTATGTTGCCGTGAGAAACCCGAACTCCGCGCGGCTTGCCCGTGGAGCCTGAGGTGAACATAAGCGCGGCCAAGTCTGCCGAGCGCACAAGGGGAAAATCGGAGCGAGGCTCGATACCTGCGGAAAGGAGCTCTGCAAAGTTGACGTGGGCGCGGCACCCGCGCAGTTGAGCCGCAGAGTCGGTGACGACTAAGGCTTCTGGGAAATGGGTAGCATTTTTCACCGCAAAGTTTCGCTGGAGAAGGGCGATACGGGGTTCGGTAAGCTGAACGATATAGTCCAGATCCTCCGCGGATACAGACGTGGGCAGGGGAACGCACACGAGCCCGGCCTTCAGGCTTGCCAGATACGCGGCGACCCAAAAAAAGGAGTTCTCACCCACCAGGAGGGCCCGGTCACCCTTCCGTACGCCTACCTGGGACAGGCAGCTGGCGACTGCGTCCGACGCAGCGCGCAATTCACCATAGGAATGGTCGCTGTGGAGGAGGTGAAGTGCAATGCGAGAAGAATCCTTGCCTTCCAGCAAATAGTCCGTCACGTTGGGGAGGGAGTGGGTCACTGGTGTATTCGAGGGAGGGAAACGGCTCTTCCGGAGCAGTACTTCCCTTTCGGGCAGTTGGCTCTCCCGGGGAACGTATGCGGTCGTTTCTCCAAGAAGACCTTTCCTAGAAGTTTCCTACCCGGTTGCCGATGTAATATTCCTGGGATTTAGCAAGCGCTGGACTAGCGCCAAGTACTCGTGTTTCTTTTCCTCCCAGCTATTCCCTTTCATGAAATCCGAGGCGTTGCGAGCCAGAGCATCGCGCAGTTCCTTGTGTTTGATCATGGCGAGCATGTTGCTGGCCAAGTCGACTTCGTCTTCGCTGCGAAAGAAGCGAATGATGGAATCATTGAAGTAATAGCGGTCAATGCGCGTATCGGCCGCGAGGACCGGAACTCCTAGGGTCATGAATTCGAATATCTTGGTGCTGAAGGCCTCGTTGCCGAAGGAACTCTTGCGCTTGGGCACGACACCCAAGTCCGCATTCTCCATGATTTCCGCGATTTGGGTGAGCGGAACGGGATCCTTCACGAACACCCTGTCCTCCAGATGAAGCTCGGAAATGAGCCGGAGCAGAGCGGTTTTTTCCGGCCCCCGACCATAGATGTGAAACTCAGCTTCGAGTGCCTGGTCCTTGATGCGCGCAAATGCGCGGATGGCGATATCCAGGCCCTGATGAGAATTAAGGGTCCCAGGGTACAGAAGAATAAGCTTGTTGTCGCTGCGTGCGCGTCCCCGCCGGTAGAAAATGTGAGGATCCGGGAAATTCAGTATGGCAGTGCACTTGACAGGCTCGACGGAGCGGGACTGCATCGTCTGCTGCCAGAGGTGATTCGCAATGATAACGTGATCGGAAAAGCGGGCCGAGATTCTCTCCAAGCCGATGAGAAGTTTCTTTATGAATGAATCGGGGGCCACGTTGAACTTAGAGGAGTAAAGTTCCGGAACGAGGTCGTGGACGTCGAGGATCACCTTTGAGCCCATCAGCTTGGGAAGCCAGGCCGCGGCTACTTCAAAGTCGGGGACTGAATGAACGTGAACGAGATCGTAT
>Ga0187782_10001954_pt1 | contig 15143 bp, 10 predicted proteins | sample 0715_SJ02_MP15_2_FD_132454 | JGI IMG/M metagenome (GOLD analysis project Ga0187782, IMG submission 132454) | Tropical peat soil microbial communities from peatlands in Department of Meta, Colombia - 0715_SJ02_MP15_20_MG | ecosystem: Environmental > Terrestrial > Soil > Wetlands > Peat | place...
GACGCCAGTAAATGGAAGCATCAGCATGGCGGGAAGTGTTTGAAGGACCGCAAATGTTCCCAGCGCGAACTCGGAATGAGTCGCCTGCAGGATGTACCAGGCGACGGCGGCCGCGTTCATGCCGCTGCCCAGCATCGAGACAAGATTAGCGGCGAAAACGAAACGCAACGCCCGTTTCTGCAGGATGGAGCGCATGATCTAATTTAAATTATGCAGGTCGAGCGTGGGAGATGTGGGTTTCCACAAGCCCGCAAGAACCACCATGGTGACCGGATTCTTGAGAAATCATGACTGAAGCTGGTTGTTATGTTTGCCTGTCGTAGACCGGGATTTTTCAATCTCCGAAAACAGGAACACAGCCAGGATCAACAATTCCGGTTCGATGGGATGCCGATAGCGTGCTCCCGGGAAAACGAAATAGTAAACCGTTGGATATGCGAGCACGAGCCACATGAATAACCACGCCCCCGTTTTTCTTCTTTTAAGTGCCACTCCCAATCCCAAGATAGCCAGTACCGAAGAGGCGAGAAAGCCGGAGGTTCGAAAATCAACTGGGGTCCTGCTATTGGTGGCCTTGACTGTGTTGTTCCAGTAATAGAAAAAGCGTTTTATGCTGATCACGGCAAAGCGCCGCGGGTGCTGGCGAATCCAATCGAAAGCCAGACGCTTGCAGCGTTCCTCGTATGCCATCTCTCCCATGCGGCGGTAGGTATCCAATTCCAGGTTATTCAAGTTGGGCTGCAGATAAGCCATCAACCTGCCGTCCGCGTCGGGGCCGTTGCCCAACCGGAGTTCGTAGCCGAAATCATCCCGAATAAAAACCAGCTTCCCAAACGTAATGTAATTTCGAATCAGCCACGGAGAGAGACAGCCAAAGAAAAGGACCGCCGAGAGCGCGACACCCGGCAATGACAGCAAACCATGCTTGCGGCTCCGGTACCATGCCCACAATCCGGAAAACGGGAGAAAAGACAGCATGGAGGCATTGCAAAGCCCAGCAACACCCCAGAGCACGCCAAAAATCGCCCAACCTTGCCAGCCCGGCCAATCTTCCAGTTTGAGACTGACGAAAAAAATCAGGCTCAGCAGCAGCGGTGCCAAAGTTGTGTCCCATACCCAATGAACCGACCAGTACATGGCATAAGGCAGCAGCGCCCATATCCAAGCGGACCAGAGTGCTACTTTTTCACCCATGGTCCTGCGCGCAATCAAAAATATCGGGATGCAGGTAAAAGCGGTGAACAGGCTGTTTATGGAGAGCAAAATCCAGGCGGACGCATCTGAGTAAATTCCGAAGAGCTTAAATACACCGCCGATCAGATAAGGATAGAGCGGCGGCTCCCAGGCGGTGGGACCCGTCGAGCCGCCGTATGGGCTGCTGAAGCCTTGCCCTAGAGCGATTGACTGCCCAATGCGGCCCATCTCCCATCCGTAGCCGAAATGGTTGTCCTCAGTCCGAAATCGGTAGAAATGGAAGATCCCGATGGCCGCAATGTGCAGGGCAAAGCAAGTAATGACCATCCAGAGCAAATGCTTGCGGGCGTTGGAAGGCAAGGCCGTCGGCCCCGACTGCTTCAGAACTGCGGAGCTCAGATTCACCGGGGTGGCATGCGGCTGAAAGCTACGGCGAAGGGAGGCGATTCCGAAAATTCAGGCGAGTGGCGCAACCGGCGGCGACTGGTAAAACGCAACCGCACCAGAGTCCAGACTGCCGCCCATCCGTCAGCGTAGCGCAGTTTCTTGCCCTGGTCCCGGTTGCGCGGGTGGTAGGAAACCGGCACCTCGCATATTTTTTCTCCCAGCCGGCAGACTTTAGCAGTGACCTCCGGGCAGAACTCGAAACGCCGGCATTCGAGAGAAATGCTCTCGAGCAGAGAACGGCGAAATACCTTGTAACAAGTGGCTTCGTCATGAATGCCGGCGCGGTAAAGCATATTGGTGAGATGGGTGAGAAATTTGGCGCCAAGATAAAAACGCAAGCCACGCTCTGGCCGATCCGGCCGGACCCCGTATACGACGTTAGCCTCTCCGGTTCTTAGAGGTTGCAGCAGTGCCGGATAATCTTGCGGATCATATTCCAAATCCGAATCCTGGATAAGCACGTACTCTCCGCGGGCATAACGCAGTGCGGTGCGAATGGCCGCCCCCTTACCGCAATTCGTTTCGTGGAAAAGAATCGTGATTCTGTCACTGGGTGGCAACTTGAGCAGTTTCTCGCGCGTGCCGTCGGTCGAACCATCGTCCACTATCACAATTTCCTTATCTACCGGCGAATCGGTGATCGCACGCAGCAGTTCGTCCAAATGCTGCGCTTCGTTGTAGACGGGAACGATTATCGACACCATTCCCTTGCCAGCAGCCGCTTGGTCGGGCTTGTTATCGTACTGTAAGGTGTTGGCTACAACTGGCATAACGCAGTTGGAATCGGGCTCCTGTCAGCAATAGGTCCAATTTTATCACTTGATTTTTCTAATCAGTGGGGATTCGAATCCGAGGTGCTCTTTCAGATAGCGGTTTCTACCTATGGGCTTGCAACTGCCTTCGCACAGAGCTACGATTCGGCGCGTAAGTTGGGAGGTGGTTATGAAGCGCATGGGGCGGTTTGGCTTTCCGAGTTTGTTCATTATCTGGTGTTCCTTCTCCCTATCTGCCCAGGTAGACAGGATTGTGATAGCGGCGGGAACGCCGGAGGACCAAGCATTGTCGGCGATTGCCAATGAGCAGGACGCCCAAAAGAAGCTTGGAATGTATGAAGAATTTGTCCAGAAATATTCCGGGAATCCTGCTGCCGCCGCTTACGGGAACTGGCAAATTTCACAGTCTTATCAAGCCGCCGGCGATTTGCAGAAGGCCCTCAGCTACGGCGACAAAGCCCTCGCCGGTTCTCCACGCAACCTCGACATTCTGGTTTCGCAGACCACCATCGCTCAGCAGATGAAGAACAATCCCAAGGTGATGGATTATGCGGTAAAGGGAGGGGACATTTACAACTCAATCGCCAAACAGAATAAGCCGGAGGGCCTCAGTGATCAGGAGTTCGCCAACCTTATCGATGAAGAGAAGACCTCAGGCAAAAATGCATATGAATTTCTGGAAGCTGCAGCTTTCAACGCCATCGCCGATGAAAACGATGCCAGGAAACGCATGGACGACATCGAGCGCTTTACTCCAGCCTTTCCCGATTCGCGCTTTCAGGAACCGATCGCTTCTTACGCCATGATGTCCCTGTCGGAGCTGAAAGATACGCCGCGAGTGATTTCCTACGGGGAGAAGACACTAGCCGGCAATCCAAACAGCGTGCCGACCTTGCTGATGATGGCAAATACTTATGTTGATGATCCGCGGCCGGGCAGCATAGCCAAAGCGGTGTCCTACGCCCAGAAGGCAATCGATGTGGCGAAGGCGGATGCGCCTGACGCCGACAGCAAGCGCAAATTGTCCGCCGGCGCAGCCCATTCCGTGCTGGGATACGCCCTGATGAAAGAAGATAAGACCGCTGCAGCCGTGCCGGAGTTGCGAACCGCCTCAGCCCTGCTGAAAGGCGGAGATGATCAATCGTACGCCATCGCCATGTACCGCCTCGGCTTCGCCTATGCCAAGCTGAATAAAGTAACCGAGGCACGCGAGGTCTTAAGCGAGATCGTCAAAATGCCCGGACCGGTACAACAGCCAGCTCAGGACTTGTTGTCCAAGGTTAATGCTGCCCGCGCAAAAGGGAAGTAAGAGAGCGCGTTCGCCTAAGGGATCTAACCCGATTCTACCGGTGCGGCCCGGCCAAATCGGCAGAAAGCAGATTGGCCTTGTTCGCCAAAGTGTAAGCGCGTTGTGCTTCACCGTTCTTAATGGCGGTTCTAGCTTGTCCAATGTAGACCTGAATCTGCTTCACCGTGTCCTCCTCGTCGCTACTTAGCTGTCGGCGGCCCACTTGCTTCAGATTGGCATCAGCATTGGCGAGAAGTTGGTTGGTGGTGCTCAACTCCTGCGAAGCCTGTTGCTGAGTCACCGTCGGCGAAATCGCAACGATCGGATCTGACGTGCTGCCGTTATGGACCACGGTTGTCGATCCCGTCTCGGACTTTGCAGCAGGAGGCGAATGATACCTCTTGTGCTTCTTCCTCGCGGGGGCTGAAGCTGCGCAATTGCCCGCATTGCCGGAGACAGAGTCTTTCTGAGCCGGACAAGGTACCGAGGCACCTGCCGGGTTAGCAGCCGGATTCTGTGCATTACCTGATCCGGAAGGCTGAGACTGCGCTGCCCCTTGCGGCATTCCAGGCGAGTTCGTTGCCGGCAAACCGGAGACGAGCAGCGCCGCTAGGGTTATCGCTGTGAACATCTGTTTGTGAGTTGAATAACAATCGATTGTAGCGCCGAAAGGATGGGAGCGCACGTTCCGGTATGAACATCGCGTCGGACTTTCGCAGGGACTTTATTTTCCTGCGGCTTCAAAATGCTGCCAGTGAAACTGCATCACTTCTCCGAGATGGCTTAAGAAGTACGGGCCGCTGTGATCGCCGGGATAGAGCTGGAATTCATTCTTTATTCCTTCCGCATCGAGCAGGTTGTGCAAAGCTTCCGCGCCTTCCTCAAATTGATATTCATCCTCACGTCCGCAATTGAAGTAGATGGCCAGTTTCCTGATTGCCATGCGGTTTTTCTTTGCCAGTATGAACGGATCATTCTCCCTCCAATGAGCGACATTAATAGGATCACCAAAAACCGAACCGAGAAGTCGCCCTAAAGGTGTGCCCGAATGCATGGTGGTGTTGAGTTCCTGCGGTGACGCGGTCATCAGCGCGGCACTTTCCGCGCTCACCGACGAAAACCTCTGTGGATAAGCAAAAGCGAACCGGAACGCTCCGTAGCCGCCCATCGAAATGCCGCTGATCGCCCGCCCCTGGGGATCGCGACGAATGCGGTATCGGCTTTCGATATGGGGCAGGAACTCACCAAGGAAAAAATCGCTGTAGCGCACTTTTCCGTTGGCGGAGTTGATATAGAAGCTGGCTTTGGCCTCAGGAGTAACGATCAGGAAATCGCCGATCTTGTGCTGCTGGCGGAGATCCTCGACCAGGTTCCACCCACCTGATTTGAACAACGCTTGTTCGTTCTCGCCCAGGCCATGAAGGAAATAAAGCACAGGATATGTGGTACCTTTTGCACCCGTCGAATCGTACTCTGCTGGCAACAGAATGCAGTAGTGCACGTTTTCTCCCAAGATCCGGCTGTGCAGGACGTCGCAATCGATACGGCTCTGCGCCACAGCAGCACCTGAAAGCAGCAAAAAGAGAAAAACTTGAACAGGGCGCATGAGATCCAGCTATTCGTACCGTAAGGCCTGGATAGGATCAAGACGTGCCGCGCGGCTGGCTGGATACAAACCGGAAAGCAAGCTGACAATAATCGCGAATGCAATCGCTCCAATTACCAGCCACCACGGAACAAACCAGATTTGTTCAGGAGGGAAATGCTGCCGTTTCAAATAGATGTTCGCACCCAGATTGATGACACGACCAATGGTCCAGCCCAGACTTACTCCTACGGCTCCGCCAAAGACTCCCATTACACCCGCCTCTGCGAAGAACAATCCCTTTACATCGGTATCACTGGCCCCAATCGCCTTCATGATGCCAATTTCACGGCGCCGTTCGAGGATGGCCATCACCAAGGTGTTAACGATTCCGATGGAAGCGACGGCCAGCGCGAGGCTGCCGAAGATTCCCAGAAAAAGATCAAGCACGGCGAAAAACTGCCGCAGGTTCTTGGTGGCATCCACGATAGAGAAGGTATTGAAACCCATCTTCTTGATCGTCTCTTCGACGGACTGAACGAACTTTGGGCTTTTCACTCTCCTCAACGGTTGTGTAGGTGGATTTGACATTTAAGACGTTCGTGGTATCGCGCAGATCAGAAGGCTGCATTACGTGCAGGTTTTCGGCGAGTTGCAATGGCAAAAATACACGTGCTCTAGCCTGCTGCCGCAAACTGTCGGGGTCGAGGTCGCAGACACCCACAATTTTCAAAATTTGCTCGCGCGAAATTACGGAATACGCCATGCCCGCAACGTTACCGGTCTCATCGGATTGCGACGGCGCCGCGGTCCGTTCGGCGTAACGCATGATCAATTGCCCGCCCAGCAACGGCTTCGCGAGCTCGGCTACGCTGGTGTTCTCTTTTGCGGCCACTGTTCTTCCCAACAACTGCTCGGCGAATGATTTCTGAAGGATGACTTCAGGCGCAGTTGCGGATGAAAAGAAGTCCCCGGCCATGCCCTCAAATGCGTCGTTGCCCTTCGCCGAAAAGGGAAGCGCTGCGACCATCGTCAAATGTGGCTTGTCCTGGTAGCGCAGTTCGGTTACGAAACGGATATCCGGATAAGCTTCAAGCACGTTTGGAAGGTGTTCGATCTCTTGCCGCGCTGGCTCATCGAGCGAGGGGCTCTCAGCCGGTGAGGGACCGTTCTGCTCCTGCTCACGACTGAAGTTGCGGAACTCGCGCCGTGAAGTCACGATGACGGTGTCAAATAAACCTGATTTTTCCAATCGTCGGTCTGCGAGTTGTTGCAGGCCAATGCCCAGTGCAAGCATGGCCACCAGCGACGCGACTCCAACCGAAATCCCTAGAGTAGTGAGCGAGTTTCGCAGAACGGATTCACGCAGATTGCGGACCGCAAGCTCGGCTACATCGTAAGCCTTCACAGCGCCCCTCCATGTGTAAGCTCTGCGTTGAGTCCGACCGCCGTCTCACTCTCGACCAGCTTGCCATCCGCTAGAAAGATCATGCGCTTCGCGTAACGTTCGGCTAAAGCGCGCTCGTGAGTAACCATCACCACGGTCATCGCAAGTGACTCATTGAACTCACGGATAAAATTCATGATTTCCGTGCCGGTATGACTGTCAAGATTGCCGGTGGGTTCATCAGCGAGCAAGACCCGCGGCTGATTGATCAGCGCGCGTGCCAATGCTGCACGCTGCTGTTCTCCGCCGGAGAGTTCGGAGGGGCGATGTCGCTGTCGCGTGGTTAGCCCGACCCGGTCCAATGCGTTGCCACACAGTGCTTCGCGCTTTGCGCGATCCACTTCCGCGAAGCGCAAAGGTAGCTCCACGTTTTCCAGCAGCGTCATGCTGGGAATCAGGTTGAACGACTGAAATACCATGCCAACGGTTCGCAGGCGGTACCGGGCCAAATCCTGGCGTGATAGCCGCGCCAAGTCATTGCCTTGAACTATCACCGAGCCGGACGTTGGCTGATCCAGGCCGGCAATAAGATTTAGCAGAGATGACTTGCCCGATCCGGATTGACCAAGAAGCGCGACAAACTCTCCCGCCCGAATCGAAAGTGAAATGCCGTCGACAGCACGAATCCACGCCTCGCCCATTCGGTAGTACCGGCACAGACTCTCAGTGCGAATGGCGAGGCAGCCGTCGGAAGAAGCCGGGCGTGAGCTGGGTCCGTTAACTGCAGCGCCCATCAACGAACGTCTCCCCTCACCAGGCGCAAAGCATCTGACAGGTCAGTACTTTCATCAGCCGAAGGCTTGGAAGATTCACTATCATCTGGCGCCACAGCAGCCTCACCTTCGCCGGGAGCGAGAAACAGGTTGGACTCCAGTCCGTGTTGTTTGGTGTAAAGCTCGTAGTAACGTCCGCGTAGGGCGTAAAGCTCCTCGTGAGTGCCGCGTTCGACGATGCGTCCCTGTTCCATAACCAGAATCTGATCGGCCCTACGAATGGTCGAGAGGCGGTGTGCGATCACGAAAGTCGTACGCCCCTGCATCAAGTAGGAAAGCCCTTCCTGGATCAATGCCTCGGATTCTGAGTCGAGGCTGGAGGTCGCTTCATCGAGAATCAGAATTCTGGGTTCTGCCAGAATAGCGCGGGCAATGGAGATACGCTGCCGCTGGCCGCCGGACAGCTTTACTCCGCGCTCACCAACTACAGTGTCATAGCGTTCAGGGAACGATTCTGCAAACTCGTCCACGCGTGCGATACGGCAAGCGCGCAAAATCTGTTCTTCGCTGGCATCAGGCCGCGAGAACGAGACATTCTCGCGAATCGTACCATCGAACAAAAAAGATTCCTGCAGTACGACGCCCAGCTGAGTTCGATAGGAATCCAGTCGCACCGTGCTCAGGTCAACGCCATCGACCAGCACCTTGCCCTTGGTCGGCACATGAAAGGCAGAGATCAGCCCAATGGTAGTCGATTTTCCGGAACCGGAGGAGCCGACTAAAGCCGTCACGGTTCCGGGTTCGGCATGGAATGAAATGTCGTTCAGCACGAAGCGCGTGGTGTCGTAGCTGAAGCTGACGTTTTCGAATTCCACGTATCCCTGAATTTCGCCGAGACTCTGGGTGCGCTTCGGATCCAGGTCTTCGCGAGCCTCGCTTAGGATTTCATGGCTGCGTTCCAGCCCAGCAAATGCTTCCGTCAGCTGCGTGCCAATTTGCACGACTGACATGATCGGTGCAATCAGGAAGCCGAGAAACAGCGTATATGTGAAGAACCCGCCGATGGTCAGGGAGCCGGCGGCGATCTGGCGCGCACCCGTGTACATGATCACAGCGCCGACGATCCCCAGCAGAAGGCTGGCCGAAAGACTCATCACCGATGTGGCCGTCAAGGTCCGCAGAACGTTGTCGAGCAGACGATGTACACCATGAGAAAAGACTTTTTCTTCACGTTCCTCCGCGTGATAACCCTTCACGACCCGTATTCCGCCAAGCGATTCCGCAAGCCGTCCAGTTACTTCGGCACTAATTTTGCCGCGTTCGCGAAAAATTGGCCGGATCGTTTTGAATGCTCTTTGGATGGCTATAGCAAAGCACAGCAGGAATGCGAACGCCAACGCGGTCATCAAGGTGCTGATGTGAAACAGCACGATCAAGGCGATAATCGCCGTCAACAATCCGCCCACGAGATCGACCAGACCGGTGCCGATCAGATTGCGAACGCCCTCGACGTCGCTCATGATCCGCGATATCAGAACGCCACTCTTCGTGGCATCATGAAAAGCCACGGGCAGCCTTTCCACGTGAGCTTGCACTTTCTGACGTAATTCCGTGATCAATCGTTGCGCCGCTTTTGACAGCAACTGGGTCAGCGAAAAAGAAGTGATTCCCTGTATCGCGGTTGCCGCCAATACAACCAGGACCAATGGTTTCAGGAGTGCGTAATGTTTTTTTACAATCACGCCATCGATCAGAAATTTCGTGGAGTAAGGAAGCACCAGGCCGGACACTCGGTTGATCACCATCAACAGAAATCCCAAGGCAAGCAAACCGCGGCGCGGGTGCACCAGTTCCCGAATTAGAGGGAGGACTTTGCGCAAGTCAGGTTTTTGGCCTTCCGAAGCCCTTAGTTTGCCGTGGGGAGCCACTTTGTTGATTAGACTTGAGTTTACCCGGAGAGGGTTCATTTTGTGGGTTCTGCTATTGCGCGGGCGCTGATGCCCGTCAGCGACAGGAGCGGAAACCGAAGCTACCGGGGCTTACGCGGCTGCGGTTCCGTAACCCGTACGAATCGGACGAACGTGAGATACAGGTTTTTCATGCAAAAGCAATTCTGTGGCTTGAACGCGCGGGCTGGCGTGGAACCAGCGTTGCACCACTCCATCGAAAAGAAGGTTGGCAATCGAAAGCAGGCTCATGCCCTGATGATGCGCCATCCAGCAGCGTACAATTTCGTAATCGCGTCGCCCGGAATGCTGCCCCGCAGTAAAATCCAGAGATTCATAAAATCCATAACGCCCGCACCAGCCTTTCTTGGCCATCCGGCGCAGATTGTGCAGGGCTCCGGCTGGGTCCACATGCAACGCCAGGAATGTAGAGTACGGCGAAATGACCAGTGCGTCTGTATCCGGCTCCCGCAGGCCGAGATGGGGGATTCCAAACGCCTGATATCCATAGTTTCCAGCAGGATCGCGCTTTGCATAGGATGACTCGGAGATGCCCCAGGGGATGCGCTTCCCAGCCGTGTAAGCCTGCTGCGCCTGTACAGCGGCATTCCGTGTACGATCCAGAAGTGTTTGCGGGTAAGAACGCATCCAAATCGCCGGCATCAGGTACTCGAACATCGTGCCGGTCCATGACAGCAAGACATGACGGCCGTGATCCATGGTCTGGACGCGGCCAAGAAGAAACCAGGTCTCTTGCGGAATGTCATCCTTGGCAACGGCGACGAAGGTTGCAATGCGGGCCTCAGAGGCCAGCAAATCGTAACAGGCAGCATTAAGTTGCGAAGCCCCAGCATCGTAACCGATAGATAAGAGCTTCCGGCGAGGGTCACGTAGAAAGCGGAAATCCATCTCATTTGCTAATCTGGCCGCATCCGTCGCGATCGCACGCAGCTCGTCGATAAGGGCTTCCGTTTGCAAACGCGCAGAGGCGAGTAACGACCGCAATTGCTCGCGTGAGTGACCACCGTTAACATTACCCGCTGCGCTTGCCAGTTCCAATTTGACCGCAAGCTTTTGAATGAAAGCCGGAGCTCGCTCCAACGGCAGGGTTTCGCCGGCTTTGACATTAAGCTCATCGCGAAGATCGGCGAATTCCGGCAGCAGCCAGGGGCAGTAGGTGCTTACCACATGATGAAGGTGCGCGAGCCGCTCCCCCGCCTGCTGCTTAAACCATTTCACGTCCGCACTATGCTTTGAATTAGTTTTGCCTGTGCTGGCCAGATCTGAATCTGACAAACTCAACAGAACATCCAGCCAATTCTCATTCTCCAGCTTGCGTTGAATATCCAACGCTTCGCGTCGCGAAAATCCTTTCAGCGAAACCAAAACTCCCAAATGGTCGAGGAACCCATCCGCCAGGCTCCGTTCCAGAATAGGGCGATGCAGCCGGTCCCAGCATCCTTGCTCAAGCGTCCACAACGATGCCAGCAGATTCCCACTATCCACAGAAGAAACAAACTTAGGAGGCAGCGCAGCAAGGCTCTGAGTGTCGTACCAGTTCAGCAAATGGCCGCGATGGTGCTCAAGCCTCAGAATCGTGCCCAGGCTTCGAAGGGTTTGCTCCGTAAATTCCGGTAGCGTGAGATAGCCGAATTCGCATGCCGCCTGCCGGGCATTAAGTAGCAAACCCAAATTTGTAGGCGAAACCCGCGCTGCCACCCGGAATGGTTCCTCCTCCACATTGTCGGGAATTAGCCAGTGGTGCTCCTCGTTACTGAATTCCGCGAAGTATCTCCAGGTGTGAAGGGCGGCATGGCGCAGCAGAAGTGTGTCTTTTATGGAAGGAGCCTGATATCGCGCCCTGGGCGGACGATTCAACCAATCCGAAACCAGCTTGCTGCAGGCCCAGAGCAGCAAAATTGGCAATGCCGAAAAAATGGCCCACGGATGCACAAACCACACTAAACCGGCCAGAGCGAAAGCCAGCGCGGGCGTCCAATCCAGATAGATATCCAGCGGTGTGGGTCGGCGGACTCCGAGCTCCGCTTCCGCTGCCGTTTCCCATTGCAGTAGTCGTTCCCGAGTCACCAGCCGTCGCACAAGTGTTCGGAAGACGGCATCGATGGAGAGCAACATCTGATGCGCCAGGAATATCAGGCTCAGCAAAACACTTACATTGGCCGCAAACAAGGCTTTGAGGGCATCCTTCGCGATGGCGGATTTTTTCTGGGTTGCCGAACGAATCAGCTCGAATGCAAACTGACACCAGGTTGGCAAAAATAAAATCGCAATGGTGGCGAGAGTCCACCATAACGGATTTCCCGGCAACACCGTCCAGCCCAGTACGAAGAGCACCAGGATGGCAGGTTCAACCAGACTGCGGCGCAGGTTATCGAAGATCTTCCATTGCGAAATGAACGAAATGGGATTAGGCACCCTCTGGCCCGACTCGTCGGGAACGTGAGAAAACAACCAAACCGTAATCTGCCAATCGCCGCGCAGCCAACGGTGCTTCCGCCGGTTGTACGCGCTGTAGTGAGAGGGATAATCCTCGATCACTTCGATATCGCTTGCCAGTCCGGCACGAGCATACGCACCTTCAATCAAATCGTGGCTGAGCAGAGCGTTGCTTGGAAAACGATGGTTCAACACTCGGTGTAGGGTTTCGACCTCGTAGATTCCTTTGCCGGCGAAGCTGGCTTCTCCATATAAATCCTGGTACACGTCCGAAATCGCGCGGGTATAGATGTCGAATCCGGTTTCTCCTGAGTAAATGGCTGCCAGCCTTGATTTGGCGGCGCTTTGCACGCTTACCCCCACCCGAGGCTGCAAGATGCCATAGCCGGCTACCACAATGTTTTTTTCGGGATCAATAATCGCTTGGTTCAGAGGGTGAGCAAGCGTCCCGATCATGCGATATGCGGAGCCCCTGGGCAGCTCAGTGTCGGAATCGAGGGTAATCACATAGCGCACCCCGCCAAGTATTGAGAGATCGCCAACTTTGATGGGAAAGTTGTCGTATTCATGCTGAAGGAATTTGTTCAAATCCATCAACTTGCCGCGTTTGCGTTCCCAACCCATCCATACTTTTTCGCGTGGGTTATAGACGCGATGGCGATGGAAAAGCAGAAACGAGCCTTTTCCCTGTCCTGCATACTTGTCGTTCAACTGGCGAACCAGCTCCCCGCATAGATCAATCAATGGACTGTCTTCGCGCGGCGTCTGGCGGGAGTCGGCAAGGTCACTTAACAACAGAAAATGCATGTTGGGATCCCGATTGCCGAGAAAGCGCACCTCTAGATCTTCCACTAGCTGATGAACTTGTTTCTTGTTCAACAGCAACGTAGGAACCGCTACGAGGGTCACGCAATCGTCTGCAACTCCCTCAGAAAAATCGAGCTTGGGCAAAATTTCCGGACGCAATAAAGAGGTCGTCAAATAGTTCACTAATTGAACAGCGCTCTGGGACGCTGGTAAGAGCAAGGCGACTATAGCCAGGAAAATCAAGTCCGGCGGGCTGTACCGATTCGTGATCAGGACCACGATTACCGAGATGATCGCGAAGGTCAGAATCTCAATTCCCGGCAGGTAGTACTCGTCAGGGTGTTTGCGGAGAAAATCCTGGACGCGCTGCGCGAAACTCGGGCGAAAGCGCACGCGTCGATAAAGAAGATTTCTCCCTTCCGCAAGCAGATAGTAGCCGATGTGAGATCGGCGATTGTGTAATCGACGATCGGGTTCGTCCTTGTGGACAGCTTCCCGTGCCAGCGCCAACGCCTCTTTGGCGACTTCCATCTCGCTGCAATCGCTGTGCGGCGCAATTTTTACAACCCTCTTGCGGTATAGCTCGCGGCTCTCAAAGTCCATGCGCGAGTAAGCGCCCACTGGGTCCTGGCGAAGAATCCGGTCGAACAGGATCAGCGGCTCGAGTACATCTTTCCAGGAGGCTTGCGTGGCCGCGCGCAGGCTGGTGATGCAAAGGCCCACATTGTACGAGCCATTCTGGTCCTCCAGGACCTTGGCAGCGCGGGCCACAGTTTCTTCAAGCAACACCAGCTTCAGAGCTGGTACGAGCGCGACCAGCTCCTTCATGTTTAGAACCGTGACTTCCTGAAACGCCAGAATATACGACGTGAATGCCTGTTCGGTGAAGCGGTATTGTGTGGCACTCAGAAAGTTCTCGGCGATCGCCACAGCTCTGGGCGCCATTCCCCGGTCCTGCCCAACCACGTGCGGCGTCTTACTGAGCGCTTTCAGACCATCGCCGAGGCCATGCAGTTCCATATCGACGAGGTTGATATTGTCATGCAGCCAGCGAAAATCGTCGGGAATTGCAGCATCCAGCGGCAAAGCCACTCGGAAAGGACGCAACTGGGTATGGATCGCATCCCGCAAAGAATTAAAACGCTCGAAAATTGCCGTCGAGGAGCGAAGGCCGGGCACCCACGCCAGGTTTCCGGCTAGTTCTGTAGCTTTGGAAGGCAAGGCTGCGGCATCTTGGTCGACTCCGGCGGAAGCCTCGTGTAACCGTTCAGCTTCTTCGTTGACAAGTTCCAGATGCGTGTTTTGCGGCATGCCTGATCAGCCTCAGCGGTAACTGGCAGCCTGCAATTCGAACATCTCGGCGTAGCGTCCGCCAAGTATTGAGAGCTGCTCGTGGGTCCCTTCTTCAGCAATTTTACCGTTTGCCAGTACCACGATGCGGTCTGCCATCCGCACGGTAGAGAAACGGTGAGAAATAAACAGCGCCATCTTTCCCGCGGTGAGTTCGGCAAAGCGGCGAAATACTTCGAACTCGCTGCGTGCATCCAACGATGCTGTGGGTTCGTCCAGAATAAGCAGCTGCGCGTCGCGAAGGTAGGCCCGCGCCAACGCAACCTTTTGCCATTCGCCCCCGGAGAGATCCACTCCGCCCTCAAATCGGCGGCCCAGCATTTGTTCGTACCCCCGCGGAAGCCGCTCAATCACCTCATCGGCCAGGCTCTTGTGGGCCGCGGTTCGAAGCAGCAGCAGATTTCCCAGTTGCTCGATTAGTCCGGAAGCAATATTTTCTCGGGCGCTCATCTCATAACGCATAAAGTCCTGGAAGATGACACCGATCTCGCGATAAAGATCTTCCAGGCTGTATTCGCGCAGATCTACGCCGTCCAGCAACACCTGACCTTCAGTAGGATCGTAGAGCCGCGTCATCAGCTTGACGATCGTGGTTTTTCCTTCTCCGTTTTCGCCAATGAGGGCGACCCGCTCTTCCGGATGAAGATGAAAATTCAGCCGGTTAAGGACCAACCGCTCAGTGCCGGGATAACGGAACGAAACGTTCCGGAACTCAAACCCGTGGCGGATGGGCCGCGGCGCAGGCAGGGCGTTCGGTTTGGAGTGGATGGTCGGTTGCATATCAAAAAATGCGAGCAGGTCGGTAAGAAACAGGGCTTGATCCGCAATTCCCGCCAGAGTCGAAAACACCTGCTGAATGTTGAGGCTGGCCTGCTGGATAGCGCCGGCAAGCAAAGTCAGCGTGCCGATTGAAAGCTCGCCGGCCAGCGTCAGCCATATGACCCACGCGTACGCGGAGTAGTATCCCAGCGTTCCTATGATTGACAAGGCCGCGCCCGCAATCAGCCGCCGCCGCGCCAGTAATACATCCTCACGGTAGATCTGGTTCGACAGCTGGGCAAAGCGATCGGTAAGGAAGCCGCTCAGGCCAAAAAGCTTGAGTTCCTTAGCCGCCTCTTTGCTGCCGCCGAGCACGC
>Ga0187782_10001956_pt1 | contig 15128 bp, 9 predicted proteins | sample 0715_SJ02_MP15_2_FD_132454 | JGI IMG/M metagenome (GOLD analysis project Ga0187782, IMG submission 132454) | Tropical peat soil microbial communities from peatlands in Department of Meta, Colombia - 0715_SJ02_MP15_20_MG | ecosystem: Environmental > Terrestrial > Soil > Wetlands > Peat | place...
GAGCCTATCTCGCGCTCCATGACATTGCGCATCAGCAGTTGGCGCCGGATCTGGTCTTTGTAGTCTTCGTAATTCAATCCTTCCTTCTCGATGGCCGTCTCCAGATCTTCCAAGGTTGCGTAGTTGTTCTTCTTACGAATGTCGTCAAGCTGTTTGACCACATCCGTTTCGACGTTGATATCCAGATCTTTGGCCTTTTGCACCATCAACGATTCGTCGATCAGGTCGCGCAGAAGGTCCTTGCTCTGTTCGCGCACTTGCGCCTCGAGTTCCGCCCCTGAGTATTGCTTGGAGAGTTCCTCGCGGAGTTTCGCTTGCTCCTCCTCGTATTGATGTTGAGTGATGATCTCGTTGTTGACCCGCGCAATAATGCGCTCCACTATTCTTGCTCTCGCCACGGAGGCCCCGACAACTCCCGTTGCCACCGCCACGCCAGCCATCACGACCCATGTCCGTTTACCCATATTACCCCTGCTCAAATCTGTAGGGGCGGCCCTTGTGGCCGCCCGCAGCCCGAAGGCTTTGGGTCGCAGGGTGGGCAACCACCCCGCCCATGCGGGTCCCTACAGTGTAATTCCTCAACTATCTTAATGCTAGGCCCGCAATTCCTGCAAGACATTTTGCACCTCCTGCAAAGTGTTTTCCCCCACGCCGCGCAGCCTGAACCGCAGCACGCCGTCGGGTCGAAGGCTCGCTTCCCGGCGCCGGCGCACGAACGTCGTGATTCGTTTAGGCTCCAAGGGAGTTTGCTCATGAAACCGCATCCAGATATCTTCCGCCTTCCTTTCGATGGATTGCACCAGAAGCTGCTCGGCGGCAGATTTCAAAAGCCCATACGAGAAGAGGTTCGAAACGGAGGGAGGAATAGGCCCATAACGGTCAATAAGCTCGGCTTCGAGTTCCGCGCGGGCTTCGGGTGTAGCCAAGCTGGATATTCGTTTGTACAGGCGCAAGCGCTGGCTCTCATCCGCGACGTAGCTGTCAGGAATCTTGATATCGAGTCCCAGGTTGAGGGTGGTCCGCACCTCAATCCTCGGTGGCGCACCTTTCAGCTCTTCGACGGTTTGTTCGAGCATCTTCAGGTAGAGGTCGATGCCGATGGCATTTAAGTGTCCATGCTGTTCGGCCCCCAGAAGGTTGCCCGCGCCGCGTAGCTCGAGATCCAAGGCAGCGAGGCGGAAGCCGGCGCCCAATTCCGAGAACTCTTTTAGCGCCGCCAATCGCCGGCGAGCCGTAGGGGTCAAGGCCTCCTCAGCGGCCACCAGGAAATAAGCATAGGCACGGCGGTTCGACCGCCCCACGCGGCCCCGAAGTTGGTAAAGATCGGCCAAGCCAAAGCGCTCGGCGTGATTGACAATGATGGTGTTGGCGCGCGGGATGTCCAAGCCGTTTTCGATCAGCGCCGTCGCCACCAGCACTTCGTACTCTCCCTGCATGAATTTCAGCATGACCCTTTCCAGCTCTTTTTCGTCCATTTGCCCGTGCGCCACCCCGATTCGCGCCGTGGGCACCAGCCGTTGCACGATGGCCGCGATGCTAAAAATCGACTCCACCCGGTTGTGCACAAAAAAGGCCTGGCCCTCCCGCTGCATCTCCTTAAGGATGGCAGACTGAATGATGTTCTGGCTGAAAGGCGCCACGGTGGTTTGAATGGCCAACCGGCCGCGCGGCGGAGTCTCGATGACCGAGAGGTCGCGCAATCCGCCCAGAGACATGTGCAGGGTGCGCGGGATGGGTGTGGCGGACATCGCCAGCACGTCCACCCCCGCCCTAAGTTTCCTCAGTCTCTCCTTCGCGGCCACTCCGAATCGCTGCTCCTCATCCACGATCAACAACCCAAGCTCGCGAAAGCGCACGTCCTTCGAGAGCAGGCGGTGAGTTCCAATCAGCACATCGACCTTGCCCGCCTCAGTCTCGGCCACGATCTTTTTCTGCTCGGCAGGTTGCCGGAACCGGCTGAGCATTTCCACGCGCATGGGGAAGGCGGCCAGCCGCTGCCGGAAAGTTGTGTAATGTTGGAAGGCCAGCACCGTGGTGGGCGCCAGCACAGCCACTTGCCGCCCATCCTGGATGACTTTGAAGGCCGCGCGCATGGCGAGTTCGGTTTTGCCATAGCCCACGTCGCCGCACAGCAGTCGATCCATGGGTTCCTGGCTTTCCAAGTCTTGCTTGATGTCGGCCAGAGCCTTCAACTGGTCGGGCGTCTCTTCAAATTCAAAAGCCTCTTCGAACTCTTCTTGCCATGGGGTGTCGGGGCTGGTGGGCGCACCGCCCGCCATCTTGCGCTCCGCGTAAAGGTGAAGTAGTTCTTGAGCCATGTCGCGTAATGCCCTCTTGACACGTGACTTCGTGCGCTCCCAACCGCTCCCTCCCAGCCGGTCAAGAACCGGTTTGGCCCCTTCCCCGCTCGCCCGGTACTTCTCGACCAGATCTAGCCGCTCCAGCGGGACGTACAGCTTGGCGTCATCGAGATACGTTAGCAGCATGAAATCGCGCGTCGAGCCGTTAACACTCAATTGGCGAAGCCCTTGATAGATTCCCACCCCGTGGTCAACATGCACCACGTAATCGCCCACCTTGAGATCGCCCAGGCCCGAGATGAAGCTCAGAACCCCGGAGTGCTCCCGGCGTCGCGACGCCCAGTCGAATCCTCCAAAAAGGTCACTGTCCGCGAGCCACATCTGTCCCAAATCGGGGATGACAAAACCCTCAGCAAGATCACCCCGAACCATAATTGCGTAGCACAGGCACTCCTGCCTGTGCTGTTTCGTGTCACCCATCGCACAGGCAGGAGTGCCTGTGCTACTCGGTCCAGCAGAAATGCTCTCTTCAGTCGGCGTGCCGAAGGGAATCTCGTATTCCGTGAGAATGCCGCGCAGCCGGTCTGCTTTGCCGCTGCTGGGAGAGACCAACACCACAGACATGCCTCGTTCTAAAGCCCCTCGCAGGTTATCCACTAGACCCTTAACGCCCGCCTCGAATTTCGGAGAGGGTTGGGTGAGAAAAACAAACTCTTCCTCGTAGCGCCGACCTTCAGAGCCTGCCCTGAGCGCAGCGAAGGGTCGGCGCGCCTCCTCAGCAGAAAACTCGGTGGCCGGGGCGCTTTGCTCGGCCTCGCTTACGATTGCCTCTTCGGTGCTCTCCTGGGTCGTGATCGCAGCGTGTCCCAAGTCTCCAAACCCGCCTTCGCTCGCGGGTTCTTGACTCCTCGACTCTCGACTCTCGACTTCTCGACTCAGCGACAGCTCTTTGAAATACAGTTGCGGTATGGCTCGAATGCTCTCGAGAAACTCTTCTTCCGTGAGGAAAACATCCTCGGGTCGTGGGCGCGGCGGAATGACATCGCGCACCTCGTCAAAACCTGACGCTAACCCTTCCAGGAAGCGCTTCCGGTCCGCGTCGCGGTCCAGGGGTTCGTCCCAGAGCAATACGGGATTGTCAAACAACTCCAACAAGTTGCGCGGCTGAGGCTCAGCTAAAGGAGCAAAAAACTCCCATCCCGGGAATGGGTTTCCGTATTCGCCCGCCCACTCAGGTTCACGTTCGACTCGGAGGTTCGGTTGCGCCTCCGCCGCACCCCCCGTCAGTGCCCGCTGGTCGAGAGCGCGGACGAGCTTCTCGAAGAATTGAGGGGAGCGTCTTGTTTCCGAAAGCGGAAGAAGCAGAGCCCTCGCAACGGGCCTGCGCGAGCGCTGCGTATCGGGGTTATACTCGCGCAAGGATTCAATCCGATCCCCCGAAAGTTCAATGCGGAAGGGCCACGCAGCCTCGGGAGGAAAGACATCAACGATCCCGCCGCGCACTGAGAATTGGCCCACATCGGAGACCGGCTCTTCCCGCTCGTAGCCCACTCCGGCGAGGTGCTCCGCAAGATCGTCGAGGGCCAGTTCATCACCGACTTTGATCTCGAGCGCCAGGGAAGAATAGAAGGCTCGCTCGCGGAACCGCCCCAGCGCCGCTGCCACCGGGACATACAACACGCGCGCTCGCCCTTGTGCAACGCTCCACAGGGTCACCGCCCTTCGTTCGAGAATCTCGGCGTGTGGGGAACGGCCTTCGTATGGAGAGCAGTCGAGTGAGGGGAGCGTGAGTACGGCCAAGCTGGAGTGTGGTTCGAGCCAAGCGTGGAATGTTGAGGTCGTGCGTTGGAAGTTGGCGGCAGTCTCGGTATCCGCAGTTAGGACAACGACAGGGCGGGCCAGCCGGTGAGCCAGAGCGGCCACCAGCAGCGCCTTGGGAGAGCTGGTCAAGCCGGAAACAGTCACCGGCGTGGCCGTTCCAGGGGCGACAGCCGTCAGGGCTCGTAAGGCGCCGCGAAAAGCGGCGTGCTCGAGAATAGGGTTCAACAGCGACCGCAGGTTTGGCATCACTAAGAATGGTGAATAGTGAATTCTGAATTCTGAAGGTTAAAGAGTGAAGGGTAAAGTTTAAAGGGTGGATTCTGAAGGATAGAGGGCAAATTGGTAAAGGCGCGCCGCGCCGTCGTGCTGGGCAAAAACCGTGCGACCTCGATCCCTTTGTCGTTCTGAGTGTACTCGGGTTTGCCTCCCGTTTGCACGGCGTGCCCGCCGCGTCTGGTTGTTGCACTTCATCAATTCGCAATCAGGGCTTACCCTTTACCCTTTACCCTTTAGCCTTTAACCCTTAATCTTCACGCCTTAACCTTCGCCATCGCTTTTAGCGCTGCTTCTATTATCGACGACGTCGAGTACCCATCGACCACAGGGATGGAAACCACCAGTCCACCTGCCGCCTCCACTTCCTCCCGCCCGACAATGCCGTTTGGGCCCCAATCGCCACCTTTCACAAGCACCTGTGGCAGCATGCGGGCGATGACGGGTTGCACAGAGACATGATCGAAAATCGTCACATAATCCACAGCTTTGATCGCTGCCAGGATTTCCGCGCGCTCCGCTTCAGGTTGAATGGTACGCGCTCGCCCCTTTAGCTCGCGCGCGCTGCGGTCGCTGTTGATCGCCACGATCAGCACGTCGCCGAGTTTCTTGGCTTCAGAGAGAACCCGCATGTGACCGGGATGAAGGAGGTCAAAACACCCATTGGTGAAGGCCACGCGCTTGCCGCGCCGCTTCAGGTCCGCCACAACCTCAAACGCCCGCTCGAGAGTCAGGATTTTTTCTACACCCATACGGGCTATTCTAACATGCAAGGCCTGGGATATTGTCTGGAGCGCGGCAGTGTCATTCCGAGCGAAGATTCCATGATCCTTCGGTTTGCCACTAGGTATGAAAATGCGCGAAGTGCCTTGGACTGCGGCAGCGAAGCTGCCGCCTTGAAATCCGAGCGAAAAGGCGGTAACTGTCCGTTAGCGGACGCTAGGGGTGCGGCGCGCCAGGGTGAGGCTCTAACAACATCTTCCACTCATCCAGCAAAAAAGGCGGGGCAGGACCTGCCCTCCAGCTTCGCATCACTTGGGTATCAGACCAATCCCAGGCTCGCTCCGGTTCATAATCAACGCTGACGGGCAGTCCATCCCAATGTCCTTCCGGATAATAAAAGGCGCCCACCACTTGCACCCATAAGGCGATGGCCACCGTCGCAGTGAACGCCCACCGCAGCACACGCCGAGCCCTGATGCTTGTCCACACTGGCGCCAGGAACCATGCCAAGAAGGGCAACAGGTCCGTGGCGTAACGTGGACCGAAGCACCACCCGGCCCACCAGTCGCTCGCCATCACCGGAACCACGAAACTGGCAGCCAGTGCCACGATGAGCCAGCGACTCCATCCCGGATTCTTTTCCTTCCAGAGTCTGGCTGCACCCCAGAAAGAAAAGGCAGTCCACGGCATGTAGCAGAGCAGGCCACGGCTTGGACTTATCAGTGATCCGGGAAGGCCGATGCCGAGACGCGCCAACAAAGAGTAATGGGCTCCGCCTGCCTCTCCAAGATTCTGGCCTGCGTAGCCCCCCAGGGGATTTGCAAAGAAATAGAGGTTGTAGGCGAACACCAGCGAACCTAAAGCCATTAGCGGTGCCAGGAACAGAAGCAAGTTCTTCCAGGGCCCGCGGCCGAAGTAAAGCAGGAAAGGGATAATGAGTATAGCCTCGGGCGGCATGTTGGCGCTGGCCACGGCCAAGGCCAGGCCCGCCCAAAAAGCAGTGCGGCGCGAGTCGGGTGGACGTAATAGCGTCCACAGCAAAAAAGCGAAGCTCAGTTCCGTCAGCCCATGTCGCCAGAGGGCCTGGCTCGATATCGCCCACGTGTTGCTGGCCAGGCCGTAGATTATTGCCACCATAAAACTGACGCTGCGCTGGGCGATCTTGCGCAAAGCGAGAAAGAGTACTGCAACCGACATCGCGGCGATCAGGGACGCACTGAGTTTCTCCATTGTGACGACGGCCACGAAAAAGCTGGGGGAATTCGGGTAGAGTGGAGGCGTGTGTCGGGAGAGCCACAAAGCTGGTAGGACGTAGAGCGGCGCTACGAAAACAGGAGTGGCGATCGGATACGCCGAAATGAAGCGCCCATGAGACTTGGCGGCGAAGTAAGCCCCATGCGGTCCCAGGGGCTCGGCAAGAATCGGTTTGATCCATCGATCCAAGTAGAGGCTGTGGTCCAGGAGAAGGTTAAACGGGAGGAAGCGATTCGTAAAAGTGTCGTTCGTGCCAATGGTACGAAGATTCGCGTTGTAAATGACGAAGAGAAGAAGCAGCAGGGAGCCGAACACGACGAAATCACGGCGGGCTCCACCCCCGGCAACGCTCGACATGCTGCCGCCGAGGCGATCCGAACTCCCCGCTCGGGATCGCGCCAGCCCACGTTTACTTTGCCTTTTCCGCGAGCTCACCGCTCCCGCCCTGCCCCGAAGCTCCTGCGGCCTCCTGGCGCTGCGAACTCCCTTTGCGAAGTCTACTACACATTACGTACCCGCGCTATTCAGCGCGCGGGGCCGCCACGGGATCTGCGCGCCTGGCGCGCTGGGCCGGGATGAATATGGCGAGCATGGGCCCGTCGCTGAGAACGCCATGGAGCGGACAAAATGTCACTGCTGCCGCCGCCACCCCCTCTACTCTGAGGTGAACGACCTATCACGAATTTGCCTGTTCGAAAATGCTCCCCTTACTGTAATAATTGGCTGACTTGGCCGTCCTCTATATGAAGGTAGCCATCGGGAGGCGCACCTTGTGATCGGCCACAGCGGAGGTAACCATTCCCGGCCGCATCGATGGAGTCGAGCGACTGTTCCGGGCATACCACGGCTTAGTCTTCCGCGCTGCCTACCGAATTACGGGCAACGTCACGGACGCCGAGGACGTACTCCAGACCGTCTTTTTGCGCCTCATAGGGCGCGATGGGTCGGCTCCCCCAGTAGAGAATTCCGAGAAATACCTTCGCCGGGCCGCGATCAACGCCGCCCTGGACGTGGTGCGGGCGCGGCGGCCTGCTGAGACTGCGCCGCTCGCGGATCCCCAGCCCAGTCGTGGCGAGTTGGACCGGAGCGAATTGCGCGACTGCCTGCGGCGTTCTCTGGCGAGTTTGAATCCGCAGGCGGCTGAGATCTTCGCGCTGCGTTTCTTTGAGGGCCACAGTAATCCGGAAATCGCGCGCCTGCTCGGCGTGTCGCAAGTGCGGGTGGCCGTGACCGTCCACCGGGCCCGGCGGCAATTGCAGAAGGAGATTCGTTCCCACATTGGAGGCAAGTCATGAGCCAACCAACAAAGCAAGGCAAACCAACGTTAGATGAAATCGTCGCTGAAGTCCGCCGGGAAAGCGTGGCTGAGCCGAATGTCGAGCAGGCGGCGGAACGGGTTTGGGCTCGTCTGCACGAGCACTTCCCTGCCCCGACGGCGACCACCGTTCCGGACGTGGAGAGGATTCGCGGCTGTACGGATTTCCAGGCCTTGCTGCCTGCATACCTCGCCGGCAATCTCTCTGCGGCGCGTTTGTTGTTAGTGGAAGATCACCTCCATGGCTGCGTAGCCTGCCGGCACGCGCTGGCAGAAGCGCGCGGTGGCGCTCGGCCTGCCGTCGCGCAGCATGTTGAAGGCTTGCCTACCACGCGCGGGGCAAGTGGTAAGAGACCAAGGTGGGTCCTCGCTTGGGCCATAGCTGCATGCATGACTTTGATGTGGCTAAGTGTGATTTTGGAGGGCGGACGTTTGGCCAGAGTGCTTCGGGGTTCAGAAATCCGAGCGGCTGTCCTGACCACCGAGGGCGCTCTTTATAAGGTCTCCGATCGAGCCAGCGAAGCCCTTCTTCCCGGGCGCGCCATTAGGGAGGACGAAGAGATCCGGACCGCGAACGCCTCTTCCGCGGTCATCCGGCTGGTGGATGGGTCCACGATCGAAATGAGCCAGCGCACCTCGTTCTGGGTATCCAAGGGTTGGCGCGACACGACGCTTCACTTGCAGCGTGGCAGTATCATTGTTCAGGCTGCCAAACAGCGCCGCGGCCGGCTGGAAGTTGCCACCTGGGACTGCCTGGTTTCCGTCAAGGGCACGATTTTTGCCGTGGAGGAAGGAACGAAGGGTTCGCGGGTATCCGTGATCCAAGGCGAAGTGCAAGTCGAGCAGGGACGGAAAACGCAGTTCCTCCATTCTGGCGAGCAGCTCTCGACGGAGGCGGACCTGGCACCGGCTCCTGTGACTCACGCTGTGGCGTGGAGCCGTAATTCGAGCGAATATCTCGCGCTGCTGAGCGAGTTTGCCGCCCTGCACAAGCAGTTGGAAGCCATCCCCGGTCCCGCCGCGCGCTACGGATCGACCTTGCTGAACTTAGTGCCGGAGGACACGATATTCTACGCTGGCATCCCCAATATGGGCTCCACGTTGAGCGAGGCGAATCGCTTGTTGCAGGAGCGCATCCAGCAAAGCGAAGTGCTACAGGCCTGGTGGAACCGGCAGCAGGCCTCTGGAGAAGCCAATAAGCAGGCGGAGATGATTGACCGCATCCGCTCCTTTAGCGACTACCTCGGGGATGAGATTGTCGTCGCCGTGCCCGCCGACAAGCATTCACCACTTATTCTGGCCGAGGTGCGAAGACCCGATTTTCGTGCCTTTCTCCAGAGCCAACTCAGCCAGATGGAGAGCGGTGAGGGGCAGCTCAAGGTGCACATCGTCGACAACCCATTTTTGCCTCCGCCGGCCCTCGGGACAAACAAGATCCTGGTTTACCTAAGGAATAATCTTATGGCGCTGGCGAGCGATCCCCGCCCGTTGCAAAAAGTGGCCGCACTGATGGAGCATCCTGCTTCCAGCGCTTTCGCCTCCACCCCCTTCTATGCGGCCATTCGGCAGGCATACCAAGCAGGCGCCGGCTTGCTTATTTGCGCCGACATGGAACAAATCCTTGCGCATTCCGTAAGTCAGAAAGAGGGTCAGCCAAACGGTCTCGATTTGCTTCGGGACGTGAGGACCGGCCTCGCCGATGTGAGGTACCTCGTCATGGAAAGCAAGGACGTAAATGGCCGGACCGAGAATCATGCTACCTTGACCTTTGCCCAGAGGCGCCGCGGGCTTACTGCCTGGTTGGCTTCTCCCAGCCCGATGGGAACTTTGGATTTTGTTTCGCCAACCGCCAGCTTCGCTCTCTCATTCGTAGTCGAGGACCCGCGGGAGATTGTTCAGGAGATCTTCGGTCTGGCTGAAAGTCATGACCCTGGGTTCACCCAGGAACTGGAAGCTTTCGAATCGCAGACCGGAGTGAATGTGTCGGAGGATTTGGCAGGCGAACTGGGTGGGGAAGTCACCTTCGCCCTGGATGGCCCGATCCTGCCCACGCCGAGCTGGAAGTTGGCACTGGAAGTCAATGATCCGGTGCGCTTGGAAGAGACGATTGAAAAGCTGGTGGCGAGTTACAATCGCCAAGGGAATTCCAATTCCGGCACGCTAAGCCTGACCAAACAGGATGCAGATGGCGTCACCTATTACACATTACAGATCAATCGGCCCACGCCTGCGTCGGGGATTCCGACCGAGATCGATTACGTGTTCGTGGACGGCTATCTCGTGGCGGCCTCCAGCCGCGCACTGCTCGAGAGCTCGATTCAGAGCCGCAACACCGGGTACACGCTTGCGCGTTCCGGCGATTTCACCAGCCGTTTGCCGCGCGACGGGTTCACGAACTGCTCCGCCCTTGCCTATCAAAACCTGGGCGCGATGCTCGGCTCGGCAGGCGACCTACCCATGCTCACTCCTGCAGAACGGCAGGCCATTGAGGCGTTGAAGCAGAACAGCGGCCCGAGCTTGACTTGCGCGTACGGGGAGCCGGAGGACATCGTGGTCGCGAATACGGGGAACCTGTTCGGTTTGGGCTTCGATCCGCTGCTCGGTATCAAGGGGGCGGGAATGTTCGACCTGGTTCCGGCCATCAAAAGAGCCGGGCAGGAAGGCAGTAGGCAGTAAGCAGTCGGCAGAGGGCAGTCGGCGGAGGGCAGTAGGCACGATACACGAGGCACTGGGTACCACGCGCTAGGCACAGGTCACTAGGCACTGGCCACTCGTCTATGGCACCGATTATCGAACTCGATGGATTAGGCGTCACCCTGGGCGGGCGAAAGATCCTCGAGGATCTGAAATGCTCTCTTTCCGGCCGCGCTATTGGGCTTCTGGGTCCGAATGGCGCCGGGAAATCGACTCTCATCAACACCCTGCTGGGATTCTACCCGGCAGCGGCAGGCGCAGCGCGCGTTTTTGGTCATGACATCCGCACTAAAATGAGGCAGATTCGCGCCCTTGTCGGGTACATGCCTGAGTCGGAGTGCTTCATCGCCCACATGACGGCGGTAAACTTCGTGCGCTTGATGGCCGAGCTTTCCGGCTTGCCCTCGGAGGCCGCTCTCGAGCGCGCTCATGAGGCGCTGTTCTACGTGGGGCTGGGCGAGGCGCGGTACCGCCTGCTCGGCACTTACTCGCTCGGCATGAAGCAACTGGCCAAGCTCGCCCAGGCAATTGCTCACGGACCCCGGCTTCTGATCCTGGACGAACCCACCAACGGCCTCGATCCGCCTGCCCGGCAGCGGATGATCCGCCTGATAGGCGAAATGCGTGACACTCGCGACCTTCACATTCTGCTTTGCTCCCACCTGCTGCGCGACGTGGAGGAGACCTGCGAAGAGGTCCTGATCCTGAAGGATGGTCACCAGGTCCACTATGCGAACCTGGAAGAGGAACGAAAGGCCAACCAGCGCTTTCTGGAGCTCGAGACACTCGGCGGCGATGGGACTTTCGCCGAGGCGCTCGAGCGCCTGGACTGTGAATGCGCCATCTCCGGGCCAACTACTCCCGCGCAGACGGGAATCCACTCCGACGACGGACCCAGAAGGCTGAAGATGATCCTGGGCCAGGACTTCGCCATTCGCGACCTTTACCGCTTGGCGGAGGAGCACGGCGTGCAAATCCGCCGCCTGAACTACCGGCGCGACAGTCTCGAGGATATTTTCCTGAAGGCTATGGAGAATCGCAATGGCCGTTCATAAGCGAAGCTACCACAGGTATGCGGGCGAGATCACGCCACCGTGGTCCCGCTTCCGGATCGTGAGCCGCTACGCTTTCGAGAATGCTTTACGTTCCAAGACATTTATTGCATTCTTTGTCCTCTGCTTCTTCTATCCCCTCGGCTGCGCACTAGCTCTTTACATCAACCACAACCAGCGCCTGCTGGCAATGTTCGGAACAAGTTCGTTCTTTGCTGTGGACGCCAAGTTCTTTTTTCATTTCCAGAATGTTCAGGGCACGTTGGCTTTTATTCTGACGGCCTTGGTCGGACCCGGTCTCGTCTCTCCCGACCTCGCCAACCACGCTTTGCCGCTTTACTTCTGCCGGCCTTTTTCGCGCGTGGAATACGTTTTGGGGAAGCTATTTGTGCTGGCCTCGCTGCTCTCGCTCGTCACCTGGATTCCGGGTGAGCTGCTGTTTCTGATCCAGTCCACCCTCGCGGGTGCGAGCTGGATGCGGACCAACCTGTGGATGGCGGGGAGCATTCTCCTCGGCTCAGCGATTGAGATCCTCCTTTTCTCCCTGCTGGCCCTGGCTCTCTCGGCATGGATCAAGCGCAAGCTGGCGGCCGGCGCGGCGCTGCTGGGAGTTTTCTTCTTCGGTGCCGGCTTCGGGCAAGCGATCAACGCTGTGCTCCGGACCAACAATGGCTCTCTGATTGATTTGGCCAACCTCATCGCCAGAGTCGAGAGCCAACTGTTCCGCCAGTATGCCGTGCGGCCGGTCAGCATTCCCACCGACTGGGCTTGGCTAGCACTGCTGGCGATCAGCGCGTTTTGCCTGCTCCTTTTGGAGAAGAAGGTCAAAGCCTACGAGGTGGTGCGCGGATGAGCGCTCACAGCATGAAAATGCGCCGCCTAATTCCCATCCTTCTTAAGGAGGGGACAAGGGTGGTTGACCCTCAGCACAACAATCATACCGACCACCCCCCCGCCCCTCCTCCGTTGAGGAGGGGAGTTGAGGACCAACGAATCGTGTTTGAGGATGTCTCCAAGTTCTACGGAGAAGTGCTGGGCGTGAATCGCGTTAACCTGTCGATACCGCCCGGCATCACCAGTCTGGTTGGCCCCAACGGCTCGGGCAAGACCACGTTGATGAATTTAATGACAGGGCTGGTGCGGCCCACGCGCGGACGCATCACGATGCTCGGCATTCCGCCGGACGATCCCGAACGGCTGTTCCACAAGGTCGGCTATTGCACGCAATTCGACTCCTTCCCCAAAGGGCTCACCGGCTACCAGTTCGTTTACTCCTACTTGCGACTCTTCGGGCACCCACATCTCGTCGCCGACAGGCTCGCCAGGCAGGCTATTGAGCGGGTAAACTTAGCCGAGGCGGCCCACCGGCAGATTGCCGGGTACAGTAAAGGCATGCGGCAGCGCATCAAGTTGGCTCAAGCCATGTGCCACCAGCCATCCGCCCTCGTGCTCGACGAACCTCTGAACGGCCTTGACCCGCTGATCCGCGCCGAAACCATTGCCCTGTTCCGCAGCCTGGCCCAGGAAGGGCGGCACGTTGTCATCTCCAGCCATGTGCTGCATGAAGTGGATGCGATCTCGGACCAGGTCGTGCTGCTGAGCAATGGCTACGTCGTGGCGGAGGGGCAGATTCACGGCGTGCGCGAAGAAATTCACGAGCACCCCATGCAGATTCTTGTCCGTTGCAACAAGCCTGGCGACTTTGCTTCGCGGGTATTCCAGGAAGACTACCTGGTGGAGGCAAGGATTCTCCCCGACGGGCAGGGCGTGCTGGTGAAAACGCGTGACGCTGACCGCTTTTATCTGCTCTTGAATCGTATCGCTCAAGGCGGAATCAACATTGAGTCGGTAGCGCCAGCCGACGACGACGTCCTTTCCGTCTACGAGTATTTGATTGGCACGGAGGAATCCACGAAATGAGCTTGAGGCAGCTACCATGGGCGCTCTGGCGAGCGCAGATTCTAGCTATCCTTCGCCTTGAGGTGAGAAAGACCTTTTTCACCCGGCGCGGGTTCTGGATTTACATCTTGGCCTTCGGTCCGGTGCTGCTCTACGCCTTCCATTCCTTCGTTCAGTTGAAGGCCGGCAGGCAAGGCGATCTGGGCGATGATACCCACGCTTTTGCCGCCGTATTCCAGTTCTTCTTTCTCCGGCTCGCCATCTTTTTCGGCTGCATGGGGATCTTCATCAACCTGTTCCGAGGCGAAGTGGTGGAGAAAAGCTTGCACTACTACTTCCTGGCGCCGCTGCGCAGAGAGGTTCTGGTAATTGGAAAGTTCCTCTCCGGGCTGCTCGCGGCGGCGGTCATCTTCGGTTCCAGCACTTTTCTCCAGTTTGTCGCTCTCTACTGCTACTTTAGCTCGAATACTCTCCAGGAGTTTCTCTTCCACAGGCACGGGCTTGAGCACCTCGCGGCCTATCTGGGCGTCACGCTTCTGGCCTGCGTGGGCTACGGAAGCGTTTTTCTAGCGGCCGGGTTGCTCTTCCGGAATCCGCTCATTCCCACGCTGCTCGTGCTGATATGGGAGGCCGTGAACGGCTTCCTGCCTGCACTATTGCAAAAGGTAAGCGTGATCTTCTATCTAAAGTCTCTATGCCCGGTCAACATATCAGAATCGATCACCCTGGAGAAGGGCAGTCTGTTCGCCTTGATTGCCGTCAATCCGACCCCTGCCTCCCCCGCCGCGGCCATCCTGGGACTACTAATCCTGTGCGCGGTCGTCCTCGCCTTATCCAGCCTGCAAGTCCGCCGCATGCAGATTGACTACGGAACTGACTAGGCGCGTATTCCGAAAGCAGAGCCGAATGCCTGCGGCGCGATAGTAGTTCGCCTGCGGCTCGGAGGGTCAGGCCAGAAGGGTTTTTCCGCAGCCTGCGAAGCCCCGCCCTTCTGGCCCTGGTGAGAAGTTCCGGCTGGATCTGTGCGGCGCGGCCAGACCAGCAGGATGCACCTAAGGGGAGGGCACGGTCGCTGAGACTTCGCTGGAGTCCTTGCTCTGGGTAGTCCCATTCGAGCCTAGGGCAGCGACCATATAGTAGTACGCCTGGCCGGCTTGAACATTTGTGTCGGTATAGGTGGTGCCGGTAATCGGCGAGGAATTCAGGGGAGTGGTGCTCTCGCCGCCCGAGGTCGTGCCACGGTAGACGTTGTAGCCCGCTACTCCCGGGCTCGCGCTCGCGGTCCAGGTGAGAATCACGTCGTGCGTTCCCGTGCCGGAGAGCGCCACCGCCTGCGGGCTGCCGGCCGCATTGTCAGTGATGCTCAGCGATGCCGTGCGGTTCCCGGCGGCTGGAGGCGTGAACATAACTACGATCGTGCAGTTTCCTCCCGCAGCCACTGAAGGGCTACAAGTGTCATTCTCCGTGAAGTCGGTTGGATCCGCGCCGGTCAATGCGATGCTGGCGACGCTTAAGGCCAGGCCCCCAGTGTTATTCAGAGTGAGTGTCTGAGATGGACTGGGTACGTCTACCGGATCGTTGCCAAAGCTCAGACTGCTGGAGGAAAGACTCACGGCAGGGCTCGTCCCTGTCCCTGAGAGCGTGACCGTCTGGGGGCTGCCGGGGGCATTGTCACTGAGGGTGAGGGCGGCCGTGAAGGACGCCGCACTGGCCGGAGTGAAGGTGACGCTGATGCTGCAATTGCCTCCTGCCGCCACGCTCGCCCCGCAATTGTTGCTCTGCGCAAAGTCGCTGGGA
>Ga0187782_10001957_pt1 | contig 15123 bp, 14 predicted proteins | sample 0715_SJ02_MP15_2_FD_132454 | JGI IMG/M metagenome (GOLD analysis project Ga0187782, IMG submission 132454) | Tropical peat soil microbial communities from peatlands in Department of Meta, Colombia - 0715_SJ02_MP15_20_MG | ecosystem: Environmental > Terrestrial > Soil > Wetlands > Peat | place...
CGGAAGAGGGCAGAGGGAGCTGGAACCAACATGGCTGATGCGCGAGAAGTGATGAACATTCGCCAGGCGTCGCAATATCTGGGCGTGAGCCCGGACACGCTGTACAAGTACGTCGGCGAGCAGCGCATTCCCGCGTTCAAGCTGGGCAACCGCTGGCGCTTCAAGAAATCGCGGCTGGATCAGTGGATGGAAGAGGAATCCAGCCAGAATGAAGTGCAGAGCCGGCGCAAGCAGAAAGCGGCAACGAAAGCCGCAGGCACGCAGTAGTTGTACAAACAACACGGCCCTGAGCCAGTCGAAGGGGCCACACAAAAGAGGTGGGCATGTTTGGAATCGGAGCGAAATCGATTGTTGGCCTGGACGTGGGCTCCTCGAGCATCAAGGCGGTGGAGCTCAAGAAGAAGGGTGGGCAGATCGAAGTGTTACACCTCGGTCTGGAACCGCTGTCCTCCGACATTGTGGTCGATTCCATGATTGTGGACTCGGGCCAGGTCTCCAGTTCGATCTCGAAGCTGTTCATCGACAACCAGATCAAGACCAAAGCCGTGGCCACCGCCGTCAGCGGACACTCGGTCATTGTCAAAAAGATCTCGCTGCCTTCCATGAGCGACGCCGAACTGGCCGACACCATTCAGAAAGAGGCCGCGCAGCACATTCCCTTCGATCTGGCCGATGTAAGCCTCGACTACCAGATTCTTTCCGAGGATGTGGGCAGCCCGCAGATGGACGTGCTGCTGGTGGCGGTGAAAAAAGACAAGATTCTGAACTACACCAACGTACTCTCGATGGCCGGGCGCACGCCCACTATCGTCGACATTGACGCCCTGGCGCTGCAGAACTGTTACGAGTACAACTATCAGCCCGCGCCCGGACAAGTGGTGGCCCTGCTGAACCTGGGCGCAAGCGTGATGAACATCAACATCGTCAAGGGCACCACGCCTTTATTCCCGCGCGACGTCAGTGTGGGCGGCCATCAGTACACCGACTCGCTGCAGAAGGAACTGGACCTGAGTTTCGATGATGCCGAGTCGCTCAAGCTGGGCAACAAGGTGGGCACGGTCAGCGAGGACGCCAAGCAGCCGATTCTGCAGCAGGTGACCGAAATCATCGTGCTGGAAATTCAGAAGACGTTCGACTTCTTCCGCGCCAGCGCGGCGGGCGAGCACATCGAGAAGATCTATCTGGCGGGGGGCTCGTCGAAGGTGCCGGGCCTGGTCGAAGCCCTGCGGCAGGAGTTTTCCATGCCCGTGGAGTTGCTGAATCCGTTTCAGCGGGTGACGCCGCCGGCCACGGGACCGGGGGCGGAACTGGTGGAACAAAATCCGGGTCAGATGGCAGTGGCAGTGGGCTTGGCCCTGAGGAGTTTTGAATCCCTATGATCAGAATCAACCTGCTCGAACAAGCCAAAGGCAAGGGCAAGCGCGCGGGCTCCGGTCCGGCGATGCCCACCATCGAAATGGGCGATATGGGATCGCCCAAACTGAAGGTGCTGATCGTGCTGGTGATCGTGGCTCTGGGCAACCTGGGCTACTGGTACCGGCTGGACCATCTCTCCAAGGAGATTGCCTCCAAGATGAAGGTGGCGGAGCAACGCAATTCGGAACTGGCCGATGTGAAGGCGCGCTTTCTGGAGCGTCAGAAGCAGGCCGACACCTATAAGCGCCGCGTCGATGTCATCGACGGCCTGCGCTCGAATCAGACCGGACCGGTCAATCTGATGGCGATGATGGGCGAAACCGTTAACAACACCGAAGCGGTGTGGCTGAGCAAGCTGGATGACCAGGGCTCAAGCGTCAACCTCGAGGGCACAGCCCTCAGCACCGACGCCGTGGCCAACCTGATCGCCAACCTGCAAAAAACCGGCTACTTCAAGACCGTCGAGATCAAAGAGACCTATCAGGACGAGCAGATCAAGGACATGCAGGCGTTCCAGTTCACCCTGACCTGCGAGAAGGCGAAGTCGTAAGCGTTACGAGGCGACCTATGGCGAACTTTAGCGAACTGTCGGGCATTAAGCAGTGGGGGGTGGTCATTGCCGGAGGGGCTCTGGTGACCGCGGCGCTGTTCTTCACTGTGTTCAAGGGCCAGAAGGAGAAGAACGCCTCTGCCCAGCATGCCCTGGAAGACAGGATTCGGGAAAACAACGAGCTCGAATCCTACCGGCCGAAGCTCAAGCAAATCGAGCAGCAGGTGGCTGAACTCAAACAGCAACTGGAGATCGAGCAGCGCATCGTTCCCGACGAAAAGCAGGTCGATCAGTTCATGACCATGCTCGACGGCGAGGCGCAGAAAGCGGGCGTAGAGCTGCGGCGCTATACGGCCAAGGACACCAGGCAGCAGCAGTACTACACCGAGGCTCCCTTTGAGATGGAACTCGATGGACCGTACTACTCGACGCTGAACTTTTTCGACCGGGTCAGCAAGCTGGAGCGCATCGTCAACATCGGCAACTTGTTGGTGTCGACCACCCGGAACCCCAGCGGAGCGAAGGCCAAGCGCACCTACATCTATGCGCCCAACGAGAGCATCATTGCGACCTTCACCGCGACCACGTATTTCACGCACGATGCGACACCGGCTGCGCCGGCCGCCGGAGCAAAACCGGCGACCCCGGCAGCGAAATAGGAACCTAGGATAACGGCGATGAAGCTGACGAAAACGATTCTGGCACTGGCGGTAGTGATAACGACGGGCGGGTGGGGCGCGGCGCGGGCTGCCGCGCAGAATCCCGACGCCATCGACAACGCGCGCAGCCTGGCAAAATCGCTACAGCAGAAACAGGCCAACGATTCGAACGCGGCGCTCAATGTGGCTGGCGTTCCAACCACGGCGAAACCAGCTCCGGCGCAGGCTGCAGCGAAGCAGGCTTCGCCCCAGCCTTCGGCAAGTCAGTCCCCAAGCCAGTCGAAAACCGCGCCCGCGCCGCAAGCGGCGAAATCAGCCGCGGCTCCCGCACCCGCCAAGGCTGCGGCTCCGTCCAATGCTGCTAAGGGCGGAACGGCCAAGTCTCCAGCCCAGTCCGCCATGGCCGGCAAGAAACCGGGCAAGGGCGCAAAGACCACCATCGCGGCCAAACCGCAAGCGTCCGGCAAGCCGGCCGATGGCACTGCCAAGAAGACCGAAGACGCCAACGCGGCCAAGCCCGGCGAGCAAAAGCCGGGAGACAAAGACGTCAAGAAAGACGACAAGAAGGAAGACAAGAAGTGGGCGATGAGCGGCAAGCGCGATCCCTTCTTCAGCCCGGTGGTGCAGCAGACCGGCCCGGCGTGCTCGACGGGCAAGAAATGCCTGGAGATCAACGCCATTAATCTGCGCGGCGTAGTGAAGTCCGACTCCGGCTTCATCGCCGTGGTCACCAACAGTTTGGGCAAGGCCTATTTTCTGCGGGAGAACGATCCCGTGTTCAACGGATTTGTGGTGCGGATCACCGGAGACTCGGTGGTCTTCGAGGAAACCGTAGAAGACAAGTTAGGCAAGCCGTTTACGCGCGAAGTGGTGAAACGAATCTTTACCCCGGCGGTTTAGCCGGGCGGCGCTTGGCAGATTGCAAGGCGCCAGCATTCTGTTGAGGAACGACACGCGGGCAGGCCCGCGGGTGGGAGAAGCGAAATGCGAAAGCAACAACTGATCATGTTGGTATCGTTGCTGCTGTTGGTGGCAGGGGCGGCAGCCGCCCAGACGCCCAGCCGGCTCGATCGAGTCAACGTAATTGTGGGCGCGGATCAGGTTCAGGTCGAGCTGCGATCCGCGGGAACACTCACCCCGAAGCTCAGCACTCTGGAGGCGCCTGCCCGGCTGGTGGTGGATCTGCCCAGCACCGTCCTGGCCACGGGACAGCAGCGCATCCCGGTCGGCGTGGGGGGAGTGAAGGGCGTGCGCATCGGCATGGACGGCAAGACGCCGCCGGCGACGCGCATCGTCGTCGATCTCGAGAAAGCCTGCCCTTACGATCTGACCCCGGGCGCGGCCGGCAAGACGATCCTGACCGTGCACGGCGGCCCGGCAACCAGCACCGTCGCGGCGAGCGCACCCGCACCCGCAGGCCGAACGATCTCGCCCTTTGCGCCTCGCGTGAGCGAAGCGCCGGCCGCTCCCAAGGCTGAGGCGAAAAACCAGTCGCCCACGGACTTTGTCTTTGTCGAGCCTTCCTATCAGGCCAAAGCCGAAGCGAAGAATCCTCCCGCGGCGGAGGAGCCCGCCGCCCGCGCGCAGGAAGCGGCGGCGCGATTCTCCGACAAAACTGCTGTGGAATTGCTGCCGGCCAACGCTCATGCGGCCCAATCGCAGAGTTCCACGGGTACGGCCCAGAGCTCCACCGGCATTACTCCCGCGGTCAATCTGGCGGCCGAACAGAAAGCCCAGACCGGACAGCAGTCCGCTGCGTCCGGTCCCAAGTACACAGGCGAGCCGATTTCGGTCAACCTGAAAGACGTTGATGTGAAGGATTTCTTCCGCCTGATTCACGAAATCAGCGGCCTCAATGTGGTGCTCGATCCTAACGTGCACGGTTCGCTGACCATCGTGCTCGACGATGTGCCATGGGATCAGGCGCTCGACATCGTGCTGAAGAACAACGATCTGGCGCGCGAACTGGAAGGCAACGTTCTGCGCATCGCCACCGTCGATACTCTGAAGCATGAAGCCGACGCCCGCCGCGCACAAATTGAGTCTGAAGCGCTGGCCGTGGAAAAGGTCTCGATCACCCGCTTCCTTAGCTATGCCAAGGCCAAGGACGCTATTGTCACCATTAAGAAGTTCCTCTCACAACGCGGCGACGTGGTGGCCGACGACCGCACCAACGCTGTCATCGTTAACGATATTCCGAAGGTGATTCCAGTCATCGACCGACTGCTGACGCAACTCGACCGTAAGACGCAGGAAGTGGAAATCGAAGCGCGCGTGGTGGCCGCAACCCGCCAGTTCGCGCGCGACATCGGCACGCAGTTCGGCTTTGGCTGGGGCAACGGCACCAGCGCCATCGGCGGCAACGCCACCGCGGGCAGCTCGCCGACCACGGTCAACGGCTTGACGCCGGGCTACATTACCGTGCCCGGTTCCGGCTCGACCACCGGGTCGTCGATTCCTTTGTTCTCCAACCTGGGCGTGACTTCGCCGACCAGCGGCTTGACGTTCATCAACGCCAGCAACACCGTGCGTATTGACGCCATTCTGTCGATGGCCGAATCGCGCGGCCTGCTGAAAGTGCTCTCGCGTCCGCGGGTCGTAACCCAGAACAACATTCAGGCCCTGGTGAAGCAGGGCGTGCGCGTGCCCATCGTGACCCAGGCGCAGTTGGGCGGTCCGCCAACCGTGACCTACGTTGACGCCTTCCTGCGGCTCACGGTAACTCCGCAGATCACCTCGGAAAACACCATCTTCCTCAACGTGGACGTGGAAAACACCACGCCCAACTTCGGTCAGGAAGTGCAAGGCAACCCCGAACTGATCACGCAGCAGGCCACCACGCAGGTGCTGGTGACCGATGGCGGCACGGTGGTGATTGGCGGCGTCATCCAGACGCAGAATTCGATCAACATCAACCAGGTGCCGCTGCTGGGCAGCCTGCCGTTCCTGGGCAACCTGTTCAAGCACACCCAGGTCAACACCCAGAACCAGGAGCTGATCTTCTTCATCACGCCGCGCATCATCCAGACATAACGAGTCTGGGGTCGCGAGTACCGAGTTCCGAGTCAAAACGCCGGCCTGGAGAACCTGCCAGAGCCGGCGGTTTTGTTCTTAGGAGGATTGCTTTTTCGGCCTCAGCTTAGACGTCCGCCGTTGGAGCTCCCAGGGCTGCCGAGACCAGCTCGGTGTCGAGGTATTCGGTCATCTCCATCAGCTTCCCGTCCGCTAGGCGAAACACATAGCAGTACGTGTTGTTGTAAGGCACACCGTCCTTGGTCGTGTTCTTGCCACGTGCTTCCACCGCGACTAAGTCTCCATCGGCGATAAAACGTTGAGCCTCGACAACGATGGGCGGAGCAAGTTTGGCGCGCAATGCGCCGAACAAGTGGTCAATGACCGCCCGTTTGCCCTCATACTTTTTCGACCAGCTCGTCGTTCCAGTGATTGTCCAACTGAACTGATCGGACATGCGTTCCACGAACGGCAGGGAATTACCCTTGGAAAGCTCGGAAAAAATAAGTTGCAAGATGCTCTTGTTCTCGTTTGCCTGGGTCACAGTTTCCTCCTCTTCGTTTTCACTTTCATTCTTCCGGACCGCAGCTTGACGGGCAGTTCGACCACCGGTCTTTTTCCCGTCGCAATCCACTGCTCGTAGAAGCCGATCTTATGGTCGATGAGTTCCAAAGCCTCCTGCCATTCCGCAATCCTCGTCTCGACACGCATGCGATGGGCCGCAAGGAACGTGCGCCTTCGCTGCAGGGAACGGCTTCCTTGTTTCACTAACGCGGCATACTCGCGAATCTGTGCAATCGACATGCCCGTGCATCTCAGCCGGTCGATCAGATCAATCCAGCCGGCGTGGAGGTCACTATAGACTCTTCTGCCGCCTTGATCGCGAATCACCCCGGGCATCAGGCCCTGAGACTCGTACCACCGCAAGGTATGAATGCTGAGGCCGGTCTGAGCGGAGAGTTCGCCGATGCGAAGACCCTGTGGCATGGTATTCGACAGAGTGCGAAGTAACTGACCCCATTACACATGCTAGAGTGGACTCTAGGTCAAGCAATCTTTTTGGATTATGGAACTCAGCGGCAATAGACTTATCATCCGAGGGAGCATGCTTCGACCCCTCACCGCGTTCGTCGTTCTCGCGTCGGTCTGCGCGATCGCCACCGACATCGCCGACTATCGCGCGGGGTCACTCGCCCGCTTCGAACCCCAGCCGATTTACTCTGCCGACCTTCATGATTCCTGGAATCGCATCTTCTTCCTTCTTTTCACGCGCGCCGTCGCAACCCGGCTGAGCGACGACTTCAAGGTCGAAGGACCATTTGTATCGGCGATTGCAATGGGCAATCCATCCCTACAAGCCACAAGCCGAACGGTGGAGCGTATTGAGAGCGGCGACCGGGCAATCGATCCGCTCTATCCGAACTTTTTTTCCTCGAAGGGCTCCGAGCCAATCCTGCTCGATCCGGGATTTACCGAGCTGAAGCAGGCATTGCAGCAAGCCTGCGCAGAAACGGCTCCGCGGCCGCCGCTCGAGCGCGCGCTCATGCAGGCGGACGTGTGGGCGGCTTACGACATTGTTAGCTGGTCGCGCGAATCCGAGGGCGCGATGGGCGATCACGCCCGCACCTTGTTGCCCCTGCTGGGTCAGTTCATCACGAAACTGGCTCTGGCAGACGAAGAAATCGCCGCGCTGCCGCGCAACTATCTGGCCGCGCAATCGTCGCAGAATCTGCCGCACTTGTTCGACCAGACGAGCGGATGGATGGAGATCGAATGGTTTCCGGGGCGGTCGCACGACGAAGAGGGCGAAAACCGTCATGCGGCTCGAGTTTTTCTCAAGCCGCCCGGGAACGCGCGATCATTTCTCGACCACGTGAACCGGAGAATCCGCAAACGCCGACGCGACGAGATTGTTCTTCCCGAGGGAATTAAGAGCCTGAATGGAGCGGCGTTGATCACGCAGGTGTTGCTGATCGATCGCAAGGGGCGAGTTGTGCCCAGCCCGCTGATTTCCGACCTGCAACTCCGCACGGTTGCCAGAGATGCGCAGGGCAACTTCAAGGGCTCGACGGTCGAGGAATACGAATTGAGCCGGCAGCTAATGCTCAGCGATCCGTCTTCGGGAGGGTTCGTGCATCGCACCGCCGATGAACCGGCCTACCTTCCGGCGTCAGGCAACGATTTCACATTTGCCGCGCGGATGATTGCCGAACGGGAGCCGAAGCCGCCGATCCTGGCGACTCTGCGGCGGCGCTGCGACTCCTGCCACGATGGGACTACGGTATTCACCTTCAGTATTATCCAGATTCCGGGGCGCCCCTCGCCTCCGCTGCGTGTGCTTCATCCGGCCGATGACGAGCGCGCGGTGTACGTCGCGAAAAGGAAGATGCAGGATAAGACGTTTCAGTCGCTTCAGCTTGGAAGAGCCGGAGCGCCTTGAGGGCTCGCTCTCTCACAGATTGGGAACCTGCCGCCGTAGCCTGCTACACTCACCAGCAATGGACTTCAAAGCGCGCCAGAATAGGCTTCGCGAGCAGTTTTCCGCCGTTCGCCTCGACTCGCTGCTCGTCAGCCATCTGCCCAACATCCGCTATCTGTGCGGATTCACCGGCAGCGCCGGCCTTTTGCTGGTCGAAGAATCCGGCAGCATCTTTTTCACCGACTACCGTTACGACACGCAGGCCCATGCTGAGGTGAAAGGCGCGAAGATCGTGATCGCCCGCAAGTCTCCTCTGCTGGCTTTGGGAGAATTTCTGGGCAAGCGGCGTAAGCGGGCTCGAGCCGGGGCGATCGGCCTCGAATCCGAGCATCTTACCGTCGCCGACAAAAAGCGGCTGCGGACCCTGCTGCCGGCCGGCATCACGCTGAAAGATTCCTCTTCCGTCGTCGAACGGCTGCGCATGGTGAAAGACGATGAGGAACTCCACCGAATCCGCGCTGCTGTCGATCTGGGAGCAAAGCTGTTCGACCACGCCCTGGAAGTGCTGCGTCCGGGCGTGAAAGAAGTCGACGTCGCCGCCGAGATGGAGCTGGCCGCCCGCCGCGCCGGTGCCGAAGCCATGTCGTTTCCCACCATCATCGCCTCGGGAGCGCGTTCGGCCCTGCCGCACGGGCGAGCTTCCGAGCAGCGCATCGCGCGCGGCGCGTTCGTCGTCTGCGACTTCGGTGTTATACTCTCGGGTTATTGTTCAGACCAGACGCGCACCGTTTGGGTCGGCAAGGCTGACAAAGAAGCCCTACGTGCCTACGAGGCAGTGCGGCAGGCGCAGCAGGCTGCGATCGACGCGGTTCGCCCCGGGATTCCCGTGGGCGAGGTCGACGCCGCGGCCCGCAAGGTGTTGAAAGAAGCCGGGTTGGGCCAGTACTTTACCCACTCGACCGGGCATGGCGTTGGGCTTGAGATCCACGAGAGCCCACGCGTCGCCGACGGACAGAAAGAGTTGCTGCGGTCCGGCATGGTGATCACGATTGAGCCGGGCGTGTACTTTCCGGGCAAGTGGGGCATCCGAATCGAAGATATGGTCGTAGTCGCGGACCAAGGCTGCGAGGTGCTGACCCCGACGAGCAAGGATTTTCTGGCCGTGTAGTCTCTATTCAGCGGTCCCACCGAATACGAATGAATCAGAAAGAGCTGAAAGAACTCATCGAGTTCCTCATCGAAAAAGACATCGCCGAGTTTGAACTGGAACGCGGCGACGTCAAGGTGCGCATCAAGCGGGCGGGAGCGCAGACGGTTGTCCACGCTCACCCCGAGCCGCGGTTCTTCGCCGTGCCTCCGGCGCCGGGCCCTGGACCGGAGGTCGGAACGATACCGGTAGCAATGCCCTCGGCTCCAGTGCGTCCGGCCGAGCCCGAAGCAGCCGCCGATGAAGGCCTGCAGGCGGTCAAGTCGCCGATCGTGGGCACCTTCTACGAAGCGCCGTCGCCGGGCGCGCCTCCGTTTGTTAAGGTAGGTGATTCGGTGGAAGTCGGGCAGGTGCTCTGCATCGTCGAAGCGATGAAGCTGCTGAATGAGATTGAATCCGACGTGGCCGGGGAAATCGTCAAGAAGCTGGTGACCAACGGCCAGCCCATCGAGTACGGCCAGGAACTGTTCTTGATCCGGGCTAAGAAATAGCTATGAGCAATGAGCAGCGAGCCATGAGCCAAGGCTTGCTCTGTTCTGCTCATTGCTCAATGCTCATCGCTCACTGCTAACCATGTTCAAGAAGATTCTCGTCGCCAATCGCGGGGAAATTGCGCTGCGCGTGATCTGCGCCTGCAAGGAGCTGGGTGTGCGCGCCGTCGCCATTTACAGCGAGGCCGACCGCAACTCGCTGCACGTGCGCTTTGCCGACGAAGCCATCTGCATCGGCCCGCCGCGGCTGGCGGAAAGCTACCTGAACATTCCTGCCGTCATCAGCGCCGCCGAAATCGCCAACGTTGAAGCCGTGCATCCCGGCTACGGACTGCTGGCCGAAAACGCCAATTTCGCGGAAGTCTGCCAGATGAGCGGCATCAAGTTCATCGGGCCGCGGCCCGAGGTTACGCGGCTGATGGGGGAAAAAGAAAAAGCGCGCGCGGCCATGAAGCAGGCGGGCGTGCCCATTCTGCCCGGGTCGGACGGAATCGTCGCCTCGGAGGGCGAGGCGTTGGAGTGGGCGAAGCAGGTCGGCTTTCCGGTGATCGTGAAAGCCTCGGCCGGAGGCGGCGGGCGCGGCATGCGCATCGTGCGCAACGAGGAAGAATTGCCCGGCCTGTTCAAAGCCGCGCAGGCCGAGGCCGCGGGCGCTTTCGGCAACGGCGATCTCTACATGGAGAAGTACGTCGAGCATCCCCGCCACATCGAGTTTCAGGTGCTGGCCGATGAGCACGGCAGCGTGGTCAGCCTGGGCGAACGCGAATGCTCGATTCAGCGGCGGCACCAGAAGCTGCTCGAAGAATCGCCTTCCACCCAAGTCACGCCCGAATTGCGCGCGCAGGTCGGAGACGTGCTCTGCAAGTCGCTGGCGCAGATCGGCTACTGGAATGCCGGCACCATCGAGTTCCTGATGGACAAGGACCGCCGGCTCCATTTCATCGAGATGAACACGCGCATTCAGGTGGAGCACCCGGTCACCGAGATGGTCACCGACGTCGACCTGGTGAAGAGCCAGATCATGATCGCCGCCGGCGCCAAGATGAGCGACGTGCTCATGGGGCCGATCGTGCACCGCGGCCACGCCATCGAGTGCCGCATCAACGCCGAGCATCCGGAAAAGTTCACACCGTCGGCGGGAAAGATCACGGCTTTTCATCCTGCAGGAGGGACGGGCGTGCGCGTCGATACCGCTGCCTACGCCGAAGGCGTGATTCCGCCGTATTACGATTCCTTGATCGCCAAGCTGGTGGTGCGAGGCAAAGACCGCAGCGAAGCGATTTCCCGCATGTCGCGCGCGCTGGAGATGTTTATTGTCGAGGGCGTGTACACCACCATTCCGCTGCACCGCAAGATTCTCGCCGACCCGGATTTCCGGGCCGGCAAGATCGACACTGGGTTTATCGAGCGGTTCCTGGCGAAGAGCGGGAAGTGAGGTGCAAGGCTGACCCCCGCGGACAACTGCTCACGAATCGGTTTGCTTTCGAGCCGGGGCCGCTTCGGGATGCCGGGCCTTGCTTTCCAGATAAAAAGCCAGCCCCAGCGCCAGAATCAAAGCTGCGATGCCAAACATGGTCAGAGGAGACATCGCGCTCGGCTCCATGGTGATGACCTTTCGCGCTACCGCGATCAACCCCACTTCGAGGACGACGCGCGCGTGCATGACGTTCTTGCTGATGTATCCCTTCAGCGTGTCGAGGAGTTCCACTCCGATCACGACCAGCAGAAAGTAGCCAAAGATTTCGAGCAGATCTGGCACGGCAATCAGGAACCTCGGCGGCTTCCAGATTTCCTCGGCAATGAGCACGGCCAGGTGTGCCGTGGAGAGCACCACGACGAGAGCCAGCACGATCATCAGCGCGCTCACAATCAGCCTCTGCACTTTTGTGATTAGAGTCTCCAACGTTCAACTCCTTCGCCCTGGCTTTGTTGAACTTCGCGGTGCACTCTTTCGACGGGTTCGCTCGGTATCATATGCTTTCTGGGGCAATCGGAGTAATATTTTCCGTCCGCTAACGAAACCATCCCCCGCGCATCTGACCATCCTGAAAGGACGAATGCAATGAACCTCCGCAAGATTCATCTCCTTCTTGTTCTCGGCACAATGCTCGCCCTGCCGCTTCTTGTTTTGCAGACCACGCGAATCGCTGCGCAGACCACCGACGCTGCTGCGCTGCTTCCGCAACGCGACGGCTCGCACGACTTCGATTTCCTGATCGGCGACTGGAAGGCGCATGTGAAGCGCCTGCCCGACCGGCTTAACAACTCCAACACATGGATCGAATATGACGGCATCTCGAACCATCACAAACTCCTCGACAGCGACGCCAATTTCGAGGAGTTTGAGGTCACCAGCACCGACAAGAAGCTACACATCAAGGGCCAGACTTTGCGCCTCTACAACCCTGAGTCGCGCCAGTGGAGCATCTATCTTCTCGACGTCAACAACGGAACGCTCAGCCTTCCTCCGGTGGTTGGCTCCTTTACCGGGAATCGCGGCGAGTTCTTCGATCAGGAAGACTGGAAAGGCCGTGCCATTCTGGTGCGTTACGTCTGGCTGAATCTTTCTCCCAAGTCGGCGCGTATGGAGCAGTCGTTCTCGCCCGACGGCGGCAAGACCTGGGAGGTCAACTGGATTTGCGAGCTGTCGCGATAAACCGAAAAGAAAATTTCCAGAGCGGCGCCTCAAAGTGCATAATCGTCTCCGAACTCCGTTCTTCCAGAGCAGGAGAGCACTGATGCACAAGCACCCATTCCTTCGTTTTTTCCTGATCGCAGCCCTGACATCTTGCGTCCTTACAGCACACGCCGCAGCCCAGGCCGCAGCCCAAGCCGCAGCCTCCACGAAAGGGGCAACTTCCGACGAAGCCACATCCGGTTACAACACGCCGCCCCAGGCGATTCTCGACGTGATGCGCGCGCCCGCGCCGCCCCAGCCAATCGTCAGCCCTACTCATGACTCGATTCTTCTGGTGACCTGGCAGGACTATCCCTCGATCGCCCGCGTGGCCACGCCGTTCCTGCGCCTGGCGGGCGTACGCGTCGAGCCCAAGAATCACAGCAAGCACGATACTCCCGGTGGCGTCGGCATTACCCCCTGCGCTACCAGCTTCGATGTGGTGCGCGTCTCCGGCCAACAGATGCACGTCGCCCTGCCCGCGGGCGCCTGTCCCGGTGCGCCGGACTGGGCGGCCGACGGCAAGCACTTCGCCTTCGCCAACGTCGCCGCCGAATCCGTCGAGCTCTGGGTCGGCGACGATGCCGGCAACGCTCACCGCATCCCCGGAATCCGTCTCAACCCCATGTTCAGCGAGGAATTCCAATGGATGCCCGACCAGAAAACGCTTCTCGTCAAATTGGTGCCCAAGGGCATGGGCGCGCCTCCGCCCGAGCCGGTCGCTCCCATTGGGCCCAGCATTCAGGAGACTGAGGGGCAGAAAGGCGAAAGCAGTACCTACGAAACCCGCGACACGCTTACCAACAAGCACGACGAAGACGTGTTCGATTACTACGCGGCCACGCAACTCGCGTTGGTTAATGCTGTGACTGGATCAGTGACTACGGTTGGCAAGGTCGCGAATTACACTTCGCTCGACCCGGCACCGGACGGCCATCACGTCCTGGTCACTTTCATCCACAAGCCGTATTCGTACGTGACGACCTACGATCGCTTTCCCAAAGAAGTCGAGGTTTGGGACGTTGCCACACCCGCGCACGTCATCACCCACACTGTCGCCTCCCTGCCGCTGGCGGATCGGGTTCCGATCCACGGCGTACCCACAGGCCCGCGCGATTTTTCCTGGCGCCCAACTGATCCAGCAACCCTCATCTGGGCCGAAGCCCTCGACGGCGGCGACTGGAACGTGGACGTGCCCAATCGCGATCGACTTCTGCTGCAAAAGGCGCCGTTCAATGTATTGCCAGTCGAAATCGCGCGTACTGTGCAACGTTATGAAGGCTACGAATGGAGTGAGCAGCCCAGCGTTGCGCTTCTGAGCGAATATGACGAGAACCGCCATTGGCGCAAAGCCTTCATCGTCAACGTAGACGATGCTCGGCAGAAACCGCGCCTCCTCTGGGATCTTTCCGCCGACGAACTTTATAAAGATCCCGGCTATCCGGTATATCGCCGTCTGCCCAACGGTCAGTACGTGATCCGCCAGGAGGGGGATTCCATCTACCTGCAAGGAACCGGTTCGTCACCGGATGGCGACCGGCCCTTCCTTGATCGCTTGAATCTCAGCACTCTGAAATACGATCGCCTCTTCCGCTGCGACAAGACTTCCTACGAGCGCTTCCTTTCTTTCACCGGCACGGATACCAATACTTTCCTGACGTGGCATCAATCGCCCATGGATCCGCCCAATGCATTCCTGCGCAAATTAGGCAATTCTGTGGAAGCGGCCCAGGGAGAAGCTTCGTTTACCTCCTCCAGCGTCGCCGTAACGCACATTCCCGATCCCACGCCGGCGCTTCGCGCCATCAAGAAGCGCCTGGTCAAATACAAGCGTGCGGATGGGCTGGATTTGTCGTTTACCCTCTACACCCCGCCGGGCTATCAGGAAGGCACGCGCGTCCCCGCGATTCTCTATGCCTATCCTCTCGACTATGCCGAGGCTTCGACCGCCGGCCAGGTTTCAGGCTCACAGCAGACGTTCACGCGCCTGTTTCAGTACCGCCTGCTCCTGCTCGCAGGCTATGCCATCATCGACCGGGCCGCTTTCCCCATCGTTGGCGATCCGAAAAAAGCCTACGACACGTATCTGGAGCAGTTGGTCGCCGACGCCAAAGCCGCTGTCGATGAGGCCGTAAGCCTGGGCGTGGTCGATCCCGACCGCATCGGCGTCACCGGGCACAGCCATGGCGCGCTGATGACGGCGAATCTCGTGGCACACTCCGACCTGTTTCGGGCAGGCGCGGCCACCAGCGGCGCCTACGACAAGGTTCTCACGCCGTTCGGTTTTCAGAACGAGCGCCGCTCGGTCTGGGAAGCGCAGGATGTGTATCTGAAGGTTTCTCCGTTTTTCTTCGCCGATAAAATCAAAACTCCGCTGCTGATCGTGCACGGCACCGAAGACGCGAACCCCGGCACCATTCCGATGCAGGCCGGCAAGCTCTATGAAGCCATTCGCGGCAACGGCGGCACCACGCGCCTGGTCCTGCTGCCGCACGAGCCGCACTGGTACACCGCCATGGAGTCGAACGAACAGTTGGTGTACGAGATGCTTCGCTGGTTCGACAAATACGTGAAAAACGCGCCGCCGCGCGCCGCCGGGGAAGCGCACTGAATAGCCAGCACATGGTCCTTCCCCGCCTGTACGCGATTCTGGACGCCGGCTGCTTCCATGGTGCCAACGCAATGTTCACCG
>Ga0187782_10001959_pt1 | contig 15122 bp, 8 predicted proteins | sample 0715_SJ02_MP15_2_FD_132454 | JGI IMG/M metagenome (GOLD analysis project Ga0187782, IMG submission 132454) | Tropical peat soil microbial communities from peatlands in Department of Meta, Colombia - 0715_SJ02_MP15_20_MG | ecosystem: Environmental > Terrestrial > Soil > Wetlands > Peat | place...
GTTGCAGCCGGTGCAGGTGAACGAATTGCTGCGCGGTGTCGCGCAGTTGTTTCAGGCGCAATTGCAGACTCCGGGTCGCACCGCCATCACGTGTAAGCTGGAACTGGACGACACGCTCGCTCCAATTGCTGCCGATCCGGAATTGCTGCATCGCGCGATTTCGAATCTTGCGCTCAACGCGATGGATGCCATGCTGAATGGTGGAACTCTGACGCTGCGCTCTCATCGCCTGGACGACCACGTTGTCATCGAAGTCGCCGACACGGGCACAGGCCTGACGCCGGAAGAATGCGACCGCATTTTCACTCCCTATTACACCAGCAAGCAGCATGGAACCGGTCTCGGCTTGGCGATTGTGCAGTCGGTCGTCAGCGATCATCATGGGCGGATTAGCGTACGCAGCCAGCCGGACAAAGGAACGACGTTCGTCATCGAACTGCCGCCCGCGCGTGCCGACTCTGCCGCGGCCCACACCGAGAAAGCGTAAATCTAAGGAGGACGGTTGCCACTCAAAGCGCATCTGTTGATTGTGGATGACGAAGCCAACACGCTGGCTTCGCTCTCGCGCGCCTTTCGGCTGGCCGGACACGAAGCCACGGTCTGCGACAACGCCGGCAAGGGTCTCGAACTCGCCAAGGCACAGAATTTTGACCTGATTCTTTCTGACGTGGTGATGCCCGGCAAAGACGGTCTGACATTGCTGGAGGAACTGAAGCAACAAGGCGTGACCGCGCCGGTGGTTATGATGTCGGGCCAGGCGCACATTGAAATGGCGGTGAAGGCGACTCGGCTGGGCGCGCTCGACTTTCTGGAAAAGCCGATCTCGACCGACAAGCTGCTGCTCACAGTTGACCATGTTTTGAAACTGCAGCGTCTCGAAAGCGAGAACCAGCAACTCCGCCAGCGCCTGGGCAAGCACGAGATTGTGTGGACGGGCGAGGCCATGCGGCGGGTGATGGCGCAATTGGAGCGCGTCGCTGCCAGCGAATCACGAGTCTGCATCCTCGGCGAAACCGGCACAGGCAAGGAGCTGGTCGCCCGCACGATTCACGAGCGCAGCGCGCGCGCCTCCAGGCCGTTTGTGACTTTGAACTGTGCCGCTGTTCCGGCGGAATTGATTGAGTCCGAACTTTTCGGCCACGAAAAAGGCTCGTTCACCGGCGCCTCCGGACGCCATGCCGGCAAGTTTGAGCAAGCCGATCAGGGAACCATCTTTCTCGACGAAATCGGCGACATGCCGCTCGCCATGCAGGCGAAACTGCTACGCGTACTCGAAGAAGGCGAAGTCGAGCGCATTGGCGGCGACAAGCCGATTGCAGTAAACGTTCGGGTTGTCGTGGCGACGCATCGCGATCTCGAAGCCCGCGTGCGCGAAGAAAAGTTCCGGCAGGATCTGTTCCATCGCGTTTACGTCTTTCCGCTGACGCTTCCCCCATTGCGCGAGCGCCGCGAAGATATTCCCCGCCTCGTCGAACACTTTGCCGCGCAGGTGTGCGCGCAGAACAACTGGAAGCCGCTTCCCTTCACCGCAGAGGCCATGCAGGCATTGCAATCGCATTCCTGGCCGGGCAACGTTCGCGAACTGCGCAACATGGTGGAGCGGTTGATGCTGCTGGCGACCGAAGGTCAAGTCGATTTTGCGACGGTGCAGATGGCCCTGCCAAAGAACTCCGCCAGCACGAACGTCCCTGGGGTCACGGCGGTGGGTCCGCTCGCAGATCGCGTCCAGTCCTTCGAGCGCGAGGTCATCCTTGGCGAACTGAAGCGCAGCCATCACAATGTCAGCCTGGCCGCCAAGTCGCTGGGATTGGAACGGAGCCATCTTTACAAGAAAGCCGAGCAACTCGGCATCGATTTGCGTGCCCTGCGGCGCGAGGGTGAGCCCTAGCCTGCGTCTTTATGATCGCTGCGCCTTGAGGTCCGCGGCCAGGAGCCGATGGAACAACTGTTCTCCCGCCTCGCGCCGCACGGAAAGACGGCCCGCGGCGTAAGCTCGCGACTTCAGCCCGCGCTGCACGTCTTCACAGATACCCAGATCCTCATCCTGCACGCGATTGCCGACGTTCACCGATTCGGCGTTATAAGCACGCCGCGCCTCGCTCACATCATCAAAATAGAAATCGAAAATCACTGTGCAATGATCGGCGTCCACGGGGATGACATAATTCGTATCCATGTACCCCTCGTAACAATTGATCATGAGATTGGGATACTGCCAGAAATACCAGGCTCGGTCGCCTTTGCGCGTGCTGCCGGTCGCCGCATCTTCGTTCGAGGCAACCATGGGACTCGACTGCAGGCAATACCGGTCTTCGTTTTCGATGGTGTACTGCTTGTAGTCGAGCACCGAACTTAATCCCTTGTGCAGGTGCGGCACGTGGTATCCGCCATCGAGATAGTTGTCGACAAACACCTTCCAGTTGCAATGAATGTCGTAGGTTCGGCGGTCGAAATAGTGCAGCTTGCCGATATTGAGCGGAGCGACACGCTGCACGAGGCGGCCAAGAAATTCGTCCAATGAAACCGCGTCGGGATCGAGATTCACGAACACAAAACATTCCCAGGTTTCCACTCGCACAGGCAACAAACCGTTTTCCGCGCGATCAAACTTTTGTACGCCCTCGAACTCCGGCATGCCTTTCAGCGATCCATCCAGCCCGTACTTCCATCCGTGATAGGGACATTGCAGAATCTGCGCCTGGCCGCACGGCTGCGTCACCACCGCCGCGGCATGATGCCGGCAAACGTTGTAAAAGCCGCGCAGAACTCCGTCGATGCCGCGAATGACGACGATAGGTTCTCCTGCAAGCCGCGTGGTAACGTAGTCGCCCGCGTTCTGCAATTGACTGGTGCGCGCAACCAGTTGCCAGGTCTTGCTGAAGACGTTGAGCCGCTCCAGTTCGGCGATGCGAGCGTCGACATACCACGAGGCGGGAATCGTCGAGGCTTCGGCCAGCGGTGCACCTTCGTTGTAGCTTGAGAGAATTTCTTCGATGGACGCTTGCATGTTGTTGTTCTTGAAGAGGCTGAGAGATTATACCGATCAAAGCTTTAGGGTGTAGCGGAATGCCGATGCGCGGCGCAAGGAAAAGTTCCCAACACTGTTTTGCGCGACGCCGCGGGGCACTCACCGTTTGACGCCCCTCGGCACGGTTGCTATCATCAAGCTGCGGGGTGGAGCAGTCTGGTAGCTCGTTGGGCTCATAACCCAAAGGTCGGTGGTTCAAATCCACCCCCCGCAACCAACTCCTGCGATTCCCAGCGGCTTGCTGATTCGATTCAGCAGGCTCATTTAGTTTTTAAGGGAAAAAGCAGGCTCGTGGTCGCAGCGAGTTCGTCCCCATTTAGCTTTTGGGCACGTCTGCGCGATTCCACCAGCCTCCGCCCAGTGCTTGAAACAGCGCGGCAGTGTCTGCGTAACGGTTGCCTTGCGCTTGTGCGAGGTTGATGACCGCTTGCTGGTAGGCTTGCTCCGCACTAAGCAGAGCCAGATAGTTGGCGTAGCCGGATTGATACTGCTTTTTCGCCAGTTCAAGCGTGACCGCGGCGGCATCTTTGGCGGCCGCTGCGGCCTTGAGCCCTTCCGCATCCTGTTGCAGTGCGTTCAGCGTGTCGGCAACATTTTGGAACGCCGTGAGTACAGTGCTGCGATATTGTTCATCGGCCTGGACGTAGGCTGCACGGGCAGCTCGCTCGCGATGCATCAGAGTGCCTCCTTGAAAGATCGGTTGCGTCACGCTTCCCGTGATGTCGCGAAAGCCGTTGCCGGCGGAAAACATCTTGCCGAAGATCAAGGCCATGCTGCCGATGTCGCCGGTCAACGAGAAATTCGGCAATCGGTTGGCGCGCGCCACTCCAATCAGGGCGCTGGCGGAATGCAGGTTCTCTTCGGCCTGGCGCACGTCCGGGCGCTGCTCTACAAGCTGCGAGGGAAGGCTCAACGGCAGTTCCTGGGGCAGTTGCAGACTCGCCAGATCAAACTTCTCGGGCAAGTCCTGATTGGGGAAGCCGCCTGCCAGCACGGCCAGCAGGTCGCGCTGCTGAGCCAGTTGTTTGAGCAGAGGCGGCAAAGTTGCGGCCACCTGAGCCAGTTGCGATTCCTGCGCCGCCACGTCCAGTTCGCTGGCATAGCCCTTGACGTACTGGCTGCGCAGAATCTCCAGCATTTTCGTATTGATCGTGATCAGTTCCTGGGTCGCGTCAATCTGGGCGCGCAAGGATGCTTCCTGGATGGCCGCCGCCGCCACATTGGAGCTCAGCGTGATGTTGGTTGCCGCCAGGGCGAACCGAGCCTGCTCCTGCTGCGCCTTCAACGATTCCACCGTGCGGCGGTTCAAGCCGAACACGTCGGGCACAAACGAAACGCTCACCTCGGGAGTGAACAGGCTGTAGACAAAAACGGGAGCGTTGGGCACGGGCGAGAGTTCATTGGCGGTTTTCGCCCGCGTCGCTGCAAAGCTGCCGGAAACGCTGGGATAGTAGGCGCCGCGCTGAGCCAGCACATTTTCTCGCGCCGCCAGCAATGCCGCCTGCGCCGCTTTGAGGTCAGGATTAGCTTTCAACGAGCGTTCGATCACATCGTTCAGCGGCTTGGAGTGAAACAGCGTCCACCAATCTCCGGGGATGTCGCGTTTCTCGACAAGAGTCTGCGCTTCTCCGCCGACGACGTTGGGCGTGGCAGTCGTGCTGGTAATGGGCGCAGGAGTGTAGCCGCTGACGTCAGGAGCGGGAGGCTTCTTGAATCGTGGCCCGACCGCACAGGCTGTGCTGAAAAGCAGGATCGCGGCTGCGAGCATGTGGGCGAAGTGTGGTTTGCGAGGGAAAATCATCGGTCGATTCCTTACGGCCTGCGAGGCACCTGACTTCCGTTGAGCGCTCCGCGGCTGCGTGCTGCCAAATCTCCTCCACCAATCACAGCCGGGTTCGGTCCGCGATGGCGCACATTGTCCAGCGACGGTGAAGCGGACGGGAACCGTGCCGGGGGTCGAACCGAAGGCGCGTTGTGCACTGGCGCGTTCCGGACCGATCCTGTTTTCAGCAACCTGGCTGCGCTTGGGCCGGATTGAGTTTGCGGGCGAGGACTCCCGGTCATCAGCCGCTGGCTCGGAGATTGCCTTGGACCGTTCGTCTTGGCAGCGGTGTGATCGAGCCGGCGACGCGCGGTGTTGCTGCGACTCGCTCGCGGTATTGCCATGTGAGCTATGGGCTTCTTCACTTTTCTTGTCGACTCATCAACCCTGCCCGCGGAAATCCTCGAGGACGCCAGTGGCTCCGGATTCGATACGGCCACGTTGCTCTGACCAAGCATCGGCAGGGCGCAAACGATCGGCAAAAGAATCCAGGCGGCTTTTATTTTCATTTTGCTTCCTTTGTGTCGGCGCGATGAATGGTCAGCTTATGCTCGCCTCCGAGGAAGATCATGCGCAGCGCAGGCACCGCGAGCAGCAGCATGACCGGGCCCACCAACATGCCTCCCACGATCACGGTAGCCAGCGGGCGTTGCACCTGGCTGCCGATGCCGGTGGAAATCGCCGCGGGAAACAGTCCAATGCAGGCGGAAAGTGCCGTCATGAGCAGCGGACGCATACGCGTCGAAGCTGCCCGGTACATGGCATCCACCGGAGCCAGCCCGTGCGCGAGTTCCTGATTGTAGAAGGTGATCATCAGAATGCCGTCCATAACGGAAACGCCGAAGAGCGAAACGAAACCGATGGCGGCCGAGATACTGAAATGAAGCCCCGAGACATAGAGCGCGAGAATGCCGCCCACAATGGCGTCGGGAATGCCGGCCAGCGCGAGAAGCGAATCGCGGAAATTGTTGAACAGGCTGTAGAGCGCGCCGGCAATCAGGATGAAGCTGATGGGAACGATAATCTCCAGTCGCTTTTTCGCTTCCTGCAGATCGCCGAACTCACCCGCCCAGATCAAGCGGTATCCGGGAGGAAGCGGAACGTTTTTGGCGATGCGCGCCTGCGCTTCTTCGACGGTGCCGCCGAGGTCGCGGCCGCGCACGCTGAACTTCACCGGAATGAAACGCTGCACGCTTTCGTGATAAACCCAGGATGCTCCCGTATCCAGCGTGATGGTCGCCAACTCGCTCAGCGGGATATACGCATTGGCGCCGCTGGCGGTGGTGTAGGCCACTTTGATGTTGCGGATGTTGCCGATGCTGTCGCGGTATTCCGGAGTGTAGCGCACCACCAGATCGAATTGCCGGTCGCCTTCCAGGACCTCACTGGCCACGGCGCCGCCCATGGCCGCCTGAATGACGGTATTGACATCGCCTGAGTTCAATCCGTAGCGCGCGGCTTTCTCGCGATCCACCTTGATGTTCAGGTTGGGCTGGCCAAGAACCGGAAAGATGCCGAGGTCGGTCACGCCGCGCACCTGGCTCATCTGGTCACGGACCTGATCGGCAAGTTTGGTTAACACTTCCAGATTGGGGCCCACGATCTTCACTGAGTTGACGCCCTTGACGCCGGAGATTCCCTCCTCAATGTTGTCCTCGATGTATTGCGAGAAGTTGAACACGATTCCGGGCAGCTCGTTGTTGAACTCGGCCTGAATCTGCTCGGTGAGCTTGTCTTTGTCCAAACCCTTCGGCCATTCGTCGAAGGGCTTGAGGGGAGCGAACAGTTCGACGTTCGAGAACGGTGAAGCGTCGCTGCCGTCGTCGGGCCGGCCGTGCTGGGAAACAACGGTCAGGACTTCGGGATGGCGCTGAAGAATCTCGCGCATTTTGCGGGTCGCCGCTTCGCCATCTTGCAGGGATAGCGTTGTCGGCATGGAGGCGCGAATCCAGAAGTTCCCTTCCTCCAGGTGAGGAAGGAATTCGCTGCCCAGGCGCGGCGCGATCAGGAAGAAAGTCCCGAGAGAAAAGGCCAGCTCGATTCCAACCACGAGAGCGCGATGCGTCAAGGCAAATCGCAGTGCGGGATCGTAGAGGCGATGCAGAGTGCGGACAACGATGGTTTCGACCTCTTTCACCCGTGCGGGCAGCAGGAACGAAGCGATCACCGGCGTGATGGTGAAGGTCGCGATCAGCGCACCGGCGAGTGCGTAGCCATAGGTGCGAGCCATGGGGCCGAAAATCTGGCCTTCGACTCCCTGCATGGTGAACAACGGGACAAAGCCAACGACGGTAATGAGTGCAGAGAACAGAACCGCCTTGTCCACCTGCAGGGCGCTGATCAGGATCAAGCGCAGGCGGTGCGTCCAGCCGTTTGTTCCTTGCATGGCGGGATCGGGAATGCGGGTTGGATCAGGTCCCCAGGCGCTTTCGGACAAGCGTTGCAGCAAGCCTTCACGTTCTTCGCGATTGCGTTGAAAGTTGCGGAAGATGTTCTCGACGAGGATGACGGCGGAGTCCACGATGATCCCGAAATCGACCGCGCCCACCGAAAGCAGGTTGGCGCTCTCGCCGAGAATCACCAGCAAAATCGTGGCGAAGAAGAGCGCGAAGGGAATGTTGATGCCGACAATGACCGCGCTGCGCAGGTTCCCCAGGAAAATCCACTGGATGAGAAAGACCAGCACACATCCGAAGATCAGGTTGTGCAGCACGGTGTGCGTGGTGAGCGCAATCAGCGAGGAGCGGTCGTAGAACGGAACGACTTGAACTCCCGGCGGCAGGCTGCCGTCGTGATTGATCTTGTCGATTTCCGCCTTGACCTTGGGAATCATGTCGGCGGTTTTTTCGGTGCGGCGCTGGACGACGATGGCTCCGACGACATCATCGTGCGTATCCCGCCCCAGGATGCCCAGCCGTGGTCTGAATCCGACCGAAACCTCGCCGACATCTTTGATCGTGATGGGAACGCCGTTCTCCTGGCTCAGCACGACGTTCTCGATGTCTTGCACTTTGTAGCCCTGAGCCAGGTCGTCGTTGCCGCCGTCGTCAATCAATCCGACGCCGCGAATGTTGATGGATTGCTGGCCGATGCGAATCTCGCGCCCGCCTACGTTGATGTTGGCGTTGCCCAGTGCAGTCAGGATTTGCGGCACCGTAACGCTGTAGGCTTCCAGCTTGTGGGGATCAACTTCGACTTGAAATGTCTTGGTTGGGCCTCCCCAGCTGTTGATGGCGGCAATGCCGGGAATGGTCAGCAGGCGGCGGGCGACGATCCAGTCCTGCACCGTGCGCAGATTGGTGATTCCGAAATGCGGCGGGCCGACCACCTGGTAGCGATAAATCTCTCCCGTCGAACTGTTGGCCTGGATGCTCGGAGTCTGATTGCCCGGCAGATTCACGTTTTGCGCCAAGGCCACCGCGGCCTGGCTGTAGGCAAAGAAATAATCCACGCCATACTTGAAGCTGACGCGAACGAATGAGAGCCCATAGAACGAAGTTGAGCGGATGACTTCAATGCCGGGCGTCGTGTAGAGCCCAATCTCCATCGGCCGCGTGTAGTAGCGCTCCATCTCTTCAGCGGAAAGCCCTGGCGCTTGCGCGGTGATCTCGAGAATGACGGGCGTGGGGTTCGGATACGCCTCGATGTTGAGCAACTTGAAGGCCGCGAAACCCGCCCCAGCAAACAGAAGAAGCCCCAACAGCACAATCGGGCGTCGGCTTAGGCAAAATGCAACGAGAGATTTGAACATGAGCGTTGCTTACTGGGCGGAGCACACCCCGCCTAACGTCGGTTGATCCTCACGTCTCCTTTCAAAAATTGAACTTCGCTGCCACCTGCATCACCCGGCTCGGTACGGCGTTCACCACTTGTCCGAACAAAGTGCTGCTTACGTTGGCGTTCACTGTCGTTGGACCGAAGAACTGCGCGTGGTTGAATGTGTTGAAGGTTTCCAGGCGCATCTCGAGCGTTTTGGTTTCGTCGAACCGCGTCACTTTCAGCAAGGCCATGTCCCAGTTGTTCATGCCCGGACCATAGAAAAAGCGGCGCGGCGAATTCCCCTCCGATCCCAGCGGAGCGATGCTGAACAACGACGTATTGAAGTAGGGACGGCCATTGGCCGGATTGTGATTGATCTCCAGATCGCCGGGCGCGAAATTGGGCATGTCGGCGCCTCCGCTGTTGACACCCTGGTTATTGCTGCCAATCAGCGAGTAGTCATTCAGATCGATCAACGTGACGGGCACGCCCGTGCTGAAGCGCGTAATGCCGGTAAGCGCCCAACCGGTTGCCAGGTGGCGGTTACCGAACACTTTCTCGAACGGAAGTTCATAGCGATAACTAGCGACAAAGTTATGGCGGAGGTCGAAAGCCGAGATATCGCGCCAAAGTTTGTAATCGTAGGGATTCAGTTGCTCCTGGATATTCGACCCCATGTCCATGGATTTGCCGTAGGTGTATGTCGCCAGCAAGGACAAGCGATGCGTGCTGTGCTTCGCGGTTAATTGCAGCGAATTATAGGTCGAATTCCCGTAACCGTAGAAGTACGCGTCGCTGCCGAAATTGGCGCCCAGGGGCTGGCGTGGAATCACCGTTTGGCCGGAAGCTGTGGTGAAGGCTCCGGTCTCGGCGAACGGACCGCATACCGGCGATCCGCTGCCTACCTCGCTCTGCTGGCTGACGCTCAAGCAAGTAGCGGGGTTGGAGGGATTCGCGGATAGCAGCGTGAGCAGATGATGCCCCTGGCTGCCAATGTAGCTGGCGGTGATCACCGTACCTGCGCCGATCTGCCGTTCGAAGGAAAGGAAGTAGTTCTCGGCATAAGGTGTTGGGTTTTTGTAGTAATAGCCAACCGCACCGCTTAGAGGCATGAACAGCGACCAATTCACGCTGGTGTCGGGGTTCTGCCGGCTCACATTCGTCGGCGGAATACTCAGCGGAAACGGCTGTGCAGTAACGCTGCCGTCGAGAGCGCCAACGAACGGTGCCTGAAACAGCGGGCGCTCAGGGCTCGAGTACTGCAGGCCGTAGGGCGGATTGCCGGTCTGATAGGAAGTGGTGAGACCTTCGATGGCGGTGAAGAACCGGCCGTAGCCCAGGCGAATGCTGCTGTTTCCCGCGCCACCGGTCAACGCGTGAAGCAGTCCCTTGCCCGCCGATGGAGAGTAAGCGATTCCAATGCGCGGAGAAAAATCGTCTTTAGGCGTAGCGGCAATCGTGGAGGGAATCGTCGAACGGTTGGGGAATTCGTCTCCAGGAAAAACGTAGCCCGCCGGAGCGCCGGGAAACAGCAGAGACTGGTCGCCGGGGATGAAGGTCGCGGTCTCGTTCTTCTCGAGCGCCCACGCCGGAATGTATTCCCAGCGCAGGCCGTAGTTGAGCGTCAGGTTCGGCCGGACGCGCCAGCTATCTTCGCCGAAGAGACCGGCGTAGCGCGAGCGATTGTCGAACTGCGGAGTGTAGGACTGCAAGTATGCATTGGGCAGGCCGATCAGGAAATCGGCAAAGTCGAGGCCGGTCTCGGTTCCGGTGAACTGGAACTCGCCGTTTTCAATCAGATTGACCAACTGTTTCACGTGATCGATGCGTCCCTGGAAGCCAAATTTCAGCGTGTGCTTACCGACGCTCCTGGAGAAATTGTCTTGCAGTTGGTAATTCTGGTTGACCTGGTCGATGGAAAACGGCGTAGTGCCGAACGTGAGAGAGTTAAACGCAACCGTTTCGATTCCTAACGTGCTGGGCGAACCGGGCACGATTCCTCCCTGTGAGGCCGGCAGAAATCCCTGCGAAGCCAGAGTCGGCCCCACGCCGCCGCCGGCTTGTCCGAGATCGTTGAGCGCGCGCATATAGCTAAGGCGAAACTCGTTCACTTCCGAGGAGCCAAGCGTCTTGGTGTCGGCAAGCGCGATCAACTGGGTTTGGCCGTTGGAAAGCGCGTTGAATCCGGGCACAGAAGCGCCTCCCTGTTGGATCGGGTACGGATTGTTCAGGTTGTAATTGTCGATGTGGTAGTAGGCGGAAAGAGCGCCAAAGCGCGAGTTGGCGTCCAGGCGGAGGGCGCCCTTGGCGTCGTTCAAGCGGCTGGCATACGCGGCCGTCGAAAACGTGTCACTCCCCACGTTCGCTTGCGGAATGTACTGCAGAAGATTGAGCGCGGGTGCCGACCATGCTGTTGTTGGAATGACGGCGTTGGGGAATACGCACTGCGCGGAGTTTGTGCATCCCGCGGTGTAATAGGGCTCGCCTTGCGAGACCTGATAGCCCAATCTCTGCGTGAGGATCGAAGCGAAGTAAGCGCCGCTGACAGCACAAGGGCCGATCGAGCCGTTCGAAAGAGGACATTCGCCAAAACCGATCGCCGGGTTCGAGGTTTGATCGAGCAGATTGCCCTGGCGATCTAGTTGCGACGGCACCGGGATATAGCCGGTTTCCTGTCCCTGCACCGTGCGACTACCTTGAAAGTCGCCGAAGAAGTAGACCCTGTCTTTTCGAATCGGCCCGCCGAGCGTGGCGCCGTATTGATTCTGATTCAACTGTGGGCGGGTAGGATCGAAGAATCCGCGCGCGTCCAGGTCAGTGTTGCGCAGAAACTCAAACACCGACCCGTGAATTTGATTGCTGCCCGACTTGGTGACGGCGCTCACCAGGCCACCTGCATACTCGCCGTATTCTGCGTCGAAGTTGCTCGTGAGAACACGGAATTCGGCGATCGAATCCAGATTGGGCACAACTGCAGCTGCGCCTGCCATGGTCTCTTCCACATTCGCGCCGTTGAGGATGAAACCGTTAGCGGATTCTCTCTCGCCGTTGATCGAGAAATTGCCGGGGTTGAGGCCGCCGGAAGGGGCGATCGAACCGAAGCCTCCTGCTCCCCCGGAACTGGCGTTGACGTTGGTTGTGGCCGGATTTACTCCTGCTTGGATCGCGAGCAGATCGGTGTAGCTGCGGCCGTTCAGGGGAACCTCGGTGATCTTTTTGTCGGTGATGGTCTGGCCCATCTCGGTATCGGCTTTTTCCACTTGAACCGAATCGGCTCCCTCGGTGACAACCACGACCTCATCGCGTTCGGCTAGTTGCAGCGCCACATCGACTTCCAGCGCACCGTTCACGTCGACCGCCAAGCCCGTTCGGCGGTAAGGCCGGAATCCCTCGGCCGTGATTTCTAAATCGTATTTGCCGACTGACAGAACCGGGAACGAATAGGCCCCTTGCGCATCGGTAATGGTCGATTGTTTGGCTCCAGTGGCGGAGTTAATGACCATGACCGGTATTCCCGGGATCGCCGCACCAGTTTGATCTTTAACGGTTCCCGTGATCTTGCCGCCCACGTCGGCCACGGCGACTTGAGCCACCAGCAATAGCGCCAAGGGGGCGAGAAAGATTCCCAGTTTCAGCCGATGCATGTCCCTGACTCCTTTTCGGGGTTCTCGATCCGTGAATGTCTCGGGAAAATAAACCGTGAGCCTTCCTAATCCGAGGGCGGCGCCTCCAACATGTTGCTGAGGAAGACGGCACCGTCGCTGACCACAAGTTCTCCGGGCTGCAGGCCAGCGAGAATCTGCACGCGGCCATCAGTGCGCAGGCCGGGCTCGATGACTCGCTGTGTGAATTTGTGGCGATCCGTCGTCACCCATGCCACCATGGTTCCGTCCGGTTCGCGGACGACGCCATTGGCCGGGATCGCAGTGCTTTCCACCGGCGCATGCACGCGAATCACAAAATTCGCGAGCATCCCCGGACGCAATTCGTTCTTCGAGTCGCCGATTTCGGAGCGGATGGTGACCCGATGCGTATTCGGGTCCACCGCCGCGTAGATCTTGGAGACCTTCCCCTGAAACACGCGATCGGGAAAAGCCATCACCTTGACTTGAACCGGTTGTCCCAGATGGAACAGCGGGGCTTCGCTTTCGGGAACATTCGCCAGCATCCATTTAACGGAAACGTTGGCCACCGAGTACGGCGCAGGCGGATTGCCTGGCTGCACCAGCAGTCCTGGCGGGGCGTTGAAGGCCGTGACCTGGCCGGCAATCGGGCTCCGCACCACGAGAGCAGGATCGATCTTGCGCGAGGCGATCATCTGATCGGCTTCCGCCTGCGTCTTGCCAAAGACGAGCACCGCATCGCGTGCGGCTTTGAGCGCACCGTCGGCCGTCTGCTGATCCGACACGGCCTGCTCTTTCTCTCGCTCCGAGACTCCGGGAAGGCCGTTCACTCGCGCCAATTCCTTGTTGGTCAGGTCGAAGGCCGCGGCCGCGCCAATCAGGTTCGATTCGGCTTGGATCAGGTCCGGGCTTTTGATGGTATACAGCGGCTGGTCCTTCTGGACTTGAGCGCCAAGCTCCACCAAGGCCTTGATGATCGTTCCCTGATATGCCGGGAAAACGTCAACCGACAGATCGTCAGCAAAACTGATGGCGCCGACGGCTTCCTTCTCCACCGGAAACAGGTGGCGCCCAACCGGTTCAATCTTGATGGAATTCAACTGGCTCGGCGCCAGCTCGACCGTAGGATCGGGCCCAGCCGACTGGGTCTTCGCCTCCAGACGGGCATTCTCATTCGCAGCCGCCCCGCGACTGCAAGCGGATTCAGTAACGGCCAATGTGAAAACAACAGTCACGACCACAACCACGACAAATACTTTTTTCATCCGCGCACCATAACCCACAGCTTCTGATCGAGCGCAGGCTTCAGGTCCTCTTGGACGAGCTGCGCCAAACCGGCTGCTTCTCATTTCGCGCACCACGACCCTTCCGAGAACGCGCCCTTTGACTTCCTTTCTTTGATATGCGCGCCACAAACTCAACCGCGCCGGCGTACAACAAACCGCAATACAAAAGAACTCCAAATAACCCGACCGCCATCAGGACGTACCGATTCAGCGCCTCCAAGTCCAAGTGCATCCCCAGCCTGCCGTTACGTTCCCGCAAGATCGATTCAAGGGCGCTCACAGCCCCGAAACACACTCACCCGTCTGCTCGACACAGGAAAATGAGCCGCTATGCTTCTTATACCCAGGAAGCGGGAATTGCGGGAGGGACTAAAACAGCCAACGTGGGCAGTATTTCGATTCTCGGTTGGCTGGAATTACATGGCCAATCGTTTGATTGGGCGACGCAAGTGCGGCATCATTGGTTCGCCATTCAATCTTGTGGACAAATCTTTTGATTCGCCTTCTCCCATACCGCCGCGCGTGAGATAACGGAGTTGCAAGCAAGCCCATGCCTCATTTGGAGATCATCTGGGATCAGCGAAATCGGGTGGCTGTTCTCCTGGCCAGTGGCATCCTGGTCGTGGTGATCGCAGTCGTCGATTGGTGGACCACACCCTATATTTCCCTGGGCTTCCTATATCTGTTTCCAATCATGCTCGCCGCCGGGTTCCTGCCCAGGTGGACCACCGTTCTATTAGGCATGGCCTGTGCCCTGCTCAGCGAGCGTTTTAGCAATCTCGATCCAGCCGACGCTCACATTCGGCTGGGATTCGAAGCGCTGGCCTTGTGCGGATGCGGGCTGCTGACATCGGAAGTGCTGCGCAACCGGCGTTTGATCCAGGAGGCGCAGGAACGAACACGGGTTTTGGTGGAAACCAGTCCGGCGGCGATCTTGACCGTCAATGAAAGAGGCTCCATCGAGCTGGCAAATCAGGCTGCCGCTGAGCTCCTGGCCCCGCGCGATGGCACCCTGATCGGGGAACCAATCGCTGCTTTCCTGCCCGAACTGCATCGCGCGTTGCGCCCGGAAGAAGGCCCGCAGTTCCGGGCGTCGATGCAATGCCGCGGGCATCGCGGCAATGGCGAATCGTTTCTCGCCGAAGTGTGGTTCTCCAGCTATAAAGAAGGTAAAACGGCCAAGCTGGCCGCCATCATCGCGGACGTCAGCGAAGAGCAAACTGTGCCGCCGGGAACGAGTGCCGGCTCATTAGACCTGAGGGACCGGCCGTCACTGAACAGCCGCGAACTCGATGCCTTGCGCCTGGTCGTTCAGGGATCGTCGAACAAAGAGATTGCCTCGCGCATGAGCATTTCAGAAAGCGCAGTCAAGAACACCCTGCAGCAATTGTTCGGCAAGACCGAAGTCCGCACTCGCAGTCAACTGGTGCGCGTGGCGCTCGAGCGTTACAGGGACCTCCTCTAGACAGCCAACCCGCGCGCGCAGCGCCGCATATAACGTGTAGTAGAATAAAGGAGCAGCTCAGTCGGGGAGTGGCTCAGCCTGGTAGAGCACCTGGTTCGGGACCAGGGGGTCGGAGGTTCAAATCCTCTCTCCCCGACCA
>Ga0187782_10001960_pt1 | contig 15122 bp, 13 predicted proteins | sample 0715_SJ02_MP15_2_FD_132454 | JGI IMG/M metagenome (GOLD analysis project Ga0187782, IMG submission 132454) | Tropical peat soil microbial communities from peatlands in Department of Meta, Colombia - 0715_SJ02_MP15_20_MG | ecosystem: Environmental > Terrestrial > Soil > Wetlands > Peat | place...
GGGGGCCACGTCCGTCGTCGTTTCCGTCAGGCTGTCCGCGAGCGCCATGATGGCGCGGACGAACGGCTTGTTCGCTTCCCGGGCTTGCCGGTCGTACGCGGCGAGGGAACGCTGATATTTGGCGAGCCACGCCCCGCGATCCAAAAATTGGTGCGTTCCCAATTCGACCGCGGTTTCCGTGCCTCCGTCCCACATGGCGGCCACGTCTTCGAGAGCGTGGTCATGAAATCTCTTGGTGATGACCGGCATTTGTCCGATCAGAATTGCGCGCAATATCCGCATCGGACTCGAATACGGCCAATTTGCGCTTTGCGGTGGATTGATATTGAACAGAAATTGGGGCGAGGCCGCGTTGTACTGTGCCGAGAGATAGTCCGGGGATACCGGATCATCGTGAACATACAGCCGAGAAATATTCCCTGCCGGACTTGCGTTGGTGGCAGTGACCTTCATAAAGGGCAGGTATTTGGAGACGAAATCGCGCGTGAAGCCCTTCTTGAACGGAATGTATTTGTAGACCGGGAGGAACCAGCCGATGCGCCGGAACGTTCGAATCAGCTTTCGCGTAATCCGCCTGCGGTAGCGCGTGCGTGTTCCCGTCATCGTGAAGCCGACCGGCAGATTGCGCAAGCGGTTCTGCACTGTCGCCGAAAGCGGGCCGATTTCCGGATATACCAGGAGGGGCGTGGTCAGTTGCGGGCCGAACTTGGCCAACGCCTCGGCTATCGTGGGCAGAATGGGAGGATGTATCGCGACCAGCAGATCGCAATGTTCCAAAGCGCGCAAAAAGCCGAGATAGCGCATGCGCGTATAGGACGGCGTGCCGCCAAATAACGTTCCCAGCGCGTCGGTCAGCAGCATCCGCCAGTCTCGTAGACTGCCGAAGAAATTGAAGGTTTTGATCAGTTCAACGCCAAAGAGCGTGATCGGTGTGATGAACTCCGTGGCAATGATGACGATTTTGGTATTGGGATAGAGTTCCTTCATCTTCTTGACAGCAACCGAGTCTGAAAACCGCGAAAACTCATCTATTATGATGTTGACGCTGTCTTTCCTGACGCTTCGGGTCAGACTGACGGAAAATTCCTCGGAGAGGCAACTGTAGAGACTGTAAACAATCTCGTGGATACCCGCCAAAGACGTGTGGTTGCCGACCGCGATATAGACCTGTTTCGGCATGCGTCCTCGCAAACAACCGCTCGACCCGCTTCATCTGCCGGCGCTCGCAACCGCTTCCGACCACGCCGCAGCAACCGGTTTGTCTACAATCTCCCGATATCGAGCGCAACGGGCGGGTTTAACAGCCCGGGAAGTGGGTCCGCGACCGCCGTTCAGCGGCGTTGGCGCGGACGGTTCAAGGCCACGACGGCATCGGGTTCGGCCGGTGAAACTGCCGGCGCAGCAAGTGGAAGGTTCCCGGCAAGGGCCTTGATGGCACGGACAAAGGGTCTGTTCCCCGCTTCCGCGAGCTCGTCGTATGCGGAGATGGAACGCACGTAGGTGTCCAGCCAGCCGTCGCGGTCGCGAATTGTGAATGCCGCCAGATCGAGCGCGCCATTGCGGCTCGTGTCCCACAGCAACGCTACGTCCTCCAGCGGATGGTCACGGAACCTCTTGGTTACGACCGGAATCTGCCCGAGCAAAATCGCGCGCAGAATTCGCATCGGACTCGAATACGACCATTTCGCGCTCTGCGCCGGATTGAGGTTGAACAGGTATTCCGGATAGATCGAGTTGTAGGCCAGATGGAGCTCATCGAGCACGGAACTCGCCACCGGCGGTTGTTCGAATGGAACGTGTTTGAAGACCGGCCCGGACCAGCCGAGGAGCTCGAACGTATCGATCAGCTTGCGTGTAATTGCCGCTCGATAGCGGGTCATCGTGCCGGTCATGGTGAATCCGATCGGCAGCGTCCGCAGGCGGTTCTGCTGTTGAACGGTGAGCGGGCCGATCTGCGGATAGACCAAAAGCGGCGGTGCGGCGCGACTTGCGCACTGGCTGAGCAGCTCGGATGCCCCGGGAAGAATTCCGACGTGAACGGCAACGACAAGATCGCAATGCTTCACCGCCTCGACAAACCCGAGATATCGCTGCCGCATGTAGGAGGGCGCGCGGCGGCGCAGGGAACGGACGCCATCGGTCAAAAGCGTAAGCCAGTCGTCCATGCGGCCGAAAAAGTTAAAGGTCCTGAAGAGCTCGACGCCGAATAGCGAAACCGGAGTGATGAATTCCGTAGCAACAAGAACGAGCTTGGTGTCGGGATAGAGTTCCTTGGTCTGTTTCATGGCGGTCGCATCAGACAGCAACGAAAACTCGTCGATTACGACGTTGATCGCATTGTTCTTGATATTCGAGCTTATGCGAACTGAAAGGGATTTCGTCAGCGAGCTTTGCAGGCTGTGCACGATTTCCTGAATACCCAGGATCGACCTGTGATTGCCGACGACGATATATATCGGCTCGCCGTCGCGCTGGTCCGGTCCTTCCATCTGCCTCGCCGCCCCAAAGACCGAATGATATTGATTTGGCCTGCCAGTCGGGGTCTTGTACTGAGAAGAAATATCGGCGGTCTTTTAGCGTGCCAACTCGTTCGGCGCAACGCGCGTCGGCGCGTGCGGTCTGCGGCGTCGCGCGGCAAGCCGCAAAGGAGCGCTTCCGGGCCTAAAAGCCGCCTTTTCGGGCATCGGCGCCGCTGGCGACGGCGTTAACGCTGATAGCGGGCGAGAATCTCGTCCACCGTGCCGGTCGCGATGATCTCGCCGGTGCCGAGCAACACGGCGCGATTGCAGATCGAGCGCAACAGCTGGGCGCGGTGCGAGGCCATCACCAGAATGTTTGATCGTTCGACCAGCTCGTGCAAACGTCGATTGGCACGGCTGAGGAATTTCTCGTCGCCGGCGGCGATCCACTCGTCCATCAGTAAAATCTCGCTGCTCAGCGTGGTCGCGATGGAGAACAACAGCCGCAGCATCATGCCGCTGGAGTAGGTCTTGGTCGGCAGATCCAGGAACTCCCCGAGTTCGGAAAATTCGCAGATCTCGTCGATCCGCTCGGATATCTCGGCCCGGGTCAGCCCCATCAGAAGCCCGCGCAGCACGATGTTCTCGCGGCCGGTCGCCTCCTCGTCGGCGCCGAGCGAAATGTCGAACAGGGGAACGCGCCGCCCTTGTACGGAAATTTTGCCGGATGTCGGCTTGTAAATGCCGGCGAGCACCCGCAGCAGCGTCGATTTGCCGGCACCATTCTGTCCGATCAACGCCAAACGGTCGCCGTCGTTCACCGAGAGCGAGACGTGACGCAGCGCGCGCACGATCGTGCGGTCGTCCTCGGCGCGGTTGCCGATGAGCCCGCCCACCGTCGTGCGCAAGACCGACTTTTTGAGCGAGCGAGCCGAGCCCTGGTAGAGGACGAAATCGACGCCGAGGTCCTCCAGCGTTATGGATGCCATCAATGCACCATTTTCTGTGTGGCGAAGGCGGTCGTCCGATCGCGGTGTCGCATTCCGTCGGTCAGAGCCAGTAGGCAACGCGGTAGCCGTAGCGGTCGTAGAACGCCAGGCCGCTCGCCAGCGAAAGCAGCGTGCAGCCGATTGCGATCAGCCATTGCTGCGGCTGCGGCATCTGGTTCAACAACGGGCCGCGGACAACTTCGATGATGCTGAACAACGGATTGAATTCGACCACCCAGTGATGGCTGCCGAGCGCGCTCGGCAACCACATGATCGGCGTGATGAAGAACACCAACTGCAGAACCGATGCCACGATCTGCGGGATGTCGCGAAAGCGCGTGCACAAAACGCCGAACAGCAGCACGACGCCGAGCACGAAGGCGACCATCAACGCATAACCGACCAACGACAACAACAGGATCGGCGACAGTTCCCAGCGGAAGAAGAGCCAGACCGCGAAAACGATCAGGAAGTTGTGCAGAAACATCACGATGTTCCGCCACAGCAATCGGAATACATAGATCGGCAACGGGATGGTGTAGGCCTTGATGAAGCCGGCCGCGCCGATAAAGACCGAGCAACCCTCGTTGACGCTGGTATTGAAGAAATTCCAGGTAATGATGCCGATCGCGAGTGCCGGCAGATATGCCGACAAGTCTTGCCGCAGCAAGCCGGAATATAGCAAGCCGATCGCCAGCACCGTAACGCCGGTGCTGAGCGTCAGCCAGAACGGGCCGAGTATCGTGCGCCGGTAGCGGAACCTGATATCGGCCCATCCGAGCGTGCGCCACAAATCATGGCGTTCGACCGTGGCGGCGATATCAACGAAAGCTTGGGATGCCATAAAGCCGGTGCTCGGACCTGAGTTTGGCCGGTTTCGGCGGGATAGCCGGATTGGCATCATGCTGTCAAATGCACGTGCCAAACGCAGCGCGCAGCCGGACGCTGGACGGCGAATTTAGAGCGTCTAGACTTCAGATCATCACTCTGCTGGTAAAGCTTGCGACCAGACGGTGGGCCGCGGGAAAACAAGTTGCGCAGGCTCCCGAGGCGTTATAGCGGTAACCGGGATCGTGGCTGGAGGCAATGTGCAACGCAAGATTCTGATAATGGGGCTGCCGGGCGCCGGTAAAACGACGCTGGCCGTTGCGCTGGCGCCGCTTCTCAATGCGGTGGTGTTCAATGCGGACGCCGTGCGCGCCAATCTTTCGCGCGATCTCGGCTTCAGCCATGAGGATCGCGTCGAGCATGCGCGTCGCATGGGGTGGATGTGCGACCGCGTCATCGAAGCCGGCGGCACCGTGATCGCGGATTTCGTCTGTCCGACCGAGCAGACTCGTGCCGCGTTCGGTGAGGCCTTTACGATCTGGGTTGACCGCATCGAAGCCGGCCGCTTCGAGGACACCAATCGAATGTTCCGGCCACCCGGCCATTACGACATGCGCGTCGGCGCCGAAGGTACGCCGCAATATTGGGCCGAGCAGGTGTTCGCCCGGCTGCGCCCTTCCTTCGATCCGCAAAAGCCGACAGCGCTTTTCGTCGGGCGCTTCCAGCCGTTTCATGGCGGCCACCAACGCCTGATCGAGGAGGGCTTGCGCCGGGTCGGACAGGTGTGCATCGCGGTACGCGACACGCACGGCCTCGACGACAAGAATCCGTTGCCCTTCTTTACCGTCAAGCAGCGAATCGAGACGGCGCTGTCGGTGCATGCGGGGCGCTTCGTGGTCGTGCCCGTCCCCAACATCACCAACGTCTATTACGGACGCGACGTCGGCTACACGGTCGAGCGAATTGTGCTCGACGAGACGACTGAGGCAATTTCCGCCTCGAAGGTGCGGGCCCTGAGCGCCGCTCCGTGACCGGGTTTTTTGCGCGACGTTTCGGGTAGCGTTCACGCGCGATGGCGCGAGGTGGTGACGCGAGGTGGTGACCACACGAGCAAATTGAGCGCCTTGCGCGGGTAGCGCGATGGGTGGTCCGACTACAAACGTGCGCCCACCGGTGCCGGCAGCGGAGATCGACAGCCAATGCTCATCGATGACGTCGGTTTGTGGTGCCAGATCGACCGCGCCGCCGCGGACGGCGGGCCGGCGTTGTTCCTCGACCGCGACGGTGTCATCGTGGTCGATACGCATTACCTTGGCCGCGCCGCGGACGTGCGCTTGCTCGACGGGGCGGCCGCCGCGATCGCCCGCTGCAATGCGTTGCGCGTTCCGGTCGTGGTGGTGACCAATCAGGCCGGGATCGCGCGCGGTTATTATGACTGGGAAGGATTTCAGGCCGTACAGGCGACGCTGTCGCGCGCGTTGGCGGCGCACGGCGCCCATCTCGACGCCGTGCTGGCCTGTGCTTACCACGCGGAAGGTTGCGGACGCTTGCGCGTCGCCAGCCATTCCTGGCGCAAACCCAGCCCGGGTATGATCGTTGCGGCCGCAGGCCGCATGAATGTGGACCTGTCGCGTTCCTGGATCGTGGGCGACAGCGTCAGCGATCTTGCGGCCGGGCTCGCCGCCGGGCTGGCCGGAGGCACTTTGCTGGCGACCGCGTCCTCCGCGCAACAGCAAGCCCGGTCGCTGGCCACCCGGCGCTTCGTCGTGGAGACGGCGCCCGGCCTGGGCGATGCGGTCGCCGCGCTCATCGAGCGCGGTATCCTGACCGAACCGCGCCCTGTTGCTTGACAGACAATGACTTTTTCCTATGGTCCGCGCGCATGGGGTTTGCAGGGTCCATGGAGTCAGCGCCAATCTTCGATCGTGTCGACGTTCGCTCGCTGTTCGGCCGCAATAGGTCCGCTCTGCGCGAGGCCGGCGTGCGATCGCGCGAAAGCGACGACATGAAGCCATTGACGCAACTCGACGCGCTGGAAGCCGAGAGCATTTACATACTTCGCGAGGTTGCTGCCGAGTGCCGCAACCCCGTCTTGCTCTATTCGATCGGCAAGGATTCGTCGGTGCTGCTTCACCTCGCCGGCAAGGCGTTCCATCCGGGACGCATTCCGTTCCCGCTCCTGCACATCGATACGACCTGGAAGTTTCGCGCCATGATCGCATTTCGCGATCGTCGCGTCGACGAACTCGGACTGCGGCTCATCGTCCACACCAACCACGAGGGCCTGGCTGCCGGCGTCGATCCGTTCGCGAGCGGCTCCCGCCTCTACACCGACGTGATGAAGACTCAGGCGCTGAAGCAGGCGTTGGATTTGCACGCCTTCGATGCCGCAATCGGCGGCGCGCGGCGCGACGAGGAAAAATCGCGCGCCAAGGAGCGCGTCTTTTCGCTGCGCGCGCCGCAGCATCGCTGGGATCCGCGGCGACAGCGGTTGGAGCCGTGGCGGCTCTACAACGCGCGGCTCAAGCCGGGCGAGACGGTGCGCGTGTTTCCGTTGTCGAATTGGACCGAACTGGACGTCTGGCGATACATAGAGCGCGAAAACGTTCCCATCGTGCCGCTCTATTTCGCCGCCGAGCGGCCGGTGCTGCGCCGCGACGGAGTCTGGATCATGCGCGATGACGAGCGCCTGGCCTTGCAGCCGGGCGAGATCGTGGAAACGCGCAGCGTCCGCTTTCGCACCTTGGGTTGCTATCCGCTGACCGGCGCCATCGACAGCCGCGCCGCTTCGGTGCCGGAGATCATTTCCGAGCTTACCCAGTTTCGCCGTTCCGAGCGCGAAGGGCGCGTCATCGATCATGATGCAGCGGGTTCGATGGAGCAGAAGAAGCGCGAGGGTTACTTCTGATGCACGAACCCGTCGTCCTGGGTGGTGGGATCGCCGGCTACGGCGAGGATCGAAGCGTCGCGCCGCCGCTCGCGTCAAGCCCGGCGCGCGACCTGCTGCGCTTTGTCATCTCCGGGTCTGTCGATGACGGAAAATCGACGTTGCTGGGCCGTCTGTTGTATGATTCCGAACGCCTTCCCGAGGATGAGTTGGCGGCGCTGACCAAAGACTCGGCGCGCTACGGCAGCCGCGGCAACGACATCGATTTCGCGCTTCTGGTCGACGGGCTCGCCATGGAGCGCGAGCAGGGCATCACAATCGATGTCGCCTATCGCTATTTCGCGACTCGGCGTCGCGCGTTCATCGTCGCTGACACGCCGGGCCATGAGCAATACACGCGCAACATGGCAACCGGTGCTTCCACGGCCGATGTGGCGGTGATTCTCGTCGATGCCCGCAAGGGTCCGCTGGCTCAGACCCGCCGTCATCTGTTCATCGTGTGGATGCTGGGCATCCGGCACGTGCTGATAGCCGTCAACAAGATGGACCTCGTCGGTTACGCCCGCGAGCAATTCGATTCCGTCGTCCGCGACTGCCGCGCATCGGCGGCGCGGCTCGAGCTTGCCACTCTCGACTTCGTTCCGATCTCGGCGACGCGCGGCGACAATGTCGTCGACGGGTCGTCGGCGATGCCGTGGTATCGCGGACCTTCTCTCTTGCGCTATCTCGAGACGATCGCGGTCGGGGATGACAGAACCGCGGCGCCGTTGCGTTTTCCCGTGCAGTGGGTGAGCCGCCCGAATGCGGAGTTTCGCGGCTACTGCGGCATGATCGCAAGCGGCGCTGCCGCTCCGGGCATGAACGTGATCTGTCATCCGAGCGGTCTGGCGACAGCGATCAAGGAGGTTTTCATCGGTGACGAACCGGTCCCGCGCGCCCGCGCCGGGCAGTCGGTTCTCCTTACCTTGACAGCCGACATCGACGTGGCGCGCGGCGACGTCATGGTTTCGGACGTTGCCGCGGTCGCTCTGGTCAGCAAAGCGCGGGTCCATCTCTTCTGGGCGGGCGATCAGCCGCTGCGTCAGGGCCAGACTTTCATCGCCCGATTGGGCACGAGCACCGCGACCGCCGTGGTCGCGGCCATCGATTACGTCATCGATGTCCTCGACTATGACCGCGCGCCTGCGGAGACCGTCGAGGCCAACGGCCTTGCCACCATCACGATCGCGTTCGACCGGCCGATGCCGCTGGTGCCGTATGCCGAGTGCCGCGAGCTGGGCGGTTTCATTCTCATCGACCGGATGACCTATGACACGGTGGCCCTCGGGTTGATCGTGGCCGCGGCCGAGGACCCGCGCAAAGCCGAGCCGAGCGAGACCTCCCGGGTGGCGAGCACCTGGCGCACACGGCGCGATCGTGCCTTAGGCTGGCTGCGCCAGACACCGGAGCAGCCGCGGCGCAGCTTGGTCAAGGCATTGACTTGGCGGATTACGGGAGGGCTCGACACCTTCATTCTGGTGCTGCTGTTCGGTGGAAGCGCCAAAATCGCGGCGGCAATCGGTGGCGGCGAGCTTGCGACCAAACTGCTTCTCTATTACGGGCACGAGCGGATTTGGGCTCGAATCAGGTTCGGCTTGCGGTGGCCTCCCTCCACGCGCGGCGAAAGGCCGGAAATCCGGCCGGACAATCCGCCAACAAAAGCGCCTGATCGTCGCGCATAACCGAGGGCGCGAAGGCGAGTATTTGCTTCGCCCTCACGTCGCCCCCACTGGAAAGGCAAATGCGGGGTCCTGTTCTGGTTACCGGGGCTGCCGGCTTCATCGGTTTTCATCTCGCGCGCCGGCTGACCGCGGAGGGTTGGAGCGTTTGGGGTATCGACAGCCTCAACGACTACTATGATCCGCGTCTCAAGCAGGCCCGTCTCGCCGAGCTTGCGACGAACGCGAATTTTCACTTTGAGAGATGCGACGTCGCCGACCGTGAGGCCATGACGAGATTGTTCGCGGCAGAGAAATTCTCAACGGTGGCTCACCTTGCGGCGCAGGTCGGCGTCGCCTATTCGGCCGTCGATCCCTACGCGTATGTCGATGCCAATCTCGTCGGCTTCGCCAACGTTCTGGAAGGCTGCCGGCATTCGCAGTGCCGGCATCTGCTGTATGCGTCGTCATCCTCGGTCTATGGCGCCAACCAGGGCCGGCCGCTGCGCGTCTCCGACCGCGTCGATCGACCATTGAGCCTGTACGGCGCCAGCAAGAAAGCCAATGAATTGATGGCTCATGCCTATTCTCACCTGTACGGCATGCCGACGACGGGCTTGCGCTTCTTTACCGTGTACGGGCCGTGGGGTCGTCCGGACATGGCGGTATGGCTTTTCACCGACGCGATATTCGCTGGGCTGCCGCTGCGGCTCTACAATTTCGGCCGCATGCGCCGTGATTTCACCTATATCGATGACGTCGTCGAGGCGACGGTGCGGCTGATGGAAGCGCCGCTCGCCGGCGCCGCCCCGCGACCGGTCGATGAACAGCCCGCGACGCCGTATCGGATTTACAACGTCGGCAACGGTCAGCCCGTCGAAACGGCGGAACTCGTTCGTATCCTGGAAGAGATCATCGGCAGGCGTGCGATCTGCGAATTATTGCCGATCCGAGCGATCGACGTGCCGGAAACCTACGCCGACAGCTCCGACCTCGAACGCGCAACCGGCTTCATTCCCGCGACGCCGCTGCAGGTCGGGCTGAAGTCCTTCGTGCAATGGTTCCGCGACTTCCGCTGCGTCGCGAAGTAATCGCGCCAAGCGGGGGGATGCATCCGGCGGGTGATCGGGCGACGATGCACTGTGCCGGATAACAAGCGGTGGCTGCGTCGGTTGGACTTCGACGCTTCGTGCATCATGTCAGTGTTTGACATCGTTCACGGTAGCGGGCAAGGCTCTCGCGGGCACTGTCGGCTGCGCAGTTCGGGGTCATGACAAAATCGGTTCTCGGCATTATCGGTGGCTCCGGCATCTACGATTTGCCAGGTCTCGAGATGGTGCAAACGAAAGTGCTGAGCAGCCCGTGGGGGCAGCCTTCCGCGCCGTTGTTGACCGGAGAAATCGTCGGTTTGCCGATCGTCTTTCTGTCGCGTCATGACAAGGGGCATCGACTGTCGCCATCCGATATAAATTATCGGGCCAATATCGACGTGCTCAAACGGGCGGGCGTCACCGACCTGGTCTCACTGTCGGCCTGCGGGTCGTTCAAAGAGGAACTGCCGCCCGGCACGTTTGTTCTCATCGACCAGTTTGTCGACCGCACGCACAAGCGCGAGAGTTCGTTTTTCGGCACCGGCTGCGTGGCGCACGTCTCGATGGCGCATCCGGTGTCCCCGCGGCTGCGCATCCATCTCGCCGAGGCCGCCAGGGCCGAGGGCATCAACGCGGTGCGCGACGGCACCTATGTGTGCATCGAAGGACCGCAATTCTCGTCGCTGGCCGAAAGCCTGACCTACAAGAGCCTCGGCTACTCGGTCATCGGCATGACCAATATGCCGGAGGCAAAGCTCGCGCGCGAGGCGGAGATTTGCTACGCCACGGTGGCCATGGTCACGGATTTTGACTGCTGGCACCCCGACCACGATGCGGTCAGCGTGCAGGACGTGATCAAGGTGCTGGTCGGCAATGCCGAGCAGGCGACGCGGCTGGTCGCGCGGCTCGCCCGCGACTTTCCGCGCGAGCACGAGCCGTGCCCGATCGGCTCCGATCGCGCACTCGACAACGCCTTGATTACCGCGCCGGAGGCCCGCGATCCGAACTTGCTGAAGAAGCTCGACGCCGTCGCCGGCAGGGTGCTGCGGCGCTGAGCATCACCGCGATCAGCTCCGACTACTGCGACAGCAACTCGGGCCTGAATTGGGCGCGCCGGCTGATAATTTTGCCCGCCACCATGAATGCGCCGTCGCCCGTATAGTGCAGGGTCTCGGGATAACGCGGCGAGGACGCCACGTGCGCTTTGACCACCTCGAATATGAAGAAGTTGTATTTGTCGATCAGCGTCCCGTCCGCGAGCTTGCATTCGAAGTTGGCGTAGCATTCGCGGATCAGTGGCGCCGTCACGCGTTCCGCCCGCTCGGCCGTCAGCGCGAACTTCGCGAACTTGTCGATCTCCGCGCCGGACGTATTGCCGATGCCGACGACCTCGTCGACCAGCGCCGTCGTCGGCAGGTTGATCACGCATTGCCTGCTGCGCCGTATCAGCTCGAAACTATGATTGCCTGACGCGATCATGCAGCCGACCAGGGATGGCGTGAATTCCATCACCGTGTGCCATCCCATGGTCATGATGTTTCGTGCCCCGCCCAAGGCCGAGGTCACCAGCACGATCGGGCCCGGTTCGAGATAGCGACGGACTTGCCATACCGGCAAGTCCAGCTTGCGATAGTGCCGCCGCGCCGGCCTGCTGCTCATTTGCGCAGCCCCTCCACCAGGGCCTTGTGAAAGATATCGGGGGCCTGAATTTGCGGCGCATGTCCGAGATCGGGGAACTCGACGAGCTGCGCGCGCGGCATGCGTGCTGCTGCCGCCTTCGCCAGCGTCGGATAGTCGCCCAAGGTGGCGCGAACCTCCGGCGGTGCGAGGTTCTTGCCGAGTGCGGTCGTATCCTTGTCGCCGATCATCAGCAATACTGGCACGGAGATCTTCTCGAACTCGTAGAACACCGGCTGGGTGTAAATCATGTCGTAAATCAGGGCCGAATTCCAAGCGACGATGTTGCGGCCCGGCCCCCGATACAGGCCCGCCAGCATCTGCACCCAGCGCTCGTATTTCGGCTCCCAGGTGCCGGCATAGTATGTCGCGCGCTCGTAGCTGCGGATGCTCTCCGCTGTTGTCTTAAGCTCGCCGCGGTACCACGCGTCGACGCTTTGCCAGGGAACGCCTTTCGCCTTCCAGTCCTCCAGCCCGATCGGATCGACGAGCACGAGCTGGTCCACCTCGTCCGGGTACATCAGGGCGTACCGCAGTCCGAGCATTCCGCCGGTCGAATGGCCGATGATCGTTGCACGGCTCAATCCGAGCGACGCGAGCAGCGCGCGGGTATTGCCGGCGAGTTGTTGGAAGCTGAACTGGTAATGCGCAGGCTTGGTCGATTTGCAGAAACCGATCTGATCGGGTGCAATGACCCGAAAACCGGCGTCGCGCAGAACGGCAATCGCATCCTGCCAGGTCGCGGCGCAAAAGTTCTTGCCGTGAAGCAGCACGGCGACCTTGCTGTTCGGTGCCGCTGGGCTCACGTCAAGGTATGCCATGTCCAGGGCGTCGCCCTGGGACGTGAAGGAGAAGTAGGATATGGGCCAAGGGTAGTCGAAACCTTGCAATTGCGGCCCGTAAGCCCGATCGTCATCGTCGGCTGAGGCAGAAGCGAACGCGCCCAAGATGGCGGCGGCCAGAGTCAACAGAAACGGAACGGCGGAGAAGCGCATGAGGCGGCCCTTCGAATATATGAAATATAAACGTCCCGGCGCCGACGCATATGCGTTTGAGGTAAAACCGAAGCGGCTTTCCGGGAAATCGACTGGAAGAGGCAATTTGGGCCGGCTTTGCGGGCAGTAAGCCTTTGCAGCAAAACGTGTTCGAGTTCCTGGCAGGACCGGGTCGCCAGTGGCCTTCGAGCATGCTAGGGAAGGCCAGGTGAGCGAGTCGAGGGACCCTTGAAGTCATGGGTGAGGCAGTAGGGGTGGGTGCGGACGGGGTGTTGAGAATTGGCGTGGTCGGCGTGGGCGTGATGGGTAGCAACCATGCGCGCGTGCTCGCCGAGCTGCCGGGCATAAAGCTGGTGGGCATTGCCGATCCCGACCGCAAGCAGAGAGATTTCGTCAGCAAGGCGCTCGGCTGTCTCGCATTTGCCGATGTCGACGAATTGCTGCGCGGCGGCGTCGACGCCGTCACCATCGCGGCGCCGACGCACTTGCATCATGAACTGGCGCTCGAATGCATCTCGCGCGGCGTACATCTTTTGGTCGAGAAGCCGATCGCTCCCACGGTGGAGGAAGGACGCGCCATCGTCACGGCCGCCCGCCGTGCCGGCGCGACACTGATGGTCGGCCACGTCGAGCGCTTCAATCCGGCGGTCGAGTCCATCAAGCGGGCCATCAAGGATCAAGACATCCTGTCGATCGCCATCACCCGCGTCGGTCCCTTCCCGCCGCGCATGTCGAATGTGGGGGTGGTGATCGATCTTGCGGTCCACGACATCGACCTCATCCGCTGGTTTACGGATTCGGAGATCGTCGAAATTCAACCGCAGCTGTCGAGCGCTGTCGCCGAGCGCGAGGATATCGCGCTGTTGCAGTTCCGCACCGCGTCGGGCGTGCTCGCACACATCAACACCAACTGGCTCACCCCGTTCAAGGCGCGCACCATTCACGTGGCCACCCGCGACAAATATTTGATCGGAGATTTGCTGACGCTGCAGGTCACCGAATGCTTCGGCTTCCAGCCCGACGGCAGCTATTCGATGCGGCACCTGTCGGTCGGCTATGCCGAGCCGCTGCGCACCGAGCTCTTGGCATTTGTCAGCGCCATCCGCAGCAGCCGCCCGCCGGCGGTCACGGGCGAGGAGGGGGTCGCAAGCCTCGAAATCGCCATACGTTGCCTGGACACGCACGCGGTGCGGTCGAGCGCGGCCCGGCACAAGGGCCCGCGACGCGCGGTCGGTTGACCGCACGCCCACGGCATATGATCGAGCCGGGAATGATGTCATGAATCAACACGCCCGCGTTGACGAAAGGGCGATCGCTTTTATCGATGTCGCGGCCCAGCGCCGCCGCCTCGGCGCCGCCGTCGATGAGGCGATCTCCCGCGTGCTCGCCCACTGCCAGTTCATTCAGGGGCCCGAAGTATTCGCGCTCGAGGCGGAGCTCGCCGCGTTCTGCGGCGCGCGGCACGCCGTCGCCTGTTCGAACGGAACCGACGCGCTGCGTCTCGTGCTGCTGGCCTGGGGAATCGGCCGCGGCGATGCGGTGATCTGCCCCGCCTTCACCTACCGGGCGACGGCCGAAGCCGTGGCGCTGTCCGGCGCTACGCCGGTCATGGCCGACGTCGACAACGAAACCTTCAATCTCGATCCGACGAGCTGCGAGCGCGCAGTGGCTACCGCGCGAAAGCTCGGGCTTGTTCCGCGCGCCATCATGCCGGTCGACCTGTTCGGCTTGCCGGCCGATCACGATGCCATCGCCGCGATTGCCGCCGCTCACGGCATGCTCGTGCTCGACGATGCCGCGCAGGCTTTCGGTGCGACTTACAAAGGCCGCAGGCTGGGCATGTTCGCGGCCGCCACGGCGACCAGTTTCTTTCCCGCCAAGCCGCTCGGCTGCTATGGCGATGGCGGCGCAATCTTCACCGACGACGATGCGCTCGCCGCGCGGCTGCGGAGCCTGCGTACACATGGCGAAGGGGCGGACAAAACCGACGCCATGCACATTGGCCTCACCGCTCGCCTGGACACGATCCAGGCAGCCGTGCTGCTGGAGAAACTCAAGATCTTTGCGGAGGAAATCGTTGCGCGTAACCGCGTGGCGCAGCGATATGGCGAGGGTCTCGGACGCATCGTGACGGTACCGCGCCTTACCAGCGAGTCGACCTCGGTCTGGGCGCAATATACGATCCAGGTTGCGGGTGGGCGGCGTGACGCACTTGCCGTTGCGCTTAAGGCGCAGGGGATTCCCACGGCGATTCATTACGCCAAGCCGCTGCACTGCCAGGTGGCCTATCGGGGCTTCCCGGTCGCCGAGGGTGGCCTGCCGGTGAGCGAGCGGCTTGCCGCGCAAGTGATCAGTCTGCCGATGCACGCCTATCTCGACCAGCCGGTCCAGGACCGTATCATTGCCGCGGTTCGCCGTGCGCTGGCGAGCTAGTGTCCCGATTCCGAAGTTCGCATCATTGTGCGGCAGCCTCGTTTGCGAACTTCGGAATCGAAGGAC
>Ga0187782_10001962_pt1 | contig 15115 bp, 9 predicted proteins | sample 0715_SJ02_MP15_2_FD_132454 | JGI IMG/M metagenome (GOLD analysis project Ga0187782, IMG submission 132454) | Tropical peat soil microbial communities from peatlands in Department of Meta, Colombia - 0715_SJ02_MP15_20_MG | ecosystem: Environmental > Terrestrial > Soil > Wetlands > Peat | place...
GAGGTCGAGAGCGCCTACCGCGCGCTCGGCTACGTTCTCCCGGCCACGAACGACCAGGGCAACCCCATGGTCAGCATGTTCGCGCGCAAAGCCCCCTACCACTACGGCTGGGACTGGGGGCCGCGCCTCGTGACGAGCGGCATATGGCGTCCCATGGCAATCGATGCCTGGGACGGCGCTCGAATCGACGACGTGTACGTGGCCCAGGAAGTCCTGTCGGACGATCTGGCCACGCTTCGGGTTCGCGTCGCCGTGGCGGCTTGCGGCAGCTCGCACGCCGCCTTGCGCGTGACGGTGGAAGGGACTGACGCGACCCGGGACGTGGATGCAGACCTCCGCGACGGGTGCAGCGAGCTGGAATCGTACGTGACGATCCACCGCCCGCGGCGCTGGTGGCCCAACGGTCTCGGAGAGCCGCATCTCTACCGGGTGAAGGTCACTCTGCGGATCGACGGCCGCGAGGTCGATTCGCGGGCGATCCGCATCGGACTGCGGTCGCTGGAGGTCGTGCACCGGGCCGACGCCGACGGGAAGAGCTTTGCCCTCCACGTGAACGGGGCGCTGACGTTCATGAAAGGCGCCAATTACATACCGCAGGACAGCTTTCCGTCCCGCCCGAGCGACGATCGCTATCGCGACCTGCTCGAATCCGCCGCGCGATCGAACATGAACATGCTCCGCGTCTGGGGCGGCGGAGTGTACGAAGACGATCGGTTTTACGATCTATGTGACGAGCTCGGGATCCTGGTGTGGCAGGATTTCGTGTTCGCTTGCAGCATGTACCCCGGCGACGAAGAGTTCGTGGAGAACGTGCGCCAGGAGGCGATCGAAAACGTCCGGCGCCTGCGCAATCATCCGTGCCTTGCGCTCTGGGCGGGGAACAACGAAATCGAAGTCGCCTGGCGGCGCTGGGGGTGGCAGGAGAAATTCGACCTGTCGGTCGAAGCGCAGGCGAAGATTTGGCGAAGCTACGAGCGCATCTTCCACGAGACGCTCCCGACCGTGACGAAGCAGCACGATCCGGCGCGTTTCTACACGCGCAGCTCACCCAGCGCCAACGACGACGGGATCATTCCCGACACGGTGGGCTTCGGCGACATGCACTACTGGGGCGTTTGGCACGCCGAGCGTCCCTACACGGACTACGCGAACAACGTCTCGCGCTTCATGAGCGAATACGGATTCCAGTCCTTTCCCGAGATCGAGACCGTGGCGCGCTACGCCCTGCCCACCGAATGGCGTATCGACTCATCGGTGATGGTCGCGCACCAGCGCCATCCGCGGGGCAACGATTTGATCCGGACCTACATGAGCCGAGACTTCCGCAATCCGAAGGACTTCGAGTCGTTTCTCTACGTCAGCCAGGTGCTGCAGGCGATGATCATCAAGTACGCCGCGGAGGAGCACCGCCGTCGCATGCCATACTGCGCCGGGAGCCTGTACTGGCAGCTCGACGACTGCTGGCCCGTTGCCTCGTGGTCCGGCATCGACTACTTCGGCCGGTGGAAGGCCCTCCACTACTTCGCCGCCCGCTTCTTCGCTCCCCTCCTAGTGACATTCGTGGACGATGGTCTTTCGATCGCCGTGTCCATCGTCTCCGACCGGCGAGACGAGTTTCCGGCGACTCTCGTCGCCCGACTCCTCGATTTCGACGGGACGGAGCTGTGGCGGACCGACCGCGCCGTGCGGGTCGAGCCCAATCGAAGCCGCGTGTACCTCACCCTGGAGCGAGCGGCCGTCCTGGCCGATGCATCGCCCGCGCGGGTGGTGCTGGCAGTCGATCTCGTCATGGGCTCGAGCCGCCTCGCTCGAAACCTCCATTACTTCGCGAGGCCGAAGGATCTCGACCTGCCCGATCCCGGCCTTTCCGTTGACGTGAAGGCGCGAACCGCGAAGACGACGCACCTTCGCCTGGAGAGCCCGAGGCTCGCCAGGTGCGTGCGCCTTTCGGGGCCTGCAATCTCGGCTCGGGGCGACGAAGGCCGATTTTCCGACAACTACTTCGATCTGCTGCCGGGCGAGGCCGTTGACGTAGAGTACAGTGGAACGCTGCAGGACGAGCTGAGCGCCCGATCCCTTCGCGACACGTACTGACCGGCGGATGAGAGGGACGTCCGACTTGACGAGCGACTGAATGCCCGAGCGATTGCGAACCGGCGCGAGGCGTCTTTCGGGATCGGGCTCAGCTCCGAGCATCGGCTTTCTCGTCGACTGGCTCGAGGACAGCCGCTACCACTGGCAGATTCTCCGGGGCGCCATGAAGGAGGCCTACGATCAAGGGGCGTCCTTCATCGCCTTCGTCGGCGGAAGCCTCGCCCCCGCCGACCAGCCGAGCGAGTCCAACTGGATTTACCAGCTCGCCCGACCTGGGAACGTCGACGCTCTCGTGCTGCTGTCGGGTACACTCGGCAATGCGGTCGGGTCGAACGCCCTCGCTACGTTCTGCGCGCAATATCCGCCGATCCCGATCTGCAGCATCGCCATCCCACTACCGGCAGCATCCAGCGTGTGCGTGGACAACGCCCTCGGGATGCGAGCCGTAATCGAGCATCTCATCGTGTCTCACGGAATCCAACGCATCGCTTTCGTGCGTGGTCCGGCGGCCAACGACGAAGCGGAAATGAGATTGCGCGTCTATCGCGACACGCTCGAAAGCAGCAAGATCGCCTACGACCCCGATCTCGTCGTCAGCGGAGACTTCACCATGGCCGCTGGACGAGAGGCCATCTCGGTCCTCTTCGCCGAACGCAAGCTCCCCGTCAGCTCCGTGGGGGCCGTCGTCGCCGCCAATGACGCCATGGCGACCGGCGTGGTCGACGGCCTCTCCAGGCGCGGCATCCGCATCCCGGAGCAGATTGCCGTTGCGGGATTCGACGACATCGAGGAGGCCAGGTTCTGCAATCCGCCGCTGACGACCGTCACCCAGCGACTGGACGGCCAGGGTCGCGAGAGCATCCGCATCGTCATGGATCAACTCCGTTCGGGAACGGTGAAATTCGAGCATGTCGTTCGAAGTCCGGAGCTCGTCACGCGGCGCTCGTGCGGCTGTCTCTCGAGCGCGTCGACCAGTCGCAAGAGCTCTGCGCCCCCCGCGGTGACTCTCGGCTTCGACGCGGCCCTCATTCGCAGACGCCAGCACATCCTCACCGACATGGCGCGGGCCGCCCGCGGCGGGTTCGGGGCGGCCGGCGCGCAGTGGGACGTTCGGTTGCTGAGCGCCATTGCGGACCAAATTCGAGGAGACAGGCCGGACGCATTCATCCGCGCCTACGACGACGTGCTCGGGCGCATCGTCGAGGCGGGCGCCGACCTCGCGGCATTCAACGACGTCCTCTCGGCCTTGAGGGCGGGAGTCGTGCGCTGCGTCGGTGATCCCAAGCAGCGGATGCGAACCGAAGATCTCTTCCACGAGGCCCGCATCATGACGACACTTGCGGTCGAGCGACTCCACGTCGCGCGGAGATTGCGCGCCTGGAACGAAGCCCGCAGCCTCGTGCAAGCCGGTTCTTCCATCGTGTCCGCCGAGGACCTGGACGCGCTCTCCCAGGCGGTCCACGAGTCGCTTCCGCGTGCGGGCATCCTGCGCACCTTCGTCGCGCGATTGGACGAAGGCGCGGGCAATCCGACGGCGCGCGTGGTGCTCGCCGACAGTCCCGACGCCCGCAGGTTCGACCCGATTCTGGCCGCTCCCCAACCACCGACAGAGATTCTTCGCAGCACGCTGCTCCGTGGGACCGACGAACACGCCTTCGCCGTCTTCCCCGCCGCCTTCGCAGACCAGGAGAAGGCCATCGTCGCGCTGCAGCTCGGCGCGACGGAGGGATTCGGTTACGAAGTGCTGCGGCAAATCATCGCAGGCGTTCTTTCCCGCATGAATCCTCCGGGTTCAGGCGCAATCGTCTGATCGCGAAGGCATACGCGCCGAGAGCGATTGCCTCGCTCGTGCCGAGACGCGACATGCCCACACCCGTTCGCGGGAACGGTTCGTAGATCACACGGCGCGCGCTGCCGGGAACGTCGATCTCGCACGAGCGATCTTCGACGAAAGCTCGGACCTGCTCGGGGTCTTCGAGATTGAACGCGACCGCCGCCAACCGGCGGAAGCGATCGCCGCCCGGCCCCACGGTCGTGCCGTTCATCTGCGCGACGAGCGACGGCAGGAACAGGGGCCAAGCCGCCGATACGCCGCCTCCGATGACCACCAGACCATCGACGAGCGCGCATGCCTGTGCGACGGCATCGCCCACGACCTCGCCCAGCCGCCGGAACGACACGAGCGCCGCAGCCCGATCGCCCTCCCGGAGGCCCATGGCCACCTCGAAGACGGCCGCGGGGTCCGGCGATTGCTCGAGCCGTAGCCCGGCCTCGAGCGCGTATTCGCGACGCACGGCGCGGGCGGAAGCGCCCTCCTCGGCGCTCATCTCGGGGTGCCGCGAGTTCCGAAGGCGCCAGACCTCGCCGGCGACCCCGTGGTCTCCGACGTGAATCTCCCCCTCACAGACGAATCCACCCCCGAAGCCGGTGCCGATCGTGACCCCCAGGAGGCTTCGAAATCGCTTGGGATGGTTCGCGCGCTCGAGAAGCCCGTTGACGTACGGAAGGAAGCCGCCGATGGCCTCGCCATACGCAAAGAGGTGGCCATCGTTGTTGATGAACACGGGAACACCAAACCGGTCCTCGAGCATCGCGCCGAGCGCCACCGCACTCCGAAACGCCGGCATGTTCGGCGGTTCGACGATGATCCCGCGCCCGTAGTCGGCCGGCCCCGGAAACGCAAAGCTGATGGCGACCGGAGGTTCGGGGCAGCGCCGGCGCGCATCGTCGAATCCGGCGACGATCTGCGCGAGACATCGATCGAGATCGTGCGCCTCGGCGGGCCTGGCGATGGTCTCGATCACCGGCGCGCCCGCGCGGAGCGCGCTGAACCGGAAGTTCGTGCCGCCGGCGTCGAGGGTCATCACGATGCGCGCGTCGTCCATGGTGCCCCTGCCCGCCCGCCCACGTGCCTGCGCCAAGGGTCACTTGTAGAACGCGATGTCGTCAATCCACACGTCGTAGTCGACGGCGCCGAGCTGTCCCTTGCTGAGGTTGATCGTGACGTTCAGGATATGCCCGAGATCCAGCGCGGACTCGGGCGCGCCATAGCCTTTCTGGCGCATTGCGCTGAACGGGATTGCATAGAACTGCCAGGAATCCGGCCCGCCATCGCTCGCGGTGGGCAGGGCGACTCCCTGGCCGAACGGGTCACAGGGGAGAACGCCGGCATCCAGATTCGCGTCCGGCTCGCCGTAGAGGCACGGATAGGACCCGCAGACGGGCGGACCGCCGTCCGGCGGTCCGTTGAAGGGGTAACTTCCAATGGGAACACCCGCCCCGCCTCCAAGCTCGTTGGAGGTCCCGGGGTCTCCTGCGGTGATCAGAAGCGTCGTTGAGCGAGCGTCGGTCGAGACGGGTACGCTTCCATCGCTCGCCGCATAATCCCCGAAGCCGAGACGCGCCCAGAACGAGACCCCTTTCCAGCCGGTAGCATCGAAGAAACATGCGGGGCTGTGACCCGCGCCTGCTTCGGCCGTCGTGGTGTTGTTGCAGTTCTGGCGCAGGTCGATGCCGATGTTCATCCCCCAATCTGTAAGGCCCTTCGCACGCAGATGGAGCCCATATCCCTGACTGCCACAGTGGGAGACGGGCATCACCTCGCCGATGCCCTGGGCGAGGACCGTGGAGGGCTGGTAGCCCGTCATGCAAAGTGCCGGATCGGTAACCGCAGCGTCCTCCTCCGGGAGAATGTTGCCAAGGGGGGGCAGTTCACCCGGCACGTAGCACTCGTATAGCGTTCCCGAGAGATCATACGATACGTAGGGTGCATAAGGACCCGCAAGGTCGTTCGGGTTGCCCCCCGGACTGGTGACCTCGTCGTCGAAACTCGCGAGCGGCTGGTAAGTGAATACTGCCGCCGCCTGACACGGATCGGCAAAGGCGGGATCGAGCTGCCCCAAGGTCGCGTCCACACCGGCATCGACCGGCGTTTCCGTCGAGGCGGGCGCAGCGCCTTGTGTTCCACCGCAGGCGACCGCGATCCCGCAGCCCAGTGCGCCCACGCTGCAGGACAGCAGCCGGAAAGCCGGCTTCGGACCGCTCTTCCTTGACATGCCCATCGCGACGTGGGAACCGACTGTAGCCAGAGGATCCCGGCTGTCGCAAGGAAACTTAACCGGTTCAATTTCGACAGAGGTGGCACAGACCGCCATCGCTGGAATGTCGAGGCACCGATGAGCACGACCGCTTCCCCCGTCCGGAGCCTATTGCCGCTCGCGGCGCTCGTAGCCGCCTGTAGTCAGAACAGCGGCGCAGCCCCCTCGAGCTCTTCGGGCTCCTCCTCTTCGCAGGGTGGGACCTCTGCAGCGACGGACGCCGCGACGGATGCCGGTGACCCGGACTTTCCCTTCGCGCTCGCTTCCGGCCCGGCCCCGACGCCTCCCATGGGGTGGAACAGCTGGAACGCCTTCGGGTGCTCCGTCAGCGAGAGCACCGTCGAGAGCGTCGCACAGACGATCGTCTCGAGCGGCATGGCGGATGCCGGCTATCAATACGTGAATATCGACGACTGCTGGTCGTTCTACCCGCAAGACTCTGCGGAGCAGCCGTGCACGCCCGCCGCATGCCGTACCGACGCCGGCGCCCTTCAGCCCAATCCCACGTACTTTCCGGACGGAATCGCGAGCGTCGCGAACCAGGTACACGGTCTTGGGCTCAAGCTCGGCATCTACGGCGATCGCGGCACCGACACCTGCGCAGGCCGGGCTGGGTCCCAAGGATTCGAAACCGAGGACTCGCAGACGTTCGCGAGCTGGGGGGTCGATTATCTGAAGTACGACAACTGCAGTGCGGATGCGGGGGTCATCCAGCAGCAATACCAGACGATGAGCATGGCGCTCCAGGCGACGATGCGACCGTTCGTCTTCAGCCTATGCGCGTGGAACTTTTACGAGTGGGAGCTCGGCACGGGGCAGCTCTGGCGCACGACGACCGACATCCAGGATTCGTGGACGTCGATACTGTCCAACATCACGGTCAACGAGGTCCTGGCCGCGTACGGCGGTCCAAATGGCTGGAACGATCCCGACATGCTCGAGGTCGGCAACGGCGGCACGAGTGACATCGAGGATCAATCGCATTTCAGCCTGTGGGCCATCTCGGACGCCCCGCTCATCGCGGGCAACGACCCCAGGCTCATGACGTCGACGACGCAGAGTATCCTCACCAACAGCGAAGTCATCGCCATCAATCAGGATGCCCTCGGATTGCAAGGTGTGACCGTCAGCGGCGACGAGTCGGTATGGGCGAAACCCCTCAATCAGAGTGGAGCACGCGCCGTCGTTCTCCTGAATACGAGCGACACGGACACGGCGAACATCACGTTCCAGCTCCCGGAGATTGGCCTCGCGGGCGGCAGCGCGACGGCACGCGATCTCGTCAACCATGTGGACATCGCGGCATTCCAGGACAGCTATACGTACGACAACATCCCTCCCCACGGATCGGCAACGCTCGAGGTCTTCGGGACGGAGCCTGCGCGTCCGTCGGGTACGGTGGCCCTGTCCGACCTGCAGTGGACGTACGCATCCAACGGCCTGCTCAACCATCTGGTGCAGCTGGACGCGAACTGGGAGGGGCTGCCACTCACGATGCAGGGAACCACCTATCCCAAAGGGCTCGGCCTGTACGCGCCCTCACTCGTCATTTACCGCCTCGCCCCGGGCTGCACGAGCTTCACCGCGCAAGTCGGTCTCGACGACTCCGCCGGAAGCGGGGGCTCGGTGGTATTTCAGGTGTGGGCGGACGGGCAGAAGCTGTTCGACAGCGGTTCGGTGGCCAACCCAGGGTCGACCGTTCAGTCGGTCAACGTTTCTCTCAACCACAACAAGCGGCTGAACCTGCTCGTCACCAACGACAACGACGGCAATACCCTCGATCGCGCGGACTGGGCCAACCCCCAGCTCGTGTGCAATTAAGGAGAGATACCTCTCTCGTTGGACAACCCGCGGGGGAAGCCGGCGTCGAGAGACGTATGCGCGCAGACCCGACCTGCGCGTCTACCACCCCATGACGCCCTGGACCACCTGGGCAATCTGCGCAGCCGCGGCGGCCTGCTGCTGGATGTTGGGATGCCCGCCACAGCCCGTACCGATCACCTTGTCGACGATGGCGGGAAGGACGCGAACGTTGGGCGCTGGGCCGGCGTCGCTGACGACCCCGCCCTCGGGGGTGAAGGCTCCAGCTTCGGCGCCGTTGCAACCGCCGTCGAAACCGTAAAGGTCGGCGAGCTCGCACATGGCATTCTGATCGTCCGTCAAGTCCATGTCTTCGGGGTCGGGATACGCATTCCCCAGGATCGGGCTCGAAACGAGCACGACCGTGACACCGGGGTAGTACGCCGCCAGCTGATTGATGAACTGGATGAAAGCGGGCACGAACTGGTTTTGGACGTCGAGCGCCGGCCGACCGTCGATGTCCGTGGCGCTCGACGCATGTGAAAAGTCATTGGTGCCGAGACCGATCACGACGAGGTCAGGGACGTACTGCGCCGTGTTCCACGTCTGCATGATCTGCGAGTCGCCGGGAAACAGGAGATCGTAGATCTGCGGCATCGTCCCCGTGGTCAGGTTGTAATAGTTCCGGTAGACACCGATGCCCGACTGGCACGTGACGACCCATTCCGCGTCCAGGAGTCGTCCCAGAACGGACCCATAGGCGAGGTAGCCGTTCTCGACCCCAGCCCCGTAGCCCGACTGGTAGCCAGCCTCCGGAACCCCGGGGATATTCAGCATCCCGTTCTCGCTGCACTCCGGCGCGTCCGTCGACGTCGCCTCGACGCCTGCGCCGCAGGTGATGGAATCGCCGATGATCTCGATCTTGTGGGTCGGTGGCGAATCGGGCGCCAAGATGGGGCCATCGAACGTGAAGCCGAGGAACGTCGTATAGCCGTAGCTCGCTTCGGTCCGCTTGATGAACGTGACCTTGTGAGTGCCGCACGGCAGGTTGATCGGTGCGCCCGCGTCGTCGCTCGGGACGACCGGATAGGTGGTCTCGCCGACGACGGTGGTGAGCAGCACCGGGGGATAGGAATCGAGGATGACCTCGAAGAGATTCCCGGAGCCCGGTCCGTCCTGAAACGAAACGGAGACGGAGCTGCCCTCGAAGTTCGCGCTGATGTAGACGCTGGACGCGGCAAACCTCGGCTCCTTCGGGTTCGTCATGTCGAACCGCCCCGCATACTGGATGTGTGGATCGTCCGGGGTGTAGGTCGTGAGAGCGCCGTCGATCAATCCCGGAGGACAGGACGATGCGTCCGATGCATCCGCGCCGGCATCCGCCGCACCGTCCACGCTGGCGTCCGCTCCCGTCGCGCCCGCCACCGCGGATGGACCGGGTGCGCTCGACTTCGAGCTGCAGTGCATGCCGAGGAGCGCGATCGGAATCACCGCACCCAAGGCCAGAGCCGTGCGCGCCGCGCGCATGGCCGAGCTCACTTCAGCCCGATCATGTCCACGTTGAATACCGCCGTGGTCGGAAGGGGCCCCGCGCCGGCATCAGCCAGGGGACCGCCGCCCGTATCGAAGTGGAGCTCCACCGCATCGACCATCGTGTCGTCGAACGTGACGAGACCTCCATCCGCAGTGGTGCCGAGGTTCTGTGGACTCGCCAGATCGAAGTCGACCTCTTTCCAGCCTGATCCGCCTGCAGGCACGGGCGCCGTGAACTGGCCCGCGCTGTATGCGGTCGAGGCGTAGTTGTAACCGGTACCCGATTTCAGCGCGACTTCGAACGCACCGCCGGCGTTGGGGTCGGTCACGAAGCCGGAAATCAGCTCGTACCGGACGTAGAGGCTCGTGTACTTCGAGAAGTCTTGCGGTGTGTTGAAAATGTACTGGATGTCGGATTGCTGGTTGTACCCGCTGAAGGGGATCGTGAATTGCACGTACCCTGGGTCGCTGCACGAGTAGGGGTCGCCGCCGGCATCCGGACCGTTGTTGACGAAGGTCATCGCCGGATAAACGCACGTGTACGAGGGATTCGAGCAGGGAATCGGGGCCGGCACCTCGGTTCCTCCGGCGTCGACCGTCTCGGCTCCTGCGTCGCCCGCATCGCCCGCGTCGCCTGTGGCCGGCGGAGGCGCGTCCAAAAACCAGCAGCTGTTTTCGTTGTAGCCGCAAAGCGTGCACTGAACCGTAAGCGCCGGTGCGGTGCTGCCGAAGCTGGGGCTACAGAGGTTGGTCTCATCGAACTCAAAGACGTACGTGCAGGATGGGCCACTGTCGGAGACGGAGCTGCTGCTGGCGGAGGACGTCGTCGTCGAGCTCGACGTGCTGGCCGTGCTCGACGTTGCAGTCGACGTGGACCCCGACGACGAGGTGCCTGGAGTGGTGCTGGTGGAGCTCCCACAGGCCGCCGCGGTGCCCATTGCAACCAGTGACAGGGTCGTCCAGCCCAAACGCAGATTCAATTTTGTACCAAGGCGCAACATGTTCTCCCTCCGGGTCGCCGAGCGAAGCCTGCGAAAAAATGCCAACCGCTGCGAATTTAAGCGGTTAAGGTTTGCGGCACGAACAATTGCTTGCGATAGTCGCGCAGCCGTTTCATGTCAAGGTTTGCAAGCCCGATCCCGACATGGCGAACTCTCGGCGTCGCCCTCGTCGGCGCGTCGAGCGGCACCGTCGCGTGCAGCTCGCCCGATCTGCAGCAAACTTGCATGAGCGAGCCGGTGCTCTGCCCATTGCCTGAGGGGGGCCCGCTTGCGACATCATCCTCTTCACCCAGCGCGTCGCCACCTGCCGTCACCGGGCCCTGCGACGCCGGTCCGCCGGCACTTGCCGCGGCGACCTCCGGCTCCTGCGCCCCGAGCTTCGCGAACGGGCTGAACGTCGCGTGGGTGAACTACGCGTCCGACATTCCAAATCCCGATCTGGCGGTGTTCAAAACGGTCTTCCAGAACACGTACGGCGCCGGCGGACGCGTCGCTCGGTGGTGGTTTCACACCAACGGCTCCGTGACCCCCGGTTACGACGCCAACGGCCTCGCCCTCCCGATCTCGTGCGCCGACATCGCCGACGTGCGCAGCATCCTCGACACCGCATACGAAGCCGGCGTCATGGTCAACATCAGCATCTGGTCGTTCGACATGCTCGAAAAGCTGACGCCCGAGCTCCAGACGAACAACAAGAACCTGCTCACGGTCGACACCAACCGCCAAGCCTACATCGACAACGTGCTGACGCCGCTCGTGACGGCGCTCAAGGGACATCCCGGCCTGTACTCGTGGGAGATATTCAACGAACCCGAGGGCATGGCCACTGGCAGCTCGTACACGGGCCAAGGCGGAACGTCAGTCGACGAGAGCTACATCCAGCGAAGCGTCAACTGGTTCGCCGCGGCCATTCACGACGCCGACCCGTCGGCGCGGGTGACCAATGGCACCCAGACGTTCTACGCGAACGCGGACATCGCCGGCATGCAGAACTACTACTCCGATGCTGCCCTGATTGCCGCGGGAGGCGAATCGAACGGAACGCTCGATTTCTACGAGGTGCACTATTACGAGTCCAACGGGCCCAAGGTTTCGTGCTTCCTCTACCCCGCCTCGCACTGGAATCTCGACAAGCCCGTCGTCATGGGCGAGTTCTATGCGATTGCCACCGATGGCGTAGCGGGAGATAGCACGTACACGACGATCTTCTCGAACGGTTATGCGGGGGCCTGGGCGTGGCAATACGAATCCAACGATCAGCCCAATTCCAACAACGACGACGGCAGCGTCAGCACGAAGTGGCCGACGATGCAAGTGCCCATGCAAAACCTCTACAGCGCGCACGCCGCCGACGTCACGTGCACTCCAGCCACGGGCCTTCCGCCCGCCGTGCAGCTCGGGGACGATTGAGAGCGCGCGCGGAAAATGTGCACGCCGGCGGTCACGCGGCCGCGAGCTCGATGCGCGTGATCTCCGCCCCGGAGCCCACCCGCATCGGCGGCCCCCAGTACCCCGTGCCGGTGCTGACGTAGATCCAGGTCTGCTCGACGCGATGCAATCCCGATATGAACGGCTGATCGAGCCGCGCGAGCCAGTTGAAAGGGAACATCTGACCGCCATGGACATGGCCCGACAGCTGCAAGTCGACCTTGTGGGCGACCGCGCTCTTCAGCGCTTTGGGTTGATGCGCGAGGAGGACGACGGGCCGCGACGTATCGCGACCCGCCAGAGCACCGGCGACGTCCTGCCCGTGATGCGGAAGCATCCTGTGGGCGCTCGCGTCGTCGACGCCGGCCAGGTCGAACTCGTCACGGATCGTCACCCGCTCGTTGCGAAGCACGCGGATTCCCAGCGAGCGCAGGTGCGCGATCCATTCATCCGCCCCCGAATAATATTCGTGATTGCCGGTGACGAAGAACACTCCGTCCCTGGCTCGCAGCCCGCGCAACGGCTCGACCAGGGGCGCAAGCTGCTGCACGGACCCGTCGACGAGATCTCCGGTGAGAACGATCATGTCGGGGGCCTGGGCGTTGGCTGCGCGCACAATTGCTTCGACGAACTCTCGGCCGAGCGTCGGCCCGACGTGCACATCGGACATCTGCACGATGGAGTACCCCGAGGCGCCCTTCGATAGCTTCGCGAGGGGGATGCGCACCCGGCGCACGTCGAAGCCCCGGACGACGTTCAGGACCCCGCCGGTGCCGACGAGGCCTGCGGCGGCGCCCACCGCGAGCGCCGCTGCGCGCGCCAGCACGCGACGGCGTTCCGGGTCCCGCGGAAGGGCTTGCGCAAGCGCTGCGATCGCGTGCATCGCGTCGGAAGCGGCGGCCAGCAAGAGCAGGTAGAGCATGAAGCCCATCCAGGTGTACGCGACCCAGGCCACCGGAACGTTCGCGACGCGCGGAAGCCACCGTAGCGCGAGGAACGCGAGCGGCACGAGGACGCCGAGCACGAGGATCGTCAAGGTCAGCGCAAGACGCCAGGGCGCAGGCCATGCCGGATCCCGCACCAGCCGCGCCCATAGGTAGCGGTGGACGAGCAGCGACAGGGTCGACAAGATCGCCAGGGCGACGAGCATTCGGCTGACGTTCATCGATTTTGCGGCTCCCTGTTCTCGCAGCAAGGTCGGTCGCGTCGCCCGGCAGCTCGAAGGCCGCTCGCGGCAATGCGAGGCCCCGATACGGCGAAGGCTGGGGGGTTGCGGCCCGCCAGCCTTCGTGCCCCGCGCCCCTTTCGATCCGGAGGCGTGGGGTGCGCGTTTCCGGGATGCGCCCGGCGTCGGATTCAGATGTCGAAGTAGAGGTAGAACTCGTAAGGCGTCGGCCGCATCCGAATCGGGTTGAGCTCGCGGCTGCGCTTGTACTCGAGCCACTCGTGAATGGCGTCTTTCGTGAACACGTCGCCCCGGAGCAAAAACTCGTGGTCGCGCTCGAGCGAGTCGAGTGACTCTTCCAGGCTGCCGGGCATGTGCGGAACTTCTTTCAGCTCCTCGGGTGAAAGCGCGTAGATGTCCTTGTCGAGAGGGTCGCCCGGGTTGATCTTGTTCTGGATACCGTCGATGCCGGCCAACAGCATCGCGCTGAACGCCAGGTACGGGTTGCAGCTCGGGTCGGGGAAGCGCACTTCAACGCGCCGCGTCTTCGGATTCGGGCCGGTGATCGGGATGCGACAGCTCGCGGAGCGGTTGCGGCTCGAGTAGGCGAGATTCACCGGAGCCTCGAAGCCGGGCACGAGGCGTCGATACGAATTCGTCGTCGGGTTGGTGAGCGCAGCGATCGACTTCGCGTGCTTGATGATTCCGCCGATGTAGTGGAGCGCCGTGTCCGAAAGACCGGCGTAGCCATCGCCGCCGAAAAGGGGCTTGCCCTCCTTCCAGATCGACTGGTGCACGTGCATGCCGCTGCCGTTGTCCCCGAACATCGGCTTCGGCATGAACGTCGCCGCCTTCCCGTGCTTGCGCGCGACGTTCTTGACGACGTACTTGAACCACATCAGCTGGTCGGCGCAGGGCGTGAGCCGCCCGAACTTCATGCCAATCTCACACTGACCACCCGAGGCGACCTCATGGTGACCGACCTCGACCTCGACGCCCGTCTCCTGCAGGGTCGTCATGATCGCCTGGCGGATCTCGGCGAGCGTATCGGTCGGTGGAACGGGAAAATAGCCTTCCTTGTGCCGCGGCTTGTAGCCCAGGTTCGGGAACTCCTCGCGTCCGCTGTTCCACGCGCCTTCCACGCTGTCGATGTAGTAGTAGCCGCAGTTCGGCTGCGACTGCTCGAAGCGAACGTCGTCGAACAGGAAAAACTCGGCCTCCGGCCCCATGAATGAAGTGTCGCCAATCCCTGTCTGCCTCAAGTAGGCCTCGGCCTTGCGCGCGATATGACGCGGATCGCGTGAGTAAGCCTGCTTGGTGATCGGGTCGTAGATCGAACAAATCAGGCTGATCGTCGGAGTCGAGTAGAATGGATCGATTTTCGCCGTCTCGGCGTCGGGGATCATGACCATGTCGGACGCGTTGATCGGTTGCCATCCGCGGATTGAGGACCCGTCGAACGCCAGACCGTCCTCGAACAAGCCCTCGACCAGCCGGTTCGCCGGGATGGTCGTGTGCTGCCACACGCCTGGAAAATCGATGAACTTCAGGTCGACGTACTTGACGTCATGCTTCTTCGCCAGATCGATAACTTCCTTGGGTGTCATGTTTCCTCCGGAGACCTTTCAAAAAATGCCCGTCTCGAAGTGCGCCGAACTCCGCTGCGTCGCCCAGCGCGCATACCCGAACGGGGGTCGACCTTTCAAATCGCTTCTTTCCCGCGCTCGCCTGTGCGGATGCGAACCGCTTCGTCGATTGGAATGATGAAAATCTTGCCGTCGCCGATCCGGCCAGTCTTCGCGCTCTTCTCGATGGCATCGAGTACGTCGTGGACGATCTCGTCGGGCACGACGACCTCGATCTTGACCTTGGGCACGAAGTCGACCACGTACGCCGAGCCTCGGTACACCTCCTTTTTGCCGCCGGTGCGCCCGAAGCCTTTTACTTCGGTCACGGTCATTCCCTGGACGCCCACCTCGGCAAGGGCGTCTTTCACC
>Ga0187782_10001963_pt1 | contig 15112 bp, 13 predicted proteins | sample 0715_SJ02_MP15_2_FD_132454 | JGI IMG/M metagenome (GOLD analysis project Ga0187782, IMG submission 132454) | Tropical peat soil microbial communities from peatlands in Department of Meta, Colombia - 0715_SJ02_MP15_20_MG | ecosystem: Environmental > Terrestrial > Soil > Wetlands > Peat | place...
AGAAGCTCCGCCTGGCCTTCGAAGGGAACCGTCAGCATCAGGATGTCGGCGGCTGCACAGGCTGCGCTGTTCTCCATCCCGCTCACGTTCGCGGAAGAGCCGACCCTCGCCTGAATCGCCGCAGCCGTCCGCTGCGCGCGCGAAGCATCGCGCGAGCCAATGATGATCGTCTCACCCGCGCGCGCCCAACGCAGCGCCAGTCCCGTACCCGCCGGCCCGGTACCGCCGAGAATCGCGATCGGGCGCTTTTCTGCCGGAGGATCGGTCATGCGAATTCTGTCTCGAAGGCTTCTTCCGTGTCGAACTGCTCCGGAGGAAGCTTGATCTTGATGCGCGAATACGTGGTGTTCCGTTCCGCAGGAATGCGCCCGATCTCCCGAACCATCGTTTGAAAATCTTCTGGACTCGTGTATTCCCCAGCCGTCGCTCCTGCCTCGCGGGAAATATTTTCTTCCATTAGAGTGCCGCCGTAGTCGTTCGCGCCTGCGTGCAGGCAGAGCTGAGAAAGCTGCCGGTTCAGCTTCACCCACGACACCTGAATATTGTTGATCGATCCTGCCAGCAGCACGCGCGCGAGCGCATGAACCTTCAGGTGCTCAGCCAGCGTCGGCCCACTACGCGACAATCCTTGGTGAAACAGCAGCGTGTTCTGATGCACGAAGCCGAGAGGCACGAACTCGGTAAAGCCGCCGGTTTCTGCCTGAATTTCGCGCAGCAGCAGCATTTGCCGCACCCAGTGCTCGGGCGTTTCCGCGTGTCCGTACATGAGCGTCGACGTGGTGCGAATGCCCGAGCGATGCGCGGTGCGGATCACATCCATCCATTGCGCAGTCGAGAGCTTGTTGGCCGAGAGAATATGGCGCACTTCATCGTCGAGGATTTCGGCTGCGGTGCCGGGCAGCGTGCCCAAACCGCTATCGCGCAACATCGCCAGATAACCCGCCAGCGGCATGCCGGTCAGCTCGACGCCGTACACGATTTCCATCGGCGAAAACGCATGAATGTGCATTCCCGGCACCGCGTTCTTCACGGCTCGCAGAATGTCGCGATAGTAAAACTTGGGCAGATTTCGCGGCAGCCCGCCCTGAATGCAAACCTCGGTCGCGCCCAGCTGCCAGGCTTCGACGGCTTTTTGCGCGAGCTCTTCCAGCGTCAGAAAATAGGTATCCGCTTCGCGCGGCCCGCGGGCGAAGGCGCAGAACTTGCATCCCACAAAACAAATGTTGGTGAAATTGATGTTGCGGTTCACCACGTAGGTGACGATGTTGCCGGTCAGTTCCGCCCGCAGGAGATTGGCTGCCACCAGCAGGCCCAGCAGATCGTCCCCCTCGCATTTCGCCAGCGCATATGACTCCTCGAGCGACAAATCCGCGCCACGCTGGGTTTCCAGAACCTTTTCGAGCGAAGCCCGCAATGACGGTTTGATTCGCGGAGCGGCGTCGGACCAATCGAGAAAAGGAAAGCTTTCCAGTTTCGCAGATAGTTGTTCCCCAGCCATAACCCTTAGTGTAGCGGAACTCTCAGCGGAAAAGGTCGCTGTCGGGGCGCCGCAGCAGGTCGCGCACGCTACCGCCTCCACGCTTGTACGGATATCCGCGAACAATGCAGGCGGGCACGCGGTTCAGTTTTCCGCATACCAATCCCGCCGCGCAGGCCAGCTCGTCGGCAACGGCATCGACGCTGGCCTTCAGTTTGTAGCCGTGCGGGTCGCGCCGCCCGCGGTAGTCGTGCAGCGCCTTCATTCCCGCAATGCCGATGGCAAACTCGGTCAGCCCCTCGCGCCACGGACGGCCAAAGCTATCCGTAATAATGACGGGTATCGAAACACCGGTCCGTTTCTTCAACCGGCGCCGCAGATTTGCCGCCGAGCGATCCGGATCTTCCGGCAGCAGCAGCGCATGCCGCCCGCCATCCACGTTCGACACATCGATTCCGCTGTTGGCGCACAGAAAGCCGTGCCGCGTTTCGGTGATCAAAACTCCGTGTTCACGCCGGATCACGCCCCGGCTTTCGCGTAGTGCCAGTTCAATCAAGCGGGCATCGTGGCCGTATAGCCGCGCCCATGCGATGGTTTCCTTCGAAGGCTCAATCGTCGCCAGATCTATGAGCTGTCCTTCGGCCTTGGAGACAATCTTGTGTTTGACCACGAGCATATCGCCAGACTCGAATCGCAGCCGTTGGCGTTGCATCGATTCGAGCAGCTTGTCGGCGAGAGAGTCTCCGGGAGAAATCTCATCGGCGATGAAGACTGGAATCAGCCGCACCCCGGGCACTTTCTTTCTGTTACGTGAGCCCGCCGACCGCCGTGTGCGACTTTTCATACTGCATCCGTTTCCGGAACCAGCAGATCGTCGGTCAAATTCCATGCCCGCGCCAGCCTCTGTGCGCGTGTTTCACCCGGCAACGAGATCAGCCGCCGCAGGTCCGCAGGATTGTCCACGTCCACCGCAATCCCCGGCAGATGCAGCACCACGCAAGGTTTTCCGGTCGCCTGCGCCGCGGCACGATGCGGCTTGAAACTGTCACTGCCAAACCGCAGCGGGAAAAGATTCGCGGGACAGCGATAAGCGGCATTCGTGCCGCGTCCGTCTCCAGCCGGAACCAGAACGCTGCCCTCGCGTGGCGCGTGTTTCAGGATTTCGTCCAACTCCCACGCTTGCATCAGCGGAATATCGCCGGGAATCACGAGCGTGTTTTTTTCCCCGCGCTCGACGCACACCTGCGTCGCCCTCTCGATCGCGCCGGTTTCCCCGGGATTGTCGGGATCAGGGATCATATCAAATCCGTATTCCGCGGCAAGCTTGGTCGCATACGGATCGCCGGTCACCACGCCCACGCGCGGCCGATCGTTCCACGCATGAAGCGTCCATTCATGCAGCGTAAGCAGCACATCGTGCAGCATGGCTTGCGCCAGTTGCGTGCGCTGGGCTTGATCCACCAAGCCGGCAAGGCGTTGCTTGGCGGCTGCAGTGTTCTTGATGGGAACCAGGATCACGGCCGGCGGTCCAAACCTCCGGGAGCCAAGCTTCGCGAAGAACCGCCCGCTGCCTTTTCTTCTTTGTGTGGCATATCGCAAGTGATCGCGAGCACTTCCCGCGCCAGAGCTGCTCGATCGTCGGCGCTGCGCATGATCGTCTGGGTGCACTGCACTCGCAATCCGTTCTTGCGGAGCGTATCGGCGGCGCGCGCGTCGCGCGAATCGCAGACCAGAATATCGAGAAAATCTTTGTAGGCCTCAGCCACCCCCGCAATGGAACAAGGAAGACCCTGCGCTTGCATCAAAATTCCCGCCGGACCCGCGATGGGTGTGTTACCGACGATCGGGCTGACCGCGGCAATTCTGCCGCGCGTGTGCAGCAGGGCATCGCGAATCCCCGGCACAGCGAGGATCGGGCCAATGCTCGTCACCGGATTGCTGGGCGCAATCAGCACCGCATCCGCTGAGGTAAGCGCGTCAAGCACGCCCGGCGCAGGTTCGGCTTCCGTGGCACCTGCAAAACGTACCGATTTCACTGGATCCTGATACCACCGCTGCACAAAATATTCTTCGAAACTCAGTTCCCCGACCGGAGTGTCCACGCGCGTCTCGACCCGAGAATTGCTCATGGGCAGAATCCGCGACTTCACCCCCAGTTTGCCCGAGATAATTGCCGTCGCCTCCGACAGCGTCCGGCCTTCGGCCAGCAAGCGCGAACGAAGCAGGTGCACGGCCAGATCGCGATCGCCCGCGTGGAACCAAGTCGGCTCTCCCAGATGGCCCATCGCCTGCAAACACAGGAAGGTGTCGCCCTTGACGCCCCATCCCCGTTCCCGGCTCAACATGCCGGACAGCACATAGGTGATGGAATCAAGATCGGGAGAAGCGTACAGCCCCCACCAGAGCAGATCGTCGCCGGTGTTGACCACCAGCGTGATGTCTTCCGGCGGAACAATCTGCGCGAGTCCCTCGACGAATTTCGCACCGCCCGTGCCCCCGGTCAGCACACAGATCATGCCGCCCTCCGTGTCAGCCCGTCATGGCTCGCGGCCATGCGCAGCTTTTCCGCCACTAGCCCCGGCCGATTCGACGCCTTCGCCACAAACTCCGGATACACCGGCAACCGTTGCTTCATTTGCAGCCCTTTGGCCTCGGTTCGCTGCCGCAACTGCTCCAGATGCGGCCACGGCTTTTCCGGATTGATAAAGTCCGGTGTTAGCGGCGAAACTCCTCCCCAATCATTGATGCCGGCATCCAGCAAGTCTTCATAGTACGGCGCGGAGAGATTCGGCGGAGCCTGAATATTCACGCGTGGCATTAGCAAGCGAGCTACTGCCACGGCACGCAGCATCTCGCCGCGGGAAGGTTCGGGCCAATGGGCCATCGGGATCGCCGGCTTGGCGCGGAAGTTCTGCACAATCACTTCCTGGATATGCCCATAGCGTTCGTGCAAGTTGCGGATCGCAAGCAAACCATCCACGCGATCCTCCGCCGACTCGCCAATGCCGATCAGGATCCCCGTGGTGAACGGCACACCTTGTTTTCCTGCATCCTCGATCGTGCGCAAACGTTTCGCTGGAACTTTGTCGGGAGCCTTGTCATGCGCTGCGCCCGGAGCTAGCAACTCAGCGTTGGTCGTCTCCAGCATAAGTCCCATACTAGGCGAAACCGCGGCCAGCCGCGCAACCCATTCCGCACTCAGCAACCCCGGATTGGGATGCGGCAGCAGGTTCGTCTCCCGCAGCACCAGCTCGCACATGGCCTGCAGATAATGCAGAGTGGACTTGTACCCCAGCCGCCGCAGCGTCTCGCGCATCTCGGCAAACAGCAGTTCCGGCTTGTCCCCCAGGCTGAATAAGGCTTCGGTACAACCGAGTTTTTCGCCCGAACGGCATACGGCGAGAACTTCCTCCGGAGTCATCGTGTGCGCGCCCAGCTCCCCCGGATCGCGGCGGAAGGTGCAATATCCGCAGTAATCGCGGCAGAGATTCGTCAGCGGAAGAAACACTTTTCGCGAATAGGTAATCACGCCGGGTTTGAAGCGCTCCCGGGCAGCTCGCGCCGCCGCCAGAAAATCGGGAAGATCTTCATCGGCGCAGCAAATGAGTCGCAGCGCCGCTTCCCGCGAGATTGGCTCGTCCGTCCGCAACCGCGCCAGAAACGCATCACGCTCGATGCTGGTTCTTATCGGAATTGAGGCAAGGCCCACGTTGCACCGCATCATACATCGTCGCGCCATGATAATGTAACCGGGGACATGCCGCACGGAAACGCGGGCGGGACCCCTTCGACTTCGCTCAGGGCAGGTCCGCCACATCCCAAGGTTTTTCGTCCATGAGCCTGAATCCGGCCGAATTCCGCAAAGCATTGGGCTGCTTCGCCACGGGAGTCACCATCGTTACCCTGGACCTCGACGGTCAAATTCACGGCATGACTGCCAACGCTTTTTGTTCGGTTTCCCTGGATCCGTTGCTGGTGCTGGTCTGCGTCGATCACAAGACTCGCACCCATGCCCATCTGTATGCGAAGAAGCGTTTCGGGATCAACGTGCTTGGCGAAGACCAGCAGGCTGTTTCCGACTACTATGCGCGGTCCGATCGCAGCCACGAACATGCCGAAACCGAGGCCGGCGCCCGCTTCGACCGCACGCCTCACGGAACTCCTATGCTGCACGGCTCGCTCGCTTATCTGGAGTGCCGCCTGCACTCGGTTCAGGAAGCCGGAGACCACACGATCTTTATCGCCCAAGTCGAGGATGTCGTCGTGCGCGGCGGCGAGCCGCTGTTGTACTTCCGTGGAAAATACCGCAAGCTGGGGTCCGCACGGCTCGTGTAGCCGCGGACCCGGCTTGCCCTGAGCGAAGCGAAGGGGAGAGCCCCTGGACGAAATGCGTCCGGACTACTAACAGGTTCACGCCTCAGGCGTCTCATAGTACTGATAGTCTTTAACTCATGGGGAGCTAATCATGTCAGACACAGCCATTGCCGTCTCGTATGCCTCGAACATCGCCCGCCCCGAGCCGGCCGAATACGCGCCTTACTATGACCGCTATATTTCGCTCATCGAAGGATCGGACCTGCTGGGAACACTCGATGCTCAGCGCCGTCAGATGATCCTGTTGCTCACCAGCCGCGACGACGCCGAAGCCGACTTCCGCTACGCCCCCGGCAAATGGACAGCCAAAGAAGTCCTCGGCCACGTCTGCGACGCCGAGCGCGTTTTCGCCTACCGCGCCCTGCGCATCTCCCGCGCAGACGCGACGCCGCTCGCGGGCTTTGACGAGAACGAGTACACCCGCAACGCGCCTTTCGGTCGCCTTCCCCTCGCCGAGATTATTGAGGACTACATCGCCGTCCGCCGCGCCACCATCACCCTGCTGCGCAATCTGGATGAGTCAGCTTGGACGCGCCGCGGCACCGCCAATAACAATCCGATCAGCGTCCGTGCCCTGGGCTACATCATCGCCGGCCACGAGCTGCACCATCGCAGGATCCTGGAAGAAAAATACTTCGCCACTGGCTGATGCAGCCGGCCGCGAAGCGGCGAAAGTGTGCAGCCCACGCCGCAAGGCGTGGATAACGGTGGAAAGAGCGGAACCAGCCCCGGAGGGGCGAAAGAAAAATTGAAACGACCGGCGGAAATGCCCCAGGCCCTCACTGAACTCCTTCGCGGACGCGGAGCTCATGTCGATCCACTCGCCTGCATCGAAGACATTCCGGCCGATGTCGCGTCCAGGCAAATTCCCGGCTTTCCGCACTCCATCGCCCAGCTCGTTTTCCACATGAATTACTGGATGAGCTACGAACTCAAGCGCATCCGTGGCGAGCAGCCCGCATACCCGGAGCACAATGCCGAAAGTTTCCTGCTTTCGCCAACGGTGAAAGCTGAGGAATGGGACCGTCTGCGCCGCGACTTTGCCTGGCTGCTCTCTGAATTTGCCAAGCTTGCCGACGCGCCTCGTTCCGAACTGGATCGTCAGCTCGAATCCGTCCACGCCCAGCAGGTCCCGGGTACAGTCGAAACGATTCTCTGGCAGATGGTCGCCCACAACAGCTATCACTCCGGCCAGATCGCAACGCTCCGGCGCGCGTTGGGCGCGTGGCCTCCGCGCACAGGCGGAGACACGTGGTAAGCGGCTTCGGGCGGGCTCCAATCTTTTTGGATGTGCGCGTCAGTTGTTATCGTCGTTTGCGTCCGCTCTTGACGGGAGGCCGTTCCTCTTCAAACACCGCAAACTGAATCTTCTTCTCCACCGGATCGATCCGGTCCACCAACACCTTCAGTCGGTCCCCGATGCGATAGATCTTCCGCGAGCGCTGTCCAATAATCTCGCGCGTGTTTTCGTGGTAGGAGTACCGGTCGTCGGTCAGCGTATTCAGAGGCACGAGTCCCTCGACGAATAAATCGGTGAGCTCGACGAAGAATCCAAATTTTGTCACGCTGGTGATGAGTCCGTCGAAGCTCTCTCCGATGCGGTCCTGCATAAACTTTACTTTCTTCCATTCCATCAGCTCGCGCTCGGCATCGTCGGCCCGGCGCTCCGATTGGCTGGACTCTTCCGCAATATCGTGAAGTTCTTCGAGGGAGATCGGCCCGCCGAGCGGCAAATGCGACTCGCGGCGCGCCGCAGGATCGCGCCGTTTGGACCAGGGAGAAATCTTCTCATCCGACGTGGGATGCCCCACGCCTGCCCTGAGCGGAGTCGACGGGTCTCGCCGGTTTTGCGAGAATGCCTGCCCTGAGCTTGCCGAAGGGTGGGGAGCGTGAGCCAACACGTCTTTCAAAATCCGATGCACAATCAAATCCGGATACCGCCGAATCGGCGACGTGAAATGCGTGTACGTCGGCGACGCCAGCGCGAAGTGCCCCAGATTTTCTTCCGAATACCGCGCCTGCTTCAGCGACCGCAGCATCAGATAGCTTAGGATTCTCTCCTCCGGCTTCCCTGCGATCTTTTCCGTCAGTTTTTGATACATGCGTGGCGTGATGTGCACCTCCTGCGGCACTTCGATTTCGGGCACGCGCTTGCCCGTGCCGTACGCGGCCCGCCGGTCGGCCTTCATCTGCACACGATGAATCGGCAACGGCCCCACACCCAGCGAGTAGCCGAACGTCGCCGCAATCACTTCAAAATCGTAGACGCGCTTGGCGTCCGGCTTTTCGTGAATACGATACAGGCTGGCGACGCGCTGCGACTCCAGGTGCTCCGCCACGCATTCGTTGGCCGCCAGCATGAACTCTTCGATTAACCGGTGCGCGATGTTGCGCTCCGAGCGGGCGATGCTTTTCATCAGCCCGAAATCGTCGAATTCGATCACCGGTTCCGGCAGGTCGAAGTCAATCGATCCCCGCCGCTGGCGTTTCCGGTTCAGAATCTGTGCCAGATCGCGCATCAACTCAAAGGTCTCGACCAGTTGCGCATAGCGCTCATGCTGCCCAGCCTCGCCTTCCAGCACGGCGTTGACCGCGGTGTAAGTCATACGCTCGGCCGAGCGGATCACGCCCTCGCTCAACTCATAGCCGACGATTTCGCCCCCGTGATCGATTTCCATCACGCAGGAAAGCGCCAGCCGGTCCACGTGCGGGCGCAGGCTGCAGATGTCGGTCGAAAGCTCGAGCGGCAGCATCGGAACGGCGCGGTCAGGAAAGTAAACGCTGGTGCCACGCAGCCGCGCTTCCTCGTCCAGCGCAGAGCCGGGCGTCACGTAATGCGCCACATCGGCGATGTGGACCTGCAGCTCGAAATTGCCATTGGGCAGCATGCGCACCAGCACCGCGTCGTCGAAATCGCGTGCGGTCTCGCCGTCAATGGTAACGATGGGCAGCGCCCGAAAGTCGCGCCGGTGGCGGAGATCCTGGGTGGAAATGATCGCCGGAACTTGTTGCGCTTCTTCCAGCACCGCCGGCGGAAAATGATGCGGCAGATGAAATTTGCGAATCGTAATCTCTACATCCACGCCGAAGTCGTCCTCGCGCCCCAGAATCTCAATGACGCGTCCGCGCGGATTCTGCGTGGGCGAGGGCCAGTCGGTGATCTCCACATCCACCACCACGCCCTCCAGATCGTTCCATTCGCTGTGGCGAGCCGCCTCGTCACCGAGCACTCGATCGACCGCTCTGTGTTTCCTCTGTGTTCTCTGTGCCCTCTGTGGTGAAATGTGTTTCTCTGCGTCCTCCGCGTCCTCTGCGGTATTGGTTGCCGGCCGCTCCAGCCCTGCCGGAATCACGATCTCCTGCGTGATCTTCGAATCGAACGGCGTCACATAATTGCGCCGCGAGCCGTAGTGAAAAACCCCGACCACCGTGGGATGCGCCCGCCGCACTGGCCGCACGATGCGCCCTTCCGCACGGCTGTCGGGCCGCACCTTGGTGATCTCCACTAGAACCCGATCGCCGTGCATGGCGTTGCCGATCAGATGCGGAGCGATGAAAATGTCGCCCACAAGGCGCGACTGGAGCGGCTCAGGCAGCGACTTCGAGTCGGGGATGACGAAGCCGAAGCCGTCGCGATGCATGGTCAGCCGTCCCGCAACAAGATTCTTGTCGGCCGCCTGCGGCAAAGCGTAGCGGTCGGAATCGAAGGGAACGAGCGAACCGGCCGCCACGAGCTTCTGCAAGCGTTCATTCAGTTCCCGGCGCTCGTCCCCGCGCAATCCAAGTTCGCGCACCAGCTGCTTGAATCCCGCCTGCCGCTTCGGCTGGCGGGCAATGTGTTTCAGAATTGCGGCGTCGGAAATCATGCAAGGATGCCCATAGTCTACAGGCGTGGCCGCTGTGCAGGAGCGACGCTCTTCGGCCGGCTGAGAGCTGATGGCGGAACGCTGACCCCTGAATGGTAGGACGCGAACGGCCGCTGCCGTTCAGGGAGAACATTGGGAATCGAGGAGCGGGGGAGGCGTATCGACTACACCGCGCGACTCATCGCGAAAACGCCCACCGATGCCGGACCGTGGAGGCCGTCGCGCATCGGTATGGGGACCGGTTCCTCCACCGGTGGGGCAAGCCGGTATCCTTTGCCGCGCACTGTCTGTACGTATTGCGGCCTTTCGGGATCATTCTCAATCTTCTCTCGAATGCGCCGCACATGCACGTCCACCGTGCGCGGCGTTACGAATCTTGCATCCCATACTGCGTTCAGCAACTGCTCGCGGCGAAAGGTCTTGCCCGGATTCGAGGCGAGGAAAGCCAGGAGACGAAACTCCATGAAGGTGACGCTCACCCAGCGGCCTTGCACCAGTACCTGCATGGTTTCGGCATCCAGTTCCAAGTCACCCACAATCAGCCGCGAGGGCAGATCAAGCTGATGACTGCGCCGCAGCACCGCTTCCACCCGGGCCACGAGTTCGGCTGGACTAAACGGCTTGGCAATGTAGTCGTCCGCCAGTTTAAGTCCTTCGACAAGTTCGCTTTCCGAGGTCTTCCCCGTGACGAAAATGACCGGCACGTCGCACCACAGCGGAGATTGCCGAATCTCACCGCAAAGCGCCAGACCGTCCCGGTCCGGAAGAGCCCGGTCGAGCAGAAACATCTGCGGCCTGGTTCCCTCGTTGAGTACTTCCGACGCCGCGGCAAACGTGCGCACGGAAAACTCCTCGGCTTCGAGCGTGTGGCGCAGCAGGCGGGCGCTGGCCGGATCGTCGTCGACGACAAAAATCAATGGGCGCATAAAATCTCCCGTTCTGTCAGGGATGCGGTGCTAGGGGGAAGACCCTGCAAGCGCCGCCATACGCCGGCGCTCACTTTGTGCAGACACTATACTCGACCCAGGCTGTATTGTCAATAATCTCTACGGAAATACTAACATATTGACAAAGGCTCGAATCTATACTATATAAATAGACATTATTGTATTTTGACCTTCGCCTGTTGGGGTGACTGGAGGCCGATCCGATGGCAGCTTTTTTCTCGCATACCTGGTTCGTGTGGTGGACCATTGCCGTGGTGGTCATTCTCCGCTGGCTGCACGTCATTGCTCCGGATAACACCTGGGACGAGGCCCACCCCGACAGTTCCGATGAGGAGTTCCAGTACTTCTCCGAGTACGTCCACTCGCCCTGGTACTCCTCTCAAAGCTGAGTGTTTGACCGGCTTGCGCAGCACGCGGCTGCCACCGCGCCGCCAGTCAACGCGCACCCCCGCCAAGCCGGCAAGGCGTATACTCACAGCGCCTTTAGATCGCAAGAAATCCTGAGAAGTTCGCTCACCACCCCACGCTTGAAGGAGCAACCGCATGAGCCGATGGTATGCAGGCGCACTGGCCATGACTGTAGCAGCAGCGGTCGGAACCTCTGTAGGCCAGGGGGCCAGGAAAACACCCACGCCAGAACCGCTTCTGTTTACCAAACAGCAGGTGGTGCAGGGCAAGACGCTGTATGCCGCCAAGTGCGCGATCTGCCATGGCGAAACGTTGCAGGGCAGCTCCGCCGGCCCGCTGGCCGGGGCTGCGTTCGCGGCCCGATGGACGTCGGGTTGGGGCGATTCCCAGTTGACCGTGGATGACCTGGACTTCATCATCCGCACAACCATGCCGAAGGGATCGGTGGGAACGATGAGCCCCGAGGAATATACCGCGGTACTGACTTACCTCTTGCAGCGCAACGGATACGAAGCCGGAGGCGCAACATCTCTGCGGGCGGGTTCCGCGCAGATGAAGAAGACGCGCTTGCAATTTGGGAATCCGACGGACATGGCGGAGGCGCCGCCTCCGCAGCGTGTGCAAGGCGACCCGGCAGCCGTTCCCAAAGACGCAGCCGGACCTACGCAGCAAGAGCTGACTCGGGCTGCGGATTCCACCCGGAATTGGCTCTATCACACGCATGATTATTCCGGAGCGCGCTATGTGGCACTGGATCAGATCAACCAGCAAAACGCCGGCCGGCTCTCGCCGGTTTGTGTGTTCCAGGTGGGGGATGAAGGGAATTTTCAGACGGGCCCGATTGTGTATCAAGGAACCATGTACATCACGACGGCGAAGAGCACGGTGGCGTTGAACGCCACCGACTGCCGGCCGAAGTGGCGCTACGCCTGGGAACCGCGCGCCGCCGACGTCTGGCCCACCAACCGCGGGGCCGCGATCAAAGACGGCTACTTGGTTCGGGGTACAGCCGACGGATATCTGTTGGCTCTTAACGCCGACACCGGGAAACTGGTGTGGGCCGTCAAGGCGGCCGACGCGCAACAGGGAGAAACCTTCACCATGGCGCCGCTGTTGTTCGAAGACCTCGTTTTGATCGGGCCGGCAGGCAGTGAAAATGGGATTTCCGGCTGGGTGGGCGCCTTCCGGCTGCGCGATGGCTCGCCTGTATGGAAATTTCAAACGGTCCCGGGAGCAACCCTTGCGGGTTCCGAGTCGTGGGGAAATCCGAAAGGAATCAAGCTCGGAGGCGGGGCGGTGTGGACTCCGTTCTCACTCGACCCCGAGAAGGGCGAACTGTTCGTCGCGGTCACCAACCCGGCGCCCGACTTGCCCGCCAATCTGCGACCGGGCGATAACCGTTATTCGAATTCGGTGGTCGCTCTCGAGGTCCACACCGGCAAACTGCTGTGGTACCGCCAGATGGTACGTAACGATTCCCACGACTGGGATTTGACCCAGGTGAGTCCGCTGTTTCAGGCAAAGATTGACGGGCGGGAAACTCCGCTGCTGACGACCGTGGGAAAGGATGGGATTCTGCGCACGCTCAGTCGGGAGAATCACGAGGTCCTCTATTCCACGCCGGTCACCACCATCAGGAATGCCGATGTGCCGCTCTCCAGCGAAGGCGTGGAGGCCTGCCCCGGCCCGCTCGGGGGAGTGGAGTGGAACGGGCCCGCGCTCGATCGCGAACGGAACATGCTCTTCGTCAACGCGGTCGATTGGTGCTGGACGTTCACGCCCGCCGACAACGTGCGCTACATCCCGGGGCGTATGTATATGGGCGGCACGGCGAAACGCTCCGCTGAGTCGCAAGGATGGCTCACTGCGATCGACGCTTCCACCGGAGCTGTCCAATGGAAGTATCAATCGAAGCGGCCCATGGTATCGGCGGTCACAGCCACGAAAGGCAACGTCGTATTCACCGGCGAGTTGAACGGCGACTTCCTCGCCTTGGATGCGCACGACGGCAAAGTGCTCTACCGATTCAACACCGGTGGTGGCATCGGAGGCGGGGTGGTCACCTACGAGGAAGCCGGAAAACAATACGTCGCGGTGATGTCGGGCAAGCCATCGAATTTCTGGATCAGCGAGATCAGCGGCGCGCCCACGGTATTTCTGTTTGCCTTGCCATGAGTTGAGCCGGTTGGCGGGGGTGACCCTGAGCGAAGTCGAAGGGGGAGCCCGCAGGCGAAATCCCGAGCGTTTTGTGCGAGGGACCTCAGAACCAAATGGTCGGGACGGGCAGATTTGAACTGCCGACCCCTCGCACCCCAAGCGAGTGCTCTACCAGGCTGAGCCACGTCCCGACTGGAAGGATTCCGCCGATTCGGCGCTCGAGCGCCGCCTCCGACGGAGGGGTTCACTGCATGATTTTACACCAGCCGCCATCGCCGCGCCGCACGAATCGAGCGCTCATCGCTCGACCGCGCCAGTCTTAGCGCGAAGCGCCTCCGAACATCATTTACAATCGAACGTCTATGTTGCGCTACTTCACCGCGGGAGAGTCTCACGGCGAGGCTCTGGTCGCGTTCCTTTCCGGCTTGCCCGCCGGATTGAAAATCGACCAGGCCTTCCTCGACCGCGAACTCTGGCGCCGCCAGCAGGGCTACGGCCGCGGCGGACGCATGAAGATTGAGCGCGACACCGCCCACATCCTTTCCGGCGTGCGCCACGGCATCACTATCGGCTCGCCGATCTCGGTGCAACTGGAAAATCGCGACTGGAAAAACTGGCAGGAATCGCTTCCCGTCGGCGAAGGCGATCCCGCCAAACATAAGCCCGTCGCTTCGCCGCGCCCCGGCCACGCCGACCTCGCCGGAGCCCTGAAGTATAACTTTCCCGAAGCCCGCTACGTTCTCGAGCGCGCTTCCGCCCGCGAATCCGCCGCTCGCGTCGCCATCGGAGCCATCGCCAAACTTTTCCTGCGCGAACTCGGAATCGAAGTCTTCAGTCACGTCGTCGCCGTTGGCAAAGTTGTAGTGACCGACTCCATCGCGTGGGAAAGCATCCGCGCGCTCTGCAATCGTGACGACATTCTGCTAAACTGCGCCGATCCTGCTCTGGAACAGCGCATGAAAGAAGAAGTCGATAAAGTGCTCAAGACCGGAGACTCGCTGGGCGGCGTGTTCGAAGTCGTCGCTCACGGCGTTCCTCCCGGCCTCGGCACCTGCGCGCAATGGGACGAGCGCCTCGACGCTCAGCTCGCCGCCGCCGTCATGTCGCTGCAAGCTGTCAAGGCGGTCGAGATCGGCTCCGGCGTGGCTTCGGCCTATGCTCCCGGCTCGCAGGTTCATGACGAAATCGGCTACACCGCGACCTCGGGATTCACCGCGTTCTCTCGCACCGACAACCACGCCGGAGGCATCGAGGGCGGCATTTCCAACGGCGAAGAAATTCGCGTGCGCGGTTATCTCAAGCCGATTTCCACGCTGCGCCGACCCTTGCAATCCGTCGATTTCGCAACTCGCGAGCCGGTCAAAGCCGCCTACGAGCGCTCCGACGTCTGCGTCGTTCCCGCCGCCGGAGTCGCCGCCGAGTCCATGGTCGCGCTCACCCTCGCCCGCTCGGCTCTGGAAAAATTCGGCGGCGATTCCCTGACCGAAACGCTCACAAACTTTGAAGGGTACCGCCAACAACTCAAGGCGTTTTGATAATTATGAATGTCCAGCAGCGGTTCGCGGAAAGGAATGGCCAAATTGCTGAAAGCTGACGGCTGAGAGCTGACAGCTTCCGAGACATGATCTATCCCATCGTCAAGTACGGCAACCCGGTCCTCGAGAAGCCCGCGGAAAAGGTCCAGGTCTTCGACGGCGAGCTGCAGAAACTCATCGAAGACATGTTCGAGTCGATGTACGCGGCCAAGGGCGTGGGCCTGGCCGCGCCGCAGATCGGCATCGGCCGCCGCATCGCCGTCATCGATGTCACGTTTAAAGAAGATCCCAAGGCCAAGCTCGTCCTCATCAATCCTGAAATCATTCACACCGAAGGCAAACACACGC
>Ga0187782_10001968_pt1 | contig 15088 bp, 10 predicted proteins | sample 0715_SJ02_MP15_2_FD_132454 | JGI IMG/M metagenome (GOLD analysis project Ga0187782, IMG submission 132454) | Tropical peat soil microbial communities from peatlands in Department of Meta, Colombia - 0715_SJ02_MP15_20_MG | ecosystem: Environmental > Terrestrial > Soil > Wetlands > Peat | place...
GCCGGTGACCGGTTCTGCGCGTAAACTTGCAGGCCAGGATCGCTGCCCGTTGCGGAGGCTCCCATGCGCTTTGTTTCTCTTGCCAGTTTTTTCTTTGTAGCGACGTTGGCAACAGCTCACTCCCAGGTGTCCGCCGAAGGCCAAGCCTGCCTCGATTGCCATAGCAACAGCACTCCCGGCATCGTGGAGCAGTGGCGCGACAGCGCCCACGCGAAAAAGAATGTGGACTGCTACTCCTGCCACCGTGCCAACGACAAGGACCCCGCCACCTTCGATCACTACGGCCAGCGCATCGCCGTAATCGTAACGCCAAACTACTGCGCCCGCTGTCACAGCAAAGAAGTCGACCAGTTCGAAAAGAGTCATCACGCTCAAGCCACTCAGTTCATCGGCTCGCTCGACAACATGCTGGGAGAGTTTGTCGAGGGCGGCCCGGCTGCGGTCAACGGATGCCGCCAGTGCCACGGCAGCGAAGTGAAGTACCTGAAAGAGGGCAGGTTCGATCCCGACACCTGGCCCAACAGCGGCATCGGGCGGGTGAATCCCGATGGCAGCCGTGGCAGTTGCGCCGCCTGCCACGGCCGGCACTCCTTCAGTTCGGCTGTGGCGCGCCAGCCCGAGAACTGCGGCAAATGCCATCTCGGGCCCGACCATCCCCAGATTGAGATCTACAACGAATCCAAGCATGGCATCCAGTTCCGCGCCAACATCAGCAAGATGAATCTGGACTCCAAGTCATGGATCGTGGGCAAGGATTACTCTGCGGCGCCCACCTGCGCCACCTGCCACATGAGCGCCACCAGCAATCAGCCGGTCACGCACGATGTGGGCGACCGCATCAGCTTCACGCTTCGTCCCGTGATCAGCGTCAAGCTGGAGAACTGGGAGAAACGCCGCGCCGCCATGCAGGATGTCTGCTCCGCCTGCCATGCCACCGGCTGGGTGGACAATTTCTACAAGCAGTATGAAAACACCGTCGATCTCTACAACGAAAAATTCGCCAAGCCCGCCAAAGCCATCATGGACAAGCTCTACGCCGCCAACAAGCTCACCCGAACCCCGTTCGACGAGAAAATCGAATGGACCTACTACGAGCTTTGGCATCATCAGGGGCGGCGTGCCCGCATGGGTACGGCCATGATGGGGCCCGATTACACGCAGTGGCACGGCTTCTTCGAGGTCGCCAAGACCTTCTACACGGAGTTCATTCCCGAGGCCGAGGCGCTACTTCCCGGTGTGACCGCCGATGTCATGAACAACCCTTATCACCAGTGGACGAAAGGCCTAAGCAAGGAGCAACTGCAACAGCAACTCGACTTTTATAAGAAGAGATACAACCAGTGAGCGCGAGGCGTGCCCGAACTCAACGCCATTCACTCTCCGCAGGTGTGATTGAGCTCAGGAAGCCTTGCCGCCGCCTAACTGCTGGGCGAGGTAGTTGGCGATGCCCATTTCCTTGATCGCGTGCAGTTGCGCTTCCAGGAAGTCGGCGTGCCGCTCTTCGTCGCGGATCATGCCATCAAACAAAGTCTTGGATCCTTCGTCTTTGGCTTCCACGCAGATCCTGACGGCTTCGTTGTATTGCCTGATCGCGTCCAGTTCGTCTTTGAGGTCGATCTCGATCTGTTGCTGCACGTTGCTACCGAGCTGAGGCTTCAACCCCACCTCGATGCCGGGAATGGCGTCGAGAAAAATGATGCGCTCGATTAGTCTCTCGGCGTGCTTCATCTCCTCGATGGCCCGCGCCTTGGTGAGCTCGCCCAGCCGCTGGTATCCCCAGTTCTGGCAGATCTCCGACTGCGTCATGTACTGCACGATAGCGGTCAGCTCCGAACTGAGCGCCGCGTTCAACTGCTCGAGCACCTTCTTGTTGCCGTGCATAGTTCTTCCTCCGTCCTGGTGAATCTTACGAGCTAAATGATAAGCCATGCCGTGATGCGGCGCACAAAGTGCAGAACTTCTTTGCACGCGAGGACCAAGCAGACTCTGAAGTATATTGGTTAAGCAGAAATGAGCCAGCCCTGGAATCCATTCTTCGCATGAGGAGGGAAAATGGGTCTCAGCAAGAGCGTCACCGTCTACGAGAAGCCAACATGAAGCAAATGCCGCAGCAGGGGCTCGGTTTGGACCGAGCCGCCCATAGTAAAGCGCGCTCATTGCCCGGGCGCGGACTTTCTCCCGGCTAATTCAATTGCAAAAACGACATCACCGAGGGCACGCCGCTCGAGTTCACGATCACCAGCATGTAATAGCCCGGAGGCGCGATGTTACCGTTGGCTGGAGCCGTGGCGGTAAGCGTTCCCGAGCCGGCGGTGAAGGTCAGGGGCACGTAGCGCTGGTCAAAGTCGTCAGCATGCGTTGTCGCCCCCGGCCGCACCAGAGCCACCGAAGTGATGGTTGAGGCGCTGGTGGTGGAGATGCTGAAGGACTGTCCGTAGCTGAGAGAGGTCGGTGCGGATGAGATCACCGGCTGCGTCCCTTTGAACAAATAGGGCGGGCTGTAGATTTCATAAGTAACCTGCGTAGGCGCGCCATTGTCGGAACCGGCCGAAACCACGCGCCCATCCGGCAGCAGGACCGCGGTGGAGTGGTAGGTGCGCTGAATCTCCTGCGCCGCCATCACGCTCCACTGCCCGGTCGAAGGACTGTAGAGCTCGGCGGTGTACACAGGATTCGTGTATCGCCCAGGGCCGGCGCCGCCGCCCACCGCCAACACCGTCCCATCCGCCAGGATCACCAGGTTTTCGTTATAGCGCGCATAGGTCATGGAGCCGGTGTAGCTCCACGACGGCTTGGTCGCTGACAGGTCGATGATCTCGGCGGTATTGGTCGCCGTGGTGCCACCGTTATCTTTGCTCGGGGAACCTCCCGCCACCATCACCGAGTTCGTGCCCGGCAAAAGCACGTGCGGCGCAAAATAGCGAAAGCCGAAATTCACCGTGGCTACATACGACCACTGGTTGGTCGTCGGATTGAACTGGTAGGATTGCTCGGCGGGCGAGGAAAGAAAAACATTGCCGCTGCTCAACAAGGTGAGCCGGGGATAAACCTGCTGCACCGCCGTGGGCAGGTTCGCCGAGGCCGGCAGAGCCGTCCAATTTCCGGTGGTGTAGCTGTATTCCTCGGGGGTCAGCGAAATCTCGGTCCCCCACGAATTGGTGCCGGACATCTCCAGCAGCGTTCCGCTCGGCAATTCCACATCGCTCGGGTACCAGCGCGGGTAATTCATGTTGTTGCCCTGCGTCCAGGTCGACGTGCTGGGACTAAAGATCATCGTGTTCTGGGTTCCGCATCCGCTGTTGCCGCTGTGGCCGCAGGCATATCCCTCTTCGTTTCCGCCGGTGACCAGCACGTTGCCGTTCTCCAGAATCGATAAACCGGAGCAAAAGATATCCACACTCTGGGTGAGATTGACGTTGGTAAGCGCGCCCGAGATCGGGTTCAGCAACATGGCCTGCGAGTTGAGCTGGCCCGACGCCGGATAGTAATAAAAGAGCACATTGCCGGTGTTGAGCACGGCAGCGTTGGCGCCCACCAGGCAGGGATACGTGCAGAAATTTACCGGAGCGGCCCAACTGCCGATGAGGCTGGGATCGGTGGCCGATTTCTTCTCGGCTTTGGCCTCGGCTTTCGTGGCCTTCGCCTCGGACTTCGCCTGGGCCGACATCGCGGCAGGCACTGCGAAAACGCAGGCCAGCAGGGCAATCAGGCTGCAACGCCGCCACATTTGGCACGATGTATTTTGCGATTCAACGCGATTCATCAGGGCAAGAGTCGACAGCATTGGCATGTCCCTTTCTCTGATTCTATTGAGCGGCGCCCGGCCTCGGCACAAATGTGAAAAGTCGGCGCCAAACAGACGGGGCTTTAACTTACCCCGGGACGCATCAGGCGTCAAGATGCAGGATTTTGCAACTTCCGGGCGCGTTCTATCTTCGCCGCACGCTGCACTAACTACCTCTGCACACAGCGATGCAACCTGGAAGGTATCCAGATTTCCCCGGCTGAATGGTATTTGCTGTTTTCAGTCCGCCCGCATCACAGGAGACGCCGCAAGCACCCCTGCGGCCAGTTCCAGATCGTGCAAATCTTCGCGGCTGAAATCCTGGACAAAGCGTGGATCCAGGCCTTTTCTCGAAATCTGAATGACCCCGAGCACCACCGAATGGGAATCAAGAATCGGTACCGACATCAGCTTCTGGATGGGCACCGGTTGCGCCGGATCGTCCTGGTCAATTCCCAGCGGCCGGATTGTTTCAAAAATGCTGGCGTGCTTCACGCGGGCAAAATTGTTGAAGATCTCCGCCTTCTTGCTCAGCGCAGTATGGGCGGCGACGGCCTTGCTCGAAATCGGAATAGCCCCGGTGGTCCGCAGGTGCTCAGGGAAAATGAATTTAAGCAGACCGCCCTCCAGGCGGAGCAGCGCGACCTCGGCGTGCTGCACATGAAAGACCTTCGCCAGCACCATGCTCACGTCAAGCGGAGTGACGCCCGGGCCCAATATGGCCCCTAGAGGCGATAAGTTTTCGGGGAGAATGATCTCGTCGACTGGCCCATCCTCAGGCTTGTGGGTCATAGAAACTCGCACTCGATTCAATTTAGGAACCTAGCAATCCCCGCACTTTCAAAGCCACAAAAGTTCCCCATGAACATCCTACAACTCGTTTGAATTCAGCAAAGTAGCTTATGTTCATGGCCTTCTGGTGCAGTCTCTTTCCAGACACATAGCCGCAAACCCGCACGCCGATTGACAATTTTTGTCGCTCCCAAGCCACTACCATCCCGTCCTAGTCCTTGATCGACCGGCTGAAATCGCCGATTTCTGCACTGCTCTCTTCCCTTCGCGGCTGCAAGTCATTACACTGCCTTTCTATGAGCCTCCCCGCCCAACCCAACGTCAAGCTGTCGCATGCCCCGGACTATCGAGAGTCGTACGCCAATAGTGTGCAGATGCGCGTCAATGTCTGGGACTTTTTCCTGGTTTTCGGCACCTTGCAACAGCAGACCGAGACGCAGGTCGAGATTCGCAACTTTCAGGGCATTTACCTCAGCCCGCAGCAGGCCAAGGCCCTCCTAGGACTACTTCAGCAGAACGTGGTCGGCTACGAAAGCGCGTTCGGCGAGATCAAACTCGATCCCCGCCTGACGCCGGCCGGGCCGGTACATTAGCAGCGCGTTTCGCCTGCCTTGGAACGGGCGCGTCTTGGGCCGCACAAACTGGTCGCATTCGCCAGGCTCCAGCCACCGGGGCGCCCAACTGTGCATGCCAACCGCTGAAGCAGGAGGAAGACTCTGAACCATCGCCCGTCCGCTCATTTCGCCCCTGCGCCGACAGGCACAGACCCGGCGCTGGTATTCGCGGTCATTTTTATAACGATTTTCATCCTGCACGCTCCCCTTCTGCGTTTGCCTTATTTCTGGGATGAAGCCGGCTACTACGTTCCCGCTGCCCGGGATTTGCTGCTCCATGGAAGTCTGATCCCTCATTCCACCGCCTCCAGCGCCCACCCGCCGCTGGTTATGGCCTGGCTTGCGCTGTGGTGGAAAGTCGTGGGCTACGCTCCCTTGGTGACGCGCACGGCAATGCTGGTTTTGGCTGCCTTCTCGCTTGCAGGCGTGTTTCGGCTGGCGCAGCGAGTGGCGAGCAGGCAAGTTGCGGTTGCCTCGACATTATGCACGGCGCTGTATCCCGTGTTCTTCGCGCAAAGCTCCCTGGCACAAGTCGATTTGGCGGCGGCCGGACTGACGTTCTGGGGTCTCTCTGCTTATGCAGACGATCACATCATCGCGACAATTGTCTGGTTTTCGCTGGCGTCTTTGGCGAAGGAAACGGCGATAGTTGCGCCACTGGCGCTGGCGGCGTGGGAGGCAATTGCACTTGTGGGCGGGAAGAATTCGCTGGGTGCGCTATGGCGGGATGACGAGAATCGTTCAGGATCGAACCTCAGCCGGACGCGCCGTATCGCTGCTCTGCTGATTCCCATCGTGCCGCTGGCGTTCTGGTACCTCTACCACTACCGCCATACCGGACACATCTTCGGCAATCCGGAATTTTTTCGCGAGAATGTGGGGGCAACCCTGCATCCGGTGCGATTTCTTCTCGCACTGCTCATGCGCATCTGGCAAGCCGTCGGCTATTTGCACCTGTGGCTTCTGACGGTGGCGGCGTTGCTCGCCATGTGGATTTTGCCTCCTCTGCTTGACCCTCATGCCGAACGGCCGCGCATTGCCCTTCCCCTACAGATGGCCTTCTACGTTGTCGTGGCCGCTTACGTGGCGGTCATGTCGTTGATCGGCGGGGCGGTTCTGGCGCGCTACATGCTGCCCGCAGTTCCCCTGGTCATTATTCTTTGCATCTCGACTTTGTGGCGGCGGGTCAGTTTCTGGCGCGCCGCCGTCGCCTGCATCGCGCTCGCTTTCGCTGCGGGCCTGTTTCTGAATCCGCGCTACGGTTTCTCTCCGGAGGACAATCTCTCTTACCGAGATTATGTAGTGCTCCACGAAAACGGCGAACGCTTTCTGGAGGCGCGTTATCCCATGGCGCGCGTGCTGACGGCGTGGCCTGCCTCGGACGAAATCACCCGCCCCTGGCTGGGTTACATTACCCGCCCCATGCGCGTGGTGCGCATCGAGAATTTTTCGCTGGAGGAAATGTTCTCTGCCGCCGCCTTTCGATCGAACTATGACGTTGCCCTAATTTTCTCCACCAAATACGATCCCGGCCCCGCACCCTGGGATCACTGGCGCAAGTGGACGGAGCTGAAATCGCGCTTCTTCGGCTTTCATCGCGATCTGCCGCCTCAGGCCGCAGCCAGAATGCTGGGCGGCCGGATCGTATTCTCGGAAGAGCGGCAAGGACAATGGATCGCGGTGGTTGAGATGGAGAAAAATGAGATGGAGAATGCGGACGCCCAAGCCGTGCGCGACGACAAACTTAACCGGCGGCATCCCTCTAGTACCACGACGGCGCTGTCAAGGCCAGAGTTATTGGGAAACACATGAGTGAACCGCCAGGGAATCTGAGTGTAATCGCGATGTTACGCCAACCAGCCAAAGTGGTGGCCCACATCACGTTGAGTGCGGCTTGTATGTGCTGTAATCTATCCTCGCGCTCGTGTATGGAGATTGGTCGATGAAGCATCGTTGGGTGATAGTGGGCTTCACCATCATAGCTCTGATCTTTGCAGGCATAGTCTTCCGCGCTCAGCGTAACCATCGTCGGTGGGCAAAGTCGGCGGCAGTGTACCGGATCCGGGCAGAGCAGGGTGATGCTAAGTCTCAGCTTCAGCTCGGTTCAATGTATTACTACGGCAAGGGAGTATCGAAGAACTACGTTGAGGCCGTTCGCTGGTATCGCAAGTCTGCTGAGCAGGGCAACCCGAAAGCCGAATACAGCCTCTGCGACGCTTATCACGAAGGCAGAGGCGTTCCTCAGGATTACGCCGAAGCAGCACGCTGGTGTCGCGAAGCTGCCGATCAGAGCGATGCCGTAGCTCAATACGCCCTCGGCTTAGTGTATTCCCGTGGGGAGGGCATTGCACAGGATTACTCGGAAGCTGTCCGCTGGTATCGCAAATCCGCCGAGCAGGGTTATGCGATGGCTCAATACGCGCTCGGGTATACGTATTTCAGCGGGGAAGGCATTGCACTGGATTACTCGGAAGCTGTTCGCTGGTATCGCAAGTCCTCTGAGCAGGGTTATGCGAAAGCTCAGTACGCGCTTGGTTATATGTATTACTACGGCTACGGTGTGCCTCGGGACCGAGCCGGAGCAAATGACCTGTTCCAGAAAGCTGCCGCTCAGGACGACGAGGATGGTAAGCGGGCGCTTGAGTGTTTGAGGAAGGGGATTTCAATCGACCCAGGCGCGGGCCTTCGCGGCCTTCAGTAAGTCGTCAGTTGCCGAAATCAGGCGTTAGCACTCAAAATCCCGGGTTGTTGCAACCTGCGAAACCTCTGCGCCCTTCACTCCCTCATCAAGTGGCACGAATGTGTTTTGATTACCAGCCACACGTTACGCCCAGATTCCAGTTGCAACGCATGGCAGGCAGCCAGAGTGAGGTAAACCTCCACCTCCACGCCGCAATCCACGCGGGCGGAGACGATCATGTCGCGTCTTTCCATCGAAACGATGCGTCCGGGAATCAGATTGCGCGCGCTCAAGCCCGCCGGCTCTGCAATCGCCAGCAGAATGTCTCCGGCGCGAATTCCAATACGCAGCCGCGATCCCGGCTCGGCCCGGACCAGGGGCGTTTCCAGCGCGATCCCTTTCCCAGTTTCATCCTCCGGTGAATTATTCGTCTCGCCACGCACTACTCGGCAGATCATGCTGCCGCGCTCTTCGTGAACCGATTCGACGGTGGCGTCAAAGATATTTTCGAAACCCGCCAACTGCGCCACGGTTTCCTGCAAGGGAGCGCGCAAGACCTCATGCGGCGTGCCTTGCGCGATGATGCGGCCTTGTTCCAAAACCAGCACGCGCTCGCCGAGAGCGATCACCTCCTCGCGGCTGTGCGTGACATACAGGATCGGAATCCCGTGCGCCTGATTCCAGCGGCGAAGATCGTCGATGATCTTCGCCTTGGTGGCAACATCCAGCGCCGCCAAAGGCTCATCGAGCAGCAGCACGCCGGGATCGGTGACCAGTACACGCGCCAGCGCGACTCGCTGCCGCTCTCCGCCGGAGATTCGCGCGGGATATTGCTGCCGCAGGTGATCGATTCCAAACTCGCGCAGCATCTTTTCCGCACGCCGGCGGCGTTCCGCGCGCGGCAACTGCACCAGGCCGTACTCGGCATTCTGCGCGACCGTCATGTGCGGGAACAGCGCCAGCTCCTGCAAAACGTAGCCCACGGCGCGTCGGGAAATCGGCTGATCCACCTGGAGGCCCTTATCAAAGAAAACCCGCCCACCAATAACGACCCGCCCCGCTTCCGGAGTAGTCAACCCGGCGATGCAGTCGAGTAGCGTGGTCTTGCCCGATCCCGAGGGTCCGAAAAGAATAGTGAACCCCGGGGCCGCGTTGAGCTCCACATCCAGCGTGAATTCTTGCTCGGAAATAAAACTCTTGCGGATGCGGGCTTCGAGTAGAGGATGCCCCGCATCCGCAGCTTCCGGCTTGTCGAGTTTTACTTCTGTGGCTGTAGGCATCGGGGACGATTCACTTCAGCGAAGCCACATCCAGAATCCTGGACTGCGCGTTCGCGGCTTTCCAGTTCCAGCCATACACCAGCGCCAGCACCGCGAAACAGAAGACCAGCAGCAGCAGGCTCATGGCGTTGGCAGCGGCGTAGTTTGAGGCCTGCACTTGGTCGTAGATATCGATTGAAACCGTGCGGGTGACGCCGGGGATGTTGCCGCCGACCATCAGCACCACTCCGAATTCTCCCATGGTGTGCGCAAATGCCAGCGCCGTTCCCGTAACCAGCCCAGGGACGGAAAGCGGCAGCACCACGCGCAAGAACGTGCGCAGCGGCGAAGCTCCCAGCGTTGCCGAGGCGGCCAGCAGTTTGCGGTCAACCGCAGAAAACGAGGCAGCAAACGGCTGCACGGCAAATGGCAGGCTATACAGAATCGAGCCGATCACCAGTCCGGTGAAGGTGAAAGCCAGCGTGTGACCGGTCAACGATTGCCACCAGCGCCCCAGCGGGCTACGCGAACCCAGAGCGACCAGCACATAGAATCCCAGCACGGTGGGCGGCAAGACAATCGGCAGAGCGACGATCGCCTCGACCACAAACTTCCAGCGCCAGCGCGAGAAGGCGATCCACCACGCCAGCGGCAAACCCAACACAAAAAGGAGCGCCGAGACCACCACCGCCAGTTCGACCGTGAGGCGAAACGCTTCCCAGTTGATGGACATTTGCGGATCATCTCCGTGGAACAGGGCGCTTCAGCGTGGGCGAGTACGTTTCTTTCGCCCCTTCGGGGCTCACTCCCATCTCGCCTCTTACCCACGGCTTACGCCGTCGGCTGCATTCTGTCGCCGCTTCGCGGCTGAACGCGCTGCGCATTCCACGTGCAGCGGCGCTTCTATTTCCCCTCCGGCACGCTAAACCCGTAGCGCCTCAACACTGCCGCAACCTCCGCCGTCCTCACGTATTCCAGGAAGGCTGCCGCGTCCTGGCGGTGGGCCGAACGTGAAATCAGCACCATTCCCTGGTCCAGCGCCGGATATGCATCGGCGGGAACCATCCAGTATCGGCCCTTCCCCTGCATTGCGGGCGCAATCGCATGAGCCAGCGCAACGAATCCAGCCTGCGCATTGCCCGACTCGACGAACTGCGCCGCTTGCGCAACGTTTTCTCCCAGTACCAGCCGGCCCGCCAGCTTTTCATACAAGCCATAATGCTTGAGGGCGGCCTCGGCGGCGCGGCCGTAGGGCGCGTGCTGCGGATTCGCCATCGACACTCTCTTTACCGACGGATCAAGCAGCACATCCATGCCTTTGTGTTGCACATCGAGAGGCGAATCTTCGGGAACCCACAGCACCAACCGGCCCACCGCGTAACGATATAACGTTGCGCCCTCGGCCTGTCCGCCGGCGATGAGCTGTCGGGGATAATCCATGTCGGCGGAAAAGAAAACGTCAAAAGGGGCGCCGTTCTGAATCTGCTGGGTTAGAGCTCCCGAAGCGCCAAACGAAAGCTTGACCGTAACACCCGTGCGTTTCTGATAGTTGGACGCAACCTCATAGAGTGCTGCGCTCAAATCTGCCGCCGCAGCTACATTGATCTCGCGATCGCCCGGCGATGCCTGCGGAACAGGACCCGCCAGCCCCAGTAACAACAGAGTGATGCCGCACGCCTTGAGCCGCGATAGCATGAGGCGACCCTCGAACGGTTCGATTCAACGCAACCACACGTGGGAGATTGTACAGGCATTTCGCGACCGCGTTTCCCGGAATGGTTCTCGGGCACGTCGGAGGCGCTTTTTCCTTTGACCGCAACCCGGTGGTTTAACATACTAATTTTCACAGCTAAAGGCCTTATCGAGTGTGGTTATGACTTCTCCCAGGCTCTGCCGCGCCATTGGCGTTTTCCTGTTTGCGCTATCGTTATTCACTCTTCTTGCTGCCGCACCGGCCCAGGACGCAAGAAAGGTTCACCCAGCGCCCGTCGCCGATGCTGACAACGATCACCCGGAGCAGCGCGCGGCATGGTTCATGCGGGGCCGCGTGGTTCCGGGGAAATCTTCCGCTGCGCTGCGCTACCGCGCCTATCAGGCCAAGATGCAGGCGCGCGCCGCGCGCCGCGCCCGCGCTCAGGCTGCCCATGCGGACTCGCAACCTGCGCAGCCCTCCAGTCCGTGGATTCCACTCGGCCCTGTGCCCCTGGCCTCGGACGCCACGCACGACGGAGGCCAGAACTACAACCAGGTCTCCGGACGCTCCACCGCGGTCGCCATCGATCCCGCCGATTCCACCGGCAATACGGTCTTCATCGGTGGAGCGCAGGGAGGAGTATGGAAATCCACCAACGCAGCCAGCAGTTCGGCCGACAGCGTGACCTGGACCGCCGTCGCCGACGATCAAGCCACGCTTTCCATCGGCGCGATTGCCATTCAGCCGGGAAATACGAATCCGGCAAACAGCGTGGTGCTGGTCGGGACGGGCGAGGCCGATAATTCCGGCGATTCCTACTTCGGACTCGGCATCCTGCGCTCGACCGACGGCGGCAACACGTGGACGCTGATCCCCAGCGCCAACGGCGGGACATATTCGTTCGCCGGTCTCGGCGCCACCCGCATGGCCTTCAGCACGGCCAACACCAACACCGTGGTTGCAGCCATGGCGGCTACATCCGTGGGCGTTACCGACGACTCGTTGACCAGTACCACTTACCGCGGCCTCTACACTTCCACCGACGGCGGACAAACCTGGACTTACAACGCACTTTTCTCGGGAGCGAACGAGGCAACCTCGGCAACTTCCGTGGTCTACAACGCCGCCGCGGGTTTGTTTTTCGCCGCCGTGCGTTACCACGGCTTCTATTCTTCTCCCGACGGCTTGAACTGGACGTATCTCGCCAACCAGCCGGGCAACGGAATCTTGAGCACCACCGCCTGCCCCACAAACTACGTCACCACCTGCCCGATTTACCGCGCGGAGATCGCCGTGGTGCCGGGGCGAAATGAGATGTACGTTTGGTTTGTGTCGATCGGCATTTCAGGCGCCACCGAGGGGCAGGCTGTTGATCAAGGTATCTGGCAGACCCTCGACGGCGGCACGTCTTGGACGCAGATCAGCAACGCCACCATCGACAGTTGCGCCGGCGAAGACGGCTGCGGTGTAACCCAGGGCTTTTACGATCTGGACCTGCTGGCCGTCCCCAATGGTTCCACCGCGACCGATCTTTACGCGGGAGAGGTGAACCTCTTCAAGTGTTCCATCAACAGCAGCAATCCCACGTGCAGCAGTGCGCCATTCATCAATCTCACGCACGTCTATGGTTGTTCACCGCTGGCCTCGCTCGCCCACGTGCATCCTGACGAACACGCCCTGGCCTATACCCTTCTCTCCTCCGGCGCCGACCTGATGTATTTCTCCAACGACGGCGGCATCTACCGCGCCCTCGATGGATTCACCGGACTCAGCACCGGTTCATGCAGCGGAACCAACCAGTTCGACGATCTCAATCAGAATCTCGGTTCCATGACCCAGTTCGTCGCCTTCTCGCAAAGCGCCACCGATGAGAACACGATTCTGGGAGGCACCCAGGATAACGGTTCTCCGGCCAGCGCGACCGCCACCACCAGTGTGAGCTGGGGTAACGTGCTGGGCGGCGATGGCGGCTACAACGCCATTGATGCCAACAGCGGCGATTGGTACGCGTCGCAACCGGACCTTGGCGGCGGCGGCCTGGGCATTCAGCAGTGTTCACTGGGCAGCGTGAGCTGCGACGATACCACCTTCAGCACTGTCGTCAGCAGCTCTGACCTCGGCGGCGACGATGGAGCTTTCTATTTCCCCTATATTCTTGATCCGCAATCGACCACTACCATGCTGGTGGGAACCTGCCGTGTGTGGCAGGGGCCGCGCACCGGCGGAGCCTTTAGCGTTCTCAGCCCCAATTTCGACACGCTGGGCACCGGTACGTGCTCCGGCGGCGAAGTAAATCTGGTTCGCGGACTCGCTGCCGGCGGACCTACTAACGCCAATGGCTCAGAGGTGATCTATGCCACGACCGATGGTTTTGGCCCCAATGAGTCCACCACACCCATCGGCGGCAATGTTTGGGTGATGACCGCCACTTCCGCCTTCACGAATACAACGAATAACGGTCCCGGCGGCGCCAGCATCAATCCCAACCAGTTCCCCATTTCTGCCGTCGCCATCGATACCTCAGATACAACCGGCAACACCGCTTACGTCACCGTCATGGGTTTCACCGGAGGCCCCGGCCACGTGTGGCAAACCACCAACGCAGGCGCAAGCTGGACCGACTTCACCGGAACCGGCACCAACGCTCTTCCCGACGACCCGGTGAATGCCGTTGTCGTTGACCCCGTCGCCGGCATCGTTTACGTGGGCACGGACGTTGGCGTCTTCGAAAGTCCCACCACCGGCCCCACGTGGACCGAGGTGGGCCCGGCTCCTTCCAGCCAAACCGGATTCTTGCCCAACGTGGCGGTTACCGGCCTCCAGATCTTCGATTCCGACGGTGAGGAACTGCTGCGCGCATCCACTTATGGCAGGGGCGTATGGCAATTTGATTTGCTGACCAGCCCGGATTTCCAAATCTCCGTTCCCACCTCCAGCCTCACTGCCTTCGCCGGCACGACGCCCACCTTCAACGGCACTTTAACCGCTCTGAATGGATACAACAATTCGGTCACATTGACCTGTACCGCAGGAACAACCAATCCTCCCAGCCCCTGCACTCCGAACCCCGCAACTGTCACGCCGTCTGGCGGTGGCACGCCATTTTCCATCACCACCGGCAGCACGATCGGCGATTACAACTTCAACCTGACGGCCACCGGTTCCGATTCCAACAACACCACGCACGTGGCCGCTCTCAGCTTGAACGTAGTGAGCCTGAGTTTGTCGGCTCCTTCACCAGCTACCGTGACCGAACCCCGCGGCGCCACGACCCCGCCGGTGAGCTTCCAGGTGTCGGTGCAAGGCTCTTTCAATCAGAGCGTGACGCTTAGCTGTAGCAGCTTCAGCCCCAGCATCTCCGGCGCAACTTGCGCTTTCACGCCCAACGCAACCATCAATCCAACCGCATCGTCGCCAGTCAATGCGACCGTGACCGTCACCGTTCCGGCGACGACGGCTACGGGCAACTACACGGTGAAGCTGGCGGCAAACACGGCGGGAGCGCCTGCTCCAATCACAACTTCGTTTGCCATGTCCGTGATCCTCAACCCGACCTTCATCACCAGCGGACCGGCAACGCTTTCTTCCCCACCCGCAAATCAGGTACCAGCCAGTCTCACATTTACATCTCAGGACGGCTACAGTGGCAACATCAACGCCTCCTGCGATGCCTCGGCGCTGGCGGGAGCGATATGCACCATCAGTCCTGCGAACCCGATCACCATCAACTCGGGTTCTTCCACTCCGGCAACGGCAATCATCAACATCCCGAACAGCGCCACGCCGGGCGTCTACAACATCGTCATCAACGCGGCAGACGTCAGCGGCTCCCCGACCAGCAGCTTCACCATCGCGCTGACGGTGTTTCAGGATTTCACCATCGGCACGCTCAGCCCGTCCACGCAAACCATCAGTGCCGGCGGCTCGGCTACCTACAACTTCAGCGTGCTGCCCGTCGGCTCGACATTCACCAATGCCGTGAATTTGTCCGTCTCGGGCCAGCCCGCGATCTCCTTGTGCACTTTCACGCCCAATCCGGTAACTCCCGGTAGCGGACAGAATGTGACGCTGACCATCAGCACCACGGCTGGATCTTCAGTGCCCCGCTCGCCCATTCTGAATGCGCTGTGGCTCGCGCTGCCGCTGGCCGTTTTTGGCGCCGCCGGGCGATGGCGAAGGCGCAAGCTCTCTCTCCCCGCTTCTCTGCTGGGAATTTTCCTGCTCTTGCTGATCCTTCCCTCCTGTGGCGGAGGCGGCAGCAACGGC
>Ga0187782_10001969_pt1 | contig 15085 bp, 10 predicted proteins | sample 0715_SJ02_MP15_2_FD_132454 | JGI IMG/M metagenome (GOLD analysis project Ga0187782, IMG submission 132454) | Tropical peat soil microbial communities from peatlands in Department of Meta, Colombia - 0715_SJ02_MP15_20_MG | ecosystem: Environmental > Terrestrial > Soil > Wetlands > Peat | place...
CTTGCGCCAATTTCGCGACCGCGCTGGATGGTCTCTTCGGCGGACTGGGTAGTGAAAACACGGTTAGGCACGGCCGCACTCAACGAAGAAGTGCCGGAAAGCCCGCGGCAGACAGCGAATCAAATCAGAGGCCATCAAAGGAGCGGCACCGGTTTCCGCGTACGCGATGTCTCCGGCGAGGCCGTGCAGATAGACGCCGAAGGCAAGCAGTTGCGCCCAGGAATCGGCTCCATATTGGGCCGTCAGACCGGTTAGGATGCCGGTCAACACGTCCCCGGTACCGCCGCTAGCCATCCCCGGATTGCCGGTCGAGTTGATCCACGCACGGCCGTCAGGGGCGGCAATGACGGTCTGGTAGCCCTTGAGAATCACGTGCGCGTTCCAGTCGGCCGCGGCCTTGATCGCGATCTCGACGCGCCTCGCTTGAGCTTCTGCTGTGGAACACCCGAGCAGGCGCGCCATTTCGCCCGGATGAGGCGTGACGGCCAGCATCCCTCGTGAATCGCGGAGTTCGGAAGCGCGCCCTGCGAACGCGTTCAACCCATCCGCATCGAGGATGATCGGCACGTTCGCACGCTCTCCGACAATGGCTCGCACGAACGCTTGCGTCTCTGCTTGCGTCGTCAACCCGGGTCCCATGCCTAGCGCGCGCTTGCCCTCTAGGAGCCTGCCGAAGAGATTGCCCTGCAGAGACTGCTCGGAGATCGTTCCACTGAGCGTCGCGGCGAGCGGCTCCGTCATGATTTCGGGTGTGTACGAAGCAACGATGGAGAGCGCTGGCTCGGGGGTCGCGACGGTGACCAGGCCTGCCCCTGCGCGAAGTGCAGCGGTCCCGGCCAGCACGGCGGCGCCGCTCTTTCCGACCGAGCCGGCTACAATCAGCGCGTGGCCGTAATCGCCTTTGTGCCCGGCTGCCTTGCGCGGCACCGCAAACTTCGCAAACTCGTGCGCGTCGCTCCACCGCAATGTGCCTTTTCCTATTTCTTCGACAAGCGCCGGCGGCGAGCCGATCTCTCGCACCACGAGTTCGCCGACGTACTTTTGGCCATCTCCCAGGAGCAGGCCCGGCTTGGGCGTGGTGAACGTGACGGTGTAATCGGCCGTGATGACCGGGCCTGCAGCTTCGCCGGTATCAGCGTTAAGGCCGGACGGAATGTCGACGGCGACGACAAAGCGGCCTGGATTGCGCTGATTGACACCAGTCACAACTTCGGCCATACGCCCTTCGAGCGCGCCCCGCACGCCCGTGCCAAGCAGCGCGTCGACGATGATCGCGCCGTGTAGAAACTCCAGTGGTCTCGACTTAGCGGAAACAGCGTCCAACTCTAATTGGCCGACCTTTTTCCAGCGCTTCAGGCTCGTCGCTGCGTCGCCTTTCACCTCGCGGAGATTACCGATGAGATGGACGGAAGGCTTAGCGCCCATCTTTTGGAGATGCCGCGCAACAACAAAGCCGTCGCCGCCATTGTTTCCCTTGCCGCAAAGGACGATGATCGGACGTTTCTTGAAATCAGGGAAACGCGACTGGATGAATTCGGCGACGCTCTTGCCGGCGTTTTCCATGAGTGTGAGGCTCGGCACACGATAATTTTTAGTCGTGAGCCGGTCCACTTCGCGCATTTCGGCGGCCGTCAGGATTTTCACGGTTGACTACTCATGGGCACACCGGTACGCGGGACATGGTCTGAGTATAAACAAAACCGCGCGGAGGCCCTAGATGACAAACAGCAAGACGCGCTACGGCCCCTCGCGGCGCCGATGATGCCGCGAAGGGCCAGAACCTGAGGAAACTGCGTTAAAAGACCAGCTTCAGCGCGAACTGAATCTCGCGCTGGCTGTTCGGGATCGTGGCGGCGATGAACCCGTAAACCGGATTAGCCGCACCGCTGGCGCCGGTGTACAGGCTGGCGTTCGGGGCTATGAAATCCGAGCGGTTGGCGATGTTGAAAAACTCCGCGCGGAACTGCGCGGAAACTCGCTCGGTGATTTTGGTGTTCTTAAGCAGGGCAAAATCCAAGTTGATGTAACGTGGACCGAAAAGCGTGTCTCTACCGGCGTTACCCAGCGTGCCGACGGGTTCGAGTGTGAAACAAGTGTTAACGGGGTTGAGCCATTCCGGCTCCACGAACCCGGCAAAAGGAAAAGGCTGAACTCTCTTTTCCACATACGGATTGCAACCCGGGACAACGTTTGGGCGAGTCGATGCGACGTTATTGTCAAGTCCAGCCTCATCGAACCCGTCGCTGATGCTGAATGGCGTGCCGCTCTGCGCCGTGAAGATACCGCTGACCTGCCAGCCCTCCACGAGCCGGTTGCCGTGAAAGGGCAACTGGTAGATCACATTGCCGACGAAGTTGTGGCGTAGATCGTAGCCGCAATCCCCATAGTCGTATCGCGGATCGTAAGGATCGAGCTGGCCAGTTGCGCCTTCTTCCAGTCCGTACGTTCCAGAGCCGTCATCCAGGCAATGGGAATACGTGTACGAGAGCTGCATGGTGATCCCTTTGCCAGCTTGACGGACCAGGCTCACCTGAAGGGAATTGTAATTGGAATTTCCTTTCGTGACGGCTTCGTTGAGTTCAGCGTAGTTGTCGTTCACGCGCGGTAGGATCGGCTCCACGCCGCCAAGGATGGGATCGAAAGCGCCGAAGAAGCAGCTTGACAGATTTCGGTTCGCCACTGTTGGGACACAGGGAACGCCAGTTGGGGTAGAGCACGCGTTAAGGAGATTAAAGACGGGGAAGCCTAGGTTTACGCCGCAACCGGCGACAACCGAAGTGCTCGTGACCGACGGGTTCAGGTTTCGCTGCACGAACAGATGCACACCGCGAGAGCCGACATAGCCCACGGTTAAGACTGTGCCTCTGCCCAGGTCTCGCTGCAGGTTGAGGTTCCATTGCTCCTGGTAGGGTGCCTCAATCGTGTTGAATGGCACGCCGTCGCCCAAGCTGGTGCAGCCGATGCTGTTGTTGGAGACATTGTCCGCCGCACAGGCCGTCGGCACGTCTTGCGGCGGCAACTGGGGCGGCGAGAAAAGGAAAGCATTCGGAAAAGTCATCGTGCCCGGAGAAAACTGGTGATAGTTAAACGGCGGATCGAAGTAATACGCGGACGCGTAGGTACGAGGCGCGACCGGGTCATGGAAGATGCCATAACCGGCCCGGAGGGAAGTCTTGTGGTCTCCGAAAATATCCCACGCCAAACCGACCCGTGGGTCGATGTTCTTCCGGTTCGGGCTGCTCTGAAAAACGTGGCTGACGTGCGCAAATGAGCCGTTCCCAAACGGCGGATCCAAGATCGTGTACAGGGGCCATCCGGACGGATTTGTGCCGTACTCATAGCGGACACCCAGATTCAGCGTTAGCCGGGAGTTCACTTTCCAACTATCGTTGATATATGGATTGACATCGATTTCCCGGAAATATCGAAACGGATCGTCGGTATACGGGCTACTTGCAACCGCATATCCCAGGAACGGCACGCCCTCGAGAAAACTTTGTAGGCTTAGGAAAATGTAGCTGCCGCCGTACTCAAAGGGCGCGTTGACATTCGACTGGACCCGCAGGATGTCCGCTCCAAAGGTGATCGTATGGGCTCCGTGGTTCCACGCCACGTCGTCCCCTGCGCCAATCTTGTTTTGGGCGATGGCGTCGGAGACAAACTGGTTGCTCCCAATCCCGCCGATCGCAAAGAAATCTGGAAGGACAGACGCGTCTTCGGGAAAGCGGCTAGGGTTGAAGTTCAAAGGATCCGTAGCGGCCGGGAGGGTGCTATTCGAGAACGAGGATTCGTAGGTGCGAGTGAACACAAATCGCGCGTTATTCACCACGTTTGCTGAGAAGATGTGCCGCTCTTCGGCGGTAAAAAATTGATTCTTGGAGTGATCCACCTCCGGCCACAAAGGCAGGACCGCGCCGAAAATGCCGGTGAGCGGGCTGAGGTTGTACCCCCTGTCGAAAACATAGCGCCCGAACAGGTTGTCATTCGGGGAAAGCGTGTAGTCGATTCGCCCGAGGACGTAGTTTTCGTTCGAAATCTGGGTTGCACTGATTGTAGTGAAATAGTAGCCGCCCACGTCCGGGGCGCCGGCCGCTGGAGTAGGGGCAAATTTATTGTAAAGGCCCATGATGCCATTTATGGCCGCCGCGGCCGCCGCGTTTTGCCCGATGGCTCCGCTGCCGATGGTCCCCGCCGGCTCGATCGGGTTCGATCCGGTGCCCATTCCGGAAACAGGTCCCCAGATGCCGCCCAACCCGCCAGCAGTAGCAAGGCCGGCGCACGTCGCCGACACAGTATTTACGGTGTTAGGCGTAGGGAGAAGGGTGAACGGACTTATCGTCTCGGTTGCGGTATTTGGAGCGCCACACGGGAGTTGCCCCGTCGTGCCGTTACCGACGACATACGGCTCTGGGTACCCTACATTCGAGACCGGTTGGTCCAGCGCCTGCCGGAAGCCCTCATAGTTCGCAAAGAAGAAGAGCTTGTTCTTCTTGACCGGGCCGCCCAGACTCCCGCCAAATTGATTTTTCCGAAAGGGCAATTTCTTGAGGGGGGGATTAGCGTTCACTTCGAAATAGCTTCGGGAATCGAGAGCGTCGTTCCGCAGGAACTCGTAGGCCGAACCGTGCAAGCCGTTCGTACCTGATTTTGAGGCCGCGTCCATTACGGAGCCATTGCCGCCGAATTGAGCGCTGTATGTGTTCGTCAGGAACCTGAATTCCTGAATCGCCTCTATGCCGAGCGAAGTGCCCAGCACCTGCGAGCCGGCCTGATGGTTCCAGAAGTCGGACATATTGGTGTCGTCCAGCAAAAACAGCCCGCCTTCGGTTCTAGCTCCAGCGATGGAAAAACCCGGACCCGTTCCATAAAGCGTGGTCGTTCCGGCGCCTGTTGGAGTGACACCCGGCGCGAGATTGAGCAACTGCTCGAAGTTGCGCCCGTTCAGAGGCAGATCGACCATCTGCTGCGGGCTGACCAGCGCCGAAACGGCGGTCGATTGCGTTTCGACCTGCGAAACGGACGACTCGACGGTGACGGTCTCCTGGGTTTGGCCGACGGGGAGCGAGAAATCGACCACGAGCTGGCTGCCGACCGTGACGGTGACACCCTTGTGCACCACCGTTTGAAACCCTGACTTGGAGGCTTGCACGTCGTAGGTGCTGACCCTCAGATCAGGGACGTTGAACCGCCCCTGGTCGTTCGTGACCGTAGTTTGTGCGACGCCGGTTGCGACGTCCTTCAGCTCGACGTTGGCGCCAGCGATCACGGCTCCGCTAGAATCCGTGACGGTACCCGAAATGTTTCCGGTGACGGCTTGCGCGCCCAGACGACTCGCAGCAACGAAAAGCAACAACACCCCAGCCAGTGCGCAGAGAACTGCTCTCGCAACGAACCCGTGGTCCTTGGACATGACGTGACCACCCCCGTCTCTAGTTTTTGTAAAATCGGAACAGGTAACGCGGGGCCGAACACCCGGTATGGGCCGCTTCGTACTCCTTCCTCACACGTTTGTCAAGATCAATCAGCGCGCCAGAAGGGGCGCGGAGTCACTAGCTCATGCGGGCGACGACGACGGTAATATCGTCCGCTTGCTCGGGCGTTCCGGCCCACTGCTCGACGGCAGCGACCAAGCTTTCCGCCAAGCGCGCAGCGGATGCGTCGCGCTGGCGCAAGATTTCGGCCTTTAGGCGTTCGATGCCAAATTCCTCGCCGTAAACGCTCTCAGGCTCCGTGAGACCGTCGCTGAAACCAACCAGAAGGCTTCCGGGTGTGACCGCAATGCTTCCCTGGCTGTATCGAGCGTCCTCGAACATCCCGACGACGGTGCCGCCTTGGTCGAGCGACAGAACGCGGCCATCGGAAACGAAAATGGGGGCCAAATGGCCCGCATTCGTGTAGGTGAGGGTCTTGGTGTCGGAATCGTAGACTGCGTAGAACAGAGTTGCGTAGCGGTCGTCCGAAGTGTTCTTGAACAGATGCTGGTTCAGAACCGAGACGAGTTCGCCCGTGCCGCCTCTGCCGTCGAGCGTAGCGGTGCTTCGCAGGGCGGCTTGAAGGCTCGCCATGAGCAGAGCGGCGAAAATTCCTTTGCCGCTGATGTCGGCGAGCGCGATGCCCACGCGGCCTGAGCCGAGCGGAATGAAATCGTAGTAGTCGCCGCTGACGACGCGCGCCGGTCTGCAGATCGCATACAGGTCCAAACCGGGCACGGACGGGACGGCGTGAGGAAACAACTGCTGTTGCACTTCGCGGGCGATGGCGACTTCGTTCTCCAGCCGCTGGCGCTGGCGCTGCTCCTCGATTAGCTCGGTGATAGAGCCGGTCATCTCATTGAAAGACTCGGCAAGCGCGCCCAGCTGATCGCGCTTGAGCGCATGGACGCGGTGGCCGAAATCGCCGCGGCGAACATGCAACGTGCCCTCGTAAAGGTCGGCTATCGAGCGTGTGATCGTGCGCGTCATCACAATGCCGGTCGCCAGCGCAGCCATTTCGAGCAGCAGGAAGACGAGGCCCGCAACAATCAGGATATCGATCAGAACCGGCCCTAGTGCTCCGACAGAGGTCAACAGGTCCCGGTTGACGGCGGAGATTCTGAGCGAGAAGCGCGCCAAGACCGGCCTCTCGACGGTGTCCGGACCGAGATCGGCGCGAAAGGCTTCGAGCGTGGCGCCGCCGTCTACGCGAAGGTCAAACCAGTTTATCGCGGGCGCAAGCGGGCGCTGGGTGCTGGCGATGCGCTCTCCGAGGACATAGCGCGCAGCGCCGAAATCGACAGTCGTCCCGGCATCCGATGCCTGCGTGGCCGGTTCCAGCAGAGTCAGTTGGATCGGCCCCAATTTCGATGGGAGTCGATTCAACGTGTCGGCGGTGATGGGAGAGACAACCAGGACGGTCGTGTGACCCTGTGGAATCGGAAGGCTAACCGCCGAAGCAAACCAGAGCTGGTTGCGAAACTCAGCCAAACCCGACCACTGCGCTCCATTAGCCGCGCGGACGAGTTGCTGGCCATGATTCACAACGACGTGCAGCTCCGGCCAGCGCGCTTTCGCTGCCGCAATCACGCTCGCGACACCGGGGCGCGAGAGAACGGGATCTTCCACGGCCGTGGAGCTTGGCGAGACCGGCGTATCTGGCTTCAGTCCCGGCTCGCGGCTGAGCGCGGCGGCGATTGCGTTCGTATCCGCGGCGATGATGTCGTAGTGGCTTTCGAGATCGTCGCGCAGCAGGTGCGCGCCGATTTGGAGTTCGAGGAGATAGAGCGAGACGCCGACCATCGTCAGCAGCAGGACCACCGGAACGACGGCCATGAAGACGTAGGCGACGATCAGGCGGTTCCGTAGCCTCCAGAGCAGCCTGCGGTGGACCCAGGGACTCAAGCGAACAAAGAAATAGACGACGGCCACGAAGGTGAGAAAGCTGACGAACGACGCGAGCGGCAGATGCCTGCCGAGGATACGAGCAATACGCTCGACAAGGTGGAGAGCGAGAACACCGAAACCAGCACGATCAAGCGCGGACGTCCGCCGCCACCAAAGAGAAAGACGCCGAGGAGAAAGTCGGTTCATGGGCGAGCGCCCGAATTATGTCACGGAACTCTATCGGGCAACGGAGTTCCGCACTTTACTGTGGGTTCGCCCATACACGCTGTAAACCAGCATGCCGATCACAAGCCAGATCACGAGCCGCACCCAAGTGATCGACGGGAGGCTGGCCATGGCCGCGAGGGAAGTTAGGATACCGAGAATCGGCACCAGCGGGACCAGAGGCGTCTTAAAAGGGCGTGGGAGATCAGGACGGCGGGTACGCAGAATCCAAACACCTGCGGAAACAATGACGAAAGCGAGCAGAGTCCCAATGTTCACGAGCGCGGCGAGGTCCCCGATCGGAATGAACGATGCGAAGACCGCAACGCAGACACCGACCACGATCGACGTGATCCATGGAGTACGGAAACGTGGATGGATGGCGCCCGCCCACTTCGGCAGTAGGCCGTCGCGCGACATCGAGTAGAACACACGAGACTGCCCCAGCAACATCACCAGCATGACGCTGCCCAAGCCTAGGACTGCGCCACTTTTCACCAACAAACTGCCCCAGCCTACCCCTGTAGCGTCAATTGCGACGGCGACCGGCGCGGAGACGTTCAGGTCGGTGTAAGGGACCATCGCGGTGAGCAAGCCCGAAACCATGATGTACAGCAGCGTGCAGATGACGAGTGAGCCGATGATGCCGATGGGCATGTCTTTTTGGGGATTCTTAGCTTCTTGTGCGGCAGTGGAAACGGCGTCGAAACCGATGTAGGCGAAGAAAATCACGGCTGCTCCGCGCGCCACGCCGGACCATCCGAAATAGCCGAACTTGCCCGTATTGGGCGGGATAAAAGGAGTCCAGTTGGCGGCGGCCGCTGATGCGTGGTGCAGGACGAAATTGCCGGCGATGGCGATGAAGACCAGTACGATCGCGACCTTCATGATGACGATTGCCGAGTTGAGATTTGCCGATTCGCGGATGCCCACGATCAGGATGAAGCTACAAAGGCAGATGATCAGAAATGCGACGGCGTTGAACACCCCGACGGCATGCGGCAGCGTGGCAGGATCGACTCCGGCGCTGGCAAGGGTCTTGCCGACCGACGCCAAAGCCGACCAGTGACCGCGGTAGAAAACCATTTCGGTGCCCGGCGTGGCGATCCACTTGGGGTTGATGTGAATCCCCGCGTCGTCCAAGAGGCTGACGAAGTATCCGCTCCAGCCGGAAGCAACCGTCGCGGCACCGAACGCGTATTCGAGAATTAGATCCCAGCCAATGATCCAGGCGAAGATTTCGCCGAGCGTCGCATAGCCATAGGTATAAGCAGAGCCGGCGATGGGAATTAGAGAAGCGAATTCAGCGTAGCACAACCCCGCGAACCCGCAGATAATGCCAGATAAAATGAACGAGACGACGATGGCAGGCCCCGCACTTGTCGCCGCCGCCTGGCCGGTCAATACGAAGATTCCCGCTCCGATAATGGCGCCGATCCCGAGCGTAATCAGATTGATCGGGCCGAGCGCGCGCCGCAGGGTGTGTTCGCCTTCGTCTTGCGCCTCCGCCATGATGACGTTCAGCGGCTTTGTGGCAAACAGCGGGTTTGCCATGCGTGACCTCCCAAGTTGGGACGCGAAATCCTGAACCCGCCAGGGGGCGCAGAAATCATGCCTGTGACCGCGCCTTCCCCGCGAACTTCCACAACGCGTACACCGGCAGACCGAGCAGCACGATGATCAGGCCGGGCCAAGTGTACTGTGGTTTGTACCGCAAAAGCTGAATTTCCAAAAAGACGGCCATTACGAGATAGAGCGCAGGGAGGAACGGGTAGCCGAACGCCCGGTATGGGCGGTCCATCTCGGGACGACGCCATCGCAGCAGGAACATCCCGGCGAGCGTCAAGATGTAAAAGATCACGACCGCGAAAATGAGAAAGTCCAGCAACTGTCCGTAGGTACCCGAGAGGCAAAGGAAGGATGCCCAAACGCACTGAACGACCAGTGCAGCACCCGGGGCGTGATGCTGGTTGACCCTCCCGGTCGATGCAAAGAACAAACCGTCTTTGGCCATGGCGTAGTAGATGCGCGCGCCTGAAAGGATCAGGCCGTTGTTGCAACCAAAGGCGGACACGAGGATCGCGACGGCCATCAGCAGCGCGCCGGACGGGCCAAAAATCACCTGCATCGCCGCCGTTGCCACGCGCCCGTCAGCTGCGAATTCGATTCCGCGAGAAAGCGCCGTTGTTCCCCGTGGATCGCCGGACAACGGCAGCACGCGGAGATAGGCCAAGTTGGCAAGCGTGTAGAGCACGATTACGAGGCCCGTGCCGAGCGCGAGTGACAAAGGCAGATTGCGGCTCGGATTCTTCACTTCGGCCGCTGTGAAAGTGACGTTGTTCCAGGCATCCATCGCGAAGAGCGAGCCCACCGTCGCAACGCCCACCAGCGTGATCGTGCTGATCATCCAAGTTGGATTGTCGGGGGGATACGCGTGAACGGCAGACCAGCCTGTGTTTTTCCAGAAGTTCGTGAAATTGGCGGCCACGGCGGCCGACTTCGCCGACCAGAACCCAAGCAGAACCAGCGCGGCAAGAGCGCCTGTCTTAGCGACAGTGAAGACATTCTGCACAGTTTTGCCCAAGCGCAGGCCTTGCGTGTTGATCCAAGTAAGCAACACGATTGAAATAATGGCCAGCAGGTTCTGGTGGTTGAGGCCCACGTTATAGGGTCCGAGCGTCCCGAACCAGAGATGCCATGGGCCGAACGTGCCAATCTTCCATATCCATTGCGAGGCCGAGAACCATGGCGCGGGAACCGCTGCGAATTTCGCGAACGCAATGGCCACGGCCGCGATCGTGGCTGTCTGGATAACGAGCAGCATCGTCCAGCCATAGAGGAACCCTGCCGGACGACCGAGCGATTCGCGGAGGAAGACGTACTGCCCTCCTGCGTGAGGCATTGCCGCGGCCAATTCGCCGTAGCTCAGAGCGCAAATCAAGGTCATCAGTCCGGACAGCAGCCAAACGACGATCAAAAGGCCCGGACTCTGAACCTGATGGGCAATGTCCGCTGAGACGATGAAGATTCCCGACCCGATCATCGACCCCATGACGATCATCGTCGAGTCGAAGAGACCGAGACCTTTGAGTAGCTCCGCGTTGGGGGGAGTGGTCACGCCTTCGTTCGCCGCGTGCGATTGTGCCTGTGCCATAGTCTCAGCCTTCTGCCCGAGTCGTTAGCTCTCCCCTGCTCGCACACGCGCGGCGATTGCGACGTATTCGCGTGCCCGTGCACCCGGATCAGGAGCGGCAATCAAGTCGCGGATGACCGCCACGGAATCCGCTCCGGCGCGAAACACGTCTGCCGCCGATTCGACAGTGATCCCGCCGATCGCCACAAGCGGCTTGCGCGTCAACTGGCGTGCCTTTCGCACGAAATCGACTCCCACCACCGGATGCGGGTTTTCCTTCGTGCTTGTCGAGAAGATAGGCCCCACAGCGATATAGTCCGCCGAAGTTCGTTCGGCCTCGCGCAATTGATCGATATTGTGTGTCGAAACACCTACCCACTTGGCGGAACCGCAAAGCCGGCGCGCCTCTTCGACCGCAAGGTCGCCCTGGCCGACGTGAACGCCTCCGACGCTGCAGATCGCAGCGATATCCGGTCGGTCGTTCACGATGAGGCGCACGTCGTTAGGGGTGAGGACCGCCGCAAGTTCTTGCGCCTGCTCGTAGATTCGCCGCGCCGGCGACCGCTTGTCGCGCAACTGAATGAGCCGCACGCCGACTTTCGCGAGCGTTTCGGCCAAGGCGGTGGCTGGCGCAGCGGTGAGGCTAGGATCGAGAATGGCGTACAGCGGTGGAAACGGCGCCTGCATGCGCCTATTTCGCTTCCACGGGCGCGAGCCGCTCGAGGAAATGCGTATCGAACTTGCCGGCGACAAAATCCGGGTCGGCGAGAATCCGCTTGTGCAAGGGAATGGTGGTCTTGATGCCCTCGACGACCAAACCGTCGAGCGCGCACTGTATCCGCGCAATTGCTTCGCCGCGGTCGCGACCATGCGCCACAAGTTTGGCGACCAGCGAATCGTAGTACGGTGGAATCACGGCGTCGGCATAGGCGGCCGTGTCCACGCGGATTCCCGGACCGCCTGGCACGCGGAACGTTGTGATGCGCCCCGGCGAGGGCACGAACGTGTCGGGATCCTCGGCATTGATCCGGCACTCGATCGCGTGGCCGCGCCAGTCAACCGGGCCTACCGCATCCTCCAAGCGCTCGCCCGCAGCCACACGAATCTGCGCCTTTACCAGATCCATCTGAGTGACCATTTCGGTTACGGGATGTTCGACCTGGATGCGCGCATTCATCTCGATGAAATAGAGACTCCCTTTGTCGTCCCGCAAGAACTCGACGGTTCCGGCGTTCGAGTACCCGACCTTCCGCAATGCCGCAACCACTTGAGATCCAATGCGTTCGCGCGTGGCGGCATCGACCGCCGTCGATGGAGACTCCTCCAGCAGCTTCTGGTGGCGGCGCTGAATCGAGCATTCGCGCTCGCCGAGATGAATCACGTTGCCGTGGCGGTCGCCCAGCACCTGAAACTCGATGTGGCGCGGATTCTCAATGAGTTTCTCGATGTAGACGTTAGGACTGCCAAAGGCCTGCTCGGACTCCGCCCGCGCCGTCAGAAACGCTGGAATCAGTTCCCGCTTCGTCCGAACGATACGCATGCCGCGACCGCCACCGCCTTCGGCCGCCTTGATCATCACCGGCAGCCCGATTTCCGATGCGATTCGCTTCGCGGCGTCCTCATCCGGCACGATGCCCTCACTTCCGGGGATGATCGGAAGCCCGGCTGCGCCCATCTCGGCGCGTGCGCGGTCTTTCTCGCCCATCATGCGGATCATCGACGGCGACGGGCCGATGAAGGTGATATGCGAGGCTTCGCAAACTTCGGCGAAGTTGGCATTCTCGGAGAGGAACCCGTAACCAGGATGGATGGCATCGACGTTCGCGACCTCCGCTGCGCTGATCACTTGCGGAATGTTCAGATAGCTCTCGCCGCTGCGGGGCGGTCCAATACAGATCGCTTCGTCTGCGAATCGGACGTGCAAGGAGTTCCGATCTGCTTCTGAATACACAGCGACCGTGGCAATGCCGAGTTCCTTGCAGGCCGACAACACGCGGAGGGCAATTTCACCGCGATTGGCAATGAGGATTTTCCGGAACATTGAAGCTCAGAGCCCGACCTGCCGCGCTCAGCCGCGGCCGATGACGGTACAGCGCCGGTCAGTTGAGAGTTACTTCTTTCGCTGCGGGCGAATCCCGAAGAGCGGCTGACCGTACTCGACGGGACTGCCACTCTCCACCAAGACTTCGACGACCTCGCCCGCTACGTCTGATTCAATCTCGTTCATCAGCTTCATCGCTTCGATGATGCAGAGCACCTGGCCCGGCTCGACGCGAGCGCCGCGGGCCACAAACGGATCGGCTCCCGGGCTCGGCGCGGAATAGAACGTTCCAACGATAGGGGACTTGATCAAGTGGAGTTCGCTGGAAGCGCGCCCAGCGCTGGCAGGCGCCGCAGTATGGGCTTCGACAGGCGCAGCCGCTTCAGTGGAACCCACACGAACGGCACCGGCAGAGTGCGTGGAGGTTTTCTTGAGCCGAACGTGGATCCCAGCGTGATCGTACTCAAACTCTTCGAGTCCGTGCTTTTGCATGAACCCGAGCAGTCTTTCGACCTCGGCAAGATCGACGCCGCGCAGATTACTGTTCGCGCCGGACTCCAGCTTCGTTTTCTTGGCCATCTAGAGTTCGATGAAGTGCCGAGGCGCCGTTGTGAGATCTTCGCAGCCGCTGGCGGTGACGACGACGTCGTCCTCGATGCGGATGCCGCCTAGCCCCTCGATATAGACACCGGGTTCGACTGTAAGAACCATTCCCTCTTGCACGACTGTGGGCTCGCCTTTTCCCAGGCGGGGCATCTCGTGCACCTCAAGGCCCAAGCCATGCCCCGTGCTATGGGTGAAGTATCGGGCCAAGTTTTGAGCTTTCAGGCTGTTTCGGGCCGCCTTGTCGATATCCCCGGCCGTCACTCCGGGCCGGATCGCTTGCTTGGCTGCCTGCTGAGCGTCCAAGACGGCCTGATACAGGCTCCTCGCCCTTGACGGTGCGCGTCCCACAAACACTGTGCGAGTCATATCGCTACAGTAGCCGGCGATTATAGCACCCTGGTCAAAGACGACCAACTCACCCTTGCTGAGTGCTTTGGAGGTCGGCCGCGCGTGCGCCCAAGCCGAGCGCACGCCCGAAGCGACAATGGTCTCAAATGACGGGCCCGAGCTTCCGGCCTTCTTGATTCGGTACTCGATCTCGGCTGCAAGATCCAGTTCGGTCACACCCGGCTTGACCAGCCGAAGTACCCGGTGGAATACACCGCTGATAAGGACTGCGGCCTCGCGAATTCGCGTCAGCTCCGCCGGGTCCTTTATGGCCCGCAGCTTTTCGACCGCGTTTCCGTCGGCGACCCAGCGAACGCGAGAGCCCGCGTTGGTTTCCAGGAGTTGCTTCTCGGAAACCGTCAGATGCACTGGCGAATAAGCCACTTTCCATCGCCCGCGCTTCTTGCGCAAATGTTCGCCAACTGCCCTCAGCAGGCCTCTTTTCGCGAGGTGGACCCGGGCGCCGGCGACTTCCTGGCGAGCTTGAAACGTATAGCGGCTGTCGGTGAAAAGAGTGGTCGCGTGCGGCTCGAGCAAGAGCAGGCCCGCGCTGCCGGAAAAACCGCACAGATAGCGAATGTTAGGCAGATGCGAGACCAGGACGGCGTCTGCGCCTAGTTCGGAAAAGCCAAGCCGGAGCCGACCCATTCTTTCTTTGGGCCCGCTCCGGCTTTGGAGTCTCTGTACTACCTTCTGGAGCACTAGCTCGGCAAGATTCGAGGCGTCAGGAAGAAAAGCAGCTCTTGCGACGTCGAGCTGACGGTCTTGTGCTTGAATAGATTTCCGAGCAGCGGCACGCTACCGACGAACGGCACATCATCGATGGATGTCCGCTGCTGGTTGACGATTACGCCTCCCACCACGATCGTCGCGCCGTCATTCACCGTAACCTTGGTCTCAGCCGACTGCGTGTCGATCGCCGGAATGCCCTGCACCCGCAGGATTGCCTGATCGATCTGGTCATTCTCCACGGTCACATCCATGAAGATCGTGCCTTCCGCGGTGATCTGTGGTGTGACGTCGAGTTCAAGCACGGCGTCCACGAACTGCACGGAGACGGTGTTGTTGATGATCGTCTGGACGGGAATCTTCGTGCCCTGCTTAACCGTCGCCTTCTCGTTGTTCTGCGTAATGATCTTCGGCTTGGAGAGCAGCTTGCCGACACCCCGGTTCTCGGCCGAGGTGATCATTTCGTCCAATGCGAACCTGGTACTTTGAAAGACATACGTGAGGCCGTTCGTCGGCGATGCAGCGCCCAAGTTCGTAATTAAGGGCATCGAGCCATTCGTTGGAGTTGGAGGCGTCGTCTGGCTGACGCATTGGCTTCCTACGCAA
>Ga0187782_10001970_pt1 | contig 15080 bp, 13 predicted proteins | sample 0715_SJ02_MP15_2_FD_132454 | JGI IMG/M metagenome (GOLD analysis project Ga0187782, IMG submission 132454) | Tropical peat soil microbial communities from peatlands in Department of Meta, Colombia - 0715_SJ02_MP15_20_MG | ecosystem: Environmental > Terrestrial > Soil > Wetlands > Peat | place...
GCGCATGTCGCTTGGAATGTAGCGGTGCGCCTCTTCGCAGAGGACGAGCACCTCGTAGCCCGAACCGCACCACAGCGAGATTTCGAACGCCATGCGCGCCAGCACCGAGACGACGGAATTGACGACTTCATTCGGCAGGCCGGAGAGCTGAATGATGGTGATCGGCTTTCCGGCCATCGGGATGCGGAAGGTCCGGGCGATCACCTTGCCCAAATTGTCGTCGACGAAGCGGTTGAACATGAACCGGTAGCGGGGATCGCGATTGAGCGATTCGAGGCGATGCTTGAGGGCGCGCAGGTCCGAACGGGGATAGGGCTCCTCGAGCTTGCCCAAGAACTCGTCGATCACCTGGATGGCGTCGGCGATGCGGTAGGGGACGGGCGTGTCGGCGCTGATGTTGCCGGCGTCGGCGACCGCGGCCTGGCGACGCACGGAGCTCGACGGCATCGCGGCGCCGCCGCTATAGCGCGCCTTGGCGATGCGCACCACTTCGTAAAACGCGTCGAGCGCGTCCGGGTTCGGCTTACGGCCGCTATAGACGACGTCGACGAGCTCTTCGAAGCGGAACAGCCAGTAGGGCAACTCGAGCGAGTCGGAGTCGAGGACGACTGATTGATCGGTGAAGTGGCGGGCATATTCGTTGTGCGGATCGAGCACGACGACGCGCAAATTCGGCTTTTGGCGGATCGACTGCTTCATCAGCATCGCCACCGACGTCGTCTTGCCGACGCCGGTGGAGCCGACGACCGCGAAGTGGCGGTTGATGAGCTCCTGCACGCTGATCGCCGCGGGCACGATCGGATTTTGCGACAGACGCCCGATCTCGACGCCCTCGACGCCGCGGAAGGAGTAGATCGCCTTGAGGTCGGCCTGGCGGATGCGATGGGCGATCGAGCCGAGCGAGGGAAAGTTGCGAATGCCGCGATAGAAGACCGGCTTGTTGGGACCCTCGTCGATGATTTCGCCGGTGAGCTCGATCTTCACCAGCGTCATGTTGGCCTCGGTTTCTTGCCACGAGAAATCCGACGTCGCGATCTCGCAGACGATGCCCACCATGCGTGCGCCGGCATGCGAAATCGAGATCAGATGGCCGATCGACCAATGTTCGCCGACCGCCGCCGGATGGAGTTTGCAGGCGACCACGGCCTGCATGCCGGTCAGCGACACGAGGTGGCCGATGACGCGATTGGGCGACTGGTCGCGACGCTCGTGAAGAGGCAATATCGCCGATTGCGCGACGTTCGTGTCTGACTGCATCGGAGAACCCCAGAGATTCGACGAGCGTTGCCGCCGCAAGCGCGCCGTTTGCGTCGGCTCATGCGAGGCGACGCAGCGCAATCCTGCATCCTCCGGGGTTAATCTTTCGTTAGGAAAGTAAGGGTCAAACGGGCAGATTCGCTCGGCCCCCGCGGCTGTCGGGCGAGCGGCCGATCCGCCGAGCGAATTTCCCCTCGAGCCCTTAAAGGCCGTCGCCGACGGGCGCGGCCGGTCGAATGGCGCTTGGGGGGCAGAACCACGCGTCCCCTTAAGACCGACGGGTTTCTGCGCGCAAAGGGCGCGCTTGCCTTTGGCCCGACCGCGATGGCGTCGGGACGGCGCATCAAGAAAGAGGAAGGCTTGCGCCGCGAATGCTCGCCGGGTCGACTTTCGCCATCGCCGCCGCCGCTTCCATGACCAGCCGGCCGGAAAAACCTGGGTCGAGGAGCGGCTTTAACGCGACAATCGCCTTTTGCGCGGCGAGGCCCAGGGCGAACGGCCAATGCGACGGCGCCTGGACGTTCAGCACGAGATAGTTTCTGACCGGATTCCAGAACTTCTGCAGCAACAGAACCGGCGGCAGCGCTGGCGTGTTCTCGGCGCGAACTCGTAGCGCGCCGAAATTCGCGGCGCCGATGGTCGAGGCGACGTGGGCGGCGATCTCCTCCGCATCGGGCGCGCGCTTCGCGCCCGCCTCTCGCACGGCTCCGGCGACGAAGCTGTATAGGGAGAGATTGCCCGGCTTTCCCGCAAAGAGTCCCTCGTCGGACAAAGCCCCGCAATAGAACGTCTCGCCGCCCGCTTTGACGATCGTAAAGACGTCCTCTTCGCGCGCCTTGCCGGATTTGACGAGCGTCTCGCGCAAGCCCATCTGCACGGAAAATCCGGCGAGCGCTCCGAACGCGGCAAGCGCAGTCTCAGCGTATGCGCGGGGAAGGCCCGTCAGCTCGTCGAAGATCATTCGAACGAGATCGTCCGTCACTTTGGATAGATCGTATGGCTTGCCGGTCCCCGTCAGGGCGCCGTTCAGCGCTCTCGCCGCAGAGCCAAGAAGCTCAGGGCTGTCGAGGAGCCGCATTTGATCAGTCCGCCAGTTCGGCGTCATCTCCAAATTGGGCACGGCGTTCATAAACCGCCTTTCGGTGATCTGAAAACGGATTGGAGCAATGGTTTTTGTCCGGGGAAAACGGACACAATTCGTGGTTACGGATCATCATTATGGAAATGTGTTACCCCACCGTTAAACCGCTGGGACTTGTATTGACAAAGGCGGCCGGGCCCCTCGACCTGTCGGCTACGGCCCGCCGCGAATTTCCGGCTCGCAGCCGATAAGCCGGGCAAACTGCCTGACCCGCGCCTGCAGCCGCTCGCCATTGAGCGCGGCAAGGTCGGTGGGCAAGGTCAAGATCACCCGTCCCTTCTGGCAAACCATCGGCGCGCGCGGCAGAACGCCGGGCATCGCCGCGGAGATGATGTAAGCGACCCGCATCGCCGCTCCGAGAATGCGCGCGCGGTCGAGTTGGCGCGCCGTCACGAGCGCGCGCGAATGGAGCCCCAAATCGTGGTCGCCTGACACATGGCGGTAGGAGGCGGCAAGCGCCAGAAAGCCGCGCGAAGGATGGTCGATGCCGACGAAGGCGGCGTTGGCCACGAGATCGTAGGCTTGCGCCCCGCGATAGTCCGGGTGCGCCCGCCAGCTGACGTCGGAGAGCAGGCAGGCGGCGTGGCGCAGCCGCGCCTCCTCCGTCGTCTCCTCAAGATGAGAGGAAGCGATGAGCGCGCCCGTCCAGACGAACAGCTCCTCGCCGTGCGCGGGGGCGCGCGAGCGCAGCCGATTGAAGTCTCGGGCGGCGACGATCAGCGGGTCCCGCGCCTGTTCCTCAGGCGGAAGCGAATCGTAAATGAGCCCCTCGCGCACCCCGAGAGCCGAGACGACGATCTCCTTTGGCTCCGCGCGGCGAATGATCTCTTCAAGCACCGCCGCGCCGTAGGCGAGCAGCGGGCGGCGCGCCGACGAGACGAACTCGATCGACGACAGCGCGTCCGCCTCGACCCGCTCGATGAGTTTGACAAACTCAAGCGCGTCGCGCGTCGGGATCGCGTAATTGTGCATGACGTCGAGCGGATATTGGCGCTGATGCATGTGCAGCCGCGCGAGCGCGCGCCACGTCCCGCCGACCGCGTAGAACGTGCGGCCGGCGAGCGCGTCGAGGCCTCTGACCTTGCTCAAGGTCTCGCGGGCCAATCGCGCCGCCTTTTTCGGCGAGCGCTCGGAGAGATCGACGAGCGACAGGCCGCCAAGCGGCAACGTGACGCCCTTGCCGACGCCGCTGGGCGAGACTTCGGTCAGCTCCAGCGACCCGCCGCCAAGATCGCCGACAAAGCCGTCGGGAAGATGAATGCCGGAATAGACGCCGAGGCCCGAGAGCTCAGCCTCGCGCCCCCCGGACAAAAGCTCGATCCGTTCGCCGATGGCGCGTTCCGCGAGGTCTAGGAACTCTTTGCCGTTCGCCGCGTCGCGCACCGCCGCAGTGGCGATGACGCGCACGTCCGATATGCCCATCGTCCGACAGAGGACGCGAAAGCGCTGAAGCGACGCCAGCGCCTTGGCGACCGCGTCTTGCGGCAGGAAGCCCGTCAGCGCCACGCCGCGGCCGAGGCCGCAGAGAGCCTTTTCGTTGAACGTCGGGGTCGGCGCGCGCGATAACGCCTCGTAGGCGACGAGCCGCACGGAATTGGAGCCGATATCAACGATTGCAACCGGCTCGCCCGCGAGGCGTCCTTGGGCTCTCAGCTCGATCACGTCCGCGCCGGACGCGCTCTCACGAAACATGTTCCGTTAACGACTCGGGGCTCGACTCGCGCAACGCCTGCCCTCTCCCCGATAGGCTCGGGTGGGTCAAGAAGTATTTGTGCGCCGAGAAGGGCTGTTCCCCAGGCTGAGGGTGGATTCTGACGCTGCCGCCGTCGGCGAGGAGACGGAAGCTCTGCAGGTTGTCCATGAGGTTCGCCTGCATGATCTGGCCGAGCACCTGCTCGTGCACGGTCGGGTTGCGCAACGGGATCAGCGCCTCGACCCGTCGGTCGAGGTTGCGTGGCATCAGGTCGGCGGAGGAAAGATAGACGCGCGCGTCCTTATGCGGCAGGCCGTGCCCGGCGCCGAAGGCGTAGATGCGCGCATGCTCGAGGAAGCGTCCGACGATCGACTTCGCGCGGATGTTGTCGGAAAGCCCCGGCACGCCAGGGCGCAGGCAGCAGATGCCGCGCACGATCAGGTCGATCGAAACGCCGGCGGCGCTTGCGTCGTAGAGCGCGTCGATGATCTCCGAATGAACGAGCGCGTTGCACTTCAGCCAAATCGCGGCCGGCTTGCCGGCCTTCGCGAAGGCGATCTCCTCCTGGATGTGCTCCAAAAGCCTCGGTTTCAGCGAGAGGGGCGAGATCGCCATCAATTCAAGCCCGTCGGGCTCGGCGTAGCCGGTCAGGAAGTTGAAGACGCGCGCGACGTCGCGGCCGATGGCGGGATCGGCGGTGAAGAAGGCAAGGTCCGTATAGATGCGCGCCGTCACCGGGTGATAATTGCCCGTGCCGACATGGCAGTAGGTGACGAGCGCGCCGCCCTCCCGGCGCACGACCATCGACAGCTTGGCGTGCGTCTTCAGCTCGATGAAGCCGAACACGACTTGCGCGCCGGCGCGCTCGAGGTCGCGCGCCCAACGAATGTTGGCCTCCTCGTCGAAGCGGGCTTTCAGCTCGACGAGCGCCGTCACCGATTTGCCGGCCTCCGCCGCCTCGACCAGCGCGCGCACGATCGGGCTGTCGGACGAGGTGCGATAGAGCGTTTGCTTGATCGCCATGACGTTCGGGTCGCGCGCGGCCTGAGTGAGGAACTGCACGACGACGTCGAAGGTCTCGTAAGGGTGGTGGACGACGAGATCCTTCTGGCGGATCGCCGCCAGGCAATCGCCGCCGTTCTCGCGCACGCGCTCGGGGAAGCGGGGGATGAAGGGCGAGAATTTTAGGTCCGGACGATCGATGGAGACGAGCTGCGAGAGGTCGTTCAGCGCGAGCATGCCCTCGACGAGCACGACGCCCGAGGCGACGACGTCGACGTCTCCGGCGACGAAGGCTCTTAACCCCTCGGGGGTTCCCGCCTCGATCTCCAGGCGAATCACCGACCCGCGCCGCCGGCGCTTCAACGCGCTCTCGAAGAGACGCACCAGATCTTCCGCCTCTTCCTCGACTTCGACGTCGCTGTCGCGGATCACTCGGAAATTGCCCCACCCCTCGATCTGGAAGCCGGGGAACAGCTTGCCGATGAATGCGATGATGACGCGTTCGAGCAGAAGAAAGCGCGTTTCGCCGCTCGTTGAATCCGGCAGCTTGACGAAGCGCTCGGTCTTGCTCGGCACGCGCACAAGCCCGTTCATCGGGTTCTTGTCGACGAGCGACTTCAGCTCGAGCGCGAGCGTGAAGCCGAGATTGGGGATGAACGGAAACGGATGCGCGGGATCGACGGCGAGCGGCGTCAGGATCGGGAAAATGTTGAGGAGGAAATAGTCCTCGAGCCAATCGCGCTCTTCTCTCGAAAGGTCGTCGACGTCGACGATGCGGATGCCGGCCTCGGCGAGTTCGCGCCTGAGCTCGCGCCATCGCTGCTGCTGGTCGGCGACGAGCTCGGCCGCGCTGTGGCCGATGTGGACGAGCTGCTCCGAGGGCGACCAGCCGTCGTCGGAAATCTCCGTCACGCCCGAGAGCACCTGTCCGACGAGCCCAGCGACCCGGACCATGAAGAACTCGTCGAGATTGTTGGCGGAGATCGACAGGAAGCGCAGGCGCTCGAGCAGCGGATGCTCGGCGTTGGCGGATTCTTCGAGGACCCGTCGATTGAACTCGAGCCAGGAAAGTTCGCGATTGACGAAGCGTCCAGGCGAGTGGCGCAGCGGCGTCGCGTCGACCCCGTCCGGCGCGCGCTGCGTCCCCGCTTTGCGTGCGTTGCGCGTCGCAATTCGTCTTGCCATGTGCGCGTTCCCCGAAACGGCGAGAGCTAGGTTGCCTAGGATTTGTGACATATTCGCGAGGGCGCCGCATCCGGGCGGCGTCGCTCGCGCCTGGTTCGATTCCCGTTCTCTATCCTTGGCTTGCGAGCGCCGCGGCGACCGTGGCGAGCGCCGCGGGGTAGAGCTTGTGCTCCTCGGCGAGCACGCGGGTCGCGAGCGTTTCGGCATCGTCGCCGGGGAGCACCGCGACGCGCGCCTGGGCGACGATCTCGCCGGCGTCGAGCTCGGGCGTCACGAAGTGCACGGTGCAACCATGCTCGCGCCGCCCTTCGGCCAGCGCCCGCCGATGCGTGTCGAGGCCGCGCAGATCAGGCAGCAGCGAAGGATGGATGTTAATCATCCGCCCGCCCCACCGCCGCACGAAATCCGCGCCGAGAATGCGCATGAACCCGGCAAGACACACAAGGTCGATCCTGCTCTCTCTCAGGCGACGATCGAGCGCCGCGTCAAAATCCTCGCGAGAGACGAACTGCCTCGACTCGATGAGCGCCGTCTCGACGCCGGCCGCGCGCGCCTTCTTAAGCCCGGCGGCGTCGGCGCGATTGGCGAGGACGAGCGCAATCGTCGCCGGGTAGCCCGGCGTCCGCGCCGCTTCGATGAGCGAGGCCATGTTGGAGCCGCGGCCGGAAATGAGAATGGCGGTGCGCACCGGCGCTCTCACAGCCGAAGGACCCCCCGCATCTCGACCCGGTTAGGCCCACGCGGTTTCAAGCGGCCGATCGGCTTCGGCTTAAGGCCTTCCTCCGCGAGCGCCCGAAGCGCGCCGTCCGCCCCTTCCGCCGCCGCGAAGGCGACCATGCCGAAGCCGCAATTGAACGTGCGCAGCATTTCAAGGCTCGCCACGTCGCCTGCGCGCGCGAGCCAGGAAAAGACCGGCGGCGGCGCAAACGCGTCAAGGTCGAGTTCGACCGTGACGTCGTCGGGCAGGACGCGCGGAAGGTTGTCCGGAAAGCCGCCGCCGGTGACGTGCGCGAGCGCATGGATGGCGTTCGTCTTCGCAAGCGCTGCGAGCAGCGGGCGCACATAAAGGCGCGTCGGCGTCAGCAGCGCCTCGCCCAACGTCGTCTCCGGCGCGAAGGGCGCCGGGCCGCTCCACGAAAGGCGCTCTGCCGCCACGATCCGCCGCACGAGCGAGAACCCGTTCGAATGCAGGCCCGAGGAGGGAAGGCCCAAGACGACGTCGCCGGCCTTAAGATGAGGTTTTGGCAGCAGCGTCCCCCGCTCGGCGGCGCCGACCGCGAAACCTGCGAGGTCGAAATCGCCCGCCGCGTAAAGCCCCGGCATCTCGGCGGTTTCGCCGCCAATCAACGCGCATCCGGATTCAATGCAGGCTTTGGCGACGCCCGCGACGATTTTGGCGCCCGCCGAAGGATCAAGCCTCGCGGTTGCGTAATAGTCCAGGAAGAACAACGGCTCGGCGCCTTGCACGACGATGTCGTTGACGCACATCGCCACGAGATCGACGCCGATCGTGTCGAGAATTCCGCTCTCAATCGCGATCTTCACCTTCGTGCCAACCCCGTCGTTCGCGGCGACGAGGATCGGATCGCGAAAGCCCGCGGCTTTCAGATCGAACAATCCGCCGAACCCGCCGATCTCGCCGTCCGCCCCTGGCCGACGGGTCGCGCGCGTCATCGGCTTTATGCGCTCGACAAGCGCGTTGCCCGCGTCGATGTCGACGCCCGACTGCGCGTAGGCGAGGCCCTCGACCGGCGCCTCTTTCATCGCCTAACCTCATCGGCTTCCGCGCGCGAGGCCGCGAGGACGCAAGCTGCGGCCTGCATGTCGCGCCAGCGGACGGCGCGCCGCTCGGCGGCTTCCTCGTCTTCGCCCCACCGCGCGATCTGGTGATTTTCATCGACATGGGCGCGCCGCCAGACGTCTTCGGCGCTAAAGCGCCCGGCGCGAAGCGCCAGCGCCAGGACGGCGGAGCCCATGAGCGACGTCGCGACATGCATCGCCGCCAGCTCGAACGGCTCGTCGATCGGCGAGAGCGCCCGCTCGATCGCCAGAAGGGCGGCCGCAGGCTGCTCAATCGGCATGATTCCGACGCCGACTTTTAGATCGGCGTGAAGGGCGGCTTGCGCAAATTCGAGCGCGGGATTGAGCGCCTCCGCCTGCGCCGCAACGAGGTTCTCCGGCCCTTCGGCGCGATAGCAGACGACATCGGAGGCGGCGAAGGCTAAGATCGCCGCGCGCGTCTCAAGCGAGGCGTCGGCCACGCCGTCGATAGCGGCGTTGGCGAGCCTCGTCAGCGGCATGCGGGCGAGATCGAGCGCCTCGCCCTGCGCCGCCCATTCCGCGGCGATGCCTTCGGCGATCGCCGAGCTTGGCGCGGCGAGGAGCCGCTTTTTCGGCGTCCGCGCCACGCGGCCGTCGAGCGTCAGCGCAAACAGGCGCCGACCCTCAGGCGTCTCGTGAGCCGCCACGCCCGCCGCCCGATAAAAGCGGCGCGGCGCGCTGCCGCGCATATTGGCCTGCGCCGCGCGCATGGGGCTCTGAGGCCTTAAGTCATTCATCGGGCGCGTCCTCGATTGGATCGCGGGCCGACATGTCGAATCCAAACATTTCGAAACTCTTGCGCATATGCTCAGGAAGCGGCGCCGACACGTCGAGCGTGCCGCCCCGCGGATGCGGCAGAATGAGGCGGCGGGCGAGAAGATGCAGCTTGTTCTCGACGCCGGGCGGAATGGCCCGCATCGGGTCGTTGCGCTGAGGATCGCGTTCCGGCCGGCGATTATATTTCGGGTCGCCGATGATCGGATGGCCGATCGCCTCGCAATGCGCGCGCAATTGGTGCGTGCGGCCGGTGACCGGGCGCATCGACAGCCACGCGAGGCGCGGCGCGACCTTGTCGACGACCGCGTAAAGGGTCAGCGAATGACGCGCCTCAGGGTCGCCGTGGCGCGCAACGCGCACGCGCTCGAAGTCGTCGCGCTTGCCCGGCGGGCGGGCGGCGCGCGCCTCGCCCATGCACTCGCCCTTGGCCAGAAACAGCGAAATTCGCCCTTGCGCCGGCTTCGGCACGCCTTCGACGAGCGCCCAGTAGATTTTCTTCGCCAGCCGCGAGCGGAAGGTCTCGCCGAGCTCGGCCGCGACGCGCCGCGACTTGGCGACAAGCAGGACGCCCGAGGTGTCGCGATCGAGCCGGTGAACGAGAACCGGCCGCTCCCCTCCTTCTTCCGGACCTATCGCCTCGAGCATGCCGTCGATGTGCCGCGTCGTGCCCGACCCGCCTTGGACGGCCAAGCCGTACGGCTTGTTGAGGACCATTAGGTCGCGATCCTCGAAGAGGGTCATCGCGCGGATCGCGGCGGCGGCTTCGCCGTCGCGGCCGCGCTTGACCATGGGCGGGGGGGCGAGGCTGAGCGGCGGAATGCGCACGCTCTGGCCGGCTTCAAGCCGCGTCGACCCCTCCGCGCGCCGGCCGCCGACCCTGACCTGCCCCGTGCGAACGATCTTATTGAGGTGGGCGAGCGAAAGGCTCGGGTATTTGCGCCGCAGCCAACGGTCGAGCCGGAGGCCTGCGTCCGCGTCCTTAATTTCGATCGTTTCGGCCCGGCGCGCGTCGCTCATCACGGACGAGCGCTTAGACCAAGCGCGGCGAAGGGGAAAGGCTCGGCGCTCGGGTCGACCCTTTGCCCTGCGCCAACGCGGCTGATAGACCGCGCTTGAGACATTGGGCGCGATTAAAAGCGCCGTTTCTGGCGATAAGGGGCGGTTCTCAAGACAATGTGGAGCCCGGTGGTGGCGATCTCGGTTGGAGCCTCGCTTGGCGCGCTGCTGCGCTGGCGGCTCGGGGTCGCGCTCAACAGCCTGTTTCCGATCGTTCCGCCGGGCACCTTGGCCGCCAATCTAATCGGCGGCTACATTATCGGCGTCGCGGTTGGGGGCTTCGCCAGCGCTCCGCATTTGGCGCCGGAATGGCGGCTCTTCGTGATCACCGGGTTTTGCGGCGGCCTGACGACGTTTTCGACCTTTTCGGCGGAGGTCGTGACATCGCTCCAGGAGGGGCGCTATCTATGGGCGTTGGGAGGCGTCGCCATCCATGTGCTCGGCTCGCTCGCCGTCACGCTGGCCGGCTTCGCCACGTGGCAATTCTTGAGATCGATTTGAGGAGCGCTCATCATGAACGGCTTCCAAATCACGTTCTTCACCCGCCAGGATCGCCGCAAGAACGGAAAGCCGATCGGCGAATGGCTGCTGGATCTTGTCAAGGAGCTCGGCTTGCGCGGCGCCAGTCTCCACACAGGAGGCGAGAGTTTTGGCCCCGATCGCCGCGTCCACTCCGCGCATTTCTTCGAGCTCGCAGACCAGCCCGTGGAGGTGCTGGTCGCTCTGACGAACGAGGAGGCGACGCGGCTTTTCGATCGGCTGCGCGCGGAGAAGGTCCACCTCTTCTACGTCAAGACGCCCGTCGAATATGGCGTCCTCGGGGTCGACGCCTAGCAATTGCTCTGCAGCCGCGGTCGCCGACTGCGGCTGCCAGCTATTTTCGGCGTTCTCACGCCGTCGCGATATAGGTCTTCAACGCCTCGCTCTCGTGCGCCAGGGCGTCGACGTGCCGCTTGACCACGTCGCCGATCGAAACGATGCCGACGAGCCGCCCCTTGGCGACGACCGGCGCATGGCGGAAACGGCCGGCCGTCATCGTCTCCATCACCTCGTCAACCGTCGTCTCTTCGGCGACCGTGAACACCTTCGCGGTCATATATTTCGAGATCGGCTCGTCCAGAATCGCCGCGCCTCGGCGGCCAAGCGCGCGCACGATGTCGCGCTCGGAGAGAATGCCGAGCACCGCCATGGAGGCGTCTGAGACGACCACGGCGCCGACGCCGCGCTCGGCGAGCAGCACGGCGACTTCGCGCATGGTCCGATGCGGCTGCGCGGTCAGGACGTCGCGACCTTTTTCACGCAAAATCTGCGCTACTGTCATTCGATCCTCCCGTTTTGCGGCGACCCTGATTTGAGCCTGCCGAGAAAGGGTAAGCATGCGCCCGCAATCGAGCGGGATCAAGACGGCGCCCTTTGGTATCCCCGCTATCACCGGGTCGATATGCGAGCCGAGCGCGAGCGACGCGTTTTGGCAAAGGCGGGGCCATGTTACGGCGCCTTAGGCCTCGCGCAGTCGTCGCCGTTGACGGCTCCGGCCGCGCACGAGCCTGCGCTGGCCGCTTAGCGCAACCCTGCGTCAACCAACAAACATTGCTTTGTAATCATCCGGCTGTCGTCGGCCGACAAGAACAGCGCCGTGCGCGCGACCTCTTCCGGCAAGATCGGCTGCTTGAGGCATTGGCTCTGAACGAATTCCTGGATCTGCTCCTCGGAGAACCAGAGCTTCCGCTGCCGTTCGGTAACGATGAGGCCGGGCGCGATCGCGTTCACCCTGATGTTGAAAGGGCCAAGTTCGGCCGCGAGCGCATTCGTCAATCCGACGACGCCCGCCTTCGCGGTTGCGTAGACGGAGAGGCGGTTGATGTTCACCATCCAGGCGCAGGACGAGAAATTGACGATCGAGCCGCCGCCGGCCTCGCGCATGCCGCGCGCGGCGATTTGAGAGGCGAAGAATTGATGCTTCAAATTGACGGCGATCGTTCGATCCCAGTCGGCCTCGGTGACCGCGTCGAGGTCGTGGCGATCGTCGCGCGCCGCATTGTTGATGAGCGCCCGGATCGGCCCGAGCCGCTGCCGCGTCTCTTCCATCGCGGCCTCAAGCGCGGCGATGTCGGTCAAGTCGCACTCGATGAAGAGGGGCGCCTGCGGAGCGCCGTGCAGGTGCTGAATGAGCTTCTGCGACCCCGCGCGGTCGATGTCGACGAATGCGACATTGGCGCCTTGCCCGACGAAGGCCTCGACCATGGCCGCGCCGATGCCCGACCCGCCGCCGGTGATGAAAACGACGCGGTCATGAAGCGAGGGATAACGCGCGAAAGCCATTTTGAAGCCCAGCCCTCCCATCAGATCCCGCGGTTGACGCGCCCGCCGGGAACCATTCATTTCTAATGATTGCACGAACGCTTAAGGCTGGGGAAGCGACCCCGTCAGCTTAAGGCGGCATGCGCCGCGTGCGCGCCCGAGAGCAGCGCGAGGAGGCCCCTTAACAACGTCTTGGGGCTCGGCGGGCAGCCCGGAATGTAGAGGTCGACTGGAACGACGTCGCCGACGCCGCCGGCGATCGCGTAGCTTCCCTTGAAGACGCCGCCGTCCTTGGCGCAGGCGCCGGAGGCGACGACCCATTTGGGCGCGGGGGTCGCGTCGAAAGTGCGCCGCAGCGCCTCAGCCATGTTGCGCGTCACAGGGCCGGTGACGAGCAGCACGTCGGCGTGGCGGGGCGAGGCGACGAAGCGCAGCCCGAAGCGCTGCAGGTCGTAATAGGGATTGTTGAGCGCGTGGATTTCGAGCTCGCAGCCGTTGCAGGAGCCGGCGTCGACCTGTCGGATGGATAAAGACTTGCCGAGCCGCGCCGCCGCGCCGGCCTTCACCTCGGCGGCGAGCGCCAAGAGTTCCGGATCGTCGGCTTCAGGCGCGCTTTCGGTCAGCGGCAAACTGACGACAGTCTTGAAGAGAATGCGGCGCATCGAGGGCTTTCAGAGGTCGTGGCCGGAATAGGAGCAGTTGAACGACTTATTGCAGAGCGGGAAGTCTGCAACGATATTGCCCTCGATCGCCGCCTCGAGCAGCGGCCACTGGAACCATGAGGGATCGCGCAAGTGACAGCGGGCGACGCGGCCGTCGGCGCTCAAGCGCACATGCGCGAAAACGTCGCCGCGAAAGCCTTCGACGAACGTGAAGCCTTCGCTTTCCGCCGCCGCCGTAAGCTCGGCCCGCGTCGCGCCGGACGGCAAACGCTCCAGGATCTCCTCGATGAGCGAAAAGCTCTGTTCGACCTCGCGGATGCGGATCCAGACGCGCGCGTTGACGTCGCCTTGCGGCAGGGTCGGAACCTCGAAGGTCAGAAGATCGTAAGGCGCGCGCGGGAAGGCTCGCCGCGCGTCGAAGCTTCGCCCCGAGGCGCGGCCGATCACGCCGCCGCAACCGAAGGCCTTGGCGAGCGACAGCGACAGGACGCCCGTCCCGACGGTTCGATCCTGCAGCGAGGTGGTGTTGTCGTAAAGGTTGACGAGCGGCGCAAAATCCTTGCGCAGGCTCTTGATCAGCGATCTCAGGCGCTCGCGGTCGGTCAGGCCAAGGTCGCCCGCGACGCCGCCCGGAACAATCACGTCCATCCCCAACCGATGCCCGAAGGCGAAATCGACGAAGCGCAGCACGCGCTCGCGCAGCGCGCTGCAATGGGCCTGCATCAGGCCGAACGACGCGTCGTTGCAGACCGCCCCGATGTCGCCGAAATGATTGGCGATGCGCTCGCATTCGAGCAAGAGCGCGCGAAGCCAGCGCGCGCGCGGCGGAGCAGGCGACCTCAGCGCCGTCTCGACCGCCTCCGCGAAGGCGATCTGATAGGCGACGGCGCTGTCGCCGGAAACGCGCGCGGCAAGCCGCGCGGCGCTCAAGAGGTCTTGACCCTGCATCAGCCGGTCGACGCCCTTATGGACATAGCCGAGACGCTCTTCGAGCCGAACCACCGTCTCGCCGCTTGCGTGGAACCGAAAGTGGCCGGGCTCGATGATGCCGGCGTGCACGGGCCCGACGGGAATCTGATGGAGCGCCGGCCCTTCGGCCCCAAGAAACGCGTAAAGCGCGGGCGGCGAGGGTTCGCAGGGCTCGGCGGCGCCAAGCGGCGCCCTGATCGGCCAGCGTCCGTGATCGAGCCAGGCGCGAGGATCCTCAGCGCCTAAGGCCTTGACGCCATAGAGGTCGCAAAGCGCGCGTTCGAGCCGCGCGGCGGGCCTATGTCGCGCGCCGACGGAGGGAAACGCGCCTGCGAGGAAGATCGCGTCGACGATTTCAACGGCGCTGTCGTCGGCGGACCTTGCCGCCATGCGCGCGCGATCTCCGTCGCCCCAGAGGCTGACGAGCGTCGCGCCCGTCTCCAGCCGCGCGATCGCGGCGCGCCAGGCGGAGAACGGATCCGTCATGTCCGGGCTCATGGGGTCCTGGCCCTACCGCAACATGGCCGCGACATGTTGGAACCAGGCGACGAGCGGGCTCGGCAGATAAAGGCCCGCGCCCAGCACGAGCGCAAAATGGGCGAAGATCGGCAGAAGAGACGCGCGATCCGGCCTGCCGCCGGGACTCGGCTCGCCGAAGGCCATGCCTTGCAGGCGCATGAGGAGCGCGCCGAAGGCCAACAGCAGCCCGAGCACCACAAGCGCCGCGAGCCACGGGGCGCGGACAAACGTCGAGGACACGACGAGGAACTCGCTCGTGAAGATGCCGAGCGGCGGCAGGCCGGCGATGGCGACGACGCCGATGACGAGCGCCCAGCCGAGCATGGGGTGGGAAACCGTCAGGCCCCTGATGTCGGAGATCCGCTGTGTCCCCTTGGCCTGCGCCACGTGGCCGACCGTGAAGAAGATCGCCGATTTCGTCAGGCTGTGCATGGTCATGTGGAGCAGCCCGGCGAAATTCGCCAGCGCCCCGCCCATGCCGAAAGCGAAGACGATGATGCCCATGTGCTCGATCGACGAATAGGCGAAGAGCCGCTTGATGTCGCGCCGGCGATAAAGCATCAGCGCGGCGAACAAGAGCGACGCGAGACCGAGCGTCGCCATTAAGGGCCCCGGCGCGATCGCGCCGACATTGGCGTCGAGCAACAGCTTGTACCGAAGCACGGCGTAAAGCGCGACGTTCAAGAGGAGCCCCGAC
>Ga0187782_10001971_pt1 | contig 15079 bp, 17 predicted proteins | sample 0715_SJ02_MP15_2_FD_132454 | JGI IMG/M metagenome (GOLD analysis project Ga0187782, IMG submission 132454) | Tropical peat soil microbial communities from peatlands in Department of Meta, Colombia - 0715_SJ02_MP15_20_MG | ecosystem: Environmental > Terrestrial > Soil > Wetlands > Peat | place...
GCGCGCAGCAGCAACTTTCGTGCGCCTTCGGTGACAAACATGCCCAGACCTCGCCTCTTTTCGACCAACTGCTCGTCGACCAATTCTTGATAGCCCTTCAGGACCGTGAGTGGATTCACTCGATACTCGGCGGCGACGGTGCGCACCGAGGGCAACGGGTCGCCTTCCTTGAGCACGCCGTCCAGGATCATCGCCACCACGCGATCGCGCAGTTGGCGGTATATCGGCTGATCGTCGTTCCACTCACGATCCATTCGGGTTTCCTGAAACTCCTTGCTCAATCGTGACCATTGGAGCTCACGCGCTAGCCTGCTCGTTCCAGCGTTGAGTGTTCACCCCGGTGAAAACCAACCATAGCGTCAGCGCTCCCTCGCCGATACCACCGGAGATCAAATTGTACGGCGCCAGAGAGTGTGCGAACGGCCGCGATATAAAGGCTAGCCAACCCAGTCCGGCAACCGCCATCAGCACACCCAAGAAATGCGGCAGAAATTTCGACCGCAAAATCAGGTAGCCGATCAGCAGACAATAGAACCCGAAGCACACCAGTGGATCGATCGCCGGCTTGAAATGCAGAGGGCTGAGAACGCCGAGCGCGGATCCCAGCAAGCTAAAAACCATCGCCAGGAGCGATAGGTTACGGTTCACGGGCTTGAACAAATAGTAGAAAAGCACCGTAACCGCGACATAGCTCGCGGTGGCCAGCAGGCCAAACACGAACGCCATGCGGAGGTGACCGTGATTGAAGTAGGCTACCGGCGCCGTGATGAAGTTGAGCAAGTAAAACACGCCGGCAATTCTTGCCGTGAGGCGCGGCGATGTTCCTGCAATCAGTTCGCGTATCAAGGATAGCCCTCCTTGCAAGGTCCGGCCCGCATTACTTCACCCGTTGCAGGTCCAAGTGTACTTGGACGGGTTTGTCTCCCGGCATCATATACGTCCAATCTTCCAAATGGTGATTGGCGTCGATCACCGCAAATGCCGCGTGATGCATGTGCCCGTTCTCATTGCCGCCGGACAAGTCCACAAAACTGAAGTCGGCCTGTTTCCCGTCCGCGGATGTCTTGGCGATCATGCGGGGCCGATTACCAGCGTCGCAATAATGCACGAGCGTCAGGCGATCATTGTCCACGTAGAGCATGGTCACCGGATCATCCTTGCTGATGTCGTCCGGCGTTCCCGGTTCCTTCATTTCATGGATGAGCGTGTTTCCGCGGGAGGTCACACGGAGTACGACCCACACGGGCTTGCCCTCCCATTCGGGTTGAGGCGGATTGGTTGTCATCGAGCCTTTCCAAGTGCCCGCTAGGGTCTTCAGATTGTCGAAGGTCTTTCGGGCGTCAGACTGCGTCTGCGTTTGCGCCTGGGTCTGCGCAAAAACCAGACTCGATGCAGCAATCAGAGTTACAGCGGCCAACAACAGAGTAACTAACGTCATGGGACGAAGCGATTTCATGTTTTATTCTCCTTGAACTTTACGTGATTTCGCACGGCGTGGACTACTGTCGCAGAGGGGTAAAGACGGTATTGACGATCCACCATTTGCCGTCGTCGCGGACGAAGGCGTCGGTAACTTTGGATTTGATTGGAGTCGGAGTCCCATGGCATTCGCCGGAATGATCGATCTCCATTCCCAATCACTGGTGGCCGCATGCGCTGCTACGGTACGCGCTTGAAGTCGATGTGGGCGTGAACAGGCTTGCCTCCTGCCGGCAGAAAGATCCAGTCTTCGACATGATGGTTGGGATCGATGAAGGTAAACACTGCATGGCTTACATGCCCGATCGCATCGCTGCCCGTGAAATCGACAAGGCTGAATTCAATGTTCTTTCCATCCGGCGAGGGTTGAGCGACCATTTGCGGCCGGTTGGCAAAATCGCAATAGTGCCGGAGCGTGAGGCGATCGTTTTCCACATAGATCATGGTCACCTCCGGTCCTGGGGTACTCAATTCGTGAACCAACGCATTTCCACGCGAGGCTACCCGGATCGTCAGCGGCATCGGTTGATCCGCAGACCATGCAGGATTGTCGGACGTCACAGAACCAACCCAGTTTCCGGCCAGAGTCTTCATCAAATCGAAGGTCTTTTGCGCATCAGACGGGGTCTGCGTTTGCGCCTGGGTCTGGGCGAGAGCGAGGTTCGAGAATGTGGCCAGAGTCACAGCCATTATCAAGAGACTAAGGGACAGCATCGGACGATGTAACTTCATGTTTGTTCTCCTTGAGCTTCAGCTAATTCGAGGCAACAGCTGGCAAGTGCTCCGGAGCGATCGGCTATAGTGTTATACTTAACTATAACACTAAGGAGTTCGCAAGTCTTTTTTCCAGGTTTTTTCTGCCATTCGGGGCTATGCCTACGATTCAGCTCCAATATCTGGGGTAAGTCGTAAGAAAAAAATGGCTTAGAAGCAGTACGCCCAGCGGCGCGCTTGGCAGCGAATCGCCTCCTGCCACGGATACGCACGAGGATTCGAGATTCAACTGGTAGCCCACAATTCCGCAAGTTATATCAAATGTGACGTGGCGGTCGTATTTCAGTTCGCGCAGAGGTGTCAGACATGGATCCAGTTCCGACCCTTAGGTCGGCGTGTCCCCCTGGTTCTGCGCGGAGAAGGTTTGCACGAGAACAACATGCTCGTGCTGAGGTTGGCGAAACCAGCACCCACCGTTTAGAACGGCGCCCTACCACGGCGAGGGCCAGCCTACGCGGTTCAGAATCTTCCGTGGAATTCTCTCTGTCATCTGATCGCGGCCACGGAAAGGCAAAGTGTCACTAATCTACTGGACGAGTACATCTGCTTGACACCTTTGCTGTTTCGTCCGTACGATGGAAAATTGTCCCGGGCCGGCGTAGCTCAGTGGTAGAGCGAGGGTCTCATAATCCCTAGGCCGTGGGTTCGATTCCCCCCGCCGGCACCACATTTCAGAACACTTATGCGATATAGAGCGAGTCGCGCCTTGCGTCAGTGTCAGTAGCGGTGTCAGTTTGGATTGCAGTCAGGCGCTCTACGGCATCAGCTAAGTGACCCGGTGCAAGATGAGCATATCGCATCGTAGTTTGAATTTCGCTGTGTCCCATGAGCTCGGCCACATGGCGAATCGGGACTCCGGCCATTACGAGGCGCGATGCAAATGTGTGGCGCATGTCGTGCCAGTGGAGGTTCCGCACGCCTGCAAACTGACACACGCGACGAAGCCATTTGGCCGGGTCAGTGCCCTCGAATACATAAGGAGAGGTCGTCGTCCTAGGAATCGAGCGTAGAACCCGCTGAAGAACTGAGTTCATTGGTATTTCGCGCGATTTACCAGATTTGCTGCGCGGCAAGCGAATGACACCGGCTCGGAAGTCGATGAAGTCCCATTTCAAACCGCCGTCAGGAACCTGGGCCGTGCGAAACTGCTCGCTGCGTCGCATACCGGAATGAAGCGCCGCCAGGAGCTCCGGCTCCCGCTCGGGGCAGCGGTCGCGGATGACGACTAGAAGCTTTACCTCCTCTGCTTCCGTGAGGTAACGGACCCGCTGGTTGCTCTCGCGGCGATGGGGTGTGTCCTTTACTGGATTCGCCTTGGCCTTGCCACTGCGAATGGCGTGGCGGAAAACGCCCGACAGTAGTGCGCGATACCTGTTGTGTGTGGATGGCATCATACCCCGTTCTTCAGCTAGATCAGCAAGAACAGTCTCCAGACTTCCTGCGGTCATTTCCTCGATCGGCTGGTCCTTCAAGATCTCTAAAAGGATTGAAAGTCGGGCCTCATCGTGCTTCCAGTCGCGCTTTGCCCGCACACGCGCGAGGTAGTCCTTGGCTATTTCCCCGAATAGAACGTACCGCCGCCGAATCTTATCGGGGAAGAATTTCCCTTCACGGATTTCGGTCCGGCGCTTAGCCAGCACATTTTTAGCACCGTCTAGGTACAGATTGGCCTTTTCTCGATGGAGTCGTCCGAATTGATCAGTGTATCGAACCCAATACCAGCCATCCCGGCGAAAAATCCCCCGAGGCAGTTTTCGATTACGGCGCTTCTTGTCCTCTACGGTAGGCAACTTAGCAGCCGAGACCTCGGCCCTCTGTAGCGGGCTTGACTCAGACGTCCCCTTCCACTCTTCCCGCATTTGGTTGAGTTTGTCGATTAAAGGCTGTATCGCACCGGCGTCTCTCATGATTTTGCCGCCTTTCCTGGCGGACGCCCGCCCAGCTTGCCGTTAAGCCGTGATGTGCGGGCTTTGCGGGGCGACCGCGCAGACCCACGACAGGCAGGGCAAAAACAAACGAGCGGAACTCCGTGAATTTTGCACTTGGGCCGTACCGCCATCCTCCGAGCTTAACCTAGCACGCTAGGTATTTTCAACTGGAAATCGTCGTGTGGTCTTCAGTCTGCCGGATGGTAGACTGCCTCCGACGCGGCAGGCTGTGGCTGATCACCGTAGCCGATGGGGACGATTGCCTTACCGTCCCCGCCGCCTCGCTGAAGGGAGCGAGCATGGACAACTTCTCCGTCCGCGATCCAGCCCTCATGTGGCTGGCCGCTCAGAGCCCGGCCTTTGCAGAGCAGCACAGTCGAGAGGCCCCGGCGGTGCGGAAGGTGCGCGAAAAGTATCAGCGCGAAATCGAGAGCCTACGCGGCGTCAAACCATGCCTGAAGAAACTGCAGGCCATGGGCATAAAGCCAGAGCGTGTTTTAAAGTGTTTGGCCGCGCTCGTACTACTCGAAAAGGACTCTACCTGGGGAAACGACACAGAGGAAATCAAGGTCACTCTGCGGGAACTCGGCCGTGAATTGCAAAGCATGGCCGATGAGGTAGAAACGACCTACAGCTCAGATGCGATTCGCCCAGACCTATATGCGTTGTCGCTTGGCTTCCTGCTCCCCCCGCTTCCTCCCCATGACGCGCGAAAGACCGTCGAGCGAATGCGAGAAACCGTTGCCGACCTCAAAGCAAGAGCCGCAGCGTTCGGGCAGCTTCGCAAGCAGGTCATCCCTCACGTGAGGCGCGAGGCTGAGGTGGCTCTACTTCGCTGCGTGTCCAAGCCACATCCGTGGAGCGTCCCGGAATGCCCTCTAAAACTCCGCATGGTTCTGGTCGGACTTTTGGACGCAGTTTGCAAGAAGAGCGGAATCAAAAACTCGTTCACTGCTGATGGCCTCTTGAAAACCTTCAAGCGCCACGTCTTGCCCTGAACCTCGCCTGGACAAGACCCCCTCTCAGAAGTAAAGGGGGTTTTGTCGCGCGCCTTCCTTCGTTTTGCTTTACCGTGCGATTGCGTGCCTCGGAATCCAGGCGCGAGGAGGAGCACGAATGGACGCACTGCTGCTAACGAAAAAGCAAGCCGCCTCTGTCTTGGGAATCAGCATTCGCTCTGTTGAGTACATGCTCGCCAACGGGAGGCTGGAGGGTAGGCGACTGGGACGAAGGCGGCTTGTGACTCGCCGCTCTATCGAAAGACTCGCCCGCACGGATGTGCCCACCATGTCCCCGCCAAAAGGAGCTACGGCTCGCGCGGACCTTCTGCAAACGCAACAAGAACGGAAGGGAAACGAAAATGCAGATCAAAGTCCTCGCGTTCAGCCGAAGCGTTAAACCCGCCGTACTCGCGACAGTCCGAATCGAACTGGCCACCGACTCGGGCGAAACGGTCACCATTGACGATGCCCGAGTACTCCGCAACAAACATGGGCAACTCTGGCTGGCGATGCCCTCATACTCGGTGCCCGGGAACGGAGGGCGCTCCTATGACTACCTGCCCGCCGTGATTCTGAGCACGAAGCTCAAGCGCGATGTTGAGGATGCCGTGCTCCCGGCCTTTGAGAAGTGGGAGAGCGAGGATGCGGCGGTGCGGCCATGAGCGAACCGGCGGTCATCATTCCTTCGCAGGCTGAGTGCGATTTCTTTGCGCGCAACACGGCGCAACGCCGGGAAATTATCGGGGGGCTCATTCGAGAACAACAGCTAGTCGCCTTTGCTGGGCCTTATGGCATCGGCAAGTCTCCCGCTCTGGCTGACATTGATACGCATGTCCTTAACGGGATTGCATGGTGCGGGCGCGCGGTCGAAAAGAGGCCAGTTATCCACATTGATCTGGAAACTCCGGGCCCAGTTTACAAGGCCAACATACGAAACATCGCCACTCGTCTCGGCGTGCCATTGCCGAAGGTCCCGCAGGAGTTGGACGTTTATCTCGAACACGACGACTTGACCGAACCGGGAACAAGAAAAGTGCTCGCGGCCATTGTGGAACCGAAACTACGCGTGAGGCTCCAACTGATAGAGCACGCACTCAACGAGCAGCCGGATGCGTTGGTCATCATTGATCCACTCGAGTTGCTCTTTCCCATTGACACCGGCAAGAAAACCTCCATCCTCTGCCTCTACGGAGAACTCCGGCGCTTGCTCTCTGAACACCCACATGCGGCAATGTGCCTAACCTTCAATTTGAGAAAGCTGGACAGACAACGACCGTACCGGCCTGATCTCTTGAAATCCCCACGTCTCTGGCTGGAGGAGGTGTGCGGAACGCTCGACATTCTGAACCGGTCGGATGTGCGCCTTGGAATGGACGCTGCTATACACGATGAGGATGTGCGGGTCATCAACGGCATCCGGCGTGGAGAGGAGATGCAGCCTATGTTGATACGCAGCGTTGACGTAAAAGGGAGGTTCGTATGAGCACCGCGGAAAGCGCCGAGTTGGCCGGATTCGAGTTGTGTCCGCCGGACAAGTCGAGCCTGGAGGCTGTCCTAACGCCGAAACAGTCCGAGTATTGGACGAAACTACCACCTACATTTCGCTTCGAGGATGTTGCTGACAAGCTCGTGCCACGCGCCAGTCTCCAACGGCTGCTTAAACGAGCTAAATCCCTGGGGTGGGTCGAGCAGGACGGCGAGGACACGTGGAAGAAGCTGGGGGATCAGTGAAACCTGCACGGAAAATGGCGCTAACTCCTTCTCCATCATCTCAAACTAGGTTTCAGTCGTTTTTGAAACCCGATTGGAACTTGGAACTGCCACCAGGTTTCAGTTTCAGTGGGGTTTTAGTGCCCTGAAACCCGCAATCTGAAGAAGAAAGAATTTAGTGGACGAGTTTCACCACCACCCGGTCCCGCAATGGGGGCGGCAGGGCAAGTCACGGATGACGAGAGTGGCGCAAACCCGGGCAACGTCTCACCCCTTGACGACCCGGTGCCCGATGCTCTCGAACAAGCCGACACTCGCCGCCCCCGCCCACAAGGTCGCAGTAAGCGGCGCCCATGACATCGGGCACAAAAGGGGTCGGGAGCGATACGACCGCCGTGGTGATGCGGCTGGCACGTTTGCTGGCAGTGTTCTAGTCGCTTTCGGTCTCGTCAAACTCCTTCCAGCCCCAAGTCGGCACAGCACCGGTGGCTTTGTGGACCATGAGCCGCTCTCTCCAGCCGTCATCCTGGAGCGCCTTCTCGAAAGTCTTGTCCAGGACTCGCGCTTGTCGCACTGCCGCGCGAACGGCGGTTAGCCTGCCTCCCTCTTCCACAACAACGGCAGCGATCATCTGCAGTACTCGTTTTGGGGAAACAGCGGCAGCCTGGCAAAAAGCCTCGAGGGGCAGGAGTCGCCTGTACGATTGCGGGACAGACTCGTATGCAGCCAGCACCTTGCGAGCGTCGGGATCGCTTGAGTGTTCGAGATAGGAGAACGGGCCGATGGGTGAGCCCGGCTGCGTACCTTTTCCCTTGGGGCGCTCTCGGCTGATGCAACGCGCGAGGTCCCTCAGCTGAACGCCGAAGAGCGGGACAATTTCAACGTCCTGCGGCCTTATGCCTAGGTGCTGAAACGCCAGGAACCGCTTGTAATTGGTCTGTCCTAGGCCCTCGCGATCCTCTGGAGTGAGGTAGATTTCGTGTTCGGTCCCCATCTGTGCTCCTTTAGCGCGCCAGAATTCCCCTGATTGTAACGCTTCACCGCAACTCCTGTTACAACGCTCTCGCAGGTCGCCCGCGATCCGAAATTTTATGTCGCCCATCTCTGTTTTTCTTTGCCCGTTTTTCCACAAACGTGTGCTGGCGTGTGACTGAGCTCTACCGAGTGAACACGCGCACGCGAGGAGTGATGCAAACAGGCGCGGTGGCTGTTGCGCGCGTGTGACGAGCGATGAACGCATCAACTTCCCCGCTTGGCGCCGCGCAATCGGTGGTACAAACAAATCAGGTGTGCCACGATGACCGACAACTCCTCGACTGCCGCTCGTGCGTTCGACCCGATGTCGCCGCGGTCCGCCCTCCAATCCCTGCCCCCGGATCTACAGCGGATCGCAGACGCACGGTGGCGCCTGTGGGAGCCCTGGGTGCGCATGCACGTCCTTCGCCGCCAGGACCCCCATCCCGACGCGGCCTCCCGGGACGTGCGTAAACGTCACACGGAGCACTTGGTGGCACTGTGGCGAGCTGGCGTCACAATGCGCCTCATTCGCAAGCATCGGCTGGATGATCCGCGCATCACCGACGAGGTGCGCGCCCTCATGGTGCGGGCAGCGATGGAGCGGCGAAGGCGCGCAGGGACTGCAACACGGGATGACTTCGCCACCCAGATCAAGCTGTCGAACTTCGAGCCCGCCACCCTTGCAAAGAATGTCGCTGTCGCCGCTATGGACGGCCAGGGGAGCGTCGAATCGCTCCAAGTACAGCGCCAGGCGTCGCGAGACTTCACTGCCCCTGAGGCACTGCAGCGGACGATCGAATCGATCAGGAAGCGCGTCAGCCAGCAGTTCTATCTCGCGGAAATGCGTGACCCGGACCTTAAGATGCGCAGTCACAGACAGGTCTATGCGCTCCCTCGACAGTTGGCGATGTACCTGGTTAGACAGCTCACCGGGGCGTCGCTAGAGGTAATCGGCCATCAGTTTGGCGGAAGGCACCACACCACTGTGTTGCACTCCATCAGAAAGATTGCGGAGATGCGGCGGTCAGACACGGACTTGGATCCCACAGTTAGGCGATTGATGGGCGAGTTGCAGTCAGAGTGATTATTTTGGCGGCACGATCTTCGCGTCGGCTTCTCTAGCGCGCGCCAGCCTCTCCGACAACGACATCCGCGGCCCCGGCGGAACAGTGGGACTAGAGGTCGGCGCCAGTGGGGATGGAACGGGCTCTCTGAAAGGGATCCGGGGAGCTCGGGCGCGGCGTCCACCGCCACCCACAACGCATACAGGTATGCTTGCCTACCTTTCCATCGCATCTCATAACAGACGAAGGCGCCCCACATAGCAGGGTTCCTCAATCTCATTACATCATGTCTGTCAACAAGCCGGGCGCTCATCGGACGCATCCGGCGAAAAGCGGTAAATCACCCGTCTCGCAGGGACGCGACTTCCCCGTTTGGCGCTCGTACCAATCTGCGTAGCCCGACCAGCTGTAGAATCTGTTATTGTCCAAACAGACGGCTAACGTACCATTGACCGAGGCTCTATTCGCCGTTTATTGTGCGAAAACCGCTGCAAAACGGGCCCTGGCTGAAGTTAGCGAAGAATGAGAAGCAACAAAATGTCTCGTGGGAAGACGGAGGCGTGAAAGATGCTTCGCGAACCGAGGCAAGCACTGGTCCCCTCTGCATTCTCTGTCCAAGCTGCAGAGAAGTGGGCGCTACACAGATCTCGTAAGCTCCCGGATCGCCTGCTCCGGCTCACTGACTTTTGGTATATCAACTTCGTTCGACAACCTGCACCCGGAGAAAGAAAGACCCGCTACACCATGAAGATCGCGCAGTCTGAGAACTACGGCAGTGCAGTGGGGCTCAGCCCCGCTCTGCCGGCTCCGGCCCTCGAACAAGTGGGAAAAGATGTGAGACACATTCTCAGAGCCCGGCTTTATCGGGACACTATTGAGCAAATTGCCTTCGTCGATTTGATTATGGGGCACGTGTCACGCACGGCAGACAAGCAGATCGTGCTAGATGGCGGCATGCGCGCCAAGTACGTGGCCAGGTCACAAATATTCGCCGACGAGGCGGAAAGAATCCTTCAACACAAGTGCTCAAGAAAATTCAATCGGCACCGGCGAGGGATACTTGTAATCGGAGCCACTGCGGCGATTCTCAGCGCTCTGCTAAAAAGAGGGTTCCACGTCACCAGCACCGACCTGAGGCCGGAGATCGTCGGGAACGAATTTGGCGGGGTACGGGTCTTGAACGGCAAGGCTGCTAACGCCGAGCTTATGAAGGAAGCCGATTTGGCCATCATCACCGGGATGGCCCTTGTAAATCGCACGTTACCCTCGCTAATTGCTCTGGCAAAAACACACAACACATCCACAATGATGTGGGCCGTCACCGGCAGGAACTTCGGGCACTATTACACTCAGAACGGAGTCGACTCGGTCATATCGGATCCTTCCCCGTTCCTATTGCTGCCGGGACGAGCGGTAATGGAGATCTGGCGGAGGAGCAAATGAGACTTCAGTGCTCGTCTTTTTCAGTTTAGCGCTCGCCAGGCTGACAGCGGCGTACCGGCTGACGACACTATGACAACGACAGTGGACCACGTCGAAAGCCTGATCGCGAACATTTGCATCCTTTCCGGCATCGAGTTTATCCCTTCTTCGGACGTGTTCCAGGGAACCTGAAGATGGACCATGCTATAGAAATGGTCGGGCAGTTCTTGCTTGCAAAGGCCGAATTCCTGCCGCTTGCAAATTGGCCGAAACAGCAGGTTGGGCAGTGGATCCTGCATTGGCATCCGCGTCTGCCGGTGCGCGAGGTTCGATCGCAAGCCGGCACTCATGTGGGCTGGATCATAGGATTGGTTGTTGACGGCGAAAGAGGTGTCCTACCGCCCGTGTGGCGCCTTCCTTTCGATTGCAATGAAGCCGATACGGAGATCCGCTTCGAGTCTGAACTGTGTCGTCTTGGCGGTCGATTTGCAGCCGTCTTCCTTACCACTCGGAGTCAGCGATTCTACCTTGATGCTAGCGGCTCCTTGGCTGCCGTTTATTGCGAGGACCGTCAGGTAGTCGCTTCCTCCTGCAATTTGATTCCTCATAACGAAGACTTGAAAAAAAATGTTGATCTTGTCCGGTCTTTCGGGTTCCCCTCACGTGATGGTTATTTTCCTTTTGGACTAACGCCCTGGTTTCGAATTACCAGGTTATTGCCTAATCATTATCTTGATCTTCGTAGCTGGACGGCGGTGCGACATTGGCCCAACGGCAGCTGGACTGGTTCTTCGGAACATACAGAGAAGGCAGTTGAGTCAATCGCTGCGCTGATCGAAGCGTATATCTCCGGTGTGGCGAAGCAGGCACCACTACAAGTCCCGCTGACTGCTGGGCGCGATTCAAGAATGCTTCTGGCTTGTTCGCGCCCGAGTTTGTCTCGCATTCGTTTCTACACTGACGCGATTCCGGACTTTTCTGGCCGGATGGACTGTTCGTATGGACGGAGGATAGCAAGAAGACTTGGCCTTGAGTATTCAGTTAGATCCTGGCGGGGCGCCAGCAATGAGGAAATCGAGGGATGGCTCTACCGAACAGGGTATTGTGTTATGGACCGGATTACCCGGGGTACCAGAACGGACCAACAGTCTGATCCAACACGCATCACGCTGCTCGGAATCGCAGGGGAGGTTGGCCGTTGGACTTCCTGGACACCCGAGGATCGTGCGGATGACCACCTTTCCCCTGACCGACTCTTTGAGCGTTTCCATTTTCCAATGGTGGATGATGTGGTCCGAGCGGCGTCAGATTGGTTAAACGAACTACCTACGGCGAACTTTTTAGAGAAATTAGATCTTTTCTATATCGAACAAAGAATGGGTTGCTGGGCAGGTCCGTCGATGTATGGGAATGTGAATTCAGCCTTTGTGACATATGCGTTTAACTCCAGGCAAATTTACGACGAGATGCTGAGTCTACCCGTGGAGTATCGGCGACTTCGGCGTCTATACGCAGACGTGGCTTATCTGAAGTGGCCGGAGTTGTTAGAGTTCCCATTTAACGAACCGGACCGATTACTCTGGTTCGAACATCAGGTCAAGCGCCGTTTGGCGGTCGCGAAGAAAGCAATTCAGAATTTATTTCGATGAATTTCTCCGACTGAATCTATTTAGTCGCCTCCCGGCTACAATGGGCGGACAACTCGGCGCGGCCCACGCGAGCACTCCGGTGCCTGTGCCCTACTTAGGCCCCTTCAGGTTTGTAGGAGGAAACGCTTCCTTGAAGGCCTGCATCGCCAGTGCAGCCGCAGGTTGGTCGCGCACCTCCGGATGGCTCTTCAGGTAAAGCATTACGACCCCTTCTACTTGTGCTTCTGACACTCCGTCCTCAGGCACCTTCATTCCCCCGACGCCTTGGTATACGTCCATGACACCATTAAGATAGCCATCGGCGTAGGAACATCTATACACAAGCTGGAGGTTATCATCGGTGGATGGCTGCGTTTGCCTGAGGGCATTCCCTGTAATCGTGTCGCAAGCTGTAAGTTTTTCGTACAGATCGTTTCCTGTGCGGATAGGGCCAAACGGATAACTTTGTGTCCGCTGCGGTCTAGCCAGAAGAACCGCCTCTCCAGCAAGCAGCAGAAAAATTAAAACCGCGCACGTCCGCTTCATTGATTTCACTCCCTGGCCAGCCTGACGCCTACAGCCGATCAGCCGCTTTCCACTCAGATTCGTTCCACAACTCGCGAGTCTGTATCTACTCTCACGTTGAAGGGCTCGCCTCCGATGGCGTACCGCCAGCTTAAGGTTTTTACCGACTCAGCGGCGGCCCTACCTTCGTACCACGTCCGTTCGGGCTTAACTTCGTACAAGAACGCCTCAACAATAAGGGCGATTCCGAAGAGCGACGCTGCGAGCACTCCGGACCAATCAACCGGCGAAGAACCGTACCTCCAGGTGAAAAGACCAAATAATGCAGCGCCAAGAAGCGCAAATAAACGAATCCGGGTTGCTTGTACGAATTGCGACTGTGCCCGCAAGGAACTCTTGTCAGCGGCCTGAAAGAGGGGCGGCAGGTCAGCGTTACACAGAGTCTTAGAAGCCGAGTAAGGAACGTTGGGCATGGCTTTCCTCAACCTAGTCTTTGGTATGCGTCATCACTGTAATATTGAGGGCCAGTCGCGCTTAGGTCGCGTCCCGTAATAGGGCCTACGTCCGGCAAAGCTCGGGGAAAAAGTACCACGAAAAAAGGCTCAAAAACTATGATATCGGTCTTTAGCCCCGGAACGGTTGCTCATGATACCCCCGAACCTGAAATCCAAAATTTCAAAAAATTGTTCGTGACAGCCCACGCGTAATGAGCCCAGCGTTTCTGGCCGCTTCGTTGACTTGCCCCAGGTCGCAACCTAATATGACCCCACTGTGGCGGACTCCGACGCGCTCATCGGCCAGACCATCTCGCACTACCGCATCATCGAGAAGCTCGGGGGCGGCGGGATGGGTGTCGTCTATAAGACTCAGGACACCCGCCTCGACCGCTTCGTGGCCCTTAAATTCCTCCCTGAAAATGTGGCGCGGGATCGTCAAGCCCTGGAGAGGTTCCGACGGGAAGCCAAAGCCGCATCGGCCCTGAACCATCCCAACATCTGTACGATTTATGACATCGGCGAAGACAATGGTCGGGCCTTTATCGCCATGGAGTATCTAGAAGGCAAGACGCTGAAACACATCATCGCTGGTAGGCCCATGGAACTCGAAACGTTACTGGATGTGGCGATTGGTGTAGCCGACGGGATGAACGCTGCGCACGCCAAAGGTATCGTCCATAGAGACATTAAGCCAGCAAACATCTTCGTTACCGAACAAGGCCATGCCAAGATCCTTGATTTTGGTCTCGCAAAAGTCAGTTCCGTCAAGAGTGCGTCCGAAAATGCAGAAACGCTAGCCACGCAAGAGATAGACCCAGACCATCTCACAAGTCCGGGCAGCACGCTAGGCACTGTCGCGTATATGTCGCCGGAGCAAGTCCGCGCCAAGGAACTGGATGCACGCACAGACTTGTTCTCCTTCGGAGCGGTGTTGTACGAAATGGCGACCGGGACACTGCCGTTCCGTGGTGAGAGCTCGGGTGTGATCTTCAAGGCCATTCTGGATGGAATGCCCACGCCCCTCGTGCGTCTGAATCCCGACCTTCCGCCCAAGGTGGAAGAAATTATCTACAAATGTTTGGAGAAGGACCGGAATCTGCGCTACCAGCATGCTTCAGACATCCGCACCGACCTTCAACGGCTGAAGCGGGACACGGAGTCGGCGCGGCTGCCAGCAGCAATTGCTACATCCAGCAGTCATCGTAGAGTGCTCAGGAAGGTCATAATTCCAGCCGCTTCAGCCACCATATTGCTCGCTGCGGGTGGTTACTTCTATTTTCACCGCCCACCCAAACTCACCGACAAAGACACCATCCTGCTAGCCGATTTTGCGAATACGACGGGCGACCCGGTGTTTGACGGAACGCTACGGCAAGGGCTATCTGTTCAACTTGAGCAGTCACCCTTCCTGAGCATTATCTCGGACCAGCAAATCCAGCAGACCCTACGGATGATGGGCCAGAAGCCAGACGCGAAACTGACGCCTGAGATTGCTCGTGAACTCTGCCAGCGGACGGCAAGCGCCGCTGTCCTCGCCGGCTCGATAGCTCAAATTGGTACGCAATATCTTCTGACCGTGAAGGCGGTCAACTGCACAAATGGGGAAACGCTGGCGAGCACAGAAGCACAGGCGAGCGACAAGAATCATGTGCTTGATGCACTAGGGAAGACGGCAACGGGGATGCGGAACAAACTTGGCGAGTCTCTAAGCACGGTGCAAAAATTCGATACCCCGCTAGAACAGGCCACTACGCCATCTCTGGAGGCCCTTAAGGCTCTCAGCTCGGGCAACAAAGTTTTGTACGCAACAGGCTCGGCCGCAGCTATTCCGTTCTTTAAACGCGCCATCGAACTCGACCCGAATTTCGCACTCGCGTACGCATGGGTGGGCCGCATGTACGGGGATGTTGGTGAATCCGGTGTCGCTGCCGACTACAGCCAAAAGGCGTACGAACTGCGCGAGCGCACGAGTGAGCCGGAGAAGTTTTTCATCTCGGCTCACTTCCATATCGCGGTCACCGGGAACATGGAGAA